>ODAI013902403.1_pt1 | contig 120742 bp, 116 predicted proteins | sample 1539321 | NCBI WGS metagenome assembly ODAI01 (sample SAMN02144231, study PRJEB22623) | gut metagenome | biome: sheep rumen | host: Ovis aries | place: New Zealand
CTGTGACTATATGTCTCCTAACGAATTCGAAGAACTATATGAGAGGGTTATGGTTGCGCCTGCTGCATAAGCAGGTAAACCTCTCATTTTAATTTGTACTATTTATTGACATAGGACCATAAACTCTTTTTCTCATAATAAGCCTCTTGTACATATATTTATTATTTCACCTGCCACTTCATGACCTTTCTGCACTAATTCTTCCAAATAAGTCATGTGATACTTTATCCTTCCGGATATTTCTATAACTCCCGCATGACCTATCTAAGCAAATTCCTCAGAATAGGTCATGTGACTCTCCATCCTTCCGGATTACCCTTATGACCCTTTTGTGCTAATTCTTCCAAATAGGTCATGCGTCACCGTATCCCTCCGAAACACCCGCATGACCTTTCTAAGCAAATTCTTCCAAATAGGTCATGTATCACTTTATCCTTCCGTCACACCCCATGACCTTTCTGCACAAATCCTTCCAAATAGGTCATGCGTCACCGTATCCCTCCGAAACACCCGCATGACCTTTCTAAGCAAATTCCCCCAAATAGGTCATGTATCACTTTATCCTTCCGTCACACCTCATGACCTTTCTGCACTAATTCTTCCAAATAGGTCATGCGTCACTTACTTTCCTGCCTCCTGCGGCTCCGACGTCCTCTGCTCCCCCGATACACACTCCAACGCAGCATCCATCCGACACCCTCTGCCTCCCCGGCACACACTCCGACGCCCTCCAACACTCCCACACACATTTTCATACATTAATCTACCGCACGCCAATCATTGAGAATATATTTCTATGCATGTTAAAATCAATTCTATAGAAAAAAAAGAGAGCTGGAGAACCAAAATGAAAAATAAAACACTATTATCGGCATTGATTATGTCTCTATCATTATGTGCATGCGCAAGCGGCGGTACTGCAGATGAGCAGGCGACTACCGCAAACGAGCAGGCTAGTGTCGAAAGCGCAAGCGATACCGGAATTTCCGCCGAGGAAGCATCTTCCGAGGCAAGCGCAGAAATAGCGCCCTCTGATACAGGCTATAAAAAGGCTTATATAGAATTAATAGAGGCTGAGCAGCAAAAAATAGCTTCTGTTTCGCCTGAGTCCGAGGAATATGAGGAGTGCATGGAATCCTACTTGTTATATGACGTTGACAAGGATAACACTCCCGAACTTCTGATAAGATTCGGTCATTCCGAAGCTTCTTATAACAGAAAAATGTACACCTATGCAGACGGCAAAGCACAATTAGTGGAAGAATCACCTTCGGGACACACTTCATTCTATTCGGTTCCAAACGAAAACGGTATCCTTTATTATATGGGCCACATGGGATGTGCCGATTGTATCAAAGCTGTGCTCAAAGACGGAAAAACCGAATATGAAGAATTGTTCGCCGAAGATATCAATGAGAAATTACAGGCCGGAGAAGACGCCGATTACAAGCCCGTAAGCGAAATAGTTCCCGGTGCAACTTATCTTGAGGAATATAGCTACACCACAACCTATCCTATTGAAATGTATGAGGTAATTGCAAATTATTCTTCGGAGGGCAAAAAAGCTGATTCAACCGCCTATACTTACCCGGAAAATAATCCCGAGTTCTACAATAGCTTTATGCAAAATAGCGGCACCGTAAACGCAATTGCACTTGACAATTTCATGAAAACGCCCGGCGAAATTCCATTTAGAAAGCTCACGGAAAAAGGTGAGATATACGAATATTATCCCGGTGGCGGTGAAATAAACGGAGTAACTTATGCCGATCTAAACTCAGACGGAATATACGAATGTGTCTTCTATATAGGCGAACATGATGATTATTCCGATACCGACAAAGCATTCCGTGTTATCCTTGCCCCTCAGGACGGTAAAGTTTATGCATATCTTTCTTTTTCACCTTATGAAGATACTGTCACCGAGGACGGCTACTTTATAACAGGGCCTAATGAATACACAAGTGAACGCATTGTGCAAAGAGTTCTTTTTGACAAAGAGAAATGCTTTACATTCAGTGTTCCCGGCGAAAAATAATAGTTCAAAAAGCCGGCGATCCAGAAATTCAGACCGCCGGCTTTTAATCACAAAAACCGTTTATTCATAATTTCATTCGAGAAGTCATGTTCTCATGAAATCCGCAACCGGTGCGGATTTCTGTAATTTCATTTAAGATGTCATCAGATCTTGGAGAAAATAGCCGTCTCCTCATCAAGTTCACCTGCGATACGACTGTTTTCATCCATACGTCTTGAAATATTGTCCATATCGGAAACAAGTACCTGAGTGCTCTCTGCTGCTGACGAAACACCGCGAACACCGTCTTCTATGGATGTTGTGATATTATTGATGGACTCCGCTATATCATTGAAAGTTGACTTGAATCCTTCAGTCTTATTGCTGAAGTCGTCCATGACACCTTCGATATAATTGGCATTATTCTTATATTTTTCGCCGTCTTCAACGAACTTTTCAAACTGAGGCAAGATCGAATTCTGCAGATAATCAACAAGTTCATTTGCGCTGCTTGAAAGGTTATGAGCCGCCTCAACAACAACAGAGTTTATCTCCTGAATATTTCCGGCAGTTCTCTTACTGTTTTCGGCAAGAGTACCGATCTCACTTGCAACAACCGCAAAGCCCTTTCCTGCCGCTCCCGCTCTCGCAGCTTCAATGGAAGCATTAAGAGAAAGCAGGTTTGTCTGCGTTGCGATACTCATGATCTCTGAAGTAAGCGAATTAACCTGATCGACGCTCTGGCTGTCTTCAATAGCCTGATTAAGAGATGCAAGAATATCCTCAACCTTCGCATTTGTTTCAGCCATGGTCGTTCTTGCAGACTGTTCCATTGCATCCGCATGCTCTTTCATAGTCTTTGAATATTCATTTATCTCGCGGCTCTTTTCAGCCATCTCATCAACTTCGTTTCTTACAGCTTCCGTATTCTTATTGATGGTACCTGCGCTGTCTGCAACTTCCTCCATAGTGGCCGTAAGTTCCTCTGTCAGTGCGGAAAGATCTGCTGCACTGCTGTTTGATGTCTTTACACTTCCCAAAACATCGGTTACAACCTTATCCATCGCAGACGAATTACTTGTAATGGTTAAAAAGATATTCTGAAGGTGCTCAATAAATGAGTTGATACCCTTACCGAGAGCTCCGATCTCATCATTTGATTCAATCGTGATACGCTTTGTAAGATCACCCTCGCGTCTGTTGATACCTTCAATAATCTCATTAAGTTCAGCTTCTGCCTTGATCACAGGTCTTACCACATGTCTGAGCACAATATAAAGCGCAATGATCACTGCAAGAATACTTATAAAGATTACACCAAATCCCGAAAATCTCGCGATCGTATAACTCTTACCGAGATTCTGCCTTGCCACATCGGAGTTACTGCGAAAAGCTACGATGATATCGTTGATATCCTCACTTAATTGCTTTGAACTGTCAGCCACAAGACCGTTTGCGGTTGCATAAGCATCCTTGGTTTTCTGCGCTGCGCTCTGAGCCAAAAGAATCATAACAGCTTCTCTGAAACTCTTATAATCGGCAAGCATCTTATCATAACTCGCCGTACTATCACTTGTGACATATTTGTTGTAATCAGCCATCGTCTGATCCAGCGCCGCCTCTTGCGCTTCAATCTCGGAAATAACATTTGTCATTGTCTCAAAATCAGTGGCTACAATATGTGACAAAGCCAATGTATGTATATTTTTTGAAGACTGACCGATAACATCAAGTTCATTTATCGCAGCCATATAATCATCGGCAATTGTTGACGCTGTCGTATTTACCTTTCTAAGGTTAGTCAATGACATTACATTTGAAAAAATGGAAACAAATCCCAAAAGAAGGACCGGAACCATAATCATTACACGAATACTTGCTTTTCTTTTCATCGATCCATCCTCCTATTATTCGCTTGCCTCGGAACTTGCCTCTGCTGCCTCATCGCTTCCTGCGTCTGCATTTTCTTCTATAGAATCATCTGAAGCTGCTTCTTCCGTAGCCTCTTCTTCTGAAGCTGTATCCTCTGCCTCGCCTTCTTCGCCTTCCTTGTTACCCGATGATTCCACTCCCGTAACAGCGGTAACCATCTCATTTAAAAGAGTCTGGAGGTCTTTTCCTCCGGGATTCCCCTCACTCAAAATTGTTCCAAGGTTTGTCGCAGGATCCCAGAAAGTTCCGCCAACTCGCTGAAGACTTGCATACTCAGCCTGCTTCTGAAGCGCCTGCAGTCCCTTTGACTGAGCCACTTCACCTGTAGATGACGCCGCTGTATTTGAAGGTCCCTGACCTCTCATCGAGAATCTGAGGGCCTGATTCTGTTCATTTGTCATCCAATCCGCAAACTTATTTGCCCAAGCCGCATTCTCCGAACGAGAATTAACGCCTACGAGTTTATATCCGGCATAGCTTGACATCTGAAGCTGCTGCCCCGCAACAGTATACGTGGGAAGCTTTGTTGCGGCATAGCCGTCTCCCCATGCGTCCTTGATCTCATTCTCGTCCCATATTCCGCTGACACCGGCTATGATGCTTCCGTTCGCTGCACCGATTCCAAAATCATCATTTCCCGCATTGATAAAGCCCGGATTTTTTCCAATATCCGCCATTGCCTGCGCAACATCAACACCCTTTATATTTGTATATTTCGCATTCCAGTTACAGTAAGTGGATATTCCGTCGTCATTAAGACCTATTTCCATGTCTGTATTACCGAAGAAAGAGTACATATACCAGCCGGAATTCATTTCCATGAAAAACTTCTTGCCTTCACGGCTCGCAACTTCAAGAATTCCATCAAGTGTCTGTACATCTTCTTCTGTCAAATATTTGCTGTTGTAAAAAAGGAAATATCCGTTATCCGCCGTTAAAGGATATGCATACAAAGTTCCGTTAAAAGAAGCAGCTTCGCTTGCCGCCGCAAGATTCCTTCCTGCTATTTCCGAATCATTCGGAACTTTCTTAAGCACACCCGAAGCAATAAGTGCAAGCAACTGATCGTCCGCAAAAGTAAAAACATCCGGCGCGTTAAGAACATCACCCAGAATATCATCCTTTGCGGAAGACTCACTGTGTGGCTCAAATGTGATATTGAAATTTGCCTGTGATGAATATTCAGAAACAAAACTCGATATGATCTGATTTATAAGTTCACTGTCCTCTTCCGATCCCCAAACCCTGAGAGAAACATCTCCCGATGGAAGTTCGGAATCGCTGACAGATTCTGTCTCCGGAATGCTTTCTTCTTCGCTTTTATTTGCTCCGCAGCCCGAAAAAGAGCCAAAAGAAATCACTGTAGACAGTAAAATTATTAACATTTTTTTGGACATAATATGCCTCCTTTTCCACTACGGGAAAATACAATATCATATATTATTATACAATACAATATAATATGTATATTCTTTTAAAAATATTTTAAGTCGGTTTATCGATTTTTTTATAATTATATGCAAACGCACTTGCAACCTGCATTCGCAAGAAAACTCACCATGTAATTCGCAGAAAAAATGAGCAAAAGTCGTTAAACTTTTGCCCATTATCTACATCTTATTTCAGCTCTTCTATATACTTTCGCGCCTGATCAAGCATTCCATCCACAAATTCTTCGGTTATCTTTTCAGGTTCATAATATTTTAGCCAGGAATTGTCCATCACATTTCCAAAAGCATTCAGCGCTGCGAGAACTTCATCGTTTATCTTGCGATGTTTTTCGCCAAAGCGCTCCTCGACCAACTCTTCAAAATCATTTTGAAGTATCTCAAGTTCCTCTTCTTTCGTCAGCTTCCTGTAGCCGTCTTCGGAACTTTCATCCTCCACATACCTTATGCGGTTTCCCTGCTCATATCCCGACGAAATCTCATCCGCAATATCTTTGAAACTGCCCAAAAGAGCGTCTTTTTTATCCGAAAGAGTTATCTCATCCCCCGACTTCCTTGCATCGATTTTTTCATACATATCAAGGAAGATCCTGTCCTTATAGCTTATGGCCGGCTGGTGCTCAAATTCAAATTTCCTCTTCTCCGTTTCGGAATTAATGTCGATCCACTTTGGAAATTTAGATGCCAAAAGAGCTCTCATCCCTTCAGCCGAGATATCGATCTTGATAGGAGCAATATCCGCTCCTTCTTTGGTATCGCTCAGTCTTTCCGGCTTACTATCCTGCTCTTTTGCAAGTGAAAAAAGATCAATTTTGGACGCTTGGAAGGTACCGTTTATGTTTCCGTACATTTTTACAGCCATAACACTCACCTCACTATTTTATTTTTATAAAACACCAAAAACCAAAACTATCTTGATAATATAGAACTTGATATAGAACTTTTTTCAGGCCACATAGTACATATTAACATAATTGTTTGAACTAAAAAACGTTAATTAAATCTTTTATTTATTTGCATTTCTTCTTATTTCATACTCGCCATTCTTTTGGCTATATCATGCACATATCCCGAGAATTCCTCAGACCTTGACTCCAGAAGCCCATGCGTTCCGCCCTTCATGACATACATCTTCTTATCGGGAGCGTTCACCTTTTCGAAATATTCACATGCCATCTCATAATTGGTCTGATAATCCATATCGCCGTTTATGTTGTAGTAAGGAACTTTATAATCATATTTTCCGAGAAGCGAACACTCATAGAGGCCGTTTGCAAAAAAATCCATATAAGGCTCCATCGATGTTTCGATATTTTTCACATAGGAAATGTAATCTTTTACCAGGTAATTCGGATTAAAAAGAATGGTCGCGACAATGTTGTAATCGCGTCCATCCTTCATCATGCCATAGCCGTATCTGTTCATTATCTCACTTCTTGCAAGCAGCGCCTGCGTATCATCACATTTATCCGGCGACCACTTTGAAAGAAGCACCTTTCCTTCTTCGTCGCCCTCAGTCCACTTCTTCGCTTCTTCATAAAGCCGCTCTTCATTTTCCGCAATATCAACGCACTGTCCGGTTCCGATAAAAGCATCATAGTATTGAGGATACTCAAGCACCAGGTTTGCACCAAACATCGATCCCCACGAATGTCCAAGCAAAGTTATCTTCTCTTTTTTCATATAATCAAGAAGAAACTCCGTCATCGCCTTGCCATCCGCCATCATGATATCCTTAGTTATCTTATCGGCGGCGTTTTTCTTGTCAAAGCTCTTTCCGACATTCCTTTGATCCCACGTTACGACCGTATATACGTCGCTCCATTTGCGGGTAAAAGAGTAATCAATAGGGCTTGTAGCAGATCCCGGCCCGCCATGAAGATACAGCAAGACCGGATTGTCTATATCCTTCCCATATATGTTTATCCACTGATTACTTCCGTTTATATCCACGTAAAAAGATACATTTATCCCATTTTTTGGCGTTCTGATGTTTATTCCCATTCCGATTGATCTTGTACCTGCGATTATCACCGCAATAATCGTTAATACAAGAAGAATCTTTTTACCAATCTGTAGTACCGACTTCATTTCTCTTTCTCCCAATCGTCAATAATTCTGTTTAATACTTTTCTATTTATTTTTCCCATCTTCACGACCTGCCCCAAAAGTGCCGCACTGAAACCTGTCACGGCGTTTTCGCCTATGCTGTCAAATATATGATAGTGCTTTTTTTCCGCATGATAGAACTTAAGATGTCTGGCTACATCATTTGTGCCATTTTTATCATAGCTTTCCGCGAGCTTTTTTCCCTCCGAAAGACTCTTTTTCATCTCGTTCTCATCGCCTGAGCAGCCGTAAAGATATGCCTTTAGCACGTGATAACACGCCATATATTTTTCATAACATCCCGGTTCGCTTCCGGCAAATTTGGCGATAACCTCAATCATAGTATCTGCCAGGCACACCGCTTCATCCAGATTTTTCTTTCCGCCCTTTGATGCAAGCGACATTATCATGTGCAGTGTCGAATCTATAAGTTCATTCAAGTGGTTTATTATTCCAAGCGTACTGTAATTAAGCGCCTGATCTACTTCATTGTTCTGAATACACAAAAGTGCAAGAACCGTATCGTGTATTCCTCCAAAATTTATCTGCTTGAACCTTTCAAACGCAGCCTTTTCATCCACAACCATGTAGCTGTACGCAATACGAGACCTTATAATGAAATCATTTATGTCGGGATCTTTGTTCTGTGAAAGATATTCCAATGATTTTGTCAAAAGATCTATCGCTTTAAGCGCATCTTCTTTGTCCTGATTTTCAAGTGCCTTCACATAATACACGTCAGCAGCCGCATAAATGACATAAAAATCATGTGGGTATCTTGACATGGCGTCCCTTGAAAGCTTTTCCGCCTCGTCGAATCTGCGTTCACTAACAAGTAAGTTAATGTTTTCAACAATTTTTTCGGCTTTCTTAGACGCCATGTCATATCCCAAAAGGACGTCGATCGACACGTCAAAAAAGCTTGCCAGCATTGTCAGCATGACTATATCCGGTGTATTATTTCCGTTCTCCCACTTAGACACCGCGCCGACAGTCACTCCCAGTATCTCTGCGAGTTTTTCCTGTGTCAGATTTTTCTCTTTTCTTAATCTCTTAATATTTTCATGCAACTTAAGCTTCATTGTGGTCCCTTTCTATAGTAAATAAGCGCTTATGGAATAAATTCTATTTGACTCTTTGGAAAATTATAATACATCAAATGTACAATTAAGAGAGGGATTTTTTTCCGTATCGGAAAATTATGGAAATAGATAGAAAGTGGCGAAAAGATAAAGATATGTATGACCTAATCGTTAGTTTTTGCTTAAATAGGTCATATGGCGCGCCGGAAGGATAAAGAGATGTATGACCTAATCGTTAGTTTTTGCTCTAATAGGTCATGTGGCGCGCCGGAAGGGTAAAGAGATGTATGACCTATTTAAATGATATCATTCTGATGGTGTGCGTAACTTCCGTTTATTGTTGAAAACTAATAAGCAATATATATCACTATAAAGCAACCAAGCCCCATCACCCCTCACGTGACAGGCACTTACTCACGGCATCATCCCCTGAGGCAAATGGGCCGGGGAGTACGTCCACGCCGCGGTGGTTTCCGAGATAATCCACATCGAAAGTAATCGGCGTTCCGTCGGGATTTTCAAACTTCTGCTGAGGTTCAAAGGCTTCACCGAGAGTCTCGGTCGAGATCATACCGGCCTTAAAATCGCCAAGCGCCTCGTAGATATTGGTATCAAGGAAGTATTCACCATCCTTTTCAACTATATCAACGTGTACCTTTCCCGAATCATCGAAAAATGCATTCTCCTCTTTTTTCCACGGAAGTGCACCCTCAAAGTATGCATTTCCGTCAATCCATACGGGAAGATGCGAAAAGTGTGCGGATTCATGCTTTCTCATGTTGGGATACGCTTCGTCCATATCAAACTGTGCGATCCACTCATCATAAGACGGATACTCGTCAAAGCAATACGTTCCGACACTTCTGTTCTCAGTGTACTTCTCATCGGGGTCCGAATCATTCAAAAGCTCCAGATCTTCCGCCGGCCATTTCTGGATAAAGATATTGTTGTAGAAGCGGTCATCCCCGTGAAGAATCGTCATAAAGCCCATAACTTCCGTTCTGTGCTGCATATGATAAGGCGTATATCTCCAGGTCGTTCCGTCTCCGACATAGGTAAAAGAGCCCGCGCAAAGATTATGTACCATCGCAACGCCCTGAGTTGCTATCCTTAGCGAAACATCCGACAATAAAATGTTGTTATCAATAAGCGTAGGTCCGTGGCTTACTTCAACAAACAGATCCTGACAAGTCATACCGCCCTGCAACTGCTTTGCAAAAGAAGGACGCTGATTATCATGTAAAAGATTCTGCGTGATCCTGGTTCCCTGCGCCTCCCAGTCACACCAGATTCCCATAGTGCAGTGGTGAATATGATTACGTCTCATTACAACATCAATCGCGGCATGCATCTTTATTCCCGCTATCTCGGCTCCTCCAAGCTCCATCATATTGTTGATGTGATGAATATGATTGTCCTCGATAACGCTGAACACTCCGCCCATACGGCCTATGATTCCGCCCTGCTCGCAGTGATGAATATTGTTTCTTCTGATTATGTGACCGCCGATCTTCTCTTTTAACCAGCCGTAATACTGGCCGCGGCACACAGAATCTCTCTCCATCTGAGTAGGACTCTTAACATGCTTTGTTGTATAAAAATTGCTGTTCTCGGGATCGTAGTAACGCCCAACGCAGATACCCGCACACTTGCTGCCCCAGATCTCGCAATCCTCTATTATCCAGCCTTTACTCCAGTGCGGACTTATCATTCCGTCCTGATAAGCAGCGGGAGGAGCCCACGTCGTCGCAGCTTTGTTTATATTAAAGCCGCTTACGGTTATATAGCCAACGCCCTCTTTTTCAGGCATGAAGCACTCGCGCCTTACGGTAATCTCGACGTTTTCTTTATTTGGATCGGCTCCGCCGAAATTGGCATAAAAAACTGTCTCGTCATTTTCATTATCCTGCTCCGCATACCACTTTCTCTTAGAGCTTTCGGGTTCCCACGAACACTCGTAGATTTTTCCTTCAGCGCACTCATCGATACTCAGAGCTTCATACAGAGCCTCATCATTAAGCCAAACGCAGCCTGTGTGCTTATTTGGCGTCGCAAAATACCAGTCGCCGTAAACAATCGTCGTGTAAGGATTGTAACCGCCAAAGATACTGTTTTTCACCCGTGCCGTCCACACATCCCCCTTAAACTTCGACCATTCCGTAATCTTCTCTGCACCTGTTATAACGGCGCCAAGCGGCTTCTCACTTCTGTAAGTTATTCGATCTTCCGAAGTTCCGGGATTGACCGGATTGACATATTCCCTGTAAGTTCCGGGCGCAACAACAACCTCATCTCCCGGCATCGCAACTTTCGCCGCTTCGTTTATTCTTTTAAAAGGTAAATTCCTGCTTCCGTTTCCGTCGTGCTCAGCACTTGCATCTACGTAAATTATCATAGGCACCTTCCTTTACATAAAAATAGTTTTTTGGTTCCCGTAAATTCCTGTCATTTCGCCGTTTTCAGCCTTTAACCGCGCCTGCCATCATTCCTTTTACAAGTTTATCCTGGAAAACGATAAAAAGAGTTATCATGGGAAGTACCGAAAGAGTCAGTACCGCCAGGATGATCGGAATATCAAGCGAATGTTCGCCCTTAAACTGTCCAAGCGCAAGAGGTAATGTCTTTTTCTCGGGAGTAATGAGCAAAGTGTTGGCAAAAGCAAATTCATTCCACATCGAAACGCCGTTGTAAATAGCAAGCGTCGAAAGTCCCGATTTGGAAAGAGGAAGTATCATCTTAAAAAAGTTCTGATAGCGGTTGCATCCGTCAATTTCCGCAGACTCTTCCACTTCCTTCGGAATCGTTTTCATAAATGCCGTCAAAATAAACACCGACATCGGAAGTGCAAATGCAACATAAGGTCCTATCAGCGATCCGAGCGAATCGTAGAGTCCCACCGATGTTGTGAGCTTAAAGATAGGTATCAAAGTAACGTGCATCGGAACCGACATCATAGCTACGATAAGCGCATAAATGAACGGATTTAATTTAAAGCTCATTCTTGCAAGCGGATATGCCGCAAATGCCGAAATGATAAGCATCAGCACAAGCGATATCGCAACCACGATCACACTTCTTAAGAAATATCCGAAAAACCCGTGTGAAACAACATTTGTATAATTATCAAAAAACCATGGATCCGGCAGATGGAAAACGCCCTGTTGCAGCATATCAAACTGTTTTCTGAACGAATTTATTATCATAAAGAAGAACGGTGTAAGCGTAAGTACCAGCCAGATGCATGCGAAAAATATCGCTACTCCCCACGCTATCCTTGATTTTATCTTGGACTTACGATAATCCGCTTCAGTCATATTTGGATTAACCATACTCAATATTCCTCCTTAACCTTGAAAACTTTGTTAAATATCAACGCGATAGCTGTTATAAGAAGGAACATTCCTGCTGCCACTGCCGAACCATAACCCATATTGAACTGCTGGAACGAGAGCTTGTACATGTATGTAGCCATAAGTTCCGTCGAACCCGCAGGTCCGCCCTGTGTCATGTTCCAGATCATATCAAAATACTTAAGCGAACCTATAAGAGACATCGTGCATGCAGTCTTGAAGATAGGTCCCAAAAGAGGAATCGCAATATGTTTTATATACTGCCATCTTGTTGCCCCGTCGATAATAGCCGCCTCGTAGATCGAAGTATCGATGTTTCCGTATCCGGCGATGAAATAGACCATGTAAAAAGGTGTAAACTGCCACGCCATAACACCTATTACGGTATAAAGCGCATTGGGCGCGGTTCCCAAAAGATCTATCGTAGTTTTTTTACCCATAATAAGCGTAGCGAGTGATGAAACAATTCCTCCGTTTGTTGCAAGTGCATATACAAAAAGGAAAGCTATCGCAACAGAACTCATCAGATACGGCAGAAACCAGATGATCTTAAATATGTTGAATTTTTTTCCTCCCGCATCCAGGAATGTTGCAAGAAGCATACCCATGGGTATCTGCAAAAGAATCGAGAATACCATGACGATCAGATTATGTTTAAAAGATTTCCAAAACATCTCATCTTTAAAGAGTGATACCCAGTTCTCTGTTCCTATAAAAATCCTGTCGGATGAAATACCGTTCCACTTATATCCGCTTATCACAAAGGTATCAATTACCGGATAGATTATATATATCGTTATAAGCAAAAGAGCCGGTATAAGAAAGACCGTTGCCGCTTTTGCCGTGCTTTTTGCTCTGGCTTTTGCAAGCCCTATATTATTTTCATTTTTCACATAAACTCCTTCCTGCCGCGTATAGTAAATTATTTCTGTAAATATATAACAACAAAAACTCTCACTATGAAATAAGACAAGAGCTGCCCACAGGAAGCAGTCCCTGCGGGCAGCCGTTAACCACTATAGCCGCAGCGCATAGATTAAATTGTTGTAAGACATATCACTGCCCGGCAATAGCTTTCTTCATGGCATCATCATGCTCTTTTCCAATCTCTTCAGGTGTCTTCTCAAGGCCAAACAGCTCAGTCATGCAGTTCTTGTGTACTTCCGTTACTGATGCGGGAAGATACTGATCATACCAAAGCTGTACATTGGAAGCATTGAAGAATACATCAGCTATAATCTTCATGTTAGGATCGTCGATATTTTCTTCCATTCCTTTAATTGAAGGCTGTGTTCCGCTTGAAAGCTGATCGTTGTTATATGTGTCATCATTGTAATACTGAGTTGCAAGCACATAGCATGCGTCAAGTTTTTCCTGATCCACAGTTTTATCATCTTTGAAGCAGTTAAATGACATTCCCATACCGATTGCTGTACCGATCTCTACATCCTGAGGAACGCCCTTTGCCTTTGCTTCCGAATCTTCAGGGAAGCGGAATACGCCGACATTCTCGTTGTACCACTCTTCGCTGTCCGCCTTTATTCCGGATACCTGCCATGCGCCGTGAAGCATCATTGCCGCAGAGCCGTCATAGAGAAGTGCTCTGTCCTGGTTATCATCGGCTGAAAGAGAATTTACACCATCGGGGAAATAGCCTTTTTTAACCCAGTCCTGAATCTTAGAACCTGCATAGACAAATGCGTCGCTTGTGAATGTTCCGCCGTTTTCCTGTGTATAAGCCGCGTCAAACTCAGCATTTCCGGAATGACGTGCAACAAGATACATGTAATACATTGAGCCTGTCCACTTTGATGCATTTGCAAGCGAGAACGGAATGATATTGTTTGCTTTTAGTTTCTCGCAAACAGCCTCAAGTTCATCGATTGTTTTTGGAACCTCAAGACCGAGATCCTTGAAGATTGTCTTGTTATAGAAAATATCGCAGCCCGAAAGTCCGCCGAAAGGAATAGCAAGCATCTTTCCGTCATATGTCGACTGTGCAACCGCAGCGTCTATAAATTCTGGATGATCGTATTTTGCATACATTTCGGTAAGATCGTTGGCAAAACCTGATTTGTAATACTCCGCCATAGGACCACCGCCCCAGTGAACATAGATGTCAGGCGCCTGTCCCGAACTCATCGCAACAACAAGCTGCTGTTTATAATTGTCATTCTGCTGATGTACCTGATTAACCTTGATATTCGGATAATCCTTCATAAATCTCTGCACAGCACCTTCCTGCGTGGTTTTTGCGGGATCCTCAGTAGCTATGTCCCAAAGAGTTATTTCAAGCGGCTCAGTCGTAAGTGTCGGAAGATTCTTTCCGTCTGTCTGTTTTCCCGAAGAAGCGCCTGCCTGTGCCGTCGCATCAGCTCCGGAGCCACCTGCCGACGGTGTCGTAGTGGCAGAACTTCCACCACATCCAACAAGCGTAGTAGTTGCCAAGACCGTTGCAAAAAAAGTAGCCAATACCTTTTTGTTCATACCTTACCCTCCTATCATATAAATACCTTTGTTACTTTTCAGATTCTCTGAAAATCTCTCCTTATTGAAACAAAAAACTGTTTCATTCTTTTATATAATTCTATAATATTTTAGGTTTTTTTGCGTATAAAAAATTGCTATCGACCATACCAAAATTGCTCTCTTATTTGTGCAACATTACACGTTTTTGCATTTTAAATATGTTTTTTTTGTCATAATGCCAGCTTTCAGAAGGATTTTTTGTAGAATATCTGCTATAATAACAAGAAAAGTAGCAGCACTTTTTGAATTATGATTTACAGTGTCAGGAGATTTTTAAGTAGTATGGGCAGGCAGTATTCATGCAACAAGGAAAACGTTCAACACAAGATAAACACCAGCTTTCGGATGTTTATAAACAGGTTGCATGCCGATTTTCCTCCTCACTGGCATACCGACATCGAAATGATCATTCCACAAGAGGCGCCATATAAAGTCATCTGCGCCAATCAGACTTACCATGTAGAGATTGGGGACATTCTTTTAATCTGTCCCGCTGTCATTCACGAGATTTTTTCCCCTTATCCCGGAACAAGAGTATATATACAAGCCGACTTTTCCGGCGTTATCACTTTAAAAGACATGGACAAGGCGTTCCGTCTGATGTCACCTGCGCTTCATATAAAGAAAAGTTCCTGTCCGCCTGAAATATATGATTATTTACGCGGTCGCATCGATAAGATTATGAAACTGTATTTCGGCTCTGCGCCTGCGCTCCATATGAATGAAAAAGAGGAGGATGAAAGCGTTATAGCTTTTACCGAGCTCGATCCTTTCGGCGAACTTGAGATATATTCTCTTCTTATGCAGTTTATAGCTTTCTGTGCAAAGAACATAAGTCTTTTCCGCGATTCGGATCCTTCAGGCTCATCGACAACATTTAAGAACAGCACTTCTCTGAGCAATATCTGCACTTATATTTCCGAGCACTTCACAGAAAATCTGTCTCTTGAATGTATCGCATCGCACGCGGGGTTCAGCAAATATTACTTTGAAAGGATCTTCTCCGATTATACCGGCATGACTTTCTATCAATACCTGCAGCAAATGCGCATAAATCATGCCAAGTCGCTTCTTTCAAATCCGGAGCTTTCCGTCACTGACATTTCATATCAGGCGGGTTTTACAAGCTGCACGGCATTTACCCGTGCTTTCAAGAAAAGCACCGGTTATCCGCCGTCGCAATTCAGAACACTTAACGAAGAACAGCATCCGCTCAGTGCAAATCCGCATTTCGCAGATATAAAGCTGTAAGAGAATATAACACAAAGAACCGTAGAAAGCTCTTTTGTGCAGAAAAATAGCGCTACGGGTAAATTAACCTGTAGCGCTCGTGTTTTTTCTTTTTTATCCTTGTGTATAACTCTGAAGTTCAGTGATCTTCGCAATGATTCCTTCCATTGATTTCTTGAACTGTGCAACGAGCTCAACGTTTCGTGAACTTGCTTTGGATGCCTCGGTTGAACTTGCACTTATCTCCTCACTGGTAGCCGACAGTGTACTTGCGCTGTCAACGATCTCATTGTTTGCGGTACTGAGCGATGTGATGTAATTGCTGATATCTGTAATAGCCTTGCTAAGTTCACCAAGCTTATCCTGAATGAACTCAAACTTCTGTGAAGCGCTCTGAGTATACTCAGTTTCACGGTTTGCCGACTGCGAACTTATCGTAGCGCAATCTGCAACGGTGTCAGCATTTGATGTAAGTATCTCGATTATACGAGTGATGTTCTCAGTCTCATTTCTTGTCTGCTCGGCAAGATTTCTGATCTCATCGGCAACTACCGCAAATCCCTTACCTACTTCACCTGCTCTTGCTGCCTCTATGCTTGCATTAAGCGCAAGAAGATTTGTCTGCGATGAAATCGAAAGAATGATGCTTGTGATTCCGCTTACATCCTCTGTATTGGAACGAAGCTCATCAGCGGCTGTCTGAAGATTCTCTCCGGCCTTTCTGGCTTTTTCAACCTCTTCAAACAATGATTCCATAACGCTCATGCCTTCTTTAAGTGCATCCGCAGCCTCATTGTTTATGCCTTCAACAATATCGGCGCTCTTCTTGGTATCGTCAATAATATCCTGAATGTCATGTGTCTGCGTTGTCTGATGTGTAATGGCCTCAGCGGTATTCTGCGTTCCTACCATGATATTTTCCATTGTCTCATCAAGAAGTTCCACAGATTCACCGATAGTCTTAAGCGCATCGCTCACAACAGAAACGTCCTCAACTACGCTTTCCGCAACTTCTGTGATCTTTCCTGTGATAGACTTGTTTTTATCCGAAACAGCCGTAACTTCATCAAGTGATTCTTCAAAAAATCTTGCAAGAAGTCCAAATCCCTTAAGAACTGTCACAACCGTAAGAATCGAAATAATTGCCTCGATCATAACAACTTCGATATCATTCTGAATATTTGCAGAAGTTGCGATCGTCAGGATTACTCTTATCAGATTGGAAAGTGCAAAACCTATAACACCGATCTTCACGCTCACATTGTCAAGCGTAAGAAGAAATACGATCAAAAACGGGATCATGTAGGGATAAGTCGTTCCCGTGTTTCCGCTGTTTAACATTGCACAATATACAATAGAATATGTGATTGCAAGCACTCTAATGTACGTAACTCCGCCCTTACTGATAAACAGATACATTGAATCTGCGATAAATACAAGTATAACCATTATCAAAGGGATTATACCTCTGATGGGCGCAAGATCCGACATTGTTATCTGTGACATCAGACCGACAATAGAAAACAAAGTCGTAATTACGTGAATAAGAAATACTAGTTTACAAGTGCGCTTTAGATGATTTTCCTTCATAGTGCTCTTCCTCCGTTCTACTATATTATAGATTATACAACTTCTTTACGCATTTACGTAAATATTGACAATCTTTACGGATTTTTAGCAAAAAATGCAGAATTTTTTTATATTTTCACGCAATAATCAGGAAACACACCTTTTACATCAGTTCTGAATCTAAAAAGACATCCGTCATACTCTCCGTCAAGTCCTGTTCCTGCCGATGTCACATAAAGAGTCTTCATATCCTCATCGCCAAAACAGCATGACGTAACCTGCTTTGCGGGAATCGGGATTACTTCCAGAAGTTCACCCGTGGCGCCGCTTCTTTTTTCTATGCGGCTTCCGCCCCAGAAGGCAACCCATAGATTGTCCTCGCTGTCAATCGTAAGACCGTCGGAGATATTTTCATCCACGTGAAAGAGCTCTCTTCTGTTATTTATACTTCCGCTCTCCTCGTCGTAGTCAAAAACAAATACGGCATGTTCAAAGGAATCGGAAAAGAAAAATCTCTTTTTATCAAAGCTCCAAGCCATACCGTTGGCAATCTTCGTTCCTTCCACCTTGATACCGATCTTACCGTTATCAAAAAGATACAAATTTCCTTCCGCCTCATGCTCGGCACCGTCTATAACCGATGCACCGAACCATATGCGTCCCTTCGCATCGGCTTTGGCATCGTTCGAGCGCCAGTAATCTTTGTATACGTCTTTGAGATCTGCCATCAAAGAGAGCTTTCCGTTTTCATAAGTATATATCCCGTCTTTCAACGCAAGCGCAAAACCTTCCGAATCCGCAAGAGGTATCGCTGCTCCGACAGGCTGCGGCACATCTATACACTCTTTTTTCCCATCCTTAATAAACCAGACCTTCTGCCCAATGATGTCTACCCAGGAGAGCCGCTTAAATCTCGGATCATAGTAAGGTCCCTCTCCCAGCGCATATCTCATACTGTCGACAACTTCAACATTGTATTTACCGCTCATCTCACACCTCCGTAAAAGGATCTGAAACTATTTTCTGTTAACCACGTATATTCCCAGACTGACAAGCAAAAGAGCCGCAACATACCGCAAGTTAAGCTTATCCCATTCAGCCAGGAAAAAAGCTGACAACAGCGCACCAAATATTGGATTGGAAAATCCGTATATCGTAACCGACGATACAGGATTGTGCTTTAGCAAGATGCCCCAAATCGAGTACGCAACCGACGAAATAAGCGCCATATATATGATAAGCAAGATTCCGGCCGGTCTTGTCAGGTGAATCCTTCCGCCTGCAATAAAGCCCACAACCATCATGGCGAAGCCGCCTATAAGAAACTGGTATCCACTCAGCGTCACAGGATTCTCTTTTACAGAATATTCCTTGATAAGCACCGATGAAACCGCATATGATACCGCCGCGATAAGGATAAAACCTTCGCCGTTAAGCGCAAATCCGGCTTCTACGCCGCCGCTTGAAAGGCTTACGATAATAACACCCGCCGTTCCGAGAATACATCCCACCAGCTTATCGATTGATAAGTGTTCCTGCTTTCTTACAAGGCACGCCAGGAGGATCGCAAAGAATGTTGTCATTCCGTTGATTATCGACGACTTTACCCCCGATGCGTGCGCAAGTCCGATATAGAAGAAAAAATACTGTAACATCGTCTGAAATATACTGAGCGTGCACACCATTTTCCACGATGTCTTTTTGGGAAAAAGAAATTTTTTCTGCAGAAGGCTTCCGAAAATAATCGTAAGAACTCCCGCGATCAGAAATCTTATTCCCGCAAACAGAATCTGCGAAACGCTGTCCTGCGCGCCTATTTCAAACATTTCATATCCCGCTTTTATACTGGGAAATGCGCTTCCCCACAAAAGGCAGCAAAACACCGCCAAAAGGCATACAACCAATTTATTTTGCAGTAGCGTTCCTCTGCTCTCCCCGGAACTTATCTGCTTTTCTTTTTCATTCATAATTCTTCCCTCTCATAAACGTTATATTTATTATTTGTGACATATCGCTATATCACAGTCTTTTTTCATAGCACAAAAAATCCTGATCATACAAGTAACACTCACCCACTTCATCAAATCCAAATACCGCATACGAGCGGATTGCCTTGGTATTGTACTTGCCAACCAGAATATGAATGCCGTTACACCCACGTCTCTTAAGCTCTTCCATGCCATGCTTAAGCATTATCCGCGCAAGTCCCTTATTCTGCTCCGTCGGAAGAACCGCAAGTCTTGCAAGCTCTCCCTCAGGCTTAAGATTCTTATTCCAACACGGAAGTCTGTCAACTTCATCATCCTCTTCTACTGAAATTGCTGCTTTTATTATTCCGTCTTCTTTTAATACTAGAAGGCCGTCACGTGCAAAATCCGCATCAATTGTCTCATTTGACGGATAATGCTCATCCCACGGACAAAACTCCCTCCCAATCTGCGCTTTGTACAGCGCCAGTATTTCCTCACGGTCTTGCTCCGTGGCTGTTACGATATTATATTCTTTTTTCATGTCTAGTCTGAAGTCCTTTTCTTGTCGTCGTTTATGCTGTTTTCATCTTTTCACGAAATCCGCAACCAGTGCGGATTTCTGTCATTTCATTTTTTCGCGTCAGGCATTCATCCTGTCCACCACTTCCGTGGGCTTAACCGTCACCTCAACCCACGAAGGCGTAAATCCGCTTCTTATCGCATTTTTTGCCGATCTGATATTCGACCAAGCGCAGCAATAGAAAGGAACCTTGCCGCGTTTTAAAATTTCTTTTGCCAAGTTATTCGTAAGAGCTGACGCTATTCCATTCCGCCTATACTCAGGAAGAACGTCCACACCTATCTGCCACATATCATCGCAGTCCGCAGAAGCTCCTGCAAATCCCACAAGCTTCTCTCCATCATACGCACCGATCCCAAGTGCATCGAGTTCCTTGCGCGCACTGCAAAGCGCATTGCTCCACTGCGGAAGATACAATTCCTTGAAATCTTCCGGCCCCAGAATCCTTGTAGCGTATGGACACTCAAGCTCTGGCATCTTATCAAGATCAAGCAAAAAATATTCAGCCATAAAGCACACTTTATGCCCAAGCTTTTCAAGCCTTTCACTTAGCCAATTCATATTCGGCGTCTCAAAGCAGTGATAAAACTCGAACTTTGCGACGTACTCTTTTACAATATCCGCCACTTCATCCGATGTGGCCGCAACAACATTATTCCCATACGTTACAAAATTGCATGTAATCGGTTCCTTGTAATACTTGCGCGCCTTCTCGCCAAGTTTGAAAGGAACAACAACATTTTTATCCGATAAAAAATCTTCCGCGCGGCAACCGTTGTCTTCCGCCGACTGCCGCAACGCTATTTCAAGCATTTCTTTGTTTGTCATTTTTTCTTTTCCTTATTATGCTATTATCTCTTGTAAATTTTCTTCTGTCGCTACTGTTATTGCGACAGCGCCCGGCTCCTGTTATTCATAGTTCTCTTTTCATGTTTTTGCTATTCATAATTCTCTTTTCATGTTTTCGCCGGTTCCTACTTTTTGTCCTTATCTTTTGACATAAGAGTCTCAAGCGCCTTTGCCAGCTGCTCCGCAGGCACCGCCGATATCTTCTCCGCATACTTGTTCTGCTTGAGCTCGATTTCTTTCAGATTCTTGGACTTGATTTCTTTTAGATTCTTGAATTCGCTTTCTCTAAGCTTCTTTTCCCTATTCTCTTTGTCCATGCTTATCACCCTTTTTCCGAGGTTGTTGACTAAATCTGCTATTTTTCCTTCTCTTAGTCACTCATCACAAAAATCCGCTTCTCTTTTTCAGCCAAATTTCCACGCGGCGTTGACTAATTCCGCTATTTTTTCTCCTCTTAGTCACTCATCACAAAAATCCGCTTCTCTTTTTCAGCCAAATTTCCACGCGGCGTTGACTAATTCCGCTATTTTTACTCCTCTTAGTCACTCATCACAAAAATCCGCTTCTCTTTTTCAACCAAATTCCCCCACAGCGTTGACTAATTCCGCTATTTTTACTCCTCTTAGTCACTCATCACAAAAATCCGCTTCTCTTTTTCAGCCAAATTTCCACACGGCGTTGACTAAATCTGCTATTTTTCCTTCTCTTAGTCACTCATCACAAAAATCCGCTTCTCTTTTCCAGCCAAATTCCCGCACGGCGTTGACTAATTCCGCTATTTTTTCTCCTCTTAGTCACACAACTCTGAAATCTCACTCACCATCACCACGCAATCATCCTCTAACAAGCGTCGCAAGCGTCTTGCCGCAGATCACACCGAAGATGCAGCACGCAAGACTGAGTGCCACATATACTCCGCCTGCACCATATTGCTTTTTCTCAAAAAGATTGACCGCCTCAAGCGAAAACGTAGAAAACGTCGTAAATCCGCCACACACTCCTGTCTTCCAGAAAAGAACCGCATTGGCCGATATCCCCTCACGATTATCGGCCAGGCCCACGATAAATCCGATCAAAACAGCGCCTAATATATTCGTAACAAGCGTCAATACCGGAAAGCCCGTCTTAACAGAAATAAGGCTTATCGCATACCTAAGCACCGCTCCCAAAGCTCCTCCAAGAGCCACAAACAAAAAATTCATACACACCTCTTTTTTCTCAAAAAATATAATCAAGAAAATCGCCTGACATCGACAATTGAAAGTACCGCAACATAACACTCTTCACCATGCAAAATACACAGTTAATCAAAAATGACATTCTACGCACTCAGCTCCTGCTGCCTTCATCTCCTGAAGCTCCTTCTCATAGAACCTGCTTTGTCTGGCACCTATTGCATCAAGGTACAATTTTACGCCAAAGCCCTGCTCTATTGCAGTCATCACCGTCCGAAACACACAGCATCTGCCATCAACACCGACGACATCAATAGTATCAACATCCATCTCTTTCAATTTCTGTGCAAATTCCTTGTTTGTAAATGCATCAGGAAACCTTTTATCAAACACAAGCCCCGACTCAACATTAAGTCCGCACGCCAGTTCATAACCGCTCGCATTCCCCGGAAGACCGATATTCCTTATGTACACAATCGGAAGATTCAGCTTTTTTGCCTCATCAATCCTTGCATTAACCGCATCCAAAAGCCCTTCCCGATAAAAGCCTATATACTTTTCCTGAACATCAATCACAAGAAGAATTTCCATACACAAATCCCACGCTCACTTTGCCTTGCCAATCTCGTAATCCATCAACCTATAAATCCAGTCACTAAGCTCAGAGAACTCAAATCCCAGCTCCCGCGCTTTCTGCGTATCAAGGCTCATGTCATTTTCAAGTCCATTATAAGGAGCCACGTCACCATCTTTGCTGTAAACCGCAGCCTTTCCGGTTTTCTTTTCAATATAACCGATAAGCTCAGAAATCTTGACAATTCCCTTAGAGCAGCCATTCATCGGCCCACACACATCGGTACATGCAAGAAACGCGATAAACTCGCCTGCTTCTTTTTCATGGATAAAAGAAATCCCATAATCAAGGTCATCCACAAACATCGGCAACTCATTCATGATATGCTCTACATAAAACCGAAGCCTTCCGGTATAGTCATTCTCGCCCAGCACAATGGGATACCTGACAAACACGCACTTCCCAGCGTCCATGAACTCATAAGCCGCCCTTTCCGCCTGCCGTTTGGACTCGTCATAATCCTCCGTTCTGTCCGCCCACACCAGCGGATACTTAGCGGCATCAAACTCATTTTCTCTAATAAGCGGCGCATCTTTCTTATAAACCGAGCACGACGACATCTGAATATACCTATCACACTTGATATTGGGCAAAAGAGCTCTCACATCATTTGAACTGTACGCAACCTTGTCAATTACCACTTCAAAACTCCCGTCACCTACAGCTCTTTTGACACTTTCCGTATCAGTCCTGTCCATAACAATATGCCTAACGCTCCCGCCAAACCCAAGAGCATTATTCCCTCGCGTTGCGACCGTCACGTCATGTCCCGCATCTATAAGCGCATTCACCATCGGAATGCCAAAAAATCTCGTCCCACCAACAACTAAAATCTTCATAATCCGTCACACTCCCGCCGGCCAGCCTTCATGTTTCCTTATCCTTGCATAAATAATGTATGAAGCAATGACCGTAAACATATCCGCAACAGCCTGCGTCCACACAATTCCCGTCATTCCAAACAGACGGTTAAACAGGATAAGGATGGGTATGTTAAAGACAATCTGTCTTATCACGGCAAGCCAAAAAGATTCTTTTCCGCGACCGATTGCCTGTGCAAAATGAACCATCGAAAAGCAAAGGAACATAAGCGGCGTAGCAAAGCACCTCGCACGAAGGAACTGCGTTCCAAAGCGCACCGAGTCGGGATCTCCGATAAATGCCCTCATGATCAAAGGCGCAAATGCATAATACAAGATCACACTCACAACTCCTATCGCAAGCCCCACTACTCTGCCGAATCTGAAAATTCCGTCCATTCTTTTTCTATCGCCCGAAGAATAACTGTACGCGATCAGCGGAACCATGCCCATGCAGATACCGATTCCGATATTAAGCGGTAGACGCTCGGCTTTAAGCACAATTCCGATGGCGGCCAGCTCAACATCGCCATACGACGCTGACAGGCGATTTATCACGATCGTACACAGGTCAAAAAGAAGCACTCCCACAGCCGCAGGAATTCCCACTCCAAATATTGAGTAAAAAGACTCTCTCGAAGGATATTCGCCGTTTGTCCTAAATCTGAGAATAGTTTCTTTTCCCGCCTTATGGTAAGTAACGATAAAATACACCGAAACCACAATATTACTTAGCATAGTTGCAAGCGCGGCACCCATAACCTGCTTTCCGTCAGGCAAAATCACAAACATAAAAATAGGATCAAGCACAGTATTAAGCACGCCGCCCATACTAAGCCCAAACGATGCCTTTGCCGAAAGTCCTATGCTTCTTAGCATTGATGAAACCGTGCTGCTGAAAATAAACGGTACTCCACCGATAACAACCACAAAAAACATATACTGCTTGGAAAATTCAAGCACATTTTCGCTCGCCCCAAGAAAAACAAGTATCTTTGTCATCCCTATCAAACTAAGTAACGAGAAAAGACATCCGACTCCCAGCGCCATCCATATACAGGCCGCCGACACTTTCGATGCTTCTTCATCATTTCCCGCACCGATAAGGCGCGCAATAAGCGTACCTCCGCCGACTCCAAAGATATTTGATATCACAATTGTCAGCATATAAATCGGCATCACCAGAGAACAAGCCGCCACCATGTACGGATTATTTGTCCTTCCGACAAACCACGTATCCGCAAGATTATATATCAGCGCAATCAGCTGACTCGCAATCGCCGGAAGCGCCATCACTCCCAGCGCATGCGGTATATTATCTTTTTCAAAAAGAAATTTCTTATCTTCCATGGGTTTCTCTTTCGTTGGTATCCGTCCTTTTGGTCCATAGGGACGGGGGTTGTGGTCCATTTTGGCACAACTACATGTGCTTTCCCATCAAGCGTGCGTTATCGCCTGAAACATAAACTCATCATCATTTGTATCGTCGAAGAACTTCCCTCTTACAAAAAGATGTATATCTTCCTCGATAACCTCGCTCTTATCATAACCTGTCGAATCGTTCGGTGTAAATGCGAGAATTACTTTCTTAATCTCTTTTCCAAAAGCAGATATCACGCGGTCTATCGCGCCACTGCCTATAACTGCATGAAGAATTAACGTATCGCCCTCAATCTCAGCAATCGCATAACTGTCACAATCCGCAATGTAAAAAGTATTTTCCTGCATAAACTGAGACAGATAAAACATATAAAGTCCCGAATTGGAAACCATATACACCTTGGCATTTTGCTCGGTTTGATTAAGAATCTGCACCATATTGTCCCAATCGCTCTTTTCTGCCATTGGTACAAGCTGTGCAGTCCGCTCTGTATCAATCTTCACAGCTTTACTAAACTGATACTCCCTACTCTTACGAAAGCCAAACTTGGGATAGAAATCAACGACAGAATCGTTTGCAAAAAGATATATTCCATCAACTTTGTTTTCGTAGTCTTCAATAATCTTCTCCATCAGCATCCTTGCGTATCCCCTCCCCCTGTAATCAGGATCGGTCATTACAGTGCCAAGCTGGATAAGCTTTACAATTCTGCCGTCATAATTCATATTGCAAGCATTCACCGAAACATTCGAAACAATCTTCCCGTCAGACACAACCGAATACGGAATGTAATTATCTTTCCAAAAGCCGTTTCGGTACCAGTCTTCAAAATTCAGTCCGCCAAACACCTTGCCTGCAAGCTCATTGAAGGAATTTCTGAGAGATTCGTTATCTCTGTAATTCTTTTCGATTGTCATATTACAAACCCTTCCTTATAACTTGTCACAGCTCAAGCAACATATATACAACTTCCTGATACCCGCTTACTCTTGAGTTAAAACCTCTGGGATTGCGGCCATACTCCACAAATCCCATCTTCTTGTATAATGTCACCGCTCTTTCATTCTCTGCAACAGCATTTAATTCCAGCTGCGTGTAGCCTGCTTCTTTGGCACATTCTATGCAAGCCTCCATAAGAGCCTTGCCAATCCCAAGTCCCCAGTACTCCTTCAAGATAGCGATTCCAAGCTCTGCACGGTGCTTTAGCTTGTACTTTGCTCCAACCGCCTCAATTCCCGCTGTTCCTGCAACCACGCCGTCTACCACTGCAACTATCTCAATCTCATTTGGACTCTCCGTTTTCTCCTTAAGGAACTCCGCCTCCTGCTGCGCATCAAAACTATTTTCATCAGGATAGGACAAAAGATAATCCGTCTCCGCGTGTGTCTCATTAAAATTCACAAAAACAGCCTCGCCATCAGCATATTCGCCGTTTCGAAGAAGTGCCTCTCTTCCGTTTTTTAAAGTAATAATCTTGTTGTATTTCATTTCTATTCTGTCCTCCAAAATTCTGTACAGTCCATTTTACGTCTGCCTGTACCGTACATATCTTATGCCGCTCATCTGTGCGGTGCTTATTCACTTCCCCGCACCGTACATATCTTCCACGAATTATATATATGTTTCATCCAATATTCCGTGTTCATTTAGTTTCCTCAAGCCCCTCACTCGTAAGTAAATACGTCTTCGTGCACACTTCCTCAATATACTTCCTATCATGCGATATGCTGATCACCGCACCGGGAAAAGAAGCTATCATCTTCCTGATAACAGGTCCCGAAAGTGGCGAGAAGTTACGCGTTGGCTCATCCAAAACAAGCACATTCGCATCGGAAAGACTCATCTTAAGAAGCAACACTTTCGCCTTCTGCCCGCCCGAAAGCTCACGAATCGGATGCTCCATCTCATCTGCGGTATATTTAAGCGAACCAAGATAAGTCCTTATGCGCGTGCGAACCTCCTTATCTCCCGTATCATCCAAAAACTCCACAGGCGTCATATCAAGATCAAGCAAATCCTCGTAATTCTGCGGCATATACTGAACCCGTAGGTCCCCTCTTGCAAGAAGCTCATCCGCGATTAGCCTAAGAAGCGTAGTTTTCCCGGCTCCATTCGTTCCAACAATGCATACCTTCTCAGGTCCTCTTACCCTCAGAAAAATATCTTTTGCCAAAACCTTTGAACCATCAGGTGCCACCAGCTCATTAATAGAAAACTCAATAACCGTCTTACCTGCCGGCATCTTCGAATTTTCTTTTCCCAGTTTAAAAAAGATTGCTTCCTCCTGCTCAGGCCGCTCTGCCATGTTCTCATCCTGCTTCTCAAAGCGCCTTTCCATCGACTTCACAGCACGCATCTTATCCTTGAGCATCTTACCGACTCCCGGCTCCTGCCTCGAAACATTTGAAAGCGCACGCTCAACCTTATCATGAATCCTGTTGTATCTCTCGTCGCGAAGCTTCTTTTCCTTGCGGTCATTAAGCGCAAGCTGCTCCTGCCTCTCGAAAGCCTCCGCTCTATGCGCAATGTAATGCCTGTAGTTGTCCTTCACGACCACGTAACGGCTCTTGGTCTTGCGCATGATCTGCTCGATATGAATTATCACATTGGCCGTGTTTTCAATAAGCGTCTCGTCATGCGAGATGAAAAGAACTATGTGCTTCCACCCATTTATCAGCCTCTCAAGCAGTTCGAGCGTGCTTATGTCGATATCATTTGACGGTTCATCTAAAAGCAGAACCGTCGGCTCATCAATCAGGATGCGCATCAGCTGCGCCTTTACTTTTTCGCCACCGGACAGACTTCCCATCTTCTGATCTGCGTAAAAGAAATCCTTAGAAATCCGGAATTCATTCGCCATCTCCGAGAGTTCTTTCGGTGTCTTGTCAAAAAAGCTCCCGGCTTCCGAAAAGTAATCATAAAGAGTTTTTTCTTTTTCCCATTCAGGAAGTTCCTGCGGAAGATAGCCAAGAACTTCGCTTCCGAGAATCCTCTCTCCTTCGCACTCTGCATACTCTTCTGCAATCTCCGGATTGTAGATCCATCTCATCAGCGTGGACTTCCCGTTGCCCTCCTCGCCGATTATCACGGCTTTATCGCCATTATTAAGAGTCATATTGAATTTATCAAGAATGACGCGCAGGTCCTTGCGGTGTGTTATTGTTAAGTTTTTTACGTTAAGCATATTGTTCCTCCAAAGGTAAAATGATGAGTACGTAAGGAAGCTCTGCTCTCGCATTCGCTCGCCATAATGGTCCACTACCCCCGTCCCCTGGGACCATATGGAAAAAGAAAAAGCCTATTCTGCATACGCAAAATAGACTCACACAAATAGACCCACATTACATATAGGCTAAACATGCATGATAATCCAGATTAAGCGTACACAAAACAGCCGCCGTAAGCAGCCTCATCATCACTGATAGTGTTCACCTAAACTAATTATCTTCTGTACATATCCTCACCTAAACGCTACGCGTTCTTTCTTTATTTTTTTATACTATTACATGCTAACATCGATAAGCCCGCCATGCAAGCGGTTTTTTAAGCCTTCTGCATGAAAGTCCGCCGAAGGCTCACAACCTTTTCTAAACTCAAGGATTTCTTAAATATTCTCCGTCAACTTCCCTTTCGCCAAAACAGCCAGATGCTGCGTTGCTCTGGATACAGCCGTATACAGGCAATGTTTGCCGAGTTCATCGGAAGGATAAGACTCCGCATCTGCATCGGCCAGGATCACGTTATCAAACTCAAGACCTTTCGCAAGTGCAAGCTCTATAAGAAATACACCTTTCTTTGGCAAACTGTCACTTTCGGAAATAAGCTGCGGTGCTTTATCGCCAAGCGCACCGGCAATCTTTTCAAGACTGTACCCACTTCTGCAAATAACCGCAGTAAGGCCGTCTTTCTTTTCAAACTCATTTATAAGAGCCTTGAGCTCTTCATAGTACTCTCTGTCAGAATCGCAGCTCTTTACAACAATCCCTTCTCCCGAGCGCTTTACCGATGAAACCATCATTTTCTTTTCCTGAGGAAGGAGCGAAGCAAACATTTCTGTTATCTCCGGTGAGCTTCGGTAGCTTGTCATAAGCGGAAGCTCCACGAATTCTTTTCCTGCCGCTTCTGACATCTCTTTTATCCGGTCAAAAGAAATCGTGCCTTTTCTAATTGCCTGGAACTCATCTCCAAGCAGCATAAAACGCGCGTTGGGGAAAAATTTACTAAATACCATGAGCTGCGCCTCAGTGTAATCCTGCACTTCGTCGATCATGACATAACGCACATTTCTATCACACTTACCTGTAAGCTCCATCTTAGTATAGATCCACTCCGCAGCAGTGATATAGTCACTTCCAAGGATTCTCTGCGCAACACGCTTAACGTTGACGAAATTACAACGCCTGATAAAGCTAAGCGCTCCGCCAAAGTCATTTTCAATGCGGTTTTCCTCAGCAGAATCAGATCCTGCCGCACTCTCCGAATCCTCGTTAAAAATATCTTTGGTCCTTAGAATGTTTTTGGCCCGCTCTTCAAGTTCATCCGCAACCGTCTGGATCAGACGAACCCCCATCGGGAATTGGGAAAATCTTTTTACCACATCAAACACATCGCTCTTTGACATCACAGTCTTGCCGTTGTGAGTAATATTGTAGAAATCATCCTCTTCGGGACTAAGTGTAAGCAAAGCATCATGAATCTTCTGCAAACTTCCGTCACCTGTGCCGTCATATTCGTTATCCGCAAAAGGAACGCCCACTTTCTTAAGAAACTCATGCCACGTCAAAGTCGGCGGATTGGTCTCTCCAAGATCCGGAAGGACATTGTCGATATAATCGCGGAATACCGGATTAAGGGTTAAAAGACATACATGCTCGGGGCGAAGTGTCTTTCTCTTCTGGTAAAAAAGATATGCTATCCTTTGCAAAAGAACCGAAGTCTTACCGCTACCTGCAATACCGTTCACCAAAAGAACCTGCACATCGGGATATCTGATAACCGTATTTTGCTCTTTCTGAATTGTTGCCGTAATAGCCTGCATCTTGTCAGATCTGGTCTGCGAAAGAGATTTAAGGAGCATCGGATCCTCAATCGCAATCTGTGTATCAAAAAATGAAACAAGTTTGTCTCTGTTTATTTCAAACTGACGACGAAGCCTTAAGTCAACAGGTATTGTCCTGTCCTCAACCATGTAGCTTGTGTGCCCGTTCTCCTGATTGTAGTAAACTTCGGCAATCGGAGATCTCCAGTCTACAACCATCTGATCATAGCCGTTTTCTGAGATTGCAGCTCGTCCGATGTAGTAACTTTCAGGCACACTCTCGCCTTCGAACACGAGCTCAATCTTTGCAAAATAGGGTGACTCCAGAAGTTTATTAACTGTCTCGAGTCTTTTACCCAAAGAATTACTCTCAACATTGTAGGTATCAATGTAACGGTTCCATACCTCAATCTCAGCGAGGGTCTCCATCGTAGTCTCTATATCTGCGTAATCGAAACGGATGTTGTCGCGAATATCATTTTTATCTTCAACTGCTTTCTCATTCAGAGCAGCAATCTGCTCCTCAAGATTCTTCTTAATGTCCAGCAATTTATTATAGGTCTTTGTCAGATGGGCCTGTTCATTTTCAAATATTTCATTTCCCATGTCATTTCTCCATACATGCATCGCATGCACATTTCATCATTCTTTAGTTCTGCATATAAATTGTAAAGAAATACTCCTCAATTGTACAGCGTCAAAAAATATACGCATAAAAAGTAGCACTTTTTTCAAATCCGAAAGTGCTACCTAAAATCAGACGTATTTATTATCATATCACAAGCTTACAAATTTATCTCTCACAAAACTCCAGCACTCTGTCATAAAAATCCTTTGCTTCTTCAAATGCGCCGTGTCCAAGTCCGTCGTAGATGTATTTATCGCTCCCCTTGATGCCGTTGCTAAGCTCTGCTGCCGCATCATTTCCTACCGTTTTATCATCGCTTCCCGCAATGATCAGCGTCGGCGCGGATATCTTTGAGAGTTCATCACGTACATCAAAATCCAAAATCGCATATGCATTCTTATAAAATCTATCGTAACTTGCAGGCTTGGTAAGCTTTGCAACAAGCGGAAATATTTTTCTGTTCTTATCAAGGTACTTTTGCGAGTACATTTTTTCGGCAGTATCAATCATAAGCGTCTTGTGATCATCTCTCCTTGCCATATCGATCCACCCCGTCACCGCATCCTTCAGAACAGAATTGGCATACGGCGCCGTCACAGCAAGAATCAGCTTTTCAACCATCTCAGAATGATTTACGGCAAGACATTGTGCAATCATTCCGCCCTGCGACACGCCAAGAACAGAAGCCTTCTCAATTCCCAAACTCTTCATCGCCAAAGCCAGATCATCCGCCATATCCTTGATGCTGTACCCATCCGGCATGTCTTCCTTCCTGCTAAACATATAAACGGTATAGTCAGCCCAAAATTTCTTGTATGAACCCGCAAGAATCCACGCTTTTCCTTTCACCGTAGCAAGTCCATCCGACAATCCCGGCAAAACAACCAGTTTTTTCGCCCCATCTCCAAAAGCAACATAATGCATCACAGTATTGCCCAAAGTTACGTAACCATTCTTTTTCATGTTTCAAGCCCCATTTCATCCGGTTATTTAGTGTAATTAATGGTCCACTACCCCCGTCCCCCGGGTCCACTCAGCACCCACGAGAACGCCTTCGCAGTCCTTATGTCCGCATCCTTGAAGTGGTTTCCTTCATTCCATTCAAGCACGCTCTCTACGCCCTGCTTCCGCAACAGGTCAAAAGAAATTTCAATACAATCCGCAACAGTCGCCATTACGGGATTCCTTGTCTTTGCCTCGCGATTTCCAAGACTCAGATACACCCTGTCCGCATTGATCTTGCCTGCTTTCATATAATCAACAAATCCCGGAAACCATATCGACGGCGATGCTGCCGCCACTCCGGTAAAAAGATCTGTCTGATAAGCCGCCCACAGCGCAAATAAGCCTGCGAGCGAATATCCGCCGATGAAGTATTTCTTTTTCTCACAAACGGGTCCTGCAACATCTTTTCCACCTGTCAGCAGTAAAAATAATTTATCTTTAGTCTTCTCTGACAGTGCCTCATCATTCGTATACTCAGACAGCACATTACCACTTCTCAAATCCTGTAATAATTCTTTCAGCGTATCACCCGCGTCGCCTCCAAAATCTTCTTTTCCAAACACCGCAGATGCCTGCCAGGGCGACAGTTCCAGATTCCAATCATCAACCTTATAGGCAAGCAAAAAGAAATCGTCTCCGACATTCTCTTTTATATGCGCAATTTCTTTTTCCATCCCCGAAACTTCGTGTTCCCCGATCATCTGTACAAGTACATTTGCAGAATCGGGATTTCCGTATTCGTAACGCTTCATCCGATAAGCCTCCAAGCCAGCATATTAACTGAATTTGCTCTATTCGGTTTCATCACCGTAAAATCATGATTAGCATTGCTTCCATCATCGGAAATCAAGCTCAGTATCGGTTTCATCACCAAAATCATGATCAACATCGATTTTAACCTATAAATCCGCGTCTTTTCGCCTCATCAATCAGCTTTGGCTGAATCAGCGGATAAGTCAGCTCTTGCGGCACCTCATCAAATAACGCAATTCTCTCGATCTCACTGTGGAGCTCTTTTTCCAGCTCTTCAATCTCAGCATAGAACAGGCCGCCGAAAGTTTCCGCTCCATCGAACTCATCAGGCGCTGTAACCGAATAGATGCAGACAGGTTTGATATCATACTTCACCGCGCCGGTTTCCTCATAAAGCTCACGCTTTGCGGCATCCAATATAGATTCGCCATCTTCTCTGTGCCCGCCCGGAATCTCATATGTACTGCGCTCTCTGTGCTTGCAAAATACATACTTTCCATCCATCTTAGCAATAATAACCGCAAATTTAAGAAGTGAATCTTCCATCTTGTCGTAGAATTTTATCTGCATGTTTTCACCCTCGTTCTATGTTGTTGTGGATTGATTTCATAGCCCCGATTGACTCAACTTGGTGATTATCTCTTCCGCAGTCATGCGGCTCCCCCCGGAAGTTGACTCAACGTGGCATTTTCTCTTCTGCAGTCATCCGATTCCGCTCCTGCGAATGACCCTATTCCGCAATTTCCTCTTCCAGAGTCATAGTATCTCGCAAAGATATATGACCTAAATCAGCTTTTTCACCTTCTAGGGTCATAGCACCTCAACAAGCCATATGACCTAAATTTGCTTTTTCGCCTTCTAGGGTCATAGCATCTCAACAAGCTATATGACCTAAATCAGCCTTTTCACCTTCTAGGGTCATAGCACCTCGCAAAGCCATATGACCCAAATCAGCTTTTTCACCTTCTAGGGTCATAGCATCTCGCAAAGCCATATGACCTAAATCAGCTTTTTCACCTTCTAGGGTCATAGCATCTCGCAAAGCCATATGACCTAAATCAGCCTTTTCACCTTCTAGGGTCATAGCATCTCGCAAAGCCATATGGCTCAGATTGCCATTTCTTCTCCTGCAGTCATGCGATTACGCCACATCACTCTTCGCCCCTACACCTGTATCAATACCCTCTCGCCTTATCAATCACATGCTTAAACGGCCTGCCCTCGGCGTAATTGATCATATTCTCGCAGAACATTTCAACATTTTTATCAAGCGTATGATCAAGTGTCAAATTGCCTGCCACATGCGGCGTTATGATCAGGTTCTTAGTATTCCAAAGAGGACTTGCCTCCGGAAGCGGCTCGTTTGCAAATACATCAAGCGCTGCCCCCGCAAGCCTTCCACTCTCAAGATTCTCTATAAGTGCACTTTCATCAATTGCCGATCCACGTCCGACATTCACAACATATGCGCCCTTAGGCAGAAGTACCATTCTTTCTTTGGATAACACCCCTTCTGTCTCCGCAGTCCCCGGAAGGCACATGACCAGCAGCTCGGTATCACGGAGCACTTCATCAAGCTCATCAATTCTGAATATCTTGTCAAAAGAACTTTCACTGCATTTTCCACTCCTGCACACGCCTACAATACTCTTAGGTTCAAACGCTTTCGCTCTTTTTGCAAAAGAACTTCCTATATCACCGGTACCAAGCACCGTAATCCTACAGTCCTTAAGCGACTTCTGAAGCAACGGTCTGCCCCATTCTCCCAAAATAGACTTTCTGAAAAAGACATGCATTTGCCTCATCATCATAAGACTCACCATGATTATATGTTCCGCAATGCTCACTCCATATGCCCCTGCAGAATTGGTAATGATGCAGTCCTCATTTGCAAATACACCCGGGTTCAAAAGAAAATCAACACCAGCTGAAGGTGCACAGAACCACTTAATATGCCTGCTCTTTCCGATTGTTTTTAATCCTGTTCCATAAAAGACTTCTGCATCCTCAAACCCTTCCGGGATGCTGTCTTCAGAATCTATAAAACAGACTTCAGCACCGACTTTATCTGCCGTTTCTCTTATCATATTCTTGTGCCTCGATTTTAATGCATTGTTATAAACAATTATTTTCATCTAACCACCCCATCCTTGTATATCAATTACAAACTTTATATCCGTAAAAGCCATTTCTCTTATTTCTACGTGTACAAAATCTATTTATGGATTCTATGTCCGTATTATTACTCCTAAATCCACTTACCTCTACGTGTACAGATTAATTCTAAGGTTTTAATGTCCGTAAAGTCACTTCTACATTAGCTCATTTCTACGTGTACAGATCCATTTCTCAGATTCTATGCCCGTAAAGCCATTACCACATTCACTCATTTCTGCGTGCATAAATCTTTTTCTCGGATTCTATACCCGTAATACCATTCTCTATTCGATGCAAGAAGTCAGCCTTGCACAATAAAAGACAGCGTCTTTGCAATCTCAGACTCTGTGCAGCCAATCTGCTGTGCCGCATGTTCAACAGTATCTATAGTCTCCGCATGCTCTGTAAGCCTGTCTCCAAAACCTTTTTCTTCAAGAAATTCTTTTACCCTTGTATTTAGCATATCTAAGCTCCTCCGATCACTTTTTTCACTTTGGATTACCTGGGATTTCCTGATGTTTCTCTTCCCTCGTCTTCTGGAGAATATTCACTCCAAATTCCCTTTGAAAACCCAAAACTGTAAATTGAAAATCTTTCAAGTGGAGATTCATTCTTCAAATCATATGCATTTACATCTTTTTTCAAATACTCCGTTTGAATCGTCCCCGATTCATCATTCGCTATATCGGGATGTGATAATAATACATAAATAATCCGCTTATTTTCATTATCGATAAGTGCATACTCATAAACACTACTATACCCGTCCGATGCAACATATGCAGGAAACTTATAGCTTTCAGTATCATATATGATATTTCCTATATGATAATCACTATCCTCATGCTTTGATTCAAACACCGTGCAAGATATTTCTGACAAACGTTCGACTTCTTTTTTGAACTCATCATCTTCATATGTGGCAGAAAAAAATATATATCCATCCGTATCAAACATTCCTGTTTTAAGAGCCGATTCATATTCTACAGAAACAGCATTTTGGCCATCATTTGGAAAAATAAATAATCCTGTATCAAGATCAGATCCGTATTCTTCAAGCAAATACTCTTTATCATAGTTATCGATTCCCGACTTCTTATCATAGGGCTGGCTAGCCTCAAAAAAAGCAAGTCCGATAACAAGCGCATTTATCACAATAAACTTTACGCTTATCGCAATCAGCATAATAACTATTACACGCACAACCGTTGCAAAATGTTTTTTCCCGGCAAGTTTTTCCAATATTCCATTGGCATAAAGCGTTGTTATGGCAAATGCCACCAATCCCAAAAAAGATAATACAACCGCCCCAAACCTGAATATATTAGGCTCATATTCAATGCACTGAAACACAACTGCCAGAGTCAGAAACATTGTTCCTATCAGGCTGATTATCCTTACCCATTTGAAAAGACTGCCTTTCTCCGTTCCGGCGTAGTCCGCCATTTTGTCGGCAACTTCTTTTATTTCTTCATTCATCCCGCTTTTCCTTTCGCCATCAATTATTTCTCGCACATCCACATCGTAATAATCTGCAATAGCGGACAAAAGAGAAATATCCGGCATATTAGATCCTGTCTCCCAACGTGAAACGCTCCTAGAAGACACACCAAGGAGCTGCGCAAGTTCTTCCTGGGTAATCCCTTTTTCTTTTCTCAAGTCTTTTAAAAATAAGCCTATCTTCTTCTGATCCATGGGATACCTCCTTCCCTTGCATGATAATTTAATCCGAAGCAGCATTAACACGACACAAAGCGGGAATTGCCGTATTTACTGCATTAGACAGTAGTGTCTATAGTTCTTTTTTCCCAAAAAAGCCCTATAAAACGTGATCATTTCACACGCTTTCCATGTATTTCACAATCAAGAGTGTAAGAGCCGTCCTCAGAAACCATTACGTTTTTCCAAGTAAAACTGTTGTCAGTAATATCAGAAAAAATCCAATAGGTATTCTCTTCATCCAGAACCTTTCCAACAAGTTCATTGCCTTTCTTATCAAAACGCAGTCTCTTCATACAGTGATCGCATGTATATACAACATCATAGCAATTATCAAAATGATTAAACATGCGCAAAGAAGAGCCGTATTCACCGTCCGGCTGAGGCGCTGTTTCTTTGGTATCACGCGACGGAAATATAAAAACATCCTGTATTCCCGCACCTTCAAGCACTCTTCTAAAGAGCCACTCTCCCTTTACATATCTTTTTTGACCATTAAATTCATCATAATAATCGCAGTCCCAATCTCCAATAAGCGGTGCAAACCAATCGTATTCATCAGGGATCTTATCAGTTTTGGGAGACAATAATGCATCAATAAAGTTATCCATTTTTTACCTTCCTTTTGGCTTCCTCTAAGTCATCTCATAAAAAACACTCAATAATATGTAATATCAAAAAAGTACCGCACGGATTATGTTTCGCTTGGTACTTTTATACTAATAGTATTTCAATTTATCCTTCAAGAATATCAAGTTCATCATCTATTGCCCTTGATACAAACTGATTTATCGTGATTCCCTCATTTGCAGCGTATAAAGCGATTTTTTTATGCTGCTCCGGTTTAATACGCACATTAAAAGATCCTTTAAACTCGCGTTCAGGTTCTTTTCCAACTTGTTTACAGTAATCAAGGTAATTATCTATACAGTCGTGCATTGACTGAGTGAGCTCTTTTACTGACTCTCCATGAAAATTCAAAGAGTCATTGATTCCAAGCACATGACCTATAAAAATCTGGTCCTCACTGTCAAACTCAACTTTTGCATGATACCCATTGTATTCCATCAATGAACTGATCATTCTATCTCACCTACTTCCTTCAAAAAAGCTTTAATCATTTTGATATGGTATCGATATAATTCGTTTCCCGGATGTGGTCCATCAAACTGAAGTATTCGCTTAGTTTCCACATGATAATAACCTATTCCTGAGCCTCTTCCACCTTCAAATTTTTCACATCCACACTGCTTCATCAGAGCATCAAGCTCTCGTATGGTAAAGCTTGTTGGTGCCGGTTTTGACAACAGTTTTTCCAATAACTTAGATTTCTTTGGCACAGCAACTCCTTTGCAACTATTTTCCAGTTACACTATAACATTTTGCAACATCCCAGTCAATTTTTTATTACTTACCGATAGCATATAACACTCGCAGCTCGGTCATACTCCTTATCGTTTTCAAGCTTGAACGGATGTTGTTTTGCCACGCCGCCAAACCAGTTGTATGGCTGGTCATTATCTGTTTCGCCGTTACATATCTCGACTGCACCTTGCCGCATACACCTGAGCAACGATATGTCGTCAAAGCCTGTCGCATGCCCGTGCAATATCACATCAGCCTCTTTTTCCAAGAACATGATCTTATCAAGCGCCTTTACGTACTCATTCATCTCCGGGCAGCCGTCCAATTGCATCCATAAATGATGGTTAACGGAATCACCTGTGAAAAGAATCCTCTCCTCCCTTAGAAGCAACAGAACTCCGCCGGGAGTATGCCCCGGAAGATCATATACTTCAAGTGTCTTTCCGCCAAGATCTATCACATCGCCGCCTTTAATCGGCTTAAGCGGAGGAACAGATAAGCCTTTCTCATTACAAATCTTCACAAATTCAGGCTCATTAAAAAAAGACGATGCCATTTCAAAATCCTTATGATTCATGTATGCCTCATCAAAGTATACATTTCCAAAGATATGATCCGGATGGCCATGCGTGTTTACAACAACGATCGGCTTGTCAGTAATTTCCCTGACAACCTTGTGAAGGTCATTATAGCCATTCATCGTATCGATCACGCAGACTCTTTCATCGCCTACAACTATGTACCCCGTCGCTTCGTGCGCCTCATCCAAAAGATATAGAAAAGGCTTTAACTGTTTGATAAACAATTCTTTTTCCATACAAAAGACCTCCCGAAACATCAGCTCACGTTTATACTCCGCTTGGTACTTTTTAATCAGTATATCATTATCACAATTACTATAATGAATATGCCACAATTCCCACCACTGCCGACAAACAAATAAGCATGATAGGATTTAACCCTTTTTTCAAAACCTTCCTTGAGCCAAAATATATAAGCGCAATAGCACAGGTCAGCCCGATTGTGAGAAAATCCGCCTTGGAATCAAATAACAGTCCGCAGTTTTTTCCGAGCATATGTGTTCCCGTAACCAAAATAATACCGATAATACACGGCTTTAATCCACTCAAAACCGCTTTTACATATTGATTTTGGAGGAACTTATTCATAACTACCATGATCAGCAAAATGATGAAAAAAGCCGGCAACACAACCGCTGTAGTGGCAATTGCCGCACCTATAAGTCCTCCTTTTTCACTACCCACATATGTAGCCATGTTTACCATGATCGGTCCGGGAGTACTTTCGCTTATTGCGATCATATATGTCAACATCTCTTCATCGAGCCATCCATGAGCCATAACCACATCCCTGATAAGTGGAATCGCTGCATAGGCGCCACCAAAAGAAAAGAAGCCGACTTCCAAAAAGCCTATGAGCAAATCAAGATATATCATTTCTCTACCCGCTCCTTTTCCGCATTTTTTATCATAAATACCATAAGTCCAATAACTGCAGCCGCGAGCATCAATACCATCGAAGATATATTTAGTGAAAAAAGATTGATCACTACCATTGAAATCACAGCAAAGCAGACCATTGAAATCTGCAATGGCGCTTTTTTCATCTTTTTTAGCATCTTTAAAGCTGCGTCTATGATAAGAATTCCCACCGCTATCTTGATTCCCCTAAAAGCATTTGCTACCCGGGTTATCTCAAAAAAATGATCCAGAAATCTTGATATTAAATAGATAATTATGAAAGAAGGGAGCACCACCCCAAGCGTTGCTGCGATTGCTCCCTGTAATTTACCTTTCTTATATCCGACATAGGTTGCACAGTTAATCGCTATAGGCCCCGGTGTAGACTCCGCGATTACCGCAACCGTCATCATTTCATCATGTGTTATCCATTTTTTATTCTCAACGCAAATATTCTCTATCAGAGAGAGCATCGCATAACCTCCGCCAAAGGTAAACAATCCTATTTTGGCAAAGGTAAAAAACAATTCAAATAATACAGGCACTTTAACGTCTCCTTAATTATCACAAAGCCATTCTCATCGAAGCCACACCGTCAGTGCAATTTTTTCGGCGGCGAAAATCATACATTCACCGGTTTCCGCCGCTTTATCTCCACTTCTAATTTGCTAAAACAATAGTTGCGATAGAATTGCATTTTATACATTCTTGAACATGAAGTTCAAGAATGCATCAACCAAGCTAATTTGAATCGACTTCGTCGATAGGGCTTGGTTGACTCCTGAATCATATTCTCACGAAATCCGCAGCCAGTGCGGATTTCTGTAATTTCAGTTAAGATATCATACTATTATATACCCTTCAGACGCCAAAACGTCCAACGCTCGCTCAAAGTTTTCTTCTTTCACAAGAATATAATCCGTGTTATATGTCGACACAGCGAAGATTCCGATTTTATGCTCTGCTAGTATGCCGGACAGCTTTGACAAAATGCCGACCAATGAAAAATCAAGAACCCCCTGAATACGAAAGCCTCTCCAGCCATCATCACGCTCGAGCGTGTTTTGTGGCGCATCCTCCGTTCTGCACACCAATGACAACTCTTCATCAGTCTTACCGATAAAGTAGAAAGGGGCATCCATGTTAATATTGGATGCCTCTGCCACTTTGCAAACAGTAAGTTTATGCTCAATTCTTTTCAATTCCATATGTAATCGTTTCCTCCATAAACTTAAAATCATAAACTTAAAAATTGCTGTTTTTACTTCTTCTTGATCGGAATCCACAGCTCGCAGAATATATCCGGCCTGGTTCCGTCATAGTAAAGTTCATAGTCAGTCTCTTCAGAAGCTTCATAGCCCATCTGCGGCAAAAACTCCTTATAGAACTTTACCCAGGTCTTTGCGATGCAGTCGCCGTCTTCGCCTACACAATCAAATACCACATACGTACCGGGATTGACGTCCCAGATGCGGAAACCTTTTTTCTCCAGATCTGCCTGATCAAACTCTTTGGTATCCTCATCAATAATGATGCCGATACCGTATTCAAAAGTATCTTTTCCTTCCTTCGTCGGACTGCAAAGGCCGTATAGGTCGCGCTTCCCATCCTCTCTCAGCATGTGTATCGGAGAAAGCATCTGCTTACTGTTGCACTCTCCCCAGAAGTCAGCCACATCGTGGTTGGCTTCGTCGTTGATAATAGCGTTGCTGAACTCCCTTACCAATGCGATAAACTTCTTTTCCTTTGTCTGAACAATACGATAATCCATACTCTTACCACCTTTCACAGATATAGTAATCGTAAGCGGATTAAAAAGCACAAGTTTGCCGGCTTCTTCTCTGGCAGTTTTGGGCGCAACACCATGAAATCTTGTAAAAGCTTTGGTAAAACTTTCCGGTGTCTCATAGCCATACTTCATCGCCAGATCGGTGATCTTCGCATCGGTCTCCACGAGCTCTTTTCCCGCCAAAGACAAGCGGCGGTTTCTTATATACGCGTTGGCCGTCAAGCCCGTCACGAAACTGAAAGCCCTGTGAAACTCGTAGCTCGACGTGTGCACCTGCCTTGCTACATCTTCATAGTTGATCTCCTCGAGAAGATGCTCCTCAATATACGTGATGGCTTTTTGTAATGCTTCGATCCATTCCATGCTTTCGTCCTCCCTCTTACACAATCCATTATGGACGAGATCCGTAATAGGTACATTTCCTCGTTTGCGAAGATTTGTCAGGTGGCTGTCCTGCTTCTACTTTTCTACTCGTCAATTTCCTCCATCATTTAAGCAACTTGGAAAACTCCAACGCCTTTCCGACATCACCGTCAACCTTAAGCTTACCAAGAGTAAAAGCCTCTATCTCTTTTTCCAAAAGGCGGAATACATTCGCAACCAGATAACCGTCAGCTATCGCGTGATTCAAACGAACGCTCACGGGCATAACGAGTCTGCCATTCTCTTCACGATATTTCCCCCAATTGATAATAGGTGCAAAAAACAAATGCCCGTCCGGAAGTTCAATATTGAGCGAATCATATGAAAGCCATGATATGTAAGATGCATCAAACCAGTTTGGATGATTAGCCATATCCAGCATATATTCTCTTGTTTTCTTGGCCTCTTCAACATCCTTCAGAGCATCTGCGTAGAAACTTTCATAGTCCTCATCATATCTTGTATATACAGGAGTACAAGTCTCGGTATCTTCGTGAAAAACATACTGCGTAGGATTGATAACATCGTAGCAGATGAGCTCGTCCGTTTGCCATAGATACCCCATTCTGTAATCGTCTCGCGAATTGAGAACCTTCGAAAGGATATAAAGGAAATTGATGTAAAACTTTGTTCCAGCCTTTTTTGAAAAAAGAACAAGATCTGTAACATCAATCCTGGCCGTCATAGAGGTTGAGCATTTACAATCCTCTGAAAAGTGACGAAATACGCCTTTTCTGTAGTATGTTTCTTTATCTATTATTTTGTAGTTCATTTTTTCTCTCCCATAAAATCAATCCATATTGACTCTAGAACATTTGTTCTTTATAATTATCAATTGGTGCTACCAGTAATTACGGTAGGCGGTTAGTCCTTCAACCGGAGGACTGTGACCTCCGTTAATCATAGAAATCTCTCATGAGAAATCTTTGTTGGAGGAACTTGCTTATGCTCACCATCACTGACCTTATCGCAGTGCTTGCGCTGTGTGCGACTTATATTTGATAGTATTCCTATCAAATATAAATCGCTACGCTATAGATGCGACCGATGCGCAGATGAATTATGCAAGCTAAAGCTTGCGCGCATCGGCGCGAAAAGAGTCGCAAGCGACTCTTTGTTCTAGTCTTGGTTATATGCATGGAAAGCATGATTCCAAGACACAAAAATAACCGCCCATTGTCCTGGCAGACATGTATGAGCGGTTATTAACTACTTAAACTTGTTTGGGGCTAACCGTCTATCGGTAGCACCTTTTTCATTTATTATACTACCATTACCGCTCAGTATCGTCAAACCAATGTTATGTTTCTATATCAGATTTATTCTTTAGTAAATATCCCTTAATCAGCTCTATATCTTTATAGTTTTTCTCGTCCCAGTTCCTTCTTCATGTCAATAAGCCCAGCCAGTGTAATAACCGGAGTTGCATTATCTTTTTCTGACAGTATAAATGTATCTTGCCATCTTCTTTGCAAACAGATCAAAAGATTCCGTCGCACAGTCTGTCTGCGCCATCAGCATATCAAACCACTCGGTGCTGCCTTCTTCCCTGAAGGCCTTTTGGTACAATAATGCCGTTTCTCTCTTCTTTCTCAGAAGATCATAAGTCTCTTTTGTTATGTCTTCCACTTCATATGGGATTCCGTTCTTTTGTAATGCTCTTGCAAGGACAGTCGTATCCTTATTATCTGTCTTAGGCATTACATCACCTTCCTGATAGCATATAAAAAATACGCCGCTTTTCTTCAGCCACCCGATTGCCTGTAATAAGAACTTTTCCATATCAGGTGCAAAATACATTGTGTCCATGGAAGTTATTACATCAAACTGCTCCGGCGGATAATCAATCTCCCCTATACTTCCAATGCGAAACTCCGCATTTGTTCTAAATAGTTTTCTTGCGGTATTTATAGCATTCGCAGAATAATCAAATCCGTGTATGTACGCATTTGTTCTTTTTTGCAGATACCCCAACATCTTTCCGTTTCCGCATCCCACATCAAGCATATGACTCTCCCGGCCTGTCGGAATATGCTCGACAATTCTGTCTATCTGCTTAATATCGCTGAACCCATCCTGCGAAAAATCATCTCCGAATGCATCCTTACAGAAATATCTGAATGCATCGGAGTGTTCCGCCATTTCATAAAAATGCTCATATTCATTGTAAAATAACTTATCGCCACTCATGTCTCAGTACTTTCCCGAATCATTCTTACATCGCAAGTTCAATCAATTTGCACGCTTAACTTCCAATGCCCCTTTATGACCGTCTACATATCATTTATAAAACTGTAATGCATATAAAATTGCTAAAATAGTGACACCGTCCATTGTTCCATTTGTTTTTAACAAATCCATATACTCTTGTTTTGAAAACCATTTTTTATCAGTTATCTCATCAGAATCTGTAAAATCACCTTCTGATAATGCCTTTGCAGCAAAACAATGAATCAAAGAATCTGACATTCCATTTGATGGATTATATGAGCATAAATACTGTAAATCAGCTAGCTCGCACCCTGTTTCTTCTATAGCCTCTCTTTTAGCCGCATCTTCATTTGATTCACCATACTCAATCCTTCCTGCGGGCACTTCCCATTCAAGGCGGCCTACAGTGTATCTTCTGTTCTGAATAAGAAGAATGTTATCTTTCTCATCAAAAATAACAATTGCAACAGCCTTCTTCGGATAATGAATCTGATAATAATTTTCTGTTATTTGCCCGCTTGGTTGGGCCACTCTGTCAGAATATAAACATACATGTTCGCTTTCATATATAGTTGTTCGACCTAGTCGCTTTGGCATAAGTTCTTCATTCTGCATTTTCTAATCCCTTTCTGAAGGATAGTGCACTCTTAGTTCCTTTATGCATCCTCCTCATACAAGCACAGAAAAAGAGGCTTTTCAAAGAATCCACTTCAAAAAGTCTCTTTTCGCTTTAGTTTTTCTTTTTTGATGCTACATATTCATCAAACAAATCTTTTCTATACTTTGAATCTTTATTTGCCTTTTGAACATCTGAAGCTCTATTGTTTTCAAACAGCCAATCATAAAGTTCTGTAATGTCTTTCTCACACTTATCATAGCCCTTATCATAACCGGCTTTAACACCATCCTCATAACTCTCTTCCTGTATAACCTGAAGATGTCTCTCAGCACTATATCCTAAAACGCCCATCTCAACGACCTCCTCTTTATTCTCAAGCAAGAAATCTTTAAGAATGTCCTCAGAAATACACTCATCTATTGCTCTTGATATCGCTGAGCTAATGACCTCTTTCTGAGTAATGTCATTCATGTCAATAATATCGTTCATTTCTTTGTTTCTTTCTTTAGCTTCTTTAATACATTTTCGCACTTTCGACACAAAAATGGAATACTCTTTGAGGGTTTTACAGTCCTCCATAAGCTCTTTGTTATGTCCCTCGTTGATGTTTATGACTTTAACAATAAGCTCCAACTCAGGATTATCCGTTTTCTTGGCAAACAGATCCGATAACTTATAGATTTTTTCATCCTCAAGTTTAATTGTTCCGTTGTAAAATGTTATGAATCTTGGAGTAGGAATGCTTATAGCATGAGACTTATATGTTTCTTCAGTTGGAATAATCTTCTTGTAGATACTTGCCACATACTCAAGATCTCTTAACGGAATATTGGGGCAAGGGCTGGATTGATGTTCATAGAGACTTAACTCATAGTCAAAGATAAATGACAGATCATTTTTCATGTTAAGAAAAGTATTACCCTCAAGAGTGGTGATTTCCAGATCATCCGGATTGTCATAATTACTGTGATTGACACCGTTATACAATTCAAGAAGCCGCCGTTTATCATGAAACAGCTTTCTGAACACAGTGTCCTTATACTTTTGGTTGTCAATTTTCATTTTATTACCTTCTTTCATTGCCTTTAGTTACTTCTTTGGAATCTGTTGGCGAAAGCCGTGAAAAAATAGAATGTAACTTAGAATTATTTGCTCAGATTCGAGCACAAACATGATTTTAGCATAGGAGGTAACCGTAATAAAGAGAAAAATCCTTAAGATTTGGAGCTGTTCTCTTAAGAATTTAACGTTATTACGTATAGATTTAAATTAGCATAGATGCCTGATTCGAAGTAGAGATGATAACTGCCCCAAATGGCACGAAGCGGCAATTCAATATAACAGTTATCGCTACACTCTGCAAAATCCCTTACTCACATATATACCCCGGTTTCTTATAAAGGTTATTAAATTCCGTAGCAATATATTTATCCCAAACTTTTTCTTTCCACTCTTCTTCAAGCACATCAGTAATTGCAACAGACACGCTAGACGCCTTACAGCCCAATGTTTCTGCAACGACATCTGCAATTTTCTCTGCGCACTGTTTTTTCTGTTCTTCTGTTCTGCCAAAAAAACACTGTATTTCAATATGTGGCATAGCAATCTCCCCTACAAACTCCGATTTATATTTTTCTTACACCGAATCCCCCAGATTGATATCAAAAGGTGCGATCAACAATTTTTGTAATTCTTTATTATAATCATCAAAAAAAGCCTTAATCGCCTTACCATAGTTTTCTTTAGTATCAAACTCCCAAAAAGAATAATATTTGACACACTTTACTATTTTAGTTAATTCCCTAGGCGGCTCACCCAGTTTAATTCCATCTATAGTGTAAAAACGTTTAAAATATTTAAGTGATATACAGCCCAGACATTTTAATTGGTTTTCAGCCATTTCCTCAATCTTAGTCTCAAATTGCTCAAGTTTATCCGGTTTTACTTGAAAAATCTTCATTTCAATAAAGGACTTTCCCTTTCTAGTCAATGTCAGTTCTTTTTCCATCACCTCATACACCAGGATCACATTGTTTCCCACAGGATATTTATAGTGCTCGACCGTTTTATATCCTCTGGAAGAATACAATTGAGCGGCCGGCAAAGATGCATCCAACACCGCTGTTGAAGCTTTCTTAGCTATTTTTTCTTCTAACCGGTCCATAATATATGTTCCATATCCTTTTCCCTGATATTCAGGTCCCACGTATACTCTTGTGATATGATTGCCCTTATAGCAACCGGTTCCAACGCACTTTCCTTCTACTATAAGAATACCAACCGATCCGCCCTCAATATCTTTTAGGATATTTTCCCTGCTGTGCAGGTTACAAAAAAAATCAACAACCTCTTTAGGATAATACTTTGGATATGTACTCTTTATCGAATTTTGGACTATATTAAATACAGTTTCTAAGTCTGCAGTTTTTGCGAGATTATATTCTTTCATATGACATTCCTTGTTTAACAAATCTTCCCAAAATCTCAACCGGTGACTAATCATTGTTAAGGATTGAATTTATCACACTTTCATAATCTTTGTCTATAACAATCTGATCCTGCTGAAATCTACCGATATACTCGCTGTTTACTTCTTTTATCCATCTAACGGTACAGTCCGAATCATCCAATCTAGCTTCTATGTCAGATCCATGTTTTACAATATCCGCAAAATGTTCATCGATATACTCATCAGTCATGACAAGACATATAAACTTTATCTCTGATAAATACTCTTCCCCAAACCATGTTCTCCAGTCTTCGGGGACATAGCATCCTTCAACAATGAGATTCTGCTTGTTTTCTATGGCAGTTTTTATTATTTCACTTACTATCGGCCAAAGATAACCCGTAAGCTCTTTATCATCACATGGTGTAAGTTCCGTATTACCACTTCTTATTAACCCCATTTTCAAATGATCTATAGACAAATACGGATATTTGTATTTTTCAAGCAGCTTCTGCGCAAGAACTGTTTTACCGGTATGAGATGCACCTGTTATCAATATAATCATTTTGATAAGGCTCCAATCCGTTTTTTAAATAATGACATCTTAAATGAAATTTGATTTTGATAAGTGACCATTCCGGGACTCTTTTCAGCAATGCACTTCCCCGTAACCGTTTTTCCAACGCCCATGGGGCCGTTGATGAGATATACTTTCATATCCGATTACTCCCGGCAGCATATTTCCGAATCATCTCCAATCCGCCCATTGGAACGCAGAATCTATCATCACGCGGCGGCAAACATGCCTTATAAACTTCTTCCAAATCAAACCACTCGACGCTTTCAAGCTCCTCTTTTTGAATTAAAAGCTTGCTTATATCAACATTCTCTTCATAGGCATAAACAAAGGCAATCTCACTATCTTTGAACATCTTGCCATGGAATTCTTTTTCAAACCCGATAAAAAAAGTTCCCACAAAATGCAGCTGTTCTGCCAAAGCCTCAATTCCAAGTTCTTCCGACAATTCTCTTAATGCGGATTCAAGCGGCTCATCTCCCGCCTGGATATGTCCTGCGGAAGAAGTGTCGTATTTTCCGGGAAAAGAATCCTTATTCAGCGCCCTCTTTTGCAATAAAACTTCTTTCTTCCCTTCATTGTCACGAACAACCCAAATATGCGCAGTCCTGTGTCTGATTCCCTTTGCATGGGCTTCGGAGCGGGAAACTGTCTCGCCTGTAGGATTGCCGTTTTCGTCAACTATATCAAATAATTCTTCTGCCATTTTTTCTCCGTCCTTATAAAATCGAACCTATAACCTCTTTAACACTTCCATCGCAACAAACAGCTTGCCGATACTATGATTGGCTTCATTAAGCCCTTCTATCACATATTTCTACAGCGATGCAACCTTCTTCACGCCTTTTTGCCACAAGTCCTTTTGTTTCTCTGATTATAGAGTCAGTCGTCCAAATGCGACCTTGTACATGCGGTACATTGAGTTCACTGAATATCTCAGCCAGTTTATTACCGCTTGATCACAAACATCTTCAATTCTTTCTTATACGTCTCGCTAAAAAACTCATCTTTCAGCATCCCTCCGCATTTCATGATCACACCGGCGGAGGCGACATTTTCTTTTTCGCAGGATATCAGAACTTCGTCTATACCCATCTTATCGTAAATCTTGAGCGCCCTATTAAGAATTTCCGTGGCGTAATGCTTGCGACGCTCAGTTGGTCTGACCGAATAGCCAATATGACCTGCGTCTTTTTTACTGAAATTAATCAAAGAAAGACGCAGATTAATCATCCCGACTATTCTGTCGTCCTCTTCTCTCACGCAGAAATATGTGATCCTCGGCACGTCAAAATCGGCAATGTTGGCAATATCAATTTCCTTGATCAGTCCTTCAAGCCAATCTTCATATGTTGATTCTTTTAAACAGTAATCCAGACCGCCGCTTCCGTTTATCTCAGAACCATGCTCATAAAATTCATTTATGTAATCAATTGCTTTTTCTTTATGCTCAATTCGCGGAAAAACCAGTCTCATTCTGCCTCCGTCACAATAATGCTTACCGCATAACTTTCATCTTTTCAGCACATAGTAAATATCTTTTGTATATAGCTTGGTACCATAAAAATCTTTTCTTGAGCATCCGGCACGGCCACCTCCTGCACATGCGCAGGCACAGGCGCAAGCACAGGCACATCCGCCGCCACCGCTGTGACCGTGATAACGGCTTCCGCTATTATTGGCAATACCTTGCCCTATATAATACTTTGCACCCAGTCCCCTTTTTTCTGAATATCCATCTTCACGCATCGGCTTAAACATCTTCATAAGGACAATACATATAAGGAAGCCGCCTAACGGTATGACCAATAAAAGGATGCTGCCCAATCGCATATCCTCATTAGTATATAATCCGCTACTGTCATCTCCATATCGGGTATCCGAAGTTTTATCGCTCACATTGCCCGACATATAGTCATATTGATTTATGTCATAAGAAAGTTTTGCCGTTACTTTCGACTTATATCCACCGGCATCATTGATCCAAACATAATATCCGTTCTCAAGCCTCGGATTGCCTTTAACATCCAGGACCTCCTCCGCATTCCAACGAACTGCCACTTTGTCTACCGGCGTATCATCGAACCATCCCGGAGTAAATTCATAATTGGCGCAATCTTTTTCCATTGTAAAAAGATTTTTTTGATGCAAAGAGAAATCAAGTACCAGTACGTCGCCTGCCCTATATCTTTTATCAAGGTCAAGTCTTACGTAATCGCCACCATCCCTGTAATATCCGATAGAATCAATATTACTTGAAATTGCTTTGTATTCATCGGCATATTTATTGGCTATTCCAACCTTTATCCAAGTTAACGGCCCCTCTGATTCACTATCCAATACCTCCCATACGATATGATACGAAATATCACAGGAGCCATCTTTACGCATATCTACCGTCACTTCATAATCATGAATGTGATCTAAAGGTTTTGCCGCCTTTACAACCGGACAGTATAACAAACTTGCAAAAAAGATTATTGCAACAGCAAACCCAAATATTCTTTTATTCATGTACTACCTCCCCTTCATTCATTTTACGAAGAGGGCATATTCCGTCAGCCTTTGCAGACTCCATTCGAATCTTCTTACATTTTCGCCCATTCCAAATCTTCTTCCAAGAATCCTTGAGCATATCGCCAAGGGTATCATCGGATAGCCAACTTTGACATGGTATTACCCTACCGTCCGGATTAATTGCCATATTGCTAAGGCATGCCCCGCAACTTGGTACGACCATGTGAAGCTGCGCTAATTTTCCACTATCAATCCATCCCGGAGATGTAAAATCTATTTCCATGTCATGATTGTCGGTATATTCTTTTGCAGCTCGTAATATTTCATATAATTCATCACTTGTAAGCTGGGATTGTCTTGATGCATCCGAAGTAGCATTTCCCGTAACAATCAAGCCTGAACAGGTCACATATCTCACACCTAATTCGTGCAGGAACTCCAGCATACCGACATAATCCTTATTAAGCGAACACAAAGGTGTATTAACACTTAAATTCAAGCCTGCTGCCAACGCATTTTTTATTCCGTTTATCGTATCTTTAAAATGCTTTGAACCTACCAGTTCATTATGTATTTCCTCAATCTGCGAGTATAAAGTCACCTGAACACTGTCAAGTTCAGCATCCATCAGATCTTTTGACAACTGCTCTGTCAGAAGTATTCCGTTAGTATTTAATCGCGTCACAAACCATCTCGAATATCGAATCAGCTCAACTAAATCTTTTCGCAAAGTCGGCTCTCCACCGGTAAAGGTAATCTGTGGTATTCTTGCAGCCTTACAACGATCAATTATCTTCTTCCACTCATCAGTTGAAAGTTCTTTAGTTTCTGCATATTTTTGGCCTGCGGCGTAACAATGAAGGCAATGCTGATTACATGCCCATTTGCCGTCTTTTGTCATAGCTGATACCATAAGATCCATTCTATGTGGAGCCGTCATATGCGGTGCATACTCAGAAAGACTCATTACTCCGATATCAATGGCCGGAACCTTATTTCTTGCAATGTCATCAAAAGTACTGACGATTGTTTGCAGGTCTTCTTTCAAAAGCTCATCTGATACGGTAGGGTATACGCTTCTTACGCGATGAAAAACTTCCGACATAATATCATCAAGAATCTCGCGGCTCATTTGTCCGTCACCAAAGCTGTTAACTCCTCGAATAAACTCTGTTAAAAGAATCGCCCACGCCTCATTGATAGGCAGTACATCCTGACCGTTTAAAATGACCGTAGAAGGTACAAAATGAAATAATCTGAATTTTGGAGGAATCATGTGGATTCTGATCACCCCCGGTCCGTTGGGATTCCATGTAGTATGTACAACACCCTTCCACTCTTTTAATTCATATAATTTTTCACGAATCATATTTTTTCCCTATGTCATTTATTATGCTAATGTAGCTTTCCGACAAATTACCACCATAAAAGAATGCACTGTATGGCATAATTTATTACAAACACCAAAAACAAATATATATATCCCCAGTAAGGTCTTAAATTTCCAATTCCGTCGTCTCGTACCAATCCGGTCTCATCCGACATTTTTTCTCTGATTTCCATTTCGTTCTTATAATTGAAATAAGCACCTTTTACCAAAAAATAAAAAACAAATATCTCAACTAATCCGCAAAGTATAGCCGTAGTAACCACTGCATTATGTCCACCGCTTATACTAAGTAATATAAGATATAGGAGCATGTTAAAAAACATTACTATCAACTGATGTTTACGACTTCTTTGGTAAAAACAGCGCTTATCCAGCAAATCGATATTTTCTTTTGTGAACTTCGGCATTTTCTGTCTGATCATTGGATCTGCTCCTGCCAAATAATCAACGAACAGATTATATCGTTCTTCAGCTTTTTTTCGCTCGCCCAAAAGAGCCACATTATAAAAGAAAACTATCTTCTCAAATCCCAGTCGGAATTCAAAGCCACGGCTACCTATACGATAGTGTCCGGCATTTATGGAGTCTGCCCATTCACTGTAACTGTGCTGTTTCGTAATACCAAACGGCCACTCATACAAGATTCCGGATGGAATCATTCTAAGTACACGCTCATTTCTCATTTTCCTAAATAATGCTTTCAAAAACATCAGATATACACTCAACACAAACAATATGACCGCGATGACTTTTGTTTCTACACTGACTTGTCCGTTATCATCCAAAATAACTACAGCAACCACAAAAAATGCCATAAATACGAAAAAGCCCAGCAAAACCCACAAGCCGTCATATGCTCTGTCACCTATTTCTGCGCGCGGTATATCCCTTATATTTTTAATCTGCGTTTTTAACTTTTTTTCTTTTTTGGTCTTACCGGCTTTAAAATTTTTTCTTTTCATCGCTTTTATACCATATACGTAGTGGCTCTTTATAATGCTTCATCCTCAAGCCACTTCGCAACCCCGTCCTCATTGTTGGAAAGAATGACTCCCGTAGCAACTTTCTTAAGGTCTTCATGCGCATTGCTGACCGCATAACCTTCATCCGCAGCCTGAAAAAGATCTATATCATTTTTGCCGTCGCCAAAAGCCACGACTTTATCGCAACCGATCATCTCACGAAGCTGCCTGACCGCATTTGCCTTTGAAGCAGTCTTGGGCAAAATCTCAAGCCACTGATCGCCGGTATAGATATCTTTTTGAAAAACGCAGTGATAATCATGCTTGTACCGCTCATACATAGGCGCAAGCTTCTCCGTCTCATCGATGCAAGAAATGTAAAAGATATTTCCCTTTTTCAGATCTTTATAATCATCAATCGCATTGGTCCTGATATCGCCTTTGCGGGAATTTATGAATGTATTCATGCCCTTTGTACAAAGCTTTGGGACAAAAGAAAACTTCTCTTTTCCGTCAACAATCCCATACACGATAGGATATATATCATGCGAAAAAAGATCCTCCAAAACATCATTCACACTGTCATCAAAGTAATTGGCGCGAAGCACTTCCTCTGTGACATTGTCAATGATAAAAGCACCGTTATAAACGATCAACGGTATCTTGGCACTAAGCCCTTTTGTTACTTTTTTGGCCGTGATCAGGGAACGCGCCGTTGCATAAGAAAAAAGCATTCCCTTGCTCACAAGCGTATTTATCGTATTGTTTGTATATTCTGACATCTGCTCGTCACTTCGAAGTAACGTTCCGTCAAGATCTGACACATATAATGTCTTCATATTTAAGCAAGCGCCTCCTCAAGCGCCTTTGAAAGCTGATCTGCGCATGATGTGCCTCGTCCGCCGCAGTCATTTCCTTTAAGAATCTCTGCAGCATGCTTTGCATCCTGCCCCTCAAGAAGTCTGCCGATAGCTTTGAGATTTCCGTTACATCCGCCTTTAAAACTAAGACCTGAGATCTTGCCATTCTCATCAAGGTCAAAATTGATTTCCGTAGAACATACTCCCTTCGGATTATAAGTATAGTGCATAAGATATTCCTCCATGTTTCAAAAAATGTTTTAATAACATTTTCAATCATACAATTTCTTAGGTCTATATAAAATGCTTTTTTCACAAATTATATTGCATAAAATTCCCGTTGTGCACAAAGCCGCACGCAGTATAGAGTTTGACGCCCATATCGGACGCAGTGATCTGAATCGCACCGCAGCCGTACTTTCTTGCATCATCCATAACTTTGGTCAAAAGATCTTTTGCAATCCCTCTGCGCCTTTAGAGGCCTCTCTCCCCTCTCTATGTCACGTCTTTTTTCAATATCACTCCGATGTATTTTCAAAGTCCATCCGAACAAATGCCTTCCCGTTTGGCAAGCTTTCCTTAATTCTACGTCTCGCAAAATATCCTATTCGCTCCATCACTTCCGCAAGCTCCTTTTCATCCATCTGATGATGAACCTCTTCGAGCTTGTCAAAAGAATGCACATAGGGCGAATCGGAAACCCAATTGCAGACATCCTCATTAATCTGAATAACGCAAGAAACATAGCGGGGCTTCACCGCAGAAACCACCTTTGCAAAAAAATCATAACCGATATACTCGATCAATAGATTTGCTATCAAAAGCTCTACCTGCGGCAATTTCTCAGATTCGGAAAAAAGATTGGCCTTAAGAAGTTTAAGTGCGCCTAAATCAACTTCCTCTGCATATCTTGTCGCCACAGCCTCGAGGTAATTCTCGTTAATATCAACGCCGTAAACGGTACTATACTTGCCGTAGTCCACGTGCTCCAAGCCATTCCCGCCGGCAACACCCAAAACCATTGCCGTAGTCACGGGATACTCGCCAAACTGCGCTTTCATAATAGAATTAAGCGTCTGGAGCTGCTTTACGGAATCAAGCTTCATGTGATTCTCGTAGTCCTCCAAACTAATCTCTTCCCACGGATTTTTCATCGCCACTCCTTCAGAGCCACAAAGGCGCAGGCTGTTTCCTCTAAACCATCCCGCGCCACGTCCCTGTGGATCACTCTTCTTTGACTTTCTTTCCGGTCATGTGCTCCGGCGTAAGTTCAAAGCACTGCACTCTTGGGAAAAAGAACTTGAGCTCTTTTGCAAGAAACTCCTCATCGTCCGTGAATTTTTTCACCATGGCAACGCAGATCTTCTTTGCCTTCTCTTCGTCTTCCACAAGGGTTATCCTGCCGAAAGTGATAATGCTCTTAAAATGAATCGCCCACTCACCCTCTTCGCGGTAGTCCTCATCGTAAACGGTATAGCAGGCTTTGTCGCAAGACTTGATCGCATCGACCTTGTGCCCGTCTTTTGCCCCGTGAAAATAAATCTTTCCGTCCTCTTCGCAATACCAGTGCACAAGCGGCACTCCGTAAGGATATCCGTCGTCGCCTATAAGTGAAAGCACACCTCTCTTGGTATTCTTAAGAACCTCTATACACTCTTCATCTGTGATCTGCTGGCCAAATCTTCTCATTTTTCTAAACATACACATCTCCTATCAGATCGTAATCTCTATCTGGTTTCCTTCGATTCCCACGATGCAACTCTCGTAGTAGCCATCGCCGGTCGTACGCGGACCGCTCGCAACATCATAGCCTGCAGCTTTAAGGTTCTCAGTCAACTCATCAACCTTCTCTTTGCTGCCTACAGAAAAAGCAATGTGAATGAATCCCGTGCGATTAAGCGGCTTTTCCATATCGTACATATCAGGCTTATTCATCAGCTCCAGTCTCGCGCCGTCATCAAAAGAAATAAAGTAAGATCTAAAATCTGTTTTCTCATTATGGTAACCACCGTTGGATGTTCCGCCAAGATATTTCACAAAGAAATCTCTTGCTGCTTCCAAGTCATTTACATACATCGCAATATGCTCTATCTTCATCTGCTGCCTCCTTAGATATAATTCCCCATTCCGTCATCACTCCAGAGTACCTACTCGCCTGCAAACTGCCTCTATGTCAGCTAGTGCTCTTTTTACGCCTTCTTCATCTTGATGATCATATAAACCGGATTCTCAACAAAGCTCTCATACCTGTAAACCTGCGTCTCCTTCCACTCTTCCGGCGCCATTGGCTCACATACCTTCTCAATCGTAAGTCCCGCTCCAACTATGGCATTTACATAGTCAGAAAAAGTATGATGATAACTTTTGCTGAGATGATTCTCGTAGTCATCGTTGTACTCAAGCCACGGCTGGATGTACGCCCTCATCGCTTTGTCCATGTATCTGACGTTCCACTCGTCATCCTCCGGAAAAGAACTGTCTTCATGCTCAACAGGATACATCGCTGAATACACAGGATTTATCACGGAAAAGATACACTCCCCGCCCTCTTTAAGGCTTTTTGCCACATTCTCAAACAGCTGCTTCAAATTCTCAATGTAATGACTCGTTGTCGATGAAAAAATAAAGTCGACAGGCTCCTCTATTACCTCTTTACATGTTGCCGCATCATGTTGCACAAATTCAGCCTTTGAGCCATCTGCATCAGCTTTTTCTTCGGCAATCTTAAGCATCTCTTCCGAAAGGTCAATTCCTACAATCTTCGCCGGCTCACTCTTTTCTAAAAGAAAAGTAAATATCCCCGTACCACAGCCTAAATCTACTACTACCTTTCCCTTTAGATCAGGAAGCAGTTCCTTAATGCACGGCCATTCAATGCAGTAGCTATATGAATTCTCCGCATTGCTAAACTCCTCATAAGCCTTTGCCATGCTGTTCCAATCTATTTTTATCTCATTCATTTCTTATTTCACCATTATGTCCTTATCTAATTTCTGTCCTATATTCCTCAATAAACCCTTCGATATATTCATGCCGCTGAAGTGCCATCTTTTTAGCTTCTTCGGTATTCATCTCATCTTTTAGAAGCAGAAGTTTGTCATAAAAATGCTGCAATGAATCATCTAAAGATCTTCCGACTTTTCCGCCGTACGCAAACGTTCTTGCAATCCCCACTGCTCCAATCGCATCAAGTCTGTCCGCATCCTGAACAATCTGTCCTTCGATGCTCTCCGGCTTCATGCCCCTGTTCTTGCTAAAAGAAACTCCGTTTATGATCACACAGATCTGCTCAATCTCTTTTTCTCCAAGATCATTACTTGTCAAAAAAGCTCTCGCATTAGCATTATCCTTTGTATCAAATAACTTGTGATCATCAACGTCATGAAGTAGTGCTGCAAGCGCCACAACCTCGTTGTCACACTCATGATAACGCTCCGCCAATTTCATAGCATTTGCATAAACTCGCATCGAATGCTCTGCATCGTGTCCATCCGCGTTATTCCTGAAAATTTCTTCTATATATCTTTTTGCATTTTCAATTATTGTAGTACTCAACTCCGCTCCTCACTCTTAATTAATGAACCACTATCCCCGTCCCCATGGTTCATTACCTTTCCCCGTATCATTTCCCAGTCAAAGCACCTTGTATAATTCTCACCGGGTAGTTCGCACTCTCTGTTCCACGGTCTGTCATAGACCATAACCTTGAGATTTGGCAAATGTTCGAAGAATTTAAACGCCATAGGCGAATCCTCAACGGCGTAGTCAAAGTTCATCTTATAATAGTCTTCGAGCTCCAGCGTAAATTCGCTGTTCTTGATAAAAGAGTCCCTGCCGTATTTATTAAGGCAAAAAAGTGTGACACGCTCAAGCCCGTGCTCATCAAGCCACCTGCGCGAAGCATCATAAGAACTCGACGGACGCCCCGTTATGATATAAACCTCATGCCCACGGTCAATCCATTCATTTATCACCTTAGAAGCCCCGGGCGTCTCATCATATGAAAGCAGTTCCTCCGGGCGATGCCCTTCCAGCATAAGCTGCTCATACTCATCATCTGTAAGTTCAAAAGACTGTTGCAAATTGAAAAAGCGCACCTTCTCATAAGGAACATCTTTTCCGAAAAGTCTCTTTGCAATCTCCGTAAACGCCCTTGCCGTCTCGCAAAGGCAGTCATCAAAATCTATATAAATCTTCATTTTGCAAACCTCATTCTTTCACCGGCGCGGTAACTTCAATGTGATTTCCTTCACTGTCAACAAACTCCGCAACCCAATTGTTCTTTATTCTGGTCAACGGAAAACATATCTCTTTTCCGCTGATCTTATCCTTAAGCACATCCACGTTTCCAAAGCATATACTGGGAAGGCAATTACTGCCAAATACATGCTCCTCATTCATCTTCTGATAAGCGAACAGACCGTACCTGATTCCGCCAATATCGAAAACGCTGTAAATATCATCACGCTCAGTGACAGGGCAGGCAAAAAATTCTTCGTAGAACTTAACGGCACGCTCCATATCTTTTACGCAGACATATAATGAAGCTATCGTGCAGTTCATGACATTGGCCGCATCTTTTTCATCGATGTATCTCTCAGCTTTATCAATAAATTTGATAACTCTCTTGATATAACGTATCCCTTTGATTACACCCATAATAATCGCTGCTATCAGAAGTTCGTAAGTATCAGATTAAATATTTGCCAAAATATATGAAACCACTCTGTTGTGACCATACCATCTCTCCCTCCGAACGACAAAAATCATTCCTTACAGCCCACGACATCTTCAGGCTTCAATTCTTCCCGATAGTAATAATCCCCGAACAATACGACTTTTGCTCGAACACAAGCTTAGGAAAAAATTCACGAAGTTCATCTACCACAAAATAGATTTCGTCCTCATCCCAAGTACTGCCGGCCTCTTCTTTGCACTTCTCAAGTTCGCTTCTCGTCTCAAACACCACATCTCCGACAAGGAGCTTTCCACCTTCATCAAGAAGTTTCAGTAACTCCATGAAGAAAAGGACCTTCTTCTCATCCGTCAAATGATGCAACGAATACGTTCCCAAAATAAAATCATACTTACGCTCGTAAAGCTCCGAAACAAGCCCCTTTGAAAAATCGCCTTGATACAAGTTCGCATCGGGCATCTTTTCTTTTGCAAGCTCGATCATCCTCTGTGAAAAATCTTGTCCGTACACGTCACACCCATTTTCATAAAGCTTGGTTGTAAGCGTTCCCGTTCCAAATCCAATGTCCAGAACAGCCGCATTTTCTTTGTGCATGATCTCATCAAAAATCCCGCCAAGAACGCTCTTATATCCCGCAAACGGATAGGTATTTGCCTCTTCCGAAATCCCCACCGTCTTGTCATAGCCATCAGCCCATAAATTAAATCCCTTGTTGTCTAACATCATGCTTCCTCCGGTCAAATTCTATATAGAGTTGCTTTGCAACTCTTTGTTCTTAAGTCTTACTCTGCATTCACACATTCCCTGATCACCTGCACCACCTCTTTCGGCAAGCTCAGAATCTCTTCTTCCACGTTTTCTTTTACATTTAGCCATTCATCATCGGGAAGACTAAAGTCGAACGCGGTCAAAAAATCTTCTTTCGGAAGTTTACCTGTGAACACTTTGGTAAGAACTGTTGCGACAAGATAGTCTCCGACAGCTGACGCATGAGCTCCGTCGCGATAATAAAGTTCATAACGGTCAGCATACGGCGACTCAGAAAGTTCCTGCAAAGCACACTCCCACACTTCACCGATTGGTGCAAGCAAGACTCCCTGCTGCTCAGCAATCGCTCTATATCTGCGGTTCATCTCAGCCTGATTTTCCGGCTTCGCCTTCTCCGCCCAAGTCTCAAATACAATCGGCGTTGTACCGGCTTCTTTACACAGCTTGATTATCCTGTCCATGCACCTAATCGTATCCTTCTCAGGCGGCATTGGATGCGCCTGTTCTTGAATCACGCAGTAGTCATACCCTCCATGCAGTATATTAAATCGCACCGCAAAATATTCCTCTTCCAAGTGCCACTTTAGAGGCCTCGCAGAATAAGCAAGCATAAACACTTCACACGATTCTCCCGTCGTATCCTCTATCATACGCCTTGTAAGCTCCGGCATGTCATTCATATATGTGTGGCTGTTGCCGATAAATAAAACTTTCTTCATCTTTTTCTCCCTCCGCACATATTTTATTTTTTCATGCAAAAAACAATAATAGCCTGCTGCACTCTGAGCAAATTCTTTTTGAACTCGTACCCCACAAAGTACTCCGAGTCAATCACATCCTCCGAGACCTCTTCGCCTCTGTAAAACGGCGGGCAGGGATTCAGCACTGCTCCGGCGTTTGCGAGGTTCATGATTTCTTTTGTGACCTGATAAGATTTAGCGCTGCTAATCATTTCCGGCGGAAAAGAATCCGTGCACACAATATCTTTTCCCACGATTGCAATTCTCAGATCATCGATGCAGTCGGTGTTAAAAATCCGCAATTTCTGAAACTCATCCGGACAACACTGCACCAAAGAAAATCCCAAAGCTTCCGATGCCTCTTTCCACGCACGTCCGATATTACCGTCAGCTCCTACGAACAGATACTTGTCGCCAAGATAATCTTTTCTTATCTGCGAAAGCGAATACAAATCCGACATCATCTCGCACGGGTGATTGTCATCCGTCATTGCATTGATAACCGGAACGTCCAAATTTGCTGACATCTGCGCAAGCTTTTCGATATCTTTATGCCGCACGATAACCGCGTCCGCCCAGTTCTCAAGGTATCCGCAGACATCTCTTATATCTTCTTTTTTATCCAGGGTACTCGGGTCAAAAAGAATCGTTTGCCCGCCAAGAAGATGGATTCCCTTTTCAAAAGACACTCGCGTTCTGATGCTGCTCGCAGGAAAAAACAAGACAACCGTCTTTCCTGTTAAGAAACCCTCGTACCTATCGATATTATCAGCTATGTCGAATATTTCCTGCAATTCTTCTTTTTTATAATCAGTAAGCCTTATAAATGAACTCATTTTTTCTCCTGCTGCCACTGCACTCTGATACATATGCGCACCAACTTTAATTATCCCAAACGCATCCAATCCGCTGCGTTCACGGCTGTCTCAACATTGCTCTGTCATTGACAACTTCAAAACCATACTGCGAATAAAGCTTCTGCGCATCACTAGTACATAAACGGAATAAGTCTGTACCTGACTTTCCGCTTGTACTCTTTATAACCCGAAAGCTCTTTTTCCAGAACCTCTTCTTCGTTCCTGATTCTTTTTACAATTATTGGAATATAACTAAGCATTACTATAAATGACGGCAGTGAATTCAGTACCAGCGGCATGCTTAGGAAAAGAAAAAGCGTCGCAAAATACATTGGATGTCGCACGATTCCGTACAATCCGCTGTCCACTACTTTTTGATCTTTCTGAACTTCGATCACTCTTGATAAATATCTGTTTTCTCTGAGAACTTCGCCGAATAATGCATAGGCCAAAAGAAAAATCGCAATGCCAATATATACTGATATTTCCGGTAGAATTATCCATCCGAAGCGATAATTCAGGCCTGCAAGAATAAACACAAGTAAAAACATGATACCGCTAAAACCTATCACCTGCTTTTGCTCGCTTTGTGTCTCTTTTGCCCTGAGCCTGCTCTCCAGAAGATCCGGCGCTTTGAAATACATAACAATACCGGCAATAAGCATCGGAACAAAAAGCATTCCCATAAAAATCCAGCCGTAAAGCCAGCTAAGAGTCCCTGCGGGGATAAATAAAAGAAGTCCTATAAGAATGATTCCTACGACAATTTTAGTAATAGCTTCCTTAAGAAGTTCTTTCTTCATAGTCCCTCCCGTTTTTACGCCTGCGCTCTATCTATAAGCTCATGCGCTTCCTTAAAGGCCCCCGGAAGATAATCCGCCTGCCACTCTTTGCCTTCTTTTTCCTGTCTTTTTATCTCTGCCCATGCGGCGTGGAGTTCTTCCTCAGTCTCAAATTTCACATCGGTAAAAACATGCGGATGCCTGTGCTTCATCTTGTCTGCAACAGTCTTTGCCACATCTTCGAATGTAAAGAGTCCCTCTTCCTCAGCAATCACCGAATGAAACATCACCTGAAGCAAAAGATCTCCAAGCTCCTCCTTGAGATTCTCCGCATCGCCCGTCTCTTCAAGTATATTTATCCCGCCAATAACCTCTGCTGCCTCTTCTATGCATCCCGGCTTAAGACTTGCATGCGTCTGCGCCTTATCCCACGGACAGCCATTCTCGCTTCTGAGCGTCTCTACAATTTGTTTAAGTCTGTCAATTTGCGATGTATTCTTCATATGTTGGGGGAATCTCGCTTTCTGTAATAATAAGGTGAATCTGTAATTTCATAATCTACAATCTTGCAGTAATTATTGTTGAAATCTGATGCGGTGTAATCCGCCGCGGTAGTACATACTCACCATTATAACAGCAATGCGCTAAATAGTGGCTTTTTTATTTTATTACTCACTTGAAATAAAACAAAGAGTTGCTTTGCAACTCTTTGCGCGCCGATGCGCGCAAGCTTTAGCTTGCATAATTCATCTGCGCATCGGTCGCATCCATAGCGGAGCGTTTTTATATCATAGGAAAGCAATTTCCTCTATGATATAAAAAGACTTCCGAAAAAATATCTCTTTTTTTCGGAAGCCAAATAATCAATTGTTTTAGAAAATCATCTTACAATATTTCTTTATATTTTCTCTCCTGCACACTGTCAAATTAAGGCAAAAACTTCCCTGACGCAAGGTACAGTGCATACCAGTCGTGATGTGAAAGCTCTACATTCGTGGCATCACAGATATCTCTGATATGCTCAGGATTCATTGTTCCGATTATTGCCTGCATCTTAGCGGGATGGCGAAGAATCCATGCAATTGCTATCGCTGTCTTAGATACACCGTCGCGATCGGCAAGTTCCGCAAGAGCCTTGTTAAGCTCGGGATAATCGGGATTGTCGATAAATGTTCCGCCAAACATTCCAACCTGAAGCGGCGACCACGCCTGAATCGTAATGTCATTAAGTCTGCAATAATCAAGCGCACTTCCGTCTCTGTTCAAAGACATATCGGTTGACTTGTTATTCATGTAAAGCGACTGATCGATAAGCTGCGACTGCTCAAGTGAAAGCTGCACCTGATTGATGACAAGCGGCTGTTTTACATATTTTTTAAGAAGCTCGATCTGCATCGGCATAAGATTGCTTACACCGAAACGGCACACCTTGCCTGCTTCTTCAAGTTCGTCAAAAGCCTCCGCAACTTCCTCGGGATCGAACAACAGATCCGGTCTGTGCAAAAGAAGTGTATCAAGATACTCACATTTTAGTCTCCCAAGAATGCCGTCAACACTCGCTATAATATTCTCTTTTGTCCAGTCAAACTCAGATCTCTCCGGGCATATACCGCACTTACTCTGGAGAAAGATTTTTTCCCTCTTAATCCCCGTAAGCGGGAAAGCCTGTGCAAACCGTTCCTCTGCTTCGCCCATTCCATAGCATGTTGCATGGTCAAAAAAATTGATTCCGCACTCGTAGGCTGTTCTTATGACCTCAGCAGCTTCTTTTGCAGAAAGAGACGGCATTCTCATGCAGCCCTGTATAATAGCAGATGCGTTCTGCGGTCCGTTCATTATGTCAATATATTTCATCTGTGTTCCTTTCTGTCGCTATATTAGAATGGCGCTGTGTCAGGGTCTGTCTCGTATCCTACGCAGCCCTTAAGATCGGCGATGCGCTTAACGTCAGCTTCTTCAAGCTCAAAATCAAATACCTTGAAGTTCTCCTCGATCCTCGAAGGGGTGACAGACTTTGGAAGAGGGAGATATCCCATCTGAAGTCCAAAGCGAATGCAGATCTGAGCGATGCTCTTCCCGTATTTTTCCGCAAGCTCTTTCATCTCGGGAACATCGAAAATCTTACCTGTTCCAAGTGGACTGTATGCTTCAAGAAGCATACCTTTTTCTCTGCAATATGCAACAAGCTCATCCTGCGTAGCGCCAGGACAAAGCCTGATCTGATTAACCATAGGCTTAATTTTTGCAGTCTTCAAAAGCGCGTCAATGTGGTGTTGTCTGAAATTACTGATACCGATCGCACGAACTTTTCCCGTCTCGTAAAACTTCTCCATAGCTCTCCAGGTCTCGGCATTTGCCTCCTCCCAGCGGTCTCTGAACATAGCCGGATTTGGCCAGTGAATAAGAAGCATATCTACATAATCAAGCCCCAGCTTTTTTAATGATTCGTCAAAAGAGCTGACAGCAAGCTCATAGCTGTGCTTGTCATTCCAGATCTTCGTCGTAACAAAGATATCTTCTCTTACAAGGCCATTGCCTATAATGCCCTGCCTGATACCCTTGCCAACGCCTTCTTCATTTCCGTATACCTGCGCCGTATCGATATGACGATACCCCGCATCTATAGCACACTTTACGCTTTCAACAGCAACATCCCCCTCAGGTGTCTGCCACGTACCGAATCCCAAGCAAGGAATTCCGACTCCGTTCGAAAGCTTGTAAACATCATTTTGCTTCATCCTATCTCGCCCTCCTGTGTGTAATGATAAAAACTTTTAATATTGTACCATCTCTGTGATATCACCACTTATCATATTCTGCGATGTTAGCTGTTATTTTTTGATGTGAAACGCTCACCGTGCTTTTATTATCTCCTCCGCCATACCAAAAAGCTCATCGGACGTGATATTCTCATCAAATGTCATGATGCAATAATGTACATCAGCCACTTCAAAAACTGCACTTGATACATAAGTAGTCTCGCGTTCATCGCTGCCATAACTTATAAAAAAATGATCGTCTGTTTCTTCGCGCTTAAGTTCTTCTTCGGTCGGAAAAATATCTTTTGACACGGGAAGTCCCAAATACTCATCATAGTTGTAGTAGACATTTATGCCGTCAACAGTCCGCATCTCATTGGCTCTTAAAGCAACGCCCGGATCATCATCAATGTGACCGTTTACCAAAGCAGATGCCATATTTACGCTGATCTGAGCCTTATTATCGCATACATACTCAATTCTTAACTCTTTAAATCGTCCTACTGTTCTGTCTTCATCATCCACCGTACGGAAATCCTCAACATCCATCGAGTCAAACTTATACCCGTTACTGAATGTTTCCACAGCGACCACGTCTATTCCGACTCTACTTTCAAGTTTTTCCAACCTACTGAAATCAGAAGTTTTGGATAAAAAAGTGTCCGGACTAAAAGAAGTGACAACTCCTGTAGCCTTACCCATAGCTACTCCACAACCAGCAAGAACAGCCAGGCACGCCGCTGTTAAAAAAGCAATCTTCTTTACACTCATTTTTTTCTTCATTCGGACAACGTTCTTCACATTCCCCGCCTCGTTAAGTTTACGAACCAGATCTTCTTTTTGAATTTCCGAAAAACGAAGTTCGTTCATTGATTTTTTATAGGAATCAATTATATATTCATTCATAGATTTCACCTGCCTTTGCACCATAAGCACCTTCTGTATCAAGCTTTTTTCTAAGCTCCCGTCGTCCTCTTGATAAATATTGCGAAACAGCAAACTTCGATTTGCCCATGATTTTCGCGATTTCTTTTACCGAGTATCCTTCATAGTAATAAAGATAGATGCTCATTCGATAATTAACGGGCAACTTCTTTATCTCCTCCAAAAGATCTGAATCCGGCGCCTTCGGAGCTTCTTTTTCCTTGACCGCATCAAGCCCTACCGTTTTCCTTGAATAAGCGCTCCTTCTAAGGTCGTGGCATGCATTTATCGTAGTGCGTATCATCCATGCTTTTTCATATTCCTTTGTGTCAAAAGATAAATCACCGGAAATAAACTTAAGTAGCACAGTCTGGCATATATCCTCCGCATCAAACGTATGCTGCAGATAGTTGTAGCTGATTCGAAGGATCATATCCGAATACGTCTCCACCACCCGCCTTACTTCTTTTTCATCCATGTAAAATGCTCCTTTTCGCAGTATTTTGTCCTTCTACTTATAAAACGATTCGTAAAGGAAAAAACTGACAGTTGCAAATCATTTTTTATATTTTTTCTTATTTTTAAGCGTAGATCAACAGCCTTCACCGGATATACATGTTTTTTCCAAATTGAAAAGCACAGCCCCATTCTCTGAAGCTGCGCTCATACTCTTCTTCCCTAATTTTTAATTCCAATTCGACAGAATCTCCAACACATCACTTGGCTCTTTTGCAAAAATATTTGCTCCTATCTCTTCCAGATAAGCCTTGTCTCTAAAGCCCCACAGCACCGAAATGCACGGAAGACTCGAATTTTTTGCCGTAGCAAAATCAACCTCAGAATCACCAATGTATACCGCTTCTTCAGCGGAGCTTCCAAGTTCATCCATTGCTTTTACGACCATATCCGGCGCAGGTTTTCTCTTTATCCCATCCTGCTCTCCAATCGCAACTTCAATTACTTCGGAAAAGAACTTCTGATTCAGCTCTTTTACCGCGGAATCTATCTTGTTGGAAACTATGGCCATCTTGTAGCCGCGCTTTTTTAGCTCTCTCATAAGCTCGATAATTCCGACGTAAGGCCCCGTCTTATCAAGGCAGTGCACATCATAATGCTCTTTGAACACTGGCACCATCTCATCTATCACTTCCTGAGAAGTTCCTTCCGGCACCGTAAGCTCGATTGCCCGCCTAATGCCGCTTCCAAACGCCTGCCTGTACTCATCGAGCGTCCTCTGCGGAAATCCGAATTTCTCCATTGTATAATTCACGGACGTTGTCAGATCGTCAAGCGTGTTCAGCACCGTTCCGTCCATATCAAAAATTACCGTATTTATCTTGCTCATAAAATAACTTCCTTTTGAATTAGTCTTGTCGCTAACTCCAAGCTTATCAGAAAGCTGAAGCTGTGTCATATTATTTTTTTCGCGCAGTTCCTTGATAACAGCGCCTGTAACATATTTATTTATTCATTCTCTAACCTCCATGTACTGATTGTAAATCTGCACATAAAATCCCCACCACCTGCGTATCGTAGAGTTGCAGAAACACCCCCGAAATAATTATCAAAAAAACGTATTATCGGTTTTTATCGTAATTTCGTGTGCAAAAGCAATATTTGTGTTCCTTTTTCACACTATTATAGTGAAAAAATAGCTATCTTCAGAATAGTTTTCGCATTAACGAAAAAAGATTTACACTGAAACATTATTATTTTTCGAATAGATTATTAACCAAATTTCTTTTAGCAAAATTGTACACATTCTACAAAGTTATAAAATACCGTTACATTCTTATGACTATTTTAGACATGTTTTAAGTAAAATTTTAGTGCAATATGCAATATATTGTTGCACATATTGCAAAAGTTGCTGTAACATTTTTTCATAATTCGAGTCATAATTAACGATAAAATCGGCAATTTCCACCTATACTATTTCCCCAAAACATGGTATCTTTATATCAATTTGTATGAGGAAAATGAAAATGAGAAGAAGCTATTTATCTATTGTGCTGATTGCAACACTTGCACTCACCGCCTGCGGTACAAATGCAAGTAATGCTTCGAATGTCACTTCCATATCAGTCGAAGATATGCCGCTTAGTGCAGAACCAGCAGACGATACAACTACACAGAATAATACAATAGCTACAAATGCATTCAAATTTAACGAAAATGTTTTCTCAAAAAAGGCCGCTACAATTTATGGCGAAAAAACAAAGGCTTCATTTTTCAATTTATGTAAAGCTTTGAAAGCTGGGGAAGATACATTCGAATGCCCCGATGAAGCCACCTATATAGAATGTATTGAAGGAGATCTTTTAAATCACTTCTTCCCGGCTGCGGTGTCATGTATTTCAGCCGATGAGACAACCGGATTTGCGGACGGAGTAGGAAAGATTAAATACAATATCACAAAAGATGAGTTTCGTTCCCGAGAGAAAGCATTTGAAGATAAAGTTGTTGATACGTTAAATGCAAACGTTAGTCCCTCCTATTCCGAGTTTGAAAAGGCTTTGAACTTATACGTATATATCTCACAGAATTTCGTTTATGATTATGAGATGTATGAAGATTACTTAGCCGGAAAAGGTGAAAATGTAGGAGCTTACAGAGCTTTAATGGATAGCAAGGGAATAAGCCAGGAGTTAAGCGATCTTTACTCCTATCTTCTTTTGCAGTGCGGCGTTGAGGCCGACATCATCAGTGGTTACAATATTAACGGCGATCATCAGTGGAGTTATGTCACAATAAGTGGTAAAGATTATCACGTCGATCCCACACAGGGACTGAGCAGTCCTGATTTATTTGATGACAACACACCTTTGGATTACTTCTTGATGACAGATAATACTCGAGCAGAAAGAGACGGTTTCTCAGACTATCTCCTTTGCGGAAGCACATCTCTCGAGGTTCAGGCAACAGATGACAAGTATTCGGGCCTTTCAGGCGGATACTTCCTTAAACTTGATTGCGATCGTAATATATTAACTTACGGTGGCTACGACGGTGGCGGAGTTCAGGAATTCCGTTATGATGACTGATAAAAAGAGTGTATTTAAAAAGCTGACAGGTTTTAATTCCTGCCAGCTTTTTTGTTACTTAGAATGATCCCCAATTATTCTTATCTTTGAAATTCTTCATCTTCTTTGCCCACTTTGATATTTCTTTTTTCTTAGCGTAATTTCGCACATTCTCTTGTCCCAGATTCCTATACAGTTCCAATCTTTCTTCAGACAACTCTCCTCTTTCAATCGCTGCCCTCACCGCACATCCCGGCTCAGATTCATGTTTGCAATCGCTGAACTTGCACATGCATGAAAGCTCAAGAATATCTGAAAAAGTATTATCAATACCCTCCTCAGTCTTAGCCATTCCAATCTCTCGCATACCCGGAGTGTCGATTATCGAAACTCCGCTTGCAAGCTGAATAAGCTGTCTGTGCGTCGTTGTATGTCTTCCCTTTGAATCGGACTCTCTGATTTTTCCGGTCTTCATCACGTCATCACCAACTAAAGCATTTAGAAGCGTTGATTTTCCCGCCCCCGAGGAACCCAGAAGACATATTGTCTTTCCCGGGATGAGATATTCATTAAGCTCATCCAGCCCTATGTCATAAATCACAGAAATAGCATGTACTCTGACTTTGTCGGATATGGATTCCACCTCTCGCACATACCTTCCGACATTACCGCACAGATCTGACTTGGTAAGCACTACAACAGGCACCGAGCCACCCTGCAGCACAACGCTGACATATCTCGCTATTCTGTTGTAGCTATAATCGTCATTTAACGATGTCACAATAAACGAATAATCTGCATTTGCAACCATATACTGCATAACACCTGTCTTTGCCTGATCGGGTCTTTGCAAAAAACTTGCCCTCTCGCAGACAGACGTGATCACGGAATCACCTATCGGGTTGTAATTAAATGTGACATAATCTCCGACTACAGGGAGCTTTTCAGGATCCTCCCCATAAAAACTTCCTTTTATCCTTCCCTGAATATCTTTTTCAAAGAAACGTATCGTATAAATATTTCTTTCCACTTCCGATATTCGTCCAAGTCTCTCCTTGTGAAGCCACTGACACGAAAACTTCAGCGGCTTGTAATATGGAAACTTCTTATTGTATGTCGCAATCTCCGCAGGATTGCCACACTCTTCATATACCGAAGCTTCATAGAATTTGCCGTGAATCTTATCAAATCCTTCGTTTAAAGGAAGTGCCATGAATGCATCAAAATTTCCATATTTTGGATGAACTATTCCAAAGTGGTCACATGTGACAAAACCATGCTTAGGATAATATTCCGGTTCTCCGCAAAGAACTATCCCCTTATATCCCGCTTCTTTTGCCAGCGCCGTGGTCTCTTCAAGGAGTTTTTTTCCTATCCCCGTACTGAAAAGAGTCGGTTCAACCGCAAGCGGCCCGAAAGTCAAAACCTCATGTTCCATCTCATCCGACACAACCTTTGCCCTTGTATAAAAAATTGCTCCTACAATCTGTCCGTCAAGTTCTGCCACACGGCTCAACTCAGGAAGATAATCCTTTGATTCTCTGAGCTTATGAACCATTAAATGTTCATTGCATCCGGGGCCATTGATATTCCAAAACGCCCGCATGACCATATGCTCTGTATTGTAGTAATCTTCTGTAGTTTCTTTTCTGATAATTATATTATTCAATGTTTTGGTCTCCTTAATTCTTCTGACTTATATTTTTTAAAAAGCCTGCACCTCCGTCCTAAAACGGCAGGCTCCTAACTTTCACACCTCCGTTCCCAGAGACTGTGTTCGTTACAGATATGAAGACCTTGTGCAAATTGAATATGCGCCTTGAATCAGGCAAATAGATAGTATTTATGAATAAAAAGGCCGCGACTCAAACAAGCCACGGTCGTAAACTCAAATATAAAAGATTCAATAAAAATCAAAAAGCACATACCGAGGTCATCATACTGTATTTAATTACAATCTCTGTTTTCATAACACGCATCAAATGTACCTCGCTTTCTTTAAGATTTTTTATTTCAATACAAAGTGTAGCAAAATACCTCTTTAAATGCAACGATATTTTTGCAAACCACCCTTCTCATACAAAACGGATTGTAAAGCATTTTATTTTATCTTCAATATCCAATCTCTTTAAGCACCATATCCATCAGCTTTGCGTTAGAAATCGAGAACTCCGGCGTTATAAATGGTACCGCCTCTCCGGCAACGCATTTGCTCATCTGCTGGATTTCCAGGAAATAGTTCTGCGGAATGCTGACCTTCCGCTCAATCTCTTTTCCCTGCGTAAATATCTTGTAGCTCACATCACCCTGCTGATTGTATTCAACATCAGAGATTATATGACCGTTGCTTCCGTGAATATACAATCTGTCGAGTCTTGCAGGCTTTTCTTTTCCCAGGATCATTCCCACGTTAAAAGAAGCTCTTGCTCCGTTGGCAAATCGAACTATCGCCGATGTCGAGATGTCCGCGCCATGCTCGTTATATTCCGCAACCGCTTTGACATATTCCGGATTTGAATCAATAAGCGAAAGGATCATAGTCGTACAGTAACATCCAAGGTCATACATCGCACCGCCGCCCATCTCCTTGTAGATTCTTATGTCATCTTCATAACCTTGTGTCAAAAAAGCTGTCTCGATATAATCAACATCGCCTATGACGCCGCTGAAGACATCTTTTTTAAGACTCTGAATATAAGGGCTGTGAAGATATGCATACGCTTCCATGAGATGCACGCCGTTTTCATTGGCGGTTTCAAACATCTCTTTTTCCTGCTCTTCATTTAGAGCAAGCGGTTTCTCGCAAAGAACATGCTTCCCGGCCTTCAGCGCCTTGATAACCCATTCGCGATGTAGATGGTTTGGCAAAGGAACGTATACCGCCTGCACATCCTTATCGGCAAGCAGCTCCTCATAGCTTCCGTAAGCCTTCCGGAAACCAAATTTTTCCATGAATGACTCAGCCTTTTCTTTATCCCTTCCCGCAATCGCGTAAAGCTCACAGCTGTCTGCAAGCTGCATTCCGGGAATCGTGCATCCCCTTGCTATATTCGCAGTTCCAAGTACACCCCATTTGATATTTGCCATACAGATACCTCATCTTACTGTGCGTTTCGGATTTTTTTCCACAAAATCCTCAGTAAATGCGGGATTCTGCGTTTTTTCCAAAAGAACGTTTTCCTGTTTACATGTGACGATCACACATATTATTTTAGCATATAAGAAGCACGTTTCCACGAAATATCATTGCATCGCTATAGACTTATCGAGATAGGCGGTCATTCTTTTTCACTTATCAAAATGTCAGCCTCATCTGATTCCAGACTGCACCGCCGTGCGTAGACTTTTCACTTACACCCTCGTCTTTAAAACCAAATTTTGCATAGTAATGCACAAGTCTGTCTTTGCATGTAAGAACAAGTCCCTTCCTGCCCTGCTTTTTTGCATCTTCGATAGCTCTTTTTATAAGTTCTCCGGCGTAGCCGTTTCTCCTATACTCAGGAATGGTATTAACTCCAAAGATCATCTGCCAATCGCCGTTTTCATCGTGTAATTCAGCTTTTTCATACATATCATCCGTAAGGTCTTTTTGATTCGTCACAAATCCGTCTACAAAAGCTATAAGCAAATCCCCGTCAAACATAAGCCAGAAATGATCCGCGTAATGTTCAAGCCTTTCTTTAAACTCTGCCGCAGTCGCAGCTTCCGTCGGCGGAAAACACTCCGCTTCCACCTGAGCGATTGCATCAAGATCTTCTATTGTTGCTGTTCTTATGTACATGTTATGTTTTTCTCCTTAGTATTTTTTGAACCATATGGTCTCTTGGGGATGAGGTTTGTGGTCCATTTTTTACCCAAAAAGATTAGTTGACAGATATCGCAATCCCGTGTCAGGAAAAATAGCAACTATTGTCTTATCTTTATTCTCTTCTCTTTTCGCAACCTGAGTAGCCGCATACAGAATTGCTCCGCTCGAAGCTCCGATCAATATACCGTCAGTCCTTGCTACTTCTCTTGCAGCTTCATAGGCCTGGCTTGTTTCAACAGGAAAACACTCATCATAATATCTATCATCAAGATTTGACGGTACAAATTCAGCAGGAATTCCTACAAAAGGATGTACTCCCGCAATTTCTTCCGGATTGGGATTATCTTTCGAAGGAATAGAATTTTCTCCGGGTTGAACAGCTATTACTTTTATATCAGGTCGCTTTTCTTTAAGATATTTACCAACTCCAGTAACTGTTCCCCCTGTTCCGACAGCAGCAACCACAATATCAACTGTTCCTTCACTGTCTTCCCATATCTCCGGCCCTGTTGTCTTATAGTGTATCTCAGGATTAGCCGGATTTGCATCTTGATTTACAAGAAAAACACTATCATCTTTTCCCAAAAATTTCTCATAAAAAGCTGCATATCCGGCAACATAATCATTATTATTTTCTTTAAGAGCCTTATCAACTTCCGGAACGTCACTCATGTTAGACACCTCGGTTCCGAACGCCCTCATTACCTTAAAACGTTCTTCACTCACTGTATCTTGCACGTAGATGTGCGTTTTATAACCTTTCACTGCCGCAATTGCCGAAAGTCCTATACCGGTATTCCCACTGGTTGCTTCCAATATAGTTCCGCCTTTTTTCAAACTGCCGTTTTTCTCAGCTTCCTCTATCATGCTGAGCGCAATCCTGTCTTTTATGCTCTGATTAGGGTTAAAAAACTCTATTTTTCCCAAAATATCCGCATCCAAACCATTCTTTTTTATATATCCGTTTAATCTAAGTAGTGGTGTATGCCCAATAAGTTCTGTTATAGATTCATAAATTTTTCCCATGATGTCCTCCTAAAACTGCACTTGGGATATATACTATACTCGACATGACCTCGTTAAGTATATCCCCATGGCTCACACTAAGCTCGAAAATACCTCGCTAAGTGCTCTGCACAAAAAGACCGAAGGTTATCCTATACAAATAACCTCCGGTCTTCCGGTCGCGCTAAGGAAATATTGATCAAAGCGTTCGTTCCCGATGGCACACGGGATACGATATAGGCAAAAGCTTTCTGTAAGAGGATTTCTTTTATGATTTTATACACACAAACCGCCTTGATCAACGTTTCAACATATAACAATTGTTTTGTATGTAAATATGCTATCACAGTATTTCCAGGATGCATAATCAGTATAATTTATCGGTTGATATAAGCTTTTCTTGTCACAGCTTAAACATAATCTATATTGGGAGTTTTTTACTCTTCAGCTTCAATAAATTTATGAAAACATCTTTTATAAGCTTCTTTAGTAGATTCACTAAGATTGCCGTTTTCATCAAGCTCAACATGTTCATAATGATGAGCACCTTTTTTATCCACATAATCTACAAAAGGCTTAGGACCGTCAGTATATGCATCAATTTCTCCGTTTTCATCAAGTTTAACTTCTATATATTTTTCTCCTTCTTCACCCACAACATGTATAAAACATTTTCCGTCCGTGAATTTATCGGTGATATCAATTACCTTGTTCTGGAAATATAGTATACACTTGCCGTCATCCGTTTTCTCAACAACAACTCTATCATGTTCTTCCTCTATCAGCTCTTCCATTGTTACCGGCGAATTATCCCCATGCCACATCGAAGCATCTTCCTGCACTTCTTCACCATTCTCATCAACATACGTTTTCAAATAGGTTCCTTCACCTTCATTGAACTCATAAGAAACATCAATCTTATTACCGCGAACCCACAATTTAACCGACTCTCTGATTCCGCCAAGATTTGCGGCATAGGCCGTTCCCGAGCCGGCAACAACCACAAACAAAACTGCCGCCGCAGCCAAAAGGTTCTTATTTATTTTTTCTCTCTTCATTTTTTCCATTCTATTTTCCTCCAAAGTAAAGTCGCTGGAGGATTTAAGTACAGAAAAAGCCTTCTTATAGTTTTCTTTATTGCTCATCTTCCCATTCCTCCTTGAGTGCGTCTTTTAATTTGGCACGTCCGCGCGACAGCCTGACCTTAACGCTACTTTCCGTAGTCCTAAGTATCTTCGCTATCTCTTTTACGCTGTAATCCTCATAGTAAAAAAGATGGATCACAACGCGGTACTTCTCCGGTAATTTCATAACTTCTTCAAATAGTTCTCTGCTTTCAGGCGTTTCGAACGTAAGCGTCTCGACATAATCTTCAAGCGACATTTCATTTTTCCGTCTGAATGAGGACTGAATATTTTTTGCTTTATTGATTGCCACCCTTAGTATCCAATATCGGATGTGCTTTTCGTCATCAAATTCTTTTTTTGTCATGTAATATTGTAAAAATGTATCCTGAACCACATCTTCTGCATCTGCTGCACTCTTGCATATGTTAAACGCCGCGGCGTATATGTTGTCCTTGTACATTTCTACCAATTCCTGTACAGGTATTCTCATTAACTACTCCTTTATAAAGCCTTATATAAATAATACAATCGGGAGGCATAAAAGGTTACAAAAAAACTGCGGAAATTTTTTCATCGTAAAATTCCGCAGTATATCCGGCAAAACAAGCCTCATGGTCTCTTAGGGACGGGGATTGAGGACCATTTTTTGTCTTTTGAGTTTTTCTGTCGTAGTCGGCATATGCATTTCAATCCAATAATCCTCTTGTTTTTCTATTCAGTTGCAATTGGCATATTCATTTTAATCCTATTATCTTCTTAATCTGTTTTTCTGTCGCAATAGGATAGGTTTCGTTCATATATTTCATGATTCTATCTGCAGATTCCTGCGGCGTTTCGCCGTACGCCTTAGTCACATGCTTATATCCCCACAAATGCTCAGGCGTGCAGTATATCGCGATTGGCCAACCATACTCTTCGCCAAGCCTGTTCTTGCGCTGCCTAAAGTCACGAACGCAAAGATAAGTCTGCATCTGAAGTCCTGTTATCGTGCCGTCGAAGTTCTTTTCTCCGCCCTTGCCAAAGCCCGCTTTCACCTTAAGCTCATTGGAATAATATTCTGCATCTTCATTTTCTTCAGCAAAAAGATTCATAATCTTGCGCTGCTTCGCCGATGCCTTGCCATCTTCCCAAAGCGCATCAAAGTCATAGCCGTCCCTGCGGACATTCACAAAATACGGAAGCCATTTCTCAGAGATAAATCCCGCCTTTTTATCAAAGAACTTCCCATAGGCAACCTTGCCGCTCCGCGCTATAAGCTCTCTCCACTCCCACGGGTCAACTTCCGGATCGCCGCACCACCAATACTTCGGCACAGTCCTTTCTTCAATCGAAAATCCCGGAATATCATTTTTAAAAAGCGGTAAAAACCCTACCTCATTTATGTAGTCAATCGCCTCTTCCACGCTGTGAAGGCACTCAGGATCATTCCATGATACGCCGTACATTATCCATGTTCCGTTTTCGTTTGGCATAGGTTATCCTCCATTTCGATTTCCTGCAGGCCTACATAATCTGCGCCTCGTCTATCACAATTCCTTAGTATAGTAATATCTCGCTCCCGTTATCGGGTACTCCTTTAACGCAAAGACTTCCTTATATCCATGCTTCACATAAAACGCAGGCGCCTGAAAAGAAAATGTATCAACGAAAGAATACTTGCAGCCGCGCTTCTTAGCCTCTTCCTCAGCAGCCTTAAGCAGCTTGCTCCCGATGCCTTGCCCTCTTAAGCTCTCATCCACAACCAGGTACTTGATACATAGCCAGTTTCCAAAAGTCTCGCCTGTAAGCCCCGCAAGTTTCCTACCGCTCTCATCATCATAGTAAACGCCGACCGGATCTACATCCGAGGTTTCAAGCTTACTTAAATTATACGCCTTAAGCATCTCAAAGACATCTGCAATATCCTGCTCGTTTCCATCATTTGTTATTCTTATCTTCATCTTTATCCCTTCTATTATTATAATAGGTCAAAAAAGACGGAGTCATGATCTATTTTTATCAAAATAGGCCACTAACCCCGTCCCCAAGAGACCACTTCACGCAAGTGCCAACCTTGCAGCCTCGGTTGCATGAATGATTGTCGTATCATATGTCGGAAGAACACTGTCCTCCTCTTTGATCAGCATTCCAATTTCAGTGCAGCCAAGGATAACGCCCTCTGCGCCGCGATCCTTCATATATGAAATAATCCTCTGATATTCCTTACGCGAAGAATCAAACACTTTTCCAAGACAAAGTTCATCAAAAATAACACTGTTTACAAGCTCGATATCTTCTTCATCGGGAATCATTATCTCAAGTCCCGCTTTAACAAGTCTATCCTTAATAAAGTCCTGCGTCATTGTAAACTTAGTTCCAAGAAGCGCAATCTTCTTGTGACCGTCGCGCTTTATCGCATCGGCGGTGGCATCGGAAATATGAAGAATAGGGACATTTATCTTTTCCTCAATCTGCGGAACAAGCTTGTGCATTGTATTGGTAGCGATCACGATAAAATCAGCCCCCGCCTTCTCAAGCCTCACTGCCGCATCGGCAAGAATCTTCGCATTGCCGTCCCAGTTACCCTTACTCATGTTTTCCTCAAGCTCAGCAAAATCAACATTGTACATCATGATCTTAGAACTGTGTAATCCGCCAAGTTTCTCCGCAGTCTTCTTATTAAGGATCTCATAATAAGTAATCGTGCTCTCCCAGCTCATTCCTCCGATAAGTCCGATAGTCTTCATACGCTTTCCCTCCGATGTCTATATTTAAAAAAATTCATTTAAAACATTTTATGTCACTTGCTCCGTCCCCTTGACATCTTCTACAAATACTCCTGTCAATCTCGGAACATTGAATCTGCTTGTGAAAAGCTCGCACTTACACAGGAATGAGAAAAAGATATGTCTTCCCTGCCCGCACATAGATTCATAATTTCCAAGTCCTTTTGCAAGAATTATATCCGTGCTGTCTATAGCCTTTCTAGCATCATCAGATAACATTTTATAAATTGTTCCCGCCGCGGAATTACCGTTTGAAATAAGCCTGTATTTTTTACCGAGCCCTACATATTCGGCATCTTCAAGCGTAACATCATTAAGCACGTCCGCGCCTCTTACCATCACGGAAACCTCAAGCTGCGGAAATCTTTTTACAAGCTGTTCAAGAAACAGCTTATCAAGCACAATCTCGCCACAATTATCAGCAACCAAAAGGAACTTCTTTGCAGTCTCACACTGTGCAAAAAGCGACCTGATATCTTCATCATCCTCACTTCTCATCTTCGGATCATCGAACAAAGCAAGAAATGTATTCTCATCAACATTGTTCATCGCACCAAAGTCTATATAATTTCCGATTCTCGCAAAAACGAGCGCCTTAAAAAGCGGATCTTCCGAGCTCTCTATCTTCTTTCTAAGGTCATCTTCCATGGACATCACAAGGTCGTTGTACTTTCTCTTTACATCTTTGTAAGATGCCCTTTTGCCGAAACGAGCTTCATAAGATTTATTGATCTTATATACCAGGTAAGGGGAAGTATCATCTATATCCCTGCCCTCTATTATCGCCTTCACCTCAGCAAGATATTCCTCATCATCCGTAAGATTCTTTTGCTGATTAAAAAGACAATTCGCACAACTTTCAGTAACTCGCATTCAAATCTCCTTTTCACTCATAGCGCTGCTATTATCAAATGCCTCAACCTTTTTACAAAGCATAAAGTCACTTGCTCCGTCCCCTTGACATCCCTATTTCAAAAAGGAAAGACTATTCATTACAGACCTTCCTGCGTCTGAAGAAATTCCCATTCGCGCAAAAGAAAGTGCCGCCAGAAACAGCAGGTTATATCCCGTAAATACAAGAATATACTTATTCTTGTTCGCATCTTTGGTATTGCAATAAAGCTTAAAAGAAATAAGACTCGCCATAGAAGCGATCAACGTTCCGAGTCCTCCGAAATTCGTTCCGACGATCAGCTTGTCGTAACTTCCCGTAAAGCCGGACAAAAGAATCGCCGCGGGAACATTACTTATCACCTGACTGAGCGCAATGGAAAGCACAACTTCATTTCCGTTAACAGCAGATAAAAGAGCATTTGAAAAAGCCGGAATCCTCTTCATGTTTCCGATAAAAACGAATAGAAAAACAAATGTAAAAAGAAGTGAATAATCAGGTTTCTTTACTGTCTCTCTGTCAAACAAAAGAACAAGCGCCAGCACCGCTGCGAAAGCAATCTGATATTGAAGTACCCTTACCACAACAAGAATCGCAAGTATGAAAGTAAGTGCATATATAAAGATAAGTCTCTTTTCCCTAGCAGTTCTTACATAGCTTGCCTTCGCGCTCTTCTCTATTTCGCCCCCGTCAGTTCTTACAAATATCACTATGGTAAGAAGAACAAACGCAAATACAGAGTAAGGAAGCATACATTCCAAAAACTGCATCGGCGACATTCCCGCTTTGGAATAAAGGTAGAGATTCTGCGGATTTCCTATCGGAAGAAGCATACTTCCAAGATTTGCGGCTATAGTCTCAAGAACCACGGTAAGTATGAGCATATCACCGCGTCCTGCGATCTCGAGAGCTATTATCGTAAAAGGCACAAATGTTATAAGCGCCACGTCATTTGTAATTACCATTGCTGAGAAAAAAGAAAGAGCAACAAGCACACCTATCATCTCTCTTGTATCCTTTGCTCTGCAAACAAGATACTCTCCTGCCTGCTTAAAAAGCCCGAGCTTTTGGAGCCCCGCCATTGTGAGCATTAACATAAAGAGAATACTCAGCGTCCTAAAATCAATATACCCGATATACTCTACATCCGGGCGGACAACAAAACTTGAAACAAGCGCTACTACAAAAGAAATCACGAGCACGATCTCTTTCTTAATAAACTCACAAACTTTATGCGACATTTCCAATCTCCAAATAAATAAAAATAAGTAGCGAAAAAACCTGTTTTTTCGCTAATCAGACAATTATAGGTCAAAACCTCCACGTATGCAAGATTTCTATATGCCCCGCTCTTTTATTTCTCATTTTTCAATGACAAATGCTTGATAAAATAAAATGTTGTGGTAAAATTAAGAAAGAATTAATGTTTTGAGGAGAGAGGTTTTTATGAAGAAAAGAATAATTGGTGTGCTACTCAGCATGTGCATTGGAGTTATGGCAATGGGATGTTCTCTTGACGATCTGAAAGCTCTGAAAGATATAGAAGATGTTAACGAGCTTGAAATAGAAACAGTCGACGGATCCGATGTAACCGGACCTACCGATGTGCAGACAGAAGACGGCGTGTCTGTATCTGTTGCTCAGGAAAGCAACGGAGAAGATCCCTTCGCAGACAGCGAACTTGTTAAATCCGGAAGTGCAACTCCCGTAACTGAAGATGGTTTCTATAATGCCACTCTTCTTGCATCCGGTCAGAACCGTGCGGGAAATCCCAACGAAGACGGAGATGTTTCATGTATTGCTTACGAAACGGCACTCACAAACAGTGAATTACTTATGAAAGGCGTATACGGCTATACCAGCGTCGAAGACGGAGAAATGGAATCGAACTCAAATGACGATTCATACTCTTTCAAGATAGATGCTAACACAAAATTCACTATGGTCGGTGGAACCAACGGCCCCGAGGAAGTTCCTCTGGACAGTTTCAAACAGATTCTTTCAAGCTGTGCCGATTCAGAGCTCATTTTGAAGATAACTGTTGAAGGTGGCGTTGCTAAATCGGTTTCAATCTGGTCATAATAATATCGATAATTTGGAATCCTTATGGGCATTTATTTGTTCATAAGGATTTTTTTTACATAATTTTAGCTAAAAAAGTCCTCCCCTCTATCTGTTGATTTTTAAAAATCCGGTGATAAAATTAAGAAAGATTTAATAATTGAGGAGAAAAATATTATGAAGAAAAGAGTAGTGATCATGCTGTTTTGCATGTGCATTGGAGCATTTTCAGCAGGCTGCTCATCAGATGTTTTCGATCAGGTTACAGAAGAAGTTACAGGGCTCATAGATGGATCAAATTCAGATGATGAGGAAGTTGAAGACATTGAAGTAAAAGAAGAATCCGAGGAAACTTCCGAAGAAGATTCGCCAAAAGTTGAAGGAAAACTTGAGAAAGATGCGATTGAGACAATTACCGACGGAGTATATTCCTCCTTCCTCATTGCATCAAAGAAGGATCAAGCAGGCACTCCCGACGAGACAGGTGCTCAGCAGAAAATAGTTTATGCGTCAGAGCTTTCAGATAATGCATTAAGCATTGCCGGCAGCTACGGTTACCGTCAGTCGGCAGCACAGGATATTCTTTCTGTTTCAGAAGACGGAATATTTTCATTCAAGGTTGATAAAAATACAAAATACCAGCTTGAAGGCGGCGTAGACGGACCCGAAGAACAGACAGCCGATGAATTCAGAAAGATCTTGGCAGAGTTTGCAGATTCAGAGCTTTACTTAGAGATTACAGTTGAGAACGGCGTAGCAACAACAATTGCACTTTGCTCATAAAAACGCTCCGCTATGGCTGCGACCGATGCGCAGAAGTATTATGCAAGCTAAAGTTTGCGCGCATCGGCGCGCAAAGAGTTGCTAAGCAACTCTTTGTTCTATTGAAACAGTTAAAACCCTACAAGTGATCAGCTTGTAGGGTTTATTGTTTATCCAATAGGAAATCCGGAGAAATTTCCTATTGAATAAAACTGTTTTAAATTAGGGTAAGTAAGATAAATAGTGTCTTCGCTGTATTCGCAAAGACAAATATGTACAATTAAGAACACTCGTACAAATTGTACATATCTGTCCTCACGATTACAGTGCTTTTTATGTCATTATCTTTTCAGTCTGTAAACTGTTATGTCGCTTGTAAGATCTGACGGATCGTAAGGAATTGTTCCTTCTTCGTCAAGGAACAGATTTTCCTCAGATGTCTCAAAAATAACATTAGTCCCCTTCTTGATTTTAAAGTCTCCCGCTTTCTTTGTTTCGGTTCCGATTCCGTATACAAAATGTATATTTCTGGAATCCTCATCGGAAGCGGCAAGATCTTCATCAAGAACATTCTTCAAAGCTGCATACATTTCCGGCATATCAGTTCCAAGTTTCACTTCATAAAAACGAGTATCAATAACTCCTCCCAAAATGTTTGTGGAAGTGATCGCTGCTCTTTTAAGCACCTTGGTTTCCTCATCAAAAACCATTCCCCATTTTGTGGTCTTCACCTGAGAATCTTTGTTATCAAGCGCGTCCTCATTGGCAAAATCAATAATTTTCTCTATTTCAAAATACACTTCTCCATTTCCCTTAAGACAACGCCCGCTCGGTATCCCATCGTTCTTCGGATAGACATTTTCTGCAACATTCGCGATCCTTCCATCCGGCGAAGAATAGAGCTCGATCATTATTCCGGTCTCTTCCTTGTTATCGGAATTCATGTAATTCGGACGACTCACCGCCCTTACATTATCCTTTATGATAAAAGAATCCCCCGGCTCATTTTTGTTTGCACTGTACTCTTTTGAATACCAATAATTGTTGGTGTAAAGAGGCTTTGTGGCTCCATCCTCATAACTGGAGCTCACAATCTCAATACTATCATACTGCTCAATGAGCTTTTCTACATCGTTTGCTCCCCAAAACTCCTCTGCTTTCAGATCTGCGGGAGTCATCCCCTCTACTCCCAGAAAGCTGTCGGTAGTTATTACATCCGATGCATTATCATCTATGCCACCATCATTCCCCTCCATTGAATAATCGCCTGCATCAACAATCTTATTATTTATCGCCTCGTCTGCCCCCCGAGGCATATTACCATCTAATGAGCAACCTACAAAAAGTACGGCAGGTATCATTAGTAAAAAAAATAAATTACCGGCTATGGCTTCCGTATTTCCCAATTTCATAGAAGTCATCCCTCGCCTTTCTCATTGCAGATAAGTACCGAATCTGCTGCGTTCTGCGTGTCCCCACACGCCATTTCAATGCTCTTAACATCATCTCCAAACGACAATTTGTAATAGTAATCCCCATCATCATTCTTTTTGCAAAAAGAAATGGTACTCTGGGTATACTCAACGACATCTTTGTCTGTCATTATGTCGCCACCTGAAATAGCTACCACCCATGATGCTCCCGGTAAAACATAATCTGTATTATTTGCCCTTTCGATCATGACTGCTGCCCCCCGTCTTGAATCAAATATCCATGAGCCCTCAAATTTCTCGAATACTGTTTCAAGATCGTCTGCAATCTTATCGCTCTTAATTGCTTTACCGTTTTCATCTACTACTACAGTTTTATCTTCAACAATAGGATTGATTTCAACATCGTTAACGCTTAACTGTTTCTCCGATCCGCATCCCACACATCCGGATGCAACGACCAGGCACATTACCATAACTAATAGGCTTCTTCTCATAATTAACTCCTCTTTTATAAAAACTAGCTTAACATTTTCTTACAAGTATTCAGCCTCTGTAGTTATTATTATAGAGCAGAGTCCCGACTTTTGCAACACAAAAGTTAAATTTGTTGTAATTATTTGTTATAAACAAATTCACAAAAGAAAACTCCTCTATTCCTCAGCCCCGTTAAAGAGCTTATGAATAAAGGAGTTCATCCTATAATGTCAACTTTATAAATTTGTATATCCCATCAAGTATTCGTCTACTTCTTTAGCACATCTTCGTCCTTCATAGACCGCCCAGACAACAAGTGACTGTCCTCTGTGCATATCACCTGCACAAAAGAGCTTTGTATTCGGCACATGATAGCTGTCATTTTCTGTAACAACCGTGCCGCGCTGACTCTTTTTAAGTCCGAACGCATCGGCAGAATAGTCTTCACATCCGATAAATCCGGCTGCGATCAAAAGAATGTCACATTTAAGAACCTGCTCGGAACCGGGAACCTCAGTTAACTTTCCGTCTTTGAAAGTAACCTTAACAGTTTCGATCTTCTTGATATTTCCTTTGTTATCCGTTGAAACGCTCTTTACAGTTGTCTCATATACTCTCGGATCTTCGCCAAATACATGGATTGCTTCCTCGTGGCCATAGTCGGTCTTTAATACTTTGGGCCATTCGGGCCATGGATTTGATGCAGATCTTGTTACAGGAGGCTTGGGCATCATCTCAAGTGCGGTAACGCTCTTTGCTCCGTGTCTTATAACAGTTCCGATACAGTCATTACCCGTATCACCGCCTCCGACGATAACAACGTTCTTGCCCTTTGCATCGATAAAGCCACCGTGCTTTGAAAGAGTCTGTGCACTCTTATCCTGACACTGCATAAGTGCCTTAGTTGTCTGTGTGAGGAAATCAACCGCATTATAAACGCCTTTGATCTTTGCGGGATCTGCGACATTAAGCGGTCTTGGTTTCTTGGAACCGCAGCACAGAACAACCGCATCAAATTTCTCATTAAGGCTCTCAGCACTCACATTTTTTCCGATATCGGAGTTTGTGTGGAATACAACACCCTCTTCCTCCATGAGCTTTCTGCGTCTTTTTATAACGCTCTTATCAAGCTTCATGTTGGGGATTCCATACATGAGAAGTCCGCCGATCTCATCCTCTCTCTCGAAGACTTCAACAATGTGTCCCCTGTGATTAAGCTCATCCGCAACGGCAAGTCCGGATGGACCGCTTCCTATTACAGCAACTTTTTTACCGCTTCTTATCTCAGGAACTACGGGCCTTATATAACCTTTTGCAAAAGCAGTTTCTATTAAGTACAGCTCATTGTCGTGAACTGTTACGGCATCGCCGTTTTGTCCACACATACATGCCTTTTCGCAAAGTGCCGGACACACTCTTCCCGTAAACTCAGGGAAGTTGCTTGTCTTATGAAGTCTTGCAAAAGCATGTCCGTCGTGTCCTTTGTAAATCTCATCATTCCACTCGGGGATGAGATTGTGAAGAGGGCATCCCGTTACCATTCCGCCAAGATTCATTGCGGACTGGCAGAACGGAACTCCGCAGTTCATACATCTTGCGGCCTGCTCTCTTCTCTCCTTTACATCAAGAGGAGCATGAAACTCCTCGAAGTTAAGAATTCTGTCTTCAGGCAGGATATCTTTATTATTTGTTCTTCTATATTCAAGAAAGCCTGTTTCTTTTCCCATTTTACATCTCCTATTTATATATGAAGTGAAGTAACCCATTAGCTCAAGAGTCACTTGTGACTCTTGTCGCGCCGATGCGCTGTTCATGCCAATTCCTTAAATGCCTCCAACACTGCGTGGTCGTGGTCAATTCCCTGTTCCTCAAACTTGCTTATAGCCGTAAGCATCTTCTGATAGTCGTTGGGAACTATCTTCTTAAAGTCGGGAATATAGCTGTCAAAATTCTTAAGGATTTCTTTTCCGTATTCAGAGCCGGTCTCTTTTACATAATCTTCAAGAATCGACTTAAGCTCTGCAATATCGTACTTTTCGGTCACTTCATAAAGAGATGCCATATCTTTGTTCATTCTAAGATAAAGAGTATGCTCCTTATCAAGTACATAAGCGATTCCGCCGCTCATACCTGCAGCAAAGTTCTTCCCTGTCATTCCAAGGATAACCGCTTTTCCGCCTGTCATATATTCAAGGCCGTGATCTCCACATCCTTCGGAAACAGCGATCGCGCCTGAATTTCTTACGCAGAATCTCTCTCCCGCAACACCGCATACGTAAGCTTTTCCGGCAGTAGCACCGTAAAGAGCGACATTACCGATGATTATATTCTCATGTGCCTTGTACGTAGCTTTCTCTGAAGGTCTTACGATGACCTTACCGCCTGAAAGTCCCTTGCCGAATCCGTCATTGGCATCACCGTAAAGTTTAAGCGTAACGCCCTTTGGAAGGAATGCGCCGAATGACTGTCCGCCACCGCCGTATGCTTCGACAAATACCGAATCCTCGGGAAGAGTATTCTTAAAGTCACTTGTAACCCTGCTGCCAAGCAGTGTTCCAAAGCTTCTGTCGGTACTTGAAATATCGACTTTCATCTTTACTCTTTCAGACACGGATGCCTTATTTTCCTCTTCTTCATCCGTCTTTACAGCATATGCCCTAAGTGCCTTCTTTCCTTTCTCGTACTCAGGGATAAGCACCTTTGAATCAAGCGTATTCACAAGTCCGAAATCATATACATCCTTAGGATCAAAGTGATTCTTCTCAATTCCCGCATACTTGCTGTCAAGGATTCTGCTAAGGTCTGCAGCATCTTTACATCTTGCCTTCGGAACGCTCCTCATCTTAAGGCAATCTGTTCTTCCGACCATATCTGTAAGTTTCTTAAATCCAAGCTCACTCATGATCTCACGAAGCTGTCTTGCGACAAAGAGCATGAAATTCATGACATACTCAGGCTTACCTGTAAATCTCTTTCTGAGCTCTTCGTTCTGAGTTGCGATTCCGACAGGGCATGTATCTTTTGAACATACACGCATCATCATGCAGCCCATACATACAAGGGGAGCTGTTGCAAAACCAAACTCCTCTGCGCCGAGAAGTGCTGCGATGGCAACATCTCTACCTGTCATAAGCTTACCGTCTGCTTCAAGAACTACTCTGCTTCTAAGTCCGTTATCTACAAGTGACTGGTGTGCTTCACTTACTCCCAGCTCCCACGGAAGTCCCGCATGGTGAACCGAAGATGAAGGTGCGGCACCTGTTCCTCCGTCATATCCGGATACAAGAATCACCTGTGCTCCTGCCTTTGCTACACCTGAAGCGATTGTTCCAACGCCTGCCTCAGAAACAAGCTTAACAGAGATTCTTGCTCTGTCGTTTGCATTCTTAAGGTCATAAATAAGCTGCGCAAGATCTTCTATTGAATAGATGTCATGGTGCGGCGGAGGTGAAATAAGTGCTACGCCGGGAGTTGAAAAACGTGTGCTTGCAACCCAAGGGTATACCTTCTTTCCCGGAAGATGTCCGCCTTCTCCGGGCTTTGCTCCCTGTGCCATCTTGATCTGGATTTCCTGTGCGCTCTGAAGATATCTGCTTGTAACGCCGAATCTTCCCGATGCAACCTGCTTAACGGCACTGTTTCTCTCAGTTCCGAAACGTGCAACATCTTCACCGCCTTCACCGGTATTTGACTTTCCGCCAAGTCTGTTCATTGCTACGGCAAGTGTCTCATGTGCCTCTTTTGAAAGAGATCCGTAAGACATTGCACCTGTCTGGAAGCGCTTAACGATCTCTTCTTCGCTCTCAACCTCTTCGATCGGAACAGGCTTTTTGGCAGGTACGAAGGACAAAAGAGCTCTCAATGTATGAGGTCTGTCCTCGTCATCAACCATCTGTGTGTATTCCTTGAATCTCTCATAGTCCCCCTCTCTTACCGCTCTCTGCAAAGTAACGATAGTCTTAGGGTTATACATATGGTCTTCCTTGTCATCTCCGCTTCTGAGCGCGTGGAAGCCGATAGAATCAAGTGTTGAATCGGTTGAAAGTCCGAGAGGATCGAATGCCTTATCGTGACGAAGCTCAATATCCTCACCAATCTCCTCTATGCCGATTCCGCCTACTCTGCTGGTTGTTCCCGTAAAGTATTTATCAACAAGCTCTTTTGACAGACCTATTGCTTCAAAAATTCTTGCGGACTGGTATGACTGCAAAGTTGAGATTCCCATTTTTGCAGCGATCTTAACTACGCCGCCGAGAAGCGCCTTATTGTAATCAGCAATCGCGGTATGATAATCTTTGTCCAAAATTCCTATATCTATGAGCTCAGCAATGCACTCCTGAGCAAGATAAGGATGAATTGCTCTCGCACCAAAGCCAAGAAGAGTTGCGATCTGGTGAACATCTCTTGGCTCGCCGCTCTCAAGGATGAGTGATACGGCTGTGCGTCTCTTTGTCCTTACAAGATGCTGCTCAACTGATGAAACCGCAAGCAGTGAAGGAATCGGCATATGGTTCTCGTCAACTCCTCTGTCTGAAAGGATAATGATGTTTACTCCGTCTGCAACAGCTCTGTCTACAGATATATTAAGCTGCTCCAATGCTCTCTCGACGGGAGTATTCTTGTAATACAAAAGTGAGATCTTTCTCACTGAAAAGCCCTGCTGATCGAGAGCTTCTATCTTCATCAGGTCAACGCCTGTAAGTATCGGATTATTAACTTCCAAAACTCTGCAGTTGTCGCTCTTTTCTTTTAACAGATTTCCGTCGGAACCGATATAAACAGTAGTATCTGTAACAACTTTCTCACGAAGAGAGTCAATCGGCGGGTTTGTAACCTGCGCAAAGAGCTGCTTAAAGTAGCAAAAAAGCGGCTGGTGATGAGTTGAAAGCATGGCAAGAGGTACGTCCGTACCCATGGAAACCGTAGGCTCTATGCCATTCATCGCCATTGGAAGAATCTGCTGTTTTACATCTTCATATGAATATCCGAACACCTTGTAGAGCTTATCCCTCATCTCCTGCGAATGTGTAGGGATCTTCTTGTTGGGGATGCTGAGCTTATTAAGGTGTAAAAGATATCTGTCAAGCCACTCACCGTAAGGCTTAGCCTGTGAGTACTTATTCTTACACTCTTCATCCGAGATTATACGTCCCTCTCTTGTATCTACAAGGAGCATGTGTCCCGGTGAAAGACGTGATTTCTTTACGATATTCTCCTCAGGAATATCAAGGACTCCGACTTCCGATGAAAGGATGAGTCTTCCGTCCTTTGTAACATAGTATCTGGAAGGTCTGAGACCGTTTCTGTCAAGTGTTGCGCCAAATACTTCGCCGTCTGTGAAAAGAACCGCCGCAGGGCCGTCCCATGGCTCCATCATTGTCGCATAGTAGTGATAAAAGTCTTTTCTGTCCTTATCCATGAAGTCGTTGTTCTTCCAAGGCTCGGGAATTGCGAGCATCATAGCAAGCGGAAGATCCATTCCGTTCATGTAAAGGAACTCAAGTGTATTGTCGAGCATTGCGGAATCCGAACCCGATGATGCAATGACGGGATAAACCTTTGAAAGGTCGTCTCCAAAAATGTCGGATGACATCGTCTCTTCTCTTGCAAGCATCCTGTCGCTGTTTCCGCGGATTGTATTTATCTCTCCGTTGTGGGCAATCATCCTGTACGGATGAGCACGCTGCCACGAAGGAGTTGTATTGGTAGAAAAACGGCTGTGCACAAGTGCGATTGCTGTTCTGTAATCAGGAGAAAGGAGGTCCTCGTAGAACTTACGAAGCTGTCCTACAAGGAACATTCCCTTATAAACAATGGTCCTGGATGAAAATGAACAGATGTAGGTGTCTTCAGAAGATTTCTCATACTCTCTTCTAAGGCAGTAAAGACGTCTGTCAAATTCAATTCCTCTTGCCGCATCCGAAGGTCTCTCGATAAAGCACTGAGAAATATGAGGCATGCAGTTTCTTGCAACTTCACCCAAAATTTCGAGATGTGTCTCAACATCTCTCCAGCCGATTACTTTGAGATTTTCTTTCTCAGCGATGACTTCAAGCATACGCTTTGCAAACATACGCTTCATAGGGTCCTGAGGTAAAAAGAACATTCCTATTCCGTAATCGCCTGCTTCTTTAAGAGAAATACCGATTTTTCTTGCTTCAAGAGAAAAGAATCTGTGAGAAATCTGGACAAGTATTCCTACACCGTCTCCGACTTTTCCCGTTGCATCTTTTCCGGCTCTGTGCTCAAGCTTTTCAACAACCTTGAGCGCATCGTCGAGAACTTTATTGTCTGCACTTCCGTCTATATTGATGACTGCACCGATTCCGCAGGCATCATGTTCATTCATCCAAGTTTCCATTTTTATCCTTCCTTTTTCCTTATTTTCTTTGGAAAAAAATAACCTAAATCTCCATTATCTTAATGAAAAAAGCATCTGTCCGTATGTCGGATATCCGAGATAGCTGTCGGGAACGAGTGCTTCCGCAGCATCCGCATATTTTCTGACTTCGTCCATATCTGCAAGAATTGTCTTCTGGTAATAAGAAGCCTGATCGAGAACTTCAGTCTTACCCTCAGCAACGGTAGTATCTGCTGCAAGTTTCTTGATTGCTTCGCTCATCTTGCCCTGAGCTTCATCAATTGCTTTGAGTGTCTCGATTTCGAAAGTTGCACTCTTTTCTCCGAGAAGTGCCTTCTTTCCTGTTGCCTCTTCAAGAAGGTCGCTCTGATATGCGATAAGTCCTTCCATGAGATCTTTCTTTGCCATCTCCTGCAAAGTCAAAGACTCGATGTGTATTGACTTTGAGTAGTTCTCAAGGAGAATCTCATATCTTGAATCAATCTCTTCCTTTGTGAAGATGCCGTGCTTTGTGAAGAGTTCAACTGACTCTTTTTCCTTGAAGTAAGGAAGTGCATCGGGAAGTGACTTAAGGTTGGGAAGTCCTCTCTTTGCGGCCTCTGCTACCCATTCATCTGTATATCCGTTTCCGTTAAAGAGAACTCTCTTATGAGCTACAAGTGTCTCCTTAAGTACTTCTGCGATCTTGTCATTAAGCTTATCTTTCTCAACGCCCTCAAGCTTTGCATAGATCTTTGTGATCTCTTCTGCAACAGCTGTGTTAAGAACGATGTTTGCGTTTGCTACAGAAACTGCAGAACCGGGCATACGGAACTCGAACTTGTTACCTGTAAATGCGAAAGGTGATGTTCTGTTTCTGTCTGTGTTGTCCTTTGTGAAGTGAGGAAGAACTTCTGCTCCCATACCCATCTGTACTTTGCCCTTGCTGTGGTATGCGTTTCCTTCTTCAACACCCTTAAGTACTTCGCTGAGCTCGTCACCAACGAAAATTGAAATGATTGCCGGAGGTGCCTCGTTTCCGCCAAGTCTGTGATCGTTTCCTGCAGATGCAACGGAAAGTCTAAGAAGTGGTGCATACTCATCAACAGCTGCGATAACTGCCATAAGGAATACAAGGAAGGGAGTGTTCTCACCGGGGTTCTTACCGGGATCTAAGAGGTTCATTCCTGTATCTGTGCAGACAGACCAGTTGTTGTGCTTACCTGAACCGTTGATTCCCTCGAACGGCTTCTCATGTAAGAGACATGCGAAGTTGTGCTTGTCGGCAACCTTCTTCATAACTTCCATTGTGAGCTGGTTGTGATCTACAGCGATGTTTGCTGTCTCAAATACAGGTGCAAGCTCGTGCTGTGAAGGAGCAACCTCGTTGTGCTTTGTCTTTGCGGGAATTCCGAGTTTCCAGAGTTCCTCGTCAAGATCGTGCATATATGCTGAAACCTTAGGCTTAATTACACCGAAGTAGTGATCTTCCATCTCCTGTCCCTTTGTTGCGGGAGCACCAAGAAGTGTTCTACCTGTGAAAAGAAGGTCTTTTCTGAGTTTGTAATCGTCTTTATCAATAAGGAAATATTCCTGCTCTGAACCGATTGTTGTGCTTACTCTGTTTACATCCTCATATCCAAGGAGCTTAAGCATTTTTACAGCTTCTCTTGAAAGAGCCTCCATTGATCTTAAGAGAGGTGTCTTTTTATCAAGAGCTTCTCCGCCGTATGAACAGAAAGCTGTAGGAATGTAAAGAGATCCGTCCTTGATAAATGCGGGTGATGAAGGATCCCATGCTGTATATCCTCTTGCTTCGAATGTTGCGCGAAGTCCGCCTGAAGGGAAACTTGAAGCATCAGGCTCGCCCTTTACAAGCTCTTTTCCCGAGAACTCCATGATAATCTTGCCGTCTTCCGTAGGTGAAATGAAGCTGTCATGCTTCTCGGCTGTAAGACCTGTCATAGGCTGGAACCAGTGTGTAAAGTGTGTTGCACCATTCTCTACCGCCCACTCTTTCATTACTGCAGCAACGCAATTTGCTACATCAAGCTCAAGATGTGTTCCTTTCTCAATTGTCTTATGTACTGCTTTGTATATGTCCTTAGGAAGCCTGTCTTTCATAACCTTGTCGTTAAAAACAAGACATCCAAATTCTTCTGTTAATTTTTCAGCATCAATCATTTTCTTTTCCTCCGTTTTTAAAATTTATTTTCCCGATGCTCCGTAGTTTGAAAGAACTCTTGCGGAAGGATCGTCAACATTACAGCCTTCCCAGCTCTTATTGGGCATCCAAAAATCTATTATCATATCCGACTGATCCGGGTAATATTTCTCAAACAGTTCTCTGTAAAGGAGAGACTCCTTTGTAAATGGAGTTGCATGAGTGTATTTCTTTTTCTTGGTCTCAAGATCTGCAAACGAATATTTCCCGTCGGCATATTCCATAAGATCGTCCCTGAGCGAATGTCCGACAGCATCCGAGAAAGCTGCTTTCTCTCTCATAAGGATCGATCTTGGTATAACTTCATCTTTTTCAAAAGCTTTTCTTAAAAGGAACTTTCCTATTCCATATGTGTTGAGCTTCTTTTCGGGATTTATGCTCATTACATAACTTGCAAAATCAAGATCTCCGAAAGGTACTCTGGCTTCTAGTGAGTTTACGCTGATACATCTGTCAGCCCTGAGGACATCGTACATGTGAAGCTCTCTCACTCTCTTTTTTGCCTCTTCCTGGAAGGCTTCGGCGCTCGGAGCAAAGTCCGTATATTTGTAACCAAAGAGCTCATCTGAGATCTCACCTGTAAGAACTACCTTGATATCGGTGTTCTCATGTATCCATTTGCACAAAAGATACATTCCTATGGAAGCTCTTATCGTTGTGATGTCAAAGGTTCCAAGTGCCTCAACAACAGGCTCAAGTGCGCCTATCACATCATCTTTGGTAATTATTACTTCGTGGTGATTGCTGTGAATGTACTCAGCAACTTCCCTTGCATACTTAAGGTCGATCGCGTCGATGTCCATTCCTATTGCAAAAGTCTCAATCGGCTTATCCGAAAGTCTTGCGGCAACACCGCATACAAGTGATGAATCAAGTCCTCCGGAAAGAAGGAATCCGACAGGCGCATCCGCGTCGAGTCTTTTTTCTATTCCGTTTACGAGCTTGTCATGTATCTTGGTTGTTATGACTTCAAGGTTGTCCGTAGAAACTTCTTTTACTTCAGTCATGTCCCTGTAACATACAAATTTCCCGTCCTCGTAGTAATGTCCGGGCGGGAAAGGCATAACTTTCCGACAAACACCTGTGATATTCTTTGGTTCCGATGAAAAGAGAATGTATCCTTCATCGTCGTATCCGTAATAAAGAGGTCTGATACCGATCGGATCTCTTGCGGCTATGAATTTCTTTTGTTCCGCATCGTAGATCACGCATGCAAATTCGGCATCCAAAAGTCCGAACATCTTGGTTCCGAGCCTCTCATAAAGAGGAAGCAGTATCTCGCAATCACTTTCGCTCTTAAAGCTGTAGCCCAGGGAAATGAGATATTTTTTGATATGCTCAAATCCGTATAATTCTCCGTTACATATAACTGCGTTTCCATTTAATGAAAAGGGTTGCATCCCCGCTTCATTCAGTCCCATGATGGAGAGTCTGTTAAATCCCATCCATCCTTCGCTGACTTTCAGAGTTCTCGACATGTCGGGGCCTCTGGAATGAGTCTTATATAACATTTCTTCAAAAAATTCCTGAGCAGCATCTGCTCTAGCGTATGTAAGAATTGCGCACATACTTTATCCTTCCTCCCGGTATTTCATTTATTCAAACGGTCTGCGTAGTAGCCTGAGCGGCAATATATACAATATTTTGCTCCGATTGTGCCAAGCACTACGATGAGCCTGTCAGTCTCATCGTAGTGGCACAAAATCGCAAACTATTGTATATATTGCCTTAATGGCTATTGCGCAAACGCCTTTGTTGCATGAATTTATTTACCTTTATACCTTTAAATAAGGAACTTACCTCTCGCTTCGCTCGACGTAAGACGTTCGAACTAAGCTCGGTAAAACCTCGCTAAGTTCTCACAGCCTACTCCTGGGATATGTACTAAACTCGTGGGATACCTCGTTAAGTACATCCCCATGGTTCGCACTAAGCTCGTGTAGAACCTCGCTAAGTGCTCTACTCAACGTCAGCCAATGCTGCGGCTCCTTCTTCGCCGGTACGAATCTTAACTACGTTGTCGAGGCTGTAAACAAATATCTTTCCGTCACCTATGTGACCTGTATAAAGTGCTTTCTTTGCAGCTTCAATTACATCTTCAACAGGAATCTTGCTGATAACCACTTCCAACTTAATCTTAGGAAGGAGGGTTGCGTCCATCTCAACTCCGCGATACATATCGCCTGAGCCTTTCTGGATGCCGCAACCCATGACTTGTGTAACAGTCATCCCGGTTACGCCGAGTTCGTTCATCGCACGTCTCAGTTTGTCATAGCGGGACAACTTAGCGATAATAACAACTTTATGAATTCCTGATTCTGTATGTACAGGTGCTGTAACAACAGGCACCGAAGCTTTCTTCTGTATTTCTGAAGCCTCTTCGTAAGAACTTACTCCGAGGTCTGTATTTTCGTTAACTGACATGTTCAGGGTGTTTGAAACATCCATGATGGCAAATCCTGAATATGCTGATGCAAGTCCATGCTCTGTAGAGTCAAGTCCGAGGATTTCTTCTTCCTCTGTAACTCTAAGTCCCATAATCTTCTTGATGGCAAGGAATGTAATTGTAATAGTTACTGCTGTCCAAGCTGCTGTGCAGATAAGACCGATAAACTGTAATCCAAGAAGCTTAAATCCGCCGCCGTAGAAAAGACCTACAAGCTCATTTCCTGCTGCATCTGCGATTGAATATCCGGGTGCTGTATTTGTTGCAAAAAGACCTACTGCAAGTGTTCCCCAGATACCGTTTAAGCAATGTACAGCAACTGCTCCTACGGGATCGTCAATATGAAGTTTGTAATCAAGGAACCATACACCAAAGCAAACAAGAAGTCCGGCAACGATTCCGATGATGATCGAACCAAAAGCATCTGTTACATCACAAGGAGCTGTGATAGCTACAAGACCTGCAAGTGATGCGTTGAGACACATTGAAACATCAGGCTTGCCATATTTTACCCATGTGAAGATCATGCATGTTACTGTTGCAAGTGCAGGTGCGATTGTTGTTGTTACAAATACCGATCCGAGCTGATCGATTGAAGTACAAGCTGCTCCGTTGAATCCGTACCAACCAAGCCAAAGAATAAAAACACCAAGTGATGCGGCTACGAGGTTGTGACCGGGGAAAGCATTTACTTTAGTAACCTTTCCGTCCTTATCTCTTTCGAACTTACCGATTCTTGGTCCAAGGATTGCTGCACCGATAAGAGCTGAAATACCGCCTACCATGTGAATGCAGTTGGAACCTGCGAAATCGTGGAAGCCCATCTGAGAAAGGAAGCCTCCGCCCCATGTCCAGTGTGCTTCAATAGGATAGATAACTGCTGAAATAACTGCCGAGTACACACAATATGATAAGAACTTAGTTCTCTCAGCCATCGATCCTGAAACGATTGTTGCTGTTGTAGCACAGAAAACAAGGTTAAATACGAAGTTGGACCAATCAAAGCCTGCATAGTTTGTAAAAATATCAAATCCCGGTTTTCCGATGATTCCGACCATATCCTCCCCGAGGAAAAGTCCAAATCCGATTAAGATGAAAACTACGGTTCCTATACAAAAGTCCATAAGGTTCTTCATTATGATGTTTCCGGTATTTTTGGCTCTTGTAAAACCGGCCTCGCACATTGCAAATCCGGCCTGCATCCAGAATACTAGGGCGGCTCCTATAAGGAACCAGACGCCAAAGACGCTACTATCTATTGCACTTAAGATTTCTTCACTCATACAATTTCTCCTCTCCCTTTTGTTCAATATCTATTTCGTTTTTGAACAAAAAACAACAGGACATCAGCCATCTACTAATACCGTAGAAGGTTGATGCCCCATTGCATCAGAATTGATATTATTTTTTATTTATAAATCGCTTCTGTGAAAAACCGCCTCATTCCTCGATTTTTCAACGATTCCACAAATATTCTTTAATCCACGAATACTTGTATACAACCGAGATTATAATACTCCGGAAATATTATACCGATTGCATCAGGGCATAAACACACAGTTACAGCCCGAAAAACAGAAAAAGCGCCTTAGAGTTATTCTCTAAGACGCCCTTGTCTTTATGTTTTATGATTCTACTCTCACATATATGAGTTGTCAAGCAAAAAATTTTATTTTGATGTCTGTGTTTACAAAAATATGATTCGTCTTCAATACACTACCCATTTTACAGCTCCAATAATTCTTTCCAGTCATCATTAAATCCCATTGTTTTCACATCTACTTTTTCATATTTATCTATCAATTCAGCAATTTCATTTACATATAGATTCCAATGAGAATCATTTTTCAAAATCTGCTTCATACAAAGAAGAACACCAAACATTCTATTATTTCCTATACCTGCTTGTGAATATTCCTTATATAAAATTGGAGTTTTTGATAATTTAGCATTGTACAGTCGTCCATAATGTGCACATATATTACGGACATAAGAAATGCTCTCTAACCAACTTTCCAAATATGTGTATCCAATCCCAAAGCTCTTAGCTACAGCTTTCTTATCTGCATTTTTCATATTCTTATAGAACTTTGACAAAGTTCCAAAACTGAACACCTCTACCAGAGCATAAATAGGTAATTCGGCACCTTCATAATTTTCCTCAAAGTTTCTTACAAAAGGAGCTTTTGAATTCCTTCCAACTTCTTCCTTTATATCTTCCAAAAAAACATCATGACGTTTCTTATTTATAAAATTTGAAGACTCTTTATACCCCAGAACACCATATGTTTCCGCAAAATAATTTGCTATTCTACATCTAACATTAACTTCAATCTTTTCTATTTCTGCAAAGGTAAGTTGCCTGAAATTGGCATTGAATAAATACAATTCTACGATTTGTTCAAATGTTACTCCGGAAGAATACTTTCCGTTTTTAGGTTTAAAGCCTAAACTATAGGCTTTGATCAGTCTAAAATAAGATATGTCATTCAGTATCTTTTTAGCATATTCTTCATCTTTTATTGTGAGTCCTAGTACTTTTAAGTTCTCAACTTGTTCATCAATCGTCATTGGCGGCTGATGTTGCTTCAATTCCCCCATAAATTTCTCCTAAGAATTAAAAGACCCAACGTGGTCCGCATCGTTGAGAGGCGTGTTGGGTTCTGTTGTTACTAGTATATTTTATTTCCCATAAAAACACAATATTTTTTATAAGAAAATAATAAATCTTTTAATGTAATTATTTTCAGATACCGTAATACGCCGAATGTTCATGTTTATCATAGATAAGAACATACATAAGATATTCCTGATATTCAGCAACAAACAATTTATCAATTTTATCCATATGACAAACCGCCCCTAATGCTCTCTTTTGCTTTTCTGTCAAAGGATGCGCAGTTCTATAGAAAGCATATGGTCGCCCAATCTCATCTTCTACTGCATTATAATATTCACTTGCCGTTTTTCTGATGTCCTCTAAGTCATCATTTTCAGAATATGAAAGAATACTTGTTAATGCATCACAAACATTGTTTCCAAGAGGTAATAAAAAAATTTCTTCCATCTTATCCAATAGAATAAGTGGATCGTCTTCCCATTCTACCTCCGGATCATCCGATGAATAGCATCTGCTTACAGCCTCTTTCAATCCCGCAACAGGATCCGATAAATTCTTTTTTGCCAAAAAACTGTCACAACGCTTCTCTCTTGGAATAAGGAAAGAAATCTCTACATTTACTTTACTTTCAATACTTAATTCAGCTTTAAGCTCGTCACTAATAACTTCCGCTCCGTATTCCGCCCTATTTCTTGCCACCTTACTCATGGTGTCATGATACATATCAGATAGCTTTTTATCCATTAATTCCACATTCGCGTCGCCCAGTGCAAAGTTGTTCATGTACAATTCAAGTATCTTCTCGGTAGATTTATTCCAGCCATCATACATATAAGCAGCTATCAAAAGAGCTCCATACAAAACTGCTAAAATCTGATAATCTCCTGGCTCTACCTGATAGGCCTCATATAGATCCGAAATCATATAAGCGCATATTGTTGTATAGATAAAAACAATCCACCAAACAATCTTTGCCAATACCCCAATAAAAGCAAAACGTTTCGATGCTTCTACTCTTGTGCTTGTTACTTTAAGGTTATACCAAGAGGCAAGTTTCCCATCCCCTGACATTTTCAGACTATACTGATTTTCACATCCTAAAGGTTTGGTTTCTACATGTAATAACTTAAATGGGCCATTTAATCCCCCTTCCGAGTTATCCACGTAAACATCGCTGTTTCTTATAATATTATTATTTACCGTTTCACTATCATAGTGCATAAAATACATTTTTATTACCAACCTTACTATTTAATACTCAAACGCCACATCATATTCAGCTATGCGTTTTAATGTCGTAAATGCATCATAATAATTGGCATAAGGTATACTTCTAAACCATGTATGTGGTTTATCACCCGGAGGATTCCACTCTTGCCATTCTACAAGATACTTCCCGTCGATAAATCCAATCCCATAGTTTTGTGCCTCATTGAAAAGCTCTTTTTCTTTCGTTATTATATGTAGCTCCCAGTAATTTTTGCAGACAGTCTTCTTCGGGCCAAACCAAGACTTGGACGCCTTGTGTGAGGAAACCAGGCATTCATGTGCGTATTGCAAATCCTGTTCGGTAATATCATGATGACAATAGATCAATTTCAAAATATTAGCCTGATTAAACCGGTCATTCTTCTCCTCTGCAGAGTCACATATACTTTGCAAAAGAGCTTTAACATATTCAGTTTCGGATGCATATTCTTCTTCGGCGAGACTATACTCCAACCCACAACTCTTTAATGCATCCAGTACTTGATTCAATGTCATAATAATCCTCATCATACGGAATCCGGCACTTTATATAATTGTCAGTACAATTATTTACCCAACGTATTACTTGTTATAGCTGCTGCCTTTGCTGCTATAGTATTGGTAGCGGCATATAAAGAACTTGTAGGTGCAACAGGGCTCATAAGTACCTTACCTGTTCCTCTATAAACATTTACAAGTCCCTCTCCACTTGCAGCTGATCCGATCAATGTTTTTGTTGTTCTTTCAACTGTAAATTCAAGGTTTGAAGACCAGCACACAGCAAGGTTTCCGTCAATCTTTAATGTATCATTGTTAAGATCAACCTCAATCAGCTCATTGTAAGGAACATTACTTTCCAAAGCTGCTACTCCTGAGCCTGACAAACTCAAATTAAAAAGACCTTCTCCACCGAGAGCAGCTGATGAAAGATTCTTTCTGGCAACAACGCTCGTCTTCACAGTTCCGGAACATGCGTAGAACATACCGTCCTCAATCGTCATTCCTGCTCCCCATTCTGCAACATCAACCAAAATAATATATTTATATGTAGGTTCCAACACAAGCCATCCGTTTCCTACATATTCAGGCTTTATTGCAGACTCTCCCGTAACTGCGCCTTTCACAATCTTACCAAGTAAATCTCCAACACCTTTAACTCCGGTAGTTGCATTTACATTTCCGGCCATCCACTGCATTGCTCCAGCCTGAATAATCGCTGAATGATTATCATCAAGCTCAATCGCAACCTGCCTTCTGTGTACTCCCATCTTACTCATAAAGTACTCTGTCGAAGCATTTGCCGGCGACACACTGCTATCCTGCATATACTCAAGCACATGAAAATTTCCATTGTTCGCAACAAACTTTCTGGTTTCATTTTCAAAATTCTTAATATTCATCTTGTGTCCTCCGCTTTGTAATTGTGAAATTACTTTATCCCTTAAATAGTGTTATCCTTATATATATTGATTATTTTTCAAAACATGAAATATCAAAATGAATATACTTATATTCTTCTCTCCATCTCTCCACACTTTCATATATATCCGAAAAAACATCCCGATCAATATATAAATATACCTGCTTAAGTTTAGGAAAAATATCCCATCTATCAAAATTATACTCAAGCATTCTATTACCCAATCCAAGACTAAGAAACTCTATATTCTGAAACTCTTTAAAATCTTCCAAATATACGATATCAAGATCCATAGAAAATAGCGAAATATCCTTTATTTTTTTGCAATTTAAATATCTAGGCAATGAAACCAGTATTTCCGTCGCGTTTTCTTTAATGATTAGTGAAACTCTCTCTATATTGGGTAATTTCTTTATGCAGCGTAGCTCTTCAACATTTCTCATTCCTATAATCTCAATACTTGAAGCCTCTGAAAAAGCCAACAGAGTATTTGAATCTATTATATCTGTTTCCTCTATATCACTTCCATATTCATTATGTATTTCTATTTTTTTACACCTTTTATACGTGAAGCACTCTCTTCTGGAACTTTACATAAATACAATGCATCCCATGATGTATTGCATGTTCCATCGCTTGTTATTATTCCTTTCAATCCGTTAAAAACTAATTCGCCAATACTATATTCTTCAAGCTTTTCATTAGGATAGTCTATAAGCAGATATGAAATATTTTCTATAATTTTTGCGCTACAATCGCTTGTAAGATATGAAGATAAAACTCTTATAGCCTCTGACTCAGTTTCATCATAGAGCAAACGTGACAATACACTAATACAATTACCACGTTGTGTATCGTTATATTTTTTATTATTTTCCAAGAAAGGAAGAATGTATGTTCCGGCAGCCGACAAACTATTAATCATTTCCCACACTGGTGGAATTAATTTTTTTATTTCTCGATCAATTTTTTGCTTAATACTAATTTCTATATCAGACGAATTTTGAGCACACAAAGAAGCCATAAAAAGTAATTCCTGATTTTTTGTCGTGGAATATTCTTTTATAATTTTTCTTAACATCTTAGTAGCCTGTTCTTGACTCATATCATTAAAGCACATGATAATTGTCTCTTTCCAAAAAGGTCGGGTAACATTCCCATTAAAAAGATCCCACCTATTAGAACGCACAATTTCTTTTGCCCCAAGAAACTCCATAAATGTTTTGTGTATAAAATCAATCTTTCCTTTTGTAGGTTCCCTTAATATACCTGTCCTCCGAACTAAATAGTCTAATAATACCGTAGGATCATCAATTATAGATGCATCACTGATAATTGTGCTATTACACAAATACTTTTTTAACTCATCAAAAATCACTTGTTTATCTATTTCTGTTTTTTCAATGGTAAGCATATAAAGCGATATTATTGATAAAAGTCGTGTTTTTTTCGTATAATCTAGTTTTCTAATTTCTAAGTTATCTGCTTCAATCCTTCGTTCTTTATCACGATCTTCAATTAACATCTGGCAACACTTCTCGTATAACTCATTTCGATTTGTTGGTATTGTCTCATTGCTAACATAGTTTAATGCACATATCATCGCACAAAGCAATGGTGTTCCAGCAATATTCTTCAACTCGCCAGACTTTCTAATTACACCAAACAAAGCTTCCGCCTTTTCCCTTGCTAAATCAGCATCCTCGATAATTGTTCTATACCAGTGAAATACAAATTTTTCAATATTCTTTGTATTCATATGCATTATGGAGTATTTCCCATGATCCAAATCAAAAAGATCTTCAATATACGGACGAGCAGTGATAACAATTCGGCTTTTTATTCTTTTTGTTCCAAACTTGTCGATAATATTCTCTACAAATCTATAAACATCATTTCTATCTGCACGTGATACTTCATCCATACCATCTAATAACAACAATATTTTGTCATTATCTATTAAATAATCAATCCAGCCCTCAGGACATTTACAATTGTATTCTTTATACAAATACTCTCCTATATTTAATGGAAAATCACACATCCTAAGTTTTACAAATATCGGAACTAAATCGCTCAATGTGCCACCAGCATCCTCAAATTGCTGCCTTGTTAGCCATTGAACAAAAGTTGTTTTTCCGCTCCCCGCCTCGCCCGATATCCATGTAATAACATTATCATCTAGCAAGCGAGACATCTCAATTTTCTTACCTTCACTATCATCAGATAAACATGATAATTCAATATATGACGTTGATATTTCATACCTTTTTATACTTCTTGATAAAGATGCACCAAATAATTCTATTTTATTTATTTGGTTATTGATGTCCCTTTTATAATTGATTTCATAATCTCTAAAATCTGATTTTATATCATTAGCAGAAAGAAGTACTGCTATTATAGAGTCTAATCTTTTGGTTATTTCTTCAAACGCAGAACTATTTTCTTGATATAGTACCTTAATAGACTCTGATGAATAATCTGGTAGCGAGCGAAAAAAAACTGTAATGTTATCTGATATATACCTTACCAGATTTGTATATATACCAATTTCTTTCTCATCCCAGTTTTTTCGTTCATTCTCTGATTTTACAAGAATTAGAGAATCTAATTTTTCATCTTCTAATATTTTTTTTGCCAGTTCGCTGCTTGATAGATTAACTGATTGCACATCTTTCAATAACTGATTTAAAATTACTTCTTGTCGCTCTTCTGGGATTCCTTTTATCATATCAGAGCTTTCTAAGTGACTTACAAATGATATCTTATATTGTTCAATATTATTTACGAGTTGAGTTTTTTCTAAAAATTTACAGCCAAAATCTTTCGCAAACTTCGTTATCTCAAAAATGTTGTTAACTACATATGTCTCCTTATCTTTCATCCATGTTCGAATACCTATATTTATACCTAATTCTGCCAGTTTAAAAAGCAATTCCTCCATATATATCCCTCCAGTATGTAATTACATTAAACGTTTAGGAGCGTCACTTCTTAAACTGCCCCCACTATTTCATTGAATACTTTTTCACAACTCCGTATACTTCTTACTACTCCCAAAGCTCTTCTCCACAGGGTACTTTTCCCTGTTCTTTGCTATCTTGTCCATAACGGCATCCTCGATATTTATTCCCATCTTATCTGCCATAAGGATGCAGTAATTCACGATATCGGCGAGTTCTTCTGTTGCAGCATCTTTGTCATAATCAGGACTCCACTGGAAACATTCGAGAAGTTCTGCTGCCTCTATCGAAATACTCTTTGCAAGATTCTCCGGCGTATGGAATTGATCCCAGTTTCGCTCCTCTGTAAATTTGATAACTTCTCTTTTTACCTGTTCAAAATCCATCTAACATCAAAACCTTTCTACATAATTAAGGAAATACTCCCGAAGCGCATCATCGCACACGTACAGATATGTCCCTTTTATGCCTCTTGTCATGAGGACGTAATAGATATTTCGGATATACTCATTAAGTTCTTCATCCGTCGCGGACTGCTTACCTCTTTTATCAAAATAAGATGATCTGTCTACATATATCTTCTTCGCAGTTTCGTCATATCTGATGTCTTTTCCCAAAATAATGAAACCGTAATTGAGGTCATAGCCTGCGCTTGTGTGAATGCATCCAACCTCATCCAATGCACCTTCACTGTTTATCCAGTTATTAAGGCAATGATTCCACCTTTTGCCGATGCCTTCAATCTCAATGTCATAAGCTGTTTTGTCATTCTTTGTTTTCCACTCCCATGCGTATCCTGCCAGCATACGACAAAGCTCCAGCTCTTTTTCTTTTATATAAAGCTGCTTGTTGAAATCTTCGAACTTTGTAAAAATCTTGAAGTCATAATTTGAAAACGTTTGTCTCACAGTGCATGCATCATGAAGAATATCATTTATATAATTGATGTACTCTTCTCCGCCGGCAACTCTCATCTGCATCTTAAGGTAATGCTTTGTATAGGCACTCATACGTCTCTTTATTCCAAGCTGATGTTTTACTTTATTCTCAAAGATTTCCAAAGGAGTCCCTGATGGTCCGGACAACTGGTCGGGGTCAAAGAAAAATACAGGTGTTGTAGCAACCTTCAAAACCCAATCCAGCTCTGTCGCATCTTTGGGAAGTCCGAGCTTGGTATTGTTATTGTCATGAGTCTGATACCCGACTATACTTCGCCTTACCTGCAATTTCTGAGCTTCATCGACAAAAAGAATATCCCATTTTCCACCGCTTACCGCATCCGACGCGCCTATGACATCTTTAGCCGCAAGTCCTTCAATCTTTTTAAATAGGTTCTTTAATGTCGCTCTTAAGGACGTCTGAGGTATTATGAGTCCCAGCTTCTTTTCACGAAAAGGATATCTATGGGTCTTTTCATCATGATAATCCCTAAGATACTTCATCAGATAAACCGCAACTATTGTCTTTCCTGTACCGGGGCGGCCTTCTACAACAATCGGCTCATTCTTTCCGGTACGGATTTCGGTGATAATCTCATCTGCGAGCTTCTTTTGGTCTTTATTTAGTTCTTTAAATGGAGAATACTTGTAGAACTCGCTGTTCTTGATCCATTCAAGGGAATGATCAGCGAGGTGATGATTTATCAGCTCATTCCATAGCTGCTCAAAGGTATCGTCATAATCTGATTTTCTAAAATAATTCTTGTTGGCGATACCATCGTTTTTATTGGTTATTATAAATTTACCGTCTGCAGAAACAAACTGGATCAGCTTGGATTCATAGTCAAATGTCGCGGACTGATTGAATCTTTCTGAATATATAAAATGAACTTGCTTAAATTCTCTTTTCTCTTGATTGTTATAATGCTGCTTCATCCTTTCGGAAACATTGGTGGATTCACCGATATAAATCTTTTTCCCATTCTCAAGGATATAAAGCATAGGCCAGTTGCTAAGAAAATCATCATTTCCATAATTGTCGCTCGGAAATCTGTGATTTGAAATTACATAAAGAATTTCCTGTGTCTGATCTGATGTAGTCATGTAGCCGCTCCGCTTTTTTTGATTATTGTAAAGCTGTGGTGCACACTAAAACAATTTATTCACTGTATAAAAATCAGGTAATATCTTCTTTCTTCAAAAGTTCGACAGCTTTGTGATACTCCTCTACAGTTGCATCGCAACCGTCGCATGCATCTTCAAACGAAAAATGATACTTATCCATCATCTTCTGAACTGCACTTACAAGTCTCTTCGCATCACCATATCGACTTCCTTCTTTTATACCTTCTTTTATACCTTCTCTTCTTCCTTCTTCAATTTTCTCTCTATCTCGCATTAGAAGTGTCATGTACTCCACCTCCCATCTTTCATTACGCTTAACTGAATTTACTTCGTCAAGTAACTCATCTGTGAACTTATCTGTTGGTTCTCCGGTACGAACAAATCGTAGAAAATTACCGAGTTCGGTATCTTGAAGTTCAGTACAGGATGCATTAAGTATAACTTTATATGTCTCATCACCCAGTGAAATGCCATAATCCTTACAGTAATTTTCAAATCTGTACGCCGGCTTGTCTATCCCGTATATATCCTCCATGCAAATGAAAATTACATAGCTTTTGGCAAGCTTCGCATAGTCTTCGCCTTTTTCTATCAAGTTAAGGTCTATCATTCCCTGATAATACCTTGCCCGTTTCGGGATGTTGCCGGGATTGGTCGTCTGCATCTCAATGTTATAAACGGTCCCTTTTTCATCATCCACATACACATCAAGTCTTACACTCTTGCTATCGTATGACGGATCAATAACCTTTTGTTCTTCCGGATAAGACAAACTCTTGATTTTTACTTCAAGAATTATTTCAAGCAACTGCTTACAAAGCTTTTCATTAAGCATCACTTTTGCAAACATAAAATCATCCGCAAAAGTCAAATCTTTAAATTCTTTTTGATTCATGGATCATCTTCCTTTCAATGCATATTTTTTGTTCTTTTAAATCACAGAAGATAACCCATTAGAAAATATTTAAATGATAAAAAAACAAATCATATTCATATACATTATATCAAATCTAGTGCTGCTGTCATCAAATACCTCAACCTTTTTGCGAATTGCTTTAATCGCATAAATTGTACTATTTTTGCAAGGGATGTATAATCAATCACACGGAAAGAAAGATGAATCAAAATAGGAGCATTTAATGAAAAAAAGAATTACTAACCCAATTTTAATATGCGCATTATGTCTTATCGTAGCTACTTCAACAGGCTGCGTAAGCCAAACAGTCTATAGTGATAATAGCGAAAATGCAGCAGATTTATCGCAAACAGGTTCTGAATTGTTAAATAAAGAAAATCAAGAACAGGTAAATAATTTTGAAAGCACTCAGGCTAATTCTCTTATTAGCAGAAAATATGTAAGAGAAGACAATGATGTAATCTTCGGTGAGGAAGTCAGCTTTGAAACGTCTTACACTTTCTTTGAAGAAAATAATGGCGTTTTTTGCGAAAACTACGATATCGGAGGGGTACGAAGTTTTACCTATGACGAAAAAAAGATCTATTATTGCGATGGAACTTCATATGATTACACTATCGAAGGTGATGTTCTAAATATTGAAGGTGAGGATGGTCTCGTATCCTTTGAAAAAAAGGTTGAAACAGGTCCGATATATGAAGGTGACTTCTCTGAGTTTGAAGGAACATACAAAACGACTTCCAATACCAATGATTCATTTGGCGGTGGGGACATCATACCGGATGTTATCCTCAACTCGGATGGCATTATTACAGGTGGTTATGATACTGATATTCTTGAAATGCACAAAGAAAATAATGTGAATACTTTTGAAAATCAAAAACCTATATACGTGACAAAATGGAATGACGGCAGCTATTACTGTGTAGTCAGCTTTTTATCGGATTCCTTCTTAGATGCAGATGGAGAAAACTGCGGAGGCTTTGTTGAATTGGCATATCGCATATATCCAAAAAATTCCAATTCCGAATTTGCTTCCTATTCTGATTATTCTAATGATTACGTCTATATCCAACTGTATGAATTTGATGGCGGTGTTTACAATCCTGTATTTTACAAATCACCCCCCACTCAGTAAGCAAGTGCGGATTTCTGCAATTTCATTTTATCTATGGTTTTTTTCTTCTAAACAGCTGTTTTTCTCATATTTACAGATAAATTGCTTCATACACACTTTTTCTATCTGTGTTTTTTCGCCTCATATCTGCTATTTCTACACATTTTCACAGATAAATTGCCTCATACATACTTTTCTATCTGTGTTTTTTCGCCTCATATCTGCAGTTTCTACACATTTTCACAGATAAAGCGTTTCATACATACCTTTTCTATCTGTGTTCTTCATTTCACTATAAGAATCAGGTAATAACTTCTTACTTCTTCAAAAGTTCGACAGCTTCATGATACGCCTCTACAGCCCCAACCCCAAATATTAAAATGATAATTCCCCTACATTGTATCAAATCCGATGTACTGACGCGATGACTTTTGATCAATTGCGATGTGTAAGATTTGAGGCTCAAAATTCATCTTGTCAGTACACTATCGCCAAGCAACAAAAAATATGAATTTATCCTAAATTGATGCCTTTCACACCGATCAAAAAACATGTAAAGCAACAAAAATCCTGAAAGTGCATCAGTTTCGATGCTCCGAATGCTGTAATACCTTCATGTGAAGCATCAAAAAATTTGAATTCATCCTAAATTGATGCTCTTCACCTGAATAAAAAATGTCGTAATAAAATCCCCCTGACCAATTCATTCTATTTCGCATTTCCCATAAATAGCGTATAATTATACTGTAAATAGTTAGTTTTTGATGGTAATACCGTCTGTGAGGTCTGACTATGTATTGGCAAAAAATAAACTACTACGGTTTTGAGAAAAATCGCTATGATGATTGCCAAAACCTTATAAATGATACGAATTATACGCATCTGCTGATAATAAACAGCTGGCTTCTTTTGTTGACCATAACTTTCATGGTTCTGTGTCTTTTGAACGAGTTTGGCGTGACACGAAGAAATTTCAACATGTTCTACTCGTTCATGTTCTTGTCTCTGGTCTTTGAAGTCATCCTTATAACGCTCAAAAAAGTGTGCATACGCTATACATCTTTCTTTGTTCACGCAAATATCATCATACTTGTTGCTTTTGGAATATACTCATCGGTCGCACAGCCCTATCTGGCCGCGACTACATTTCTTGTTATAGTTGTTCTTCTTTCTGTCACATATATAGACACCATGATAAGATTCACTGTTCTTCTTATCTTTTACAGCAGCATCTTTTTGTACACTTCATTCAGGTTCAAGCCCAACTCCCTTGCTGACCTCGATATGTATAACATAATCGTTTACCTTATTCTCTCAATTATTTTTCACTACACTTTCCAGCACAATAAAATGACTCAGTTCTACACGCTTCAGAAGAATATTCAGATTCAACGAGATCTTGAGATACGCTCAAGCTTCGATACTTTGACAGACCTGCTTAACAGGGCCCGCTTTTTTGCAATAGCCGACCAGATCATAAAATCCGAAAGTAAGCGCAGTGAATTTATTGCTATAGCCCTGATGGACCTTGATAAGTTCAAAGAAATAAATGACAGACTCGGGCATCAGATGGGCGACAAGGCAATCCAAACGGCATCACACATCATAATTGAAGCTCTTAATATCGATATGTTTGAGAAATGGTCTTTTTCAGAAAGAGCCGTGCATGAAAAATTCAGTTTTGCCGGAAGGCTTGGCGGTGACGAGTACATAATGCTCATACGCGGACAAAAAAACATCGAAGCCGTGACATCGCTCTTAAATTCAATCCTTAGCACTCTAAACGCAGTGCATATCGGAGAACTAAGCGGAATCAACGCATCCTTGGGTGTTACCGGCGTATCAGACAATGATCAAGACATGGATTCAATCTATAAACGCGCCGATGAAGCTCTTTACAGATCCAAGAAACAAGGAAGAAACCAAATCACTGTAAGCTGAAGCTTTCCCTTTTTCCATGAGGAGTTCAGATATGATTATTGTTGTAAAATCCCTTATTTTATGCGGAATCATTATAGTTGCATACACCACGCTTGAATGCATATCCTTTTTTGCCTTTCACAGAGACATAATCACTTCGTTTGCAGGCAGGCAAAAAAAGATTCTCTACGCTTCATTCGGTCTCTATATATCAATCTGTCTTTTCTTTATCGTCACACTGGTAATAAGCCGTGACAGCATCTTGAACGGTATCGTAATAATCCTTATAGCTATGATACTTTTTCTTTTCACCAATTGGATATTCACCGTCATTACAAGTGTTAAGTCCAAGACAAAAGAAATCGCCGAAAGCCTTATCGGCATGATCGAAGCGCGCGACACAAACCTTGACGGTCATTCCATACATGTTATGGAGATTGCCATGCTCATTTACGAATACCTTCCGTACAAGTACAAGAAAACAATTCAGCCCGAAAATCTGCGCTACGCCTCTCTTTTTCTTGATGTGGGTAAACTCGGAATTCCAAGCAAAGTCCTGAACAAACCGGGAAAACTTGAAAGCGAAGAATGGGATCTTATAAAAAAACACGCAGACATCGGCGTACAAGTGCTTAAACATATCAGCTCTTTTGACAATATATCCGACTGGATACTGTATCATCACGAACGCATTGACGGAAACGGCTACTACGGACTCAAAGACAAAGAAATCCCGCTTGCATCAAGGATCATAGCCGTTGCCGACACCTATTCCGCAATTGTAATGGTCAGATCCTACAAGCCCTCAAGATCCTACGATGATGCCGTCGGTTCACTGAAAATTGCCGCAGGCTCACAGCTTGATAAAGAACTCGTCAAAATATTCTGCTCAATCCCCCGCGAGAAAGTCGAGGGTTGCACCAAACACGTCAAAGATATGATGGCTCTTTTCCTCACAAATGATTTCAGGGAAGACAACCTATAAGGAGACGATAATATGAATCTTGGAAAAAAAATTTTACCACCCATTCTTTTAGCCTTCGCAGTAACATCCTCGGCTTGCGCAGAAACTGCAAGCACTTCAATGATGAACGATGCAATTATCTCCAACAAAGATAAGCCTGTTGTCTGGTTTAACAGACAGCCTTCAAACAGCGAGACCGGTGAACCTGATTATGATGCAATAACTTTCAACAAGCATACCTATTACGTCGGTGCCGACACCGAGCAGGGTGCAGCGCTTCAAGGTGAAATGATCATCAAGTATATATCTGAATGCGATTCTTCGCTCGACAGAAACGGCGACGGCATAATCGGATATGTTCTTGCCATAGGCGATGACGGACACAACAGTTCTGCCTCAAGAACCCGCGCAGAAAGAAAAGCCTGCGGAACTGCCGTAAAAAAGAATGATGTGATAATTTCAGACGCTGTGGAATTAAACCTCGACGGAAGCTCCAATATCGTACAGGACGGCCATGTCACGTTAGAGGGAAAAGATTATATTATTAGAGAACTTGCATCAAAAGAAATGAAATCTCCCGACGGTGCAACCTGGAATGCAGACGCTGCAGCTGTTGCTCTTGATGAATGGGTAAAACAGTTTGGTGACGATATAGATGTTATTATTTCCAGCAACGACGGAATGGGACTTAAAATGTTTGATAACTGGGCACACAGCAACGGTGTTCCCGTATTTGGATATGATGCAAACGGTGATTGCGTAGCTGCAATTAAGGACGGCTTTTGCGGAAGCATCAGCCAACGAGCCGAAGTTCAGGCATATATGACACTTCGCATTATAAGAAACTGCCTTGACGGAGTAGATGCAAATACCGGAATCGCTACAATAGATGAGGCAGGCAACGTGCTTAATGAAGCTGACTTTTACTATGCCGACAGGGAACGCGCCTTTAAAGCACTAAATCTTGCCGTAACAGAAGACAACTATCAGTCTCATCTTGATCCACGTGCCACTTACGATATGGTATCTCATCAGCTCGATGCCAAAACGCATCCAAGGAAAAAGGTGTGGATCAACATCTACAGCGACAAAGACGATTTTCTCAGCCAGACATACCAGCCGCTTCTGCAGCAGTATGCCTACACGCTCAATCTTGATGTTACCATCGTTATCGGAAACGGATATGACGAATCAAGCATCACTTCGCAGCTGCCCAATCCGTCCGAGTATGATGCATATGCGATCAATATGATAAAGACCGATCATGCAAAGATTTACATGGATCTGCTGTCCAAGTAAACAAAAGAGCTTTAATTAAATTTCCGCTTATTTTGATAAAAACTCCAAAGCCTTTTCTCTTCCGTGGTCGTAAACACGCTGAAGCTGTGCGGGGTCTTTTTCCACGGGACTTATATTTAAGGGAGCATCCGGACGAATCACCTTGACTTCTCCGGCCAGCTCCTTTTCTCTTATGTAGCGTTTTTCCTCATTGTACATAATGTAGCGCTCTTCCATTGCTTTTATCATGTTCGGATATTTGCGAAGCATAAAGCGTACAGCCTGCATGTAGGACTGCGGCTTCTTTATATAGTCAACGGGCTGGGTTTCTATGACAAGATTATCATCGTAGCCCTTTTCTTCCATGAATTTAAGCGGGATGGAATCTGATATTCCACCGTCAAGGTACTTGCCGCCATCTATCTCGACGGGCCTTGATACAAGCGGCATTGATGCAGACGCCTGAATCCAGACTATATCCTCTTTTCCCCCTGTAAGGCACTTATGATATGCCGGTTTCCCGGTCATTATGTCTGTAACGACGCAGTAAAACTCCATCGGAGAATTTGAAAACGTCTCTATATCCCATTTATCAAGCTTGTACGGAAGCACATCATAGCAAAACTTCACATTGTAGATGTCACCTGATGTCAAAAGAGATCTGACGCTGTGATATCTTTTGTCAGCACAATACTTCTTGTTGTATCTAAGCGCTCTTCCGTGCTGCTTTGATTTGATATTACAGCCGAATGTGGCACCTGCGGAAACTCCCACAGCGCCGTCAAACTCAATCCCGTTTTCCATAAAAACATCAAGCACGCCACTGGTGAACATGCCTCTCATTGCTCCGCCTTCCAAAACAAGCCCTTTTTTCATCTTATGATAACCTCTCCGCTGCATTCTACCACAGGTGCCTCAGTTATGATCTCGCCTACGGCATCTGCTGTTATTTTACCCGATCTCGGGTTCTTGACCGAATCAATACTTCCTATTATTGTCGCTTCAACATCCGAATATTCAAAAGAAAGATCGCAGCCTTCCATCGTACAATCGATAAGCTTAAGATTTTTGCAATAGCAAAGCGGCTGCGTTCCGATTATCTTACAATTTATAAGTGTCAGCCCTTCCGAATACCACGCAAGATACTCTCCTTTTACAACGCTGTCCCTGACTGTCACATTCTTCGTGTGCCAGAAAGCGTCTTTGGTATCAAAGTTACAATTTGATATTTCCATATTTTCAACATATTGAAATGAATACTTGCCCTTCATTTCAACATTCTCAAGCCTTAGATTTTTACTGTCAAGAAACAGATACATAGACTCAACTTTTGTATCTTTAAGTGTAATATTGTTGCACTTCCATCCAAACTCTTCGGATACGATCTCGCTGTTCTCAACAACAATATCCTCACACTCTCTAAGTGCCTTGATACCACCGAGCTTAGAGCCCGTTATCCTGCCGTTTTTGTCATACCAAAGAGCGGCTCTTGTGGTCTCATTCATTGAAGACTTGTCAATCTCAAAGTTCGTCACATGCCAAAGCGGATATCTTAAGGAAAAATCACACTCTTTCACCTTTATATCTCTCGCCTCTTTAAGCGCGGACTCACCGTCTGCAGGCCCTTCAAACCTGCAATTTATAACCTCTGCATCCGTAAGGTTATAAAGAGCTCTCTCTTCGTCAAATTGTTTATTCTCTACTATATTTCTCATATCTACCTCAAACTTGAATTACTTCATATTATATTGTAAACAATGTAAAACTAAATGCAATCACTATTTTTTTGTGAACGTCATATTTGATGTGTAAAAAAGAAAGATAATTTCATAAAATTTTAATAATTTGACAGGCTAAAGTGGCAAATTATCACTATTATTTCAACGTTAAATAGTATATAATGTATTCATTGGATGAAATCTTGTAATAAGACCACAATAGGTTGAGGGGCCTATTAATTTACAGGCAAATCATTCGGTAATTTTATTTCTTATGAGATGAGGAGGGAAAAAAATGAGACGTTCAGCTAAGGCAAAAAGTAACATCAGCCAAAGTTGCATCGATATCATGGCAGATGCGATCAAGGCAAAAGAACAAAATCTTTCCTACGGTAAATTCAAGGCACTTGATATGATGGGTGGCGAAAATGCATCGGACGACGAGTATACTTCGGAATACACCGTGCACACAACGGAGCTTATCCATAGGAAAGAGAACAACACTGAGAAAAAAGCATTAGCGTTCGTTAAAATCAGGTGATTAGTTCTATTTAAACGATATCCAACACCTTCCAAAAAGCATCGATCTTATAAAGATTGGTGCTTTATTTTTGCACTTTTATCCTCTCGTCTCCCGCAAGATAAAAAAGAAGTGCCTGCCTTGCGTGCTCTTTATCCGTAGCTTCCACACTCACCGTAAACTGATAGGTGTGCTTTTTAACTTCTTCCGCCTGCACTCTGTTCTCAGCCTCCGAGATTGACTTATCCTTCGTATCTTCGCTCGTCATCTCCATAATATCTTCTATGGCAAATTTCCTGAACATATCACGATGACTGCTGTCTTTCATATACTTTTCTATGAGCATCAGCGTATTCCCGAGGTTCAGATAATCACCATGAAGAAATGCCTCAATATCAAGCACATCGTTCTTTGTCCTATCGACATAATCCTCCCATGTGATCTCCGCTCTCAGGATCTCACCGTCTTTATCGATATTTTCCTCCTGCCAGTCAAGAACATACCACTTCCAGATCTGAAGCCGCTTTCTGTCCACTTCTTCATCGTTAAGCTCAGCCATTTTCTGGCACGCATGACGTGTGCCCCTTGAAACAAGCGCATCTGTAGTCTTATCAACATCGTAAGTCCTACTGAAAATTTTCTGTTTCTTCTCAGTATTCATGATCGTGAGCTTTAATGAATTATCGGAGACTCTGGTCATGGTAAGGCTGTAATCTCCGTGACGCGCAATAACCACCGGCCTCTCAATAAGTATGGTATCCCTAAACTTTATGAAAGACTTAAGAACATCATCATTTTGAATGTAACGAAAGGTTCTGCTCATCATAATCCTTTCTCAATTCGTGTGTCATCTGATTGTCATCGTGTCAGTTCTATATCTATAAATATTTCAAAGGTACTCGCTCTTAAACTCCTCTATCCTGCACGGATGTCCGAAATAATATCCCATCATATCAGAGATCGGATATTGCTTGGCGATCTTCGCCGTCTCCTCATCCTCTATGCCTGTGAAACAGGTTTTTATATTAAGTCTGTGAGCAAAAGAAGTAACAGCTTCCACCATGTACTTGGTAGTAATGTTATTCTCCATTCCTCCAGTCATTGAAGGAACGAGATTGATAAGGTCTATCGGAAGATGCCTTACAAGATCCATATCCGCAAAGTCAGATGCATCAAGTCCTATCTTAAGACCACATGACTTAAGGAATTCTATCTGGCTCTTTAAATGCTCCATTCCAAGCTGTCTGCTGCTCTTTGTAAGTTCAAGACACAGTCCCGTTGCAGGATATCCCGTTCTTCTTAAGATTTCCAAAAGAACCGTTCTGAACTCAGATCTTTCAAGCTGCATAAATGCAAGGTTTACGCTGAGGTAAAAATCTTTCCGGCTTCTTTTTATTTCAATCGCCTCTCCGAGCGCCGTCTCAAGGATCCAGTTTCCAAGTGCATAGAAAACAGGGTCCTGTTCAAGCCACGGTATGAACTCCGACGGAGAAACCGAGCCGTAAGGTTCTTTCTCCCATCTTACAAACACTTCCATTCCGACAAGCTGGCTGTCCGTCACCGAAAAGATTGGCTGATACTCAAGATAGAATCCGTCATATCCGTTTATAACGCTGTTTCTTACTTCATTTACAAGAGACATGTTGCTCTTGTTTTCCGCCGTATCGTTCTGGAAAACCATTAGATTTCCGTGTTTCTGCGTCTTTGAATAATTAAGCGCATACTTCGCACTCGTATATATCGAATGCTCGTCTATATTAAAATCGGTCGCGATTATTATGCCGCCTCCAAGTTCATTGACAACGCGCTTTCCTTCGACCGTTATGCCTTCTCTCGAAAATGTCTTAAGCCTGATAAAAAGTCTTTTCAGCGGCTCAAAATCTATGTTCTCACTTATAAGTGCAAGGATCGTTCCCTCGCCTCTGTATGCCTTTCCGATCGGCGCTCCGTCCGTCGCAAGCTTTGTCGCAAGCGCCCTCAGTACGCTGTTACCCGTCATATAGCCGTAACGCCTGTTGACATCACCGAAGTCTATGAAATTGATCATAAGAACGGCATATGTCTTTTTATTATTCTTAAGACTTCTCATGTCGTTCAGCATTTCATACTGGTTGGGCAAAAGAGTTATCGGATCGTTATTGTTTATTATTCCTTTGTTGGTTATTGAACATGCGTAAAAAGAAGGTTTTCCGACGTAATCTTTAATAACCACGCCTCTGCATGAACAAGCCACATACTCCCCGTTTTTGTTTCTTGCTCTGTATTCAAAATTCGGATCAAGCTTAACACCGACGAAAACCTGCTTGAGATACTCGTTGTACTTCTCCCTGTCATCTGGATGGATCTTGCTCTCCCACACTGCCGAAGCATTATAAATGTATTCACTCGTAAGCCCAAAATAGTCAACCGCATTCAGTGACCATCTTGAGATATTTTTCGCCATATCATAGACATATACATACCGGCTTCTCGATGTAACCGCAAAAGTATCGAAAATCCTGTTTATTGTATCGTAAACTCCTCCTGACATAACGTTTCTGCCCTCTTTCCAAAAATCTTGTATGTGATGGTGCCCCTCAAGTCGGAACCTCGTTATAATGATATATGGCACATCTATTAACATTATAACATTTATATATGCAAAAAGAGAAGCAATAGCCCGCTAAGACTATCGCTTCTTTTTTAATAAATCTGTTTATTAGGTTACAGATGCCAGATATCGTCATTATACTGCTTGATGGTTCTGTCTGATGAGAAGAATCCCGCATTGGCGATGTTGACAAGTGTCATCTTACGCCAGCTCTTTTCATCCTCATATGCTTTAAGTGCCTCACCCTTTACTTTGCAATAATCCTTGAAATCAGGGAAGGTCATGAACCAGTCTTTGCCAACCAGCTCTTTGTACAATCTGTTCAGATTGACCTTATCGCCGACGGCAAGCATCTCTTTTCCGATAAGGAAATCTACTGCTTCTTTCAGAGCAGGATCTTTTTCATAATACTTCTTGGCAACATAATCAGCCTTCGCATAATGCTTTATAACTTCGTCAGAAGAAAGACCGAAAGTGAAAATGTTGTCTTTTCCGACAAGATCGGCGATCTCTACGTTCGCGCCGTCCATAGTTCCGAGAGTTACGGCACCGTTTAACATGAACTTCATATTACCTGTTCCCGAAGCTTCCTTTGATGCAAGCGAGATCTGCTCTGAGATATCACATGCTGGAATGAGCTTTTCCGCAGCGGTAACATTGTAATTCTCGATCATTACAACCTGAAGATATTTGCTTGCCTTCGGATCGTTTTCAACAATCTTTGACAGACAAAGAATCGCATGGATGATGTCTTTTGCTATGGTATAAGCAGGTGCAGCCTTTGCTCCGAAGATGCATGTGATCTTGTGTGCCGGAACTTTTCCTTTTCTGATCTCCTGCAAAGTATGGATGATCCACAAAAGATTAAGCTGCTGCCTCTTATACTCATGAAGTCTCTTGGACTGCACATCAAATATCGAATCGGGATCGATCTTGGTTCCCTGATGATCCTCAAGCCAGTTTGCAAAGCGAACTTTGTTATCTTTCTTGATTTGTGCAAGAGAAGCAAGGAAAGCTTCATCACCCGAGAATCCCTCAAGTGCTTTAAGCTTCTCAGCATCCTTTACCCACTCTTTACCGATCTTCTCATTGATAAGCCCGGCAAGCCCCGGATTACAGGACAACAGCCAACGTCTGAAAGTAATTCCGTTAGTCTTATTGTTGAACTTCTCCGGATATATATCGTAGAAAGCCTTAAGCTCACTGTTTTTCAAAATTTCTGTATGAAGCGCAGCCACGCCATTCGTAGAATGTGAGAAGTGGATATCCATATGTGCCATATGAACATTTCCGTCTTTATCGCTTATCCAGACAGTAGGATCTTTATAAGCCTTTTTTATGCGCTTATCAAGGCTGTCGATTATCGGCAGAAGGAAGGGTACAGCCTGCAAGGAATTCGCGTGGCCATGTTTCAAGCGCCTCTGCAAGTCTTCCGAGTCCTCCGTTTCCGAGAGACGGCTCATACTCACATTCTTCAAGCTCCGCAATATCTCTTCCCGCCTCGGCAAGTTCCTTTTTTACCTCATCATAAAGTCCAAGATTGATCAGGTTGTTGGACAAAAGCTTGCCGATCAAAAACTCGGCAGAAATATAGTAAAGTTTCTTTTTTCCGCTATGATACCCTTTATTCTCTGCGGCTTCCTGTGTCATCAAAAGAAGTGCGTTATAAAGCTCAGATACAGAGCATTCACAAAGAGCCTTTCCGGTATAATCTGTCAGTTTTTTAGTATTCAAAGATCCATTCTCCTTTTCTTATTGTGGCAGTCTCGCATAAATTTCCATCTTACCTCTGATTTTTTTTGCAAGCTGCTTATCAAACACACCGGGCATAGCTCGCCACACCCAGTTATTTCCAAGTGTTGAAGGTATATTCATTCTGGCTTCACTTCCAAGTCCCAAAAGGTCCTGCGAAGTTACGATAGCGGTATCTGCTCTGCTTTCCCAAATAGCACGCATCATGCCCCAGTTATATCCCTCCCGGGTGGGGGAAGTTTTGTAATGCACTAAAAAAGAAGCAATAACCGATCACGATTACTGCTTCTTCTTTATTCTTAATTATTCAGTTACGGAAGTTACTTCGCAACGATATTTACAATTCTTCCGGGAACATAGATCTCTTTTACTATTGTCTTGCCCTCAAGCTTGTCGGCAATGAGCTCTTTACCCTTTGCGATAACTTCATCCTTCGGATCTTCCTTACCGATATTGAGAGTTGCCTTTACTTTACCGTTGATCTGAACTGCGATCTCAACAGTATTTGTTACTGTCTTGGCTTCATCAAATTCAGGCCAGCTCTGCTGATACAAACGACCCTCACCTCCGATTGTCTGCCAGATTTCCTCTGTGATATGAGGCGCAACAGGATTAAGAAGTGTGATAAGAGTCTTATACTCGCCCTTTGTAACGGCATTCTTCTTATAGAAGTCATTTATAAGTGCCATCATTGCTGCGATAGCTGTATTGTACTTAAGGTTCTCAAAGTCAAATGAAACCTTCTGGATTGTCTGGTGCATCTTGGTCTCAAGGTCTTTTGAATAGCCCTCTTCATCAGTCATGATATCCTGAAGCTTCCATACTCTGTCAAGGAATCTGCGGCATCCCTTAACTCCGTCCTCTGACCAGCTTGCTGCAAGGTCGAATGCTCCAATGAACATTTCGTAAGTACGAAGTGTATCTGCACCGTAATCTCTTACGATATCGTCAGGGTTAACTACGTTTCCTCTTGACTTACTCATCTTCTCGCCGTTCTCACCAAGAATCATTCCGTGAGAAGTTCTCTTCTGATAAGGCTCGGGAGTGTTAACTACGCCCTGATCATAGAGGAATTTATGCCAGAATCTTGAATAAAGAAGGTGAAGTGTTGTATGCTCCATTCCTCCGTTATACCAGTCTACAGGCATCCAGTATTTAAGAGCTTCTTTGCTTGCAAGCTCATTATCGTTTGTAGGATCGCAGTATCTTAAGAAGTACCATGAAGATCCTGCCCACTGAGGCATTGTATCTGTCTCTCTCTTAGCCGGTCCGCCGCAGCAAGGACATGTCGTATTTACCCAGTCTGTCATAGCTGCAAGAGGTGACTCACCGTTATCTGTAGGCTCATAGCTCTCTACTTCGGGAAGAAGAAGAGGAAGTTCAGATTCAGGGATAGATACATATCCGCACTTCTCACAATGAACTACAGGGATAGGCTCACCCCAATATCTCTGACGTGAGAATACCCAGTCACGAAGCTTATAATTAACCTTGGCATGACCGATCTTCTTTTCCTCAAGGAACTCGATCATCTTAGCCTTGGCATCTGCTACAGAAAGACCGTTGAGGAATCCCGAATTAACAAGTACTCCTGTTGCAACGTCTGTAAATGCAGCAGCGTTAACATCAACTTCCTCGCCATCCTTTGCAACAACCTGAATGATAGGAAGATCAAATTTCTTTGCAAATTCCCAGTCTCTGTCATCATGTGCAGGAACCGCCATGATAGCACCTGTTCCGTAGCTCATGAGTACGTAATCTGAAACCCAGATAGGAATCTCTTTTCCATTAACAGGGTTAACAGCAACGATACCGTCAACCTGCACACCTGTCTTATCCTTTGCAAGCTCTGAACGCTCGAAGTCTGACTTCTTTGCAGCTTCCTCACGGTAAGCAAGGATTGCGTCGAAGTTTGTGATCTTGTCCTTGTACTTATCAAGATAAGGATGCTCTGGTGAAACTACCATATAAGTAGCTCCAAAGAGTGTATCGCATCTTGTTGTATATACTGTAAGCTTGTCCTCGGTATCTTTGATTGCAAAGTCTACCTCGGCACCTGTTGAACGTCCGATCCAGTTCTTCTGTGAAACCTTAACTCTCTCGATGTAATCAACAGTATCAAGTCCGTCGATGAGCTTGTCCGCATACTCAGTTATCTTGAGCATCCACTCGCTCTTTACCTTACGAACAACAGGTGATCCGCAACGCTCGCAGACACCGTTAACAACTTCTTCGTTTGCAAGACCAACCTTACATGAAGTACACCAGTTGATAGGCATCTCCTTCTTGTAAGCAAGTCCTTCTTCGAAGAGCTTTCTGAAAATCCACTGTGTCCAGTGATAGTACTTAGGATCTGTTGTATTTATCTCTCTGTCCCAGTCAAAAGAGTATCCGAGTGAATGAAGCTGCTCTTTGAATCTCTTTACGTTATTCTCTGTAACGATCTTGGGATGAATATGATTCTTAATGGCATAATTCTCTGTAGGAAGTCCGAACGCATCCCAGCCCATAGGATATAGTACGTTATATCCCTGCATTCTGCGCTTTCTTGCTACAATATCAAGCGCTGTATAAGGACGCGGATGTCCTACATGAAGTCCCTGTCCCGAAGGATAAGGAAATTCTACAAGCGCATAGTACTTAGGCTTTGTGAAGTCATTTGTTGCAGCGAAAGCCTTCTCGTCGTCCCAGACCTGCTGCCACTTCTTTTCAACTACATGATGATTGTATACTTCTGACATGAGATATTACTCCTCCAATATAACTATTCAAACTATGCTCAGCTAATGAATAAAAGCATAGACTATCTACAAAATTTTACCACAAGCAAAACGGATGTCAAATAAACGGGGGAAAAAATCATGTAGGGTTATTTTTCAATGTAAATGCAATTTTGATTGTATTTACTCTAAAAGGGGTGATGTGTTGCATTTAGTTTGGAGAATGTGGGCACAAAAAAGGTTCAGCCAAAATCTCTTAATCTGACTGAACCATTAATATTACGATACTGAAATATCAAGTTCTGCTTCAAAAGCCTTTTTCTTATTTTCACATTTCTGCTTTTCTTTTTGTATTTTTTCCATAATTGACAGAATTTGAGACATAAAAGTTTCTGTGTCACGAAGACTTTTTTTCAGCTCTAAAACCATCTTTTTACGATATTCGTCTGCCTCTTTATACATATTATTCCCATATATCTTAAGAGGAGCCATGTCATAAGCCTTCTGCGGCTCATAAACGTCTCTCACAATAGCTTCGTAGTGTATCTTTGTTTCTTTGTATGCTTCTTCTAGCTCGAAGATTTTCCCTTCATATTCTTTTATTTGCTCATCTAACTTTTTTATTTCTGATCGTTTTTCGTTTCGTGTCATTCTTGCACTCCTGTAATTGGATTATTTAACTGCATCACAGCAATCACTCGTTTAGCTGCTTGCAAATGGCAAGAGCTTTATTATATTGCTCTTTAAGTTCTTCTACAGTAATAAATCTCATTATTTTGTCATATGCATCAATTGATTTTTGTTTATCATCTATTATCTGCGGTTGTATTACCAATGATTCTTTGTCAAAATCTGTATTGCTTATAAAATATGAGCCTGAAAACATTGGCTCTTCTGTCCCGTCATCTGCTATGATCACTCTTGTATCATCATATCGAACCTTAATTTTTCCATCTTCCAGATTTTTGATTTTAAGCATAACCTCGCCTTCTTTAACATTTATATCCTTCTCAATTTTGATAAATTCACAATAATCAAAATACACTCCCGAAGCACTTATACAGAAGGAGTATTTTACATCATCCTTTTCCATGCAAAAAGTCTCATCTTCCGTAAATTCAATAGAATAGCCACATGCTTTTGCATTATTGATTGCCTTCTCTTTTACTTGAGCCTCTATAACTTTTTGTTCCGCTATAGCCTGTTCTTTCTTTGCTCTTGAATAGTGCCCATAACAAAATGCTAAAGTGATAAATATAACTAACAGTACGCTGAGTGAAACTAACATATTTTTTTTTAATTTGTTATTCATTTCTACTTAATACCACTTTCTTTAGATATATAATCAAGAAATTCCTTTTTTGTTCTCTGAACATCATCCGGATCACCTTTAAGCATCTTAGTTCCGGTAGTTTCTCTATCAAGTTCCTTTTTTAACTCGTCCATACCTTTTCGGGGATCACCATTACCAAAGTGTGCCAAAAACTCGCGAGAACCATTTATCTTTCCTTCACAAACACCCTCATTATACTCTGACATTGCCGCCCATATATCACCATCCTTGCTTTCCCTCATTCGATAGTAAATGTTATAAGCCTGTACATCTGATTTTTTGTCATCTATACCCATTTTTCCTGAATAGACATCACCTTTGTAACCTATAAGAGCGTCTACATCATCAACAAATCCAGCTACTTCCTTTGTTCCGTGCTTCTCTGACATTATCGCAAATATAGCACACTCATGCACAAAATCTCTCTTCTGATTTTTTTCACATGTTGAATGTTGATCATTAACAGCTTCTTTAAGTGTTGCACCATCAACACCCAAAGAATTAAAAAATGCAACCGCCTGGCGAGTCGAAGGTGTCACAGCCATCAATTTAAACAGCTTATCTTCTGAAGAATATCCCGGATTCAATGCCGCAAGATTTGAATAGAAATACTTGATTTTCTTATCATTCCACTCTTTACTTGCTTTAATTGGGTACTTCTTTTCGAATTTTACATATGCTTCATAAAGCAAAGTGGCCTGTTCTTCTGTAAATCCGAACTCCTTCTTCATTGTTTCAAGATATTTGGAATCTGTGATAACTACCGGATCCGATTTCTTTTGCGCAGCCAATAACTTTTTAAATACATCCAAAGGACTATTCATTGCTGCTCCAGCAGTGCCAAACGCAACAAGCCCGATTGAGTTCTTAGCAACATCCGGCTGATACACAGTCATGCTGTCAAGAACACCGGCTGTATGCTTTATTTTTCTCTGAAGGTTATCTGCATAGCCTTCAAGATCTATTCGATCTATGAGAGCAGATGCTTCACGATCGAAGTCTTCAAGCTTTTTTATGTCCTTATCCAAAGATTTCCCTTGTCCGCAAAATTCA
>ODAI013051215.1_pt1 | contig 119301 bp, 99 predicted proteins | sample 1539321 | NCBI WGS metagenome assembly ODAI01 (sample SAMN02144231, study PRJEB22623) | gut metagenome | biome: sheep rumen | host: Ovis aries | place: New Zealand
CCCCGCTGCTCCTGAATTACAAGCTCAAGGAACAGGCAGAAGCGACCCGGAACTGGGCACTCCGGATTACGCTTGACAAGTTCCTGCTGAAAGATACAGTCTACGCCCCCGGAGAATACAACGTTCTGGTGGGTTATGACAAATTGCAGCCCGGTTACAACACCATCCGCTACATCGTCACGGACACGGAAAAGCGCACGAAGCTTGCCGATGTTTCAAAATACTACTTCAACGATGCCGGGGGGACAACTCGCCTTCCGCAGTCGATACTCGTCGAGCACCGCCAGGACTGGGGCAAACTCCACTGGGGCAAGAGCATCGAGAACCACGACATGATTCTCGACGGCAAGCACTTCGCCGAAGGATTCTCGACTCACGCCGCCTCGGAAACATCGTTCAATCTCGAAGGCAAGTACCGCGCGTTCCGCACATCGTTCGGGCTCGACGACGAAAGCCTCTGCAGCGAGGGCGTTTCGGTGCAAATCATCGGTGACGGGAACGTGCTTGCCACGAGCCCCGTATTCCAGAACGGAATCATCCACACGCTATCAGCAAACACCGAGGGAGTCCAGAAACTCACCCTCAAGACTATACCCAAGGGGAGCATCGACTGCAGCCACGTGGACTTCGTCCATCCCGTCCTGATTCCTTAATTACTATTATTTAGCCATGCTTTTATCTGTCATCATTCCCGTCTTTAACGAAGAAGAAATCGTTGCCGAAACCTACCGCGTTCTCGAAGAAGAACTCAAGGATATCGAACACGAACTCATTTTCGTGAACGACGGTTCGAAGGACAAGACGCGCGAAATTGTCGAGGGACTGCTTCCGGGCAATCCGAATAACAAGATTATCAACTTCAGCCGCAATTTCGGGCACCAGGCTGCCTTCAGCGCGGGGCTCGACCATGCAATCGGCGATGCGGTGGTGATTATCGACGGCGACCTGCAGGACCCGCCAAGCCTCATCCACGAAATGCTCGCAAAGTGGCGCGAGGGCTACCAGGTCGTCTACGCGCAGAGGAACAAGCGCAAGGGCGAAACCATCTTCAAGCGTTTTACCGCGTTCTGCTTCTACCGTGTCATCGGCAAGCTCACGAGCATCGAAATTCCGCCCGATACCGGCGACTTCCGCCTCATGGACCGCTGCGTGGTGGACCAGCTCAAGAACTTGCCGGAACGTAGCCGCTTCTTGCGCGGGCTTGTCTGTTGGGTTGGCTTCAAAAAGATTGGCGTCAAGTATGACCGTGCCGAACGCACTGCGGGCAAGTCCAAGTACCCGCTCAAGAAGATGCTGCACCTCGCCTTCGACGGCATTACCGGATTCAGTTCCGCCCCGCTCAAGGTCAGTTTCTACATGGGACTTTTTGCAACCGTTGTCGGTTTCGGCGTATTCGTATGGTCCATCCTCGAAAAAATACTGAGCCCCGCGACGACAGTCCCCGGCTGGGCTTCGCTCATGACGGCCATCGTGTTCTTTGCGGGCGTGCAGCTCATGTCAATCGGGATTCTCGGAGAATACATCGGCCGCATCTACGACGAAGTCAAGCAGCGTCCGCTATACATCGAAGATAAGAAGAACTAGCAGTCATCCAAAAGCAAGTCATCCCGGAGCCATCGGCCCCGGGATTTATACGGTTATATGTAGACGTTTAAATTAGGCGCAATACTATGAAAGCTAACGGCAGCTTGGATTTCGTATTAAGCGAATTGGATGATATTCAGCTACAGGGAGTTTAACGATTGATCCAGTGAGATCTTTTTTTATACAAAATGCATCCGACTCGTAAAATGCATCCGACTCGTCATATATTGCATCCGCAAACAACCAGAAACACGCTGGATATTCAGATTCTTCCACAGTTTTGAAAACCGCACCTTTTGCATAATGGCCCGATGGAACTATATCAAATTCAGCGGCATTCGTCCCTTCCATCCCAACAGATGCGAGTTTATCTACACCTCCAACAGTTTCTATTAATGTATTTACATCTGATTCTGTCGGAAGAATCCATTTGCTATCGTATGTGCTACACTTTTCATCAATTTGTTGCGAACTATTCCAAGTAAAATAGTTGCCATATACCCTGCAAAGAGCTTTATTTCCATCATAACACTTCTCTGCGACGCCAAAGTTATAATAATAGAGTAGGTTCTCCGCCATCCAAGTCTGGTCGCCTATTGTTACAGTCACATAAGTGCTGTCATAGATTTTTTCCTTTGAAAGTTTAATCGACAGAGAAGAACTTCTCGGTTCATTAAACATATTACCACTTGGCTGGACACAACGAACAGGTAACATTACCGACTTATCTTCAAAACCTATATTTACACTGACAATTTTGCCAGCCCCACCGTTTTTCTTAAGCGAAAAGACTTCGGCATAACCACCTGTAGTGTCACTGGTCCAATACATGCCCTCTTCGCCTACTTTGTGCCATTTAGTATAAAGGAAATAACCTGCCAAAGCACCACTATCATTAAAAGATGTGCTATTTTCTAAATTACGAGACTTTCTAATTTCCTCAGATTTCGGCAAGCGCCACCCATTCGGGCAAGCTTTCTTAGCCTCTGACCATGTGAAATATTTGGGAGCACCATTCCATTCACCTGAAGAATGCCCCCAAACACTGTTTACCAAATCCTGGTCCATCCAAATATAATTGTTATGTCTCACATAGCTTGAAGTGTATGTTTTACTATTGATCACATAAGTGAAGCTTCCGCTCGACCCGAAACTGGACGACGAAGAAGAGGTCTCCGAACTACTCGATTTTACCGAACTGCTCGACTTCGCGGAGCTACTAGACTTTGCGGAGCTGCTAGATTCAGCAGAGCTACTGGACAATTTCTCAGAACTCTGGGTCGGAACCGCTTCCGAAGACTGCGGTTCGGCACCGCTCGATGTCGGAACAGAAGATGACGACGGATTATCAACATCCGAAGACGAAGGCAACGGATCATCGTCTCCCGACGACGAAGAATAATCAACATCGTCCACATACTCAAGCGCCCCGAAGTTGTTGTCGAACTCTTCCTGGTAGTTGCTGCAGGCCGCAAAGAGGAATGCGAGGATGAGCGCAAAAATCTTTTTCATAGTTTCCTCCCTAGAATGCGATGCTCAGCCCGAGGCCGATTCCACCCACAATGGCAATGCCGATGCCCGCGGTGCGATACTTCTGGTACTTCCCGATGTCGTCGTGGCGTTTATTGAATTCTTCGCGCGAAGCCGGCATTTTTTCGCTTTCGCTTTTCGCCTTGTTGTTGTAAACCACAGCAAGCGTCGTGCCCGTAATGAGCGTTGCCGCCGAAATACCGATAAGCACCCAGTGCGTGTCTCCCGACTTTTCCGCTTCGGGAATGCCGGTATCGACCTTGTCGCCCGCCTGCGGGGCCGTTTCCGCTACCGGAGCGGCATTGGACACCGTTCCCGAGGCAGTCACCACCTCGGATGCAACCGTCTTCGTATTCATCTTGGGCATCGCCTTGATGGCCGTAGAATCGCGACCCCAAATCCAGCGGCCCACCAGGTCGTCGCTCGCCTTCTCGAATTCCACGCGGCCCTTGTAAGTGGCCATTTCGCCGTCACGTCCCTTCGGGAAGTTCACGGACTTGTCCTTCATGTTCACAAGCAGGTGCGCGTTCTCCTTGCCCGAAGGAATCTGCGTCACGTTGAAGAGTTCGGCGCCGCTCAGGTAGTACGCGCCCGCCACCGGCCTGTTCAGGTCCAGGTAGAGCGAGAGGTCGCTCGTATCGAGAACCACCTTCAGGTTCGTCTTCGTATGCAAAAGCGAGTCGTTCATGTGGTCGAGCGCCTGCACAAAGAGCGGTGCAAACTCGTCGCCCGACTTGCGCAGCACAATGTCTCCGCACTTCGAGAGCCAGAGTTCGGTAAAATGCTTCTGCTGGTCCATGCGGCGTTCGTCGTAGCGCAGCTTGAAGTTGTAAGATGCATCGAAAGCGCCCGCATGCGAGAGCGGTTCCAGGTCCACGCCGCCCTCGATTTTCAGGAGGTTCTCCTTGCTCGCGATAATGCGAGAAAAGGCGTCGGTACAGGCGTCAATCTGCTGCGTGCGCTGTTCCAGGTCGTTCGCCATGGTCACCACGCCCAGGCGCAGTTCGCCGGTCACTTCCATGTAGCGCGATTCGAATTCGGGGAGTTCCACGGCATAAAAATGACCGCACTCCTCGTCTAGCACGTCATTTATAGAAACCATGCTACACCGGTCGTTCATTTTCGCGATGCGGTTCGCACGGGTAATCAGGGAATCAAGTTCGGGGTTATCGCTCCCGATGCCCGCCTTCAACTGCTGCAAGTCAGCCTGTATCGCCTGGAACTCGGAGGCGTCCTTCACAAAGATAGATACAGTCGGGTCGGCAAAGGCCATGCCTGCAAGGCACGCCAACACAACAGCAATAAAACTAGATTTCATAGAATCTCCTAATCCCTTTCGCCAAGTGAATATAAATATAACAATCGCAAAACTTTTTTTTAACAACATCGCGGAGCTCTTGCGTCATATCACATCCTCGGCTTTCATTTATTTGAGCAAAATCAAATTCGCGGAGCCCCTTTTGTCAAAAATCACACCCGCGGGCCCGATTTTACTAAATTTTACATCATGAAGAACAAACTTTTCGTGATGAGTGCCGCGAGCGGCGCAGGCAAGACCACCCTCAAGGACAAGGTCATTGGCGAATTCCCGGACATCGTGTATTCCATCTCGGCCACCACCCGCGCCCCCCGCGAGGGCGAAGTAAACGGCGTGCACTACTTCTTCAAGACGAAGGAAGAGTTCGAGCAGATGATCAAGGACGATGCGCTGGTGGAATACAACCTGGTGCACGGCAACTACTACGGCACTCCCAAGTTCTTTGTCGAGGACATGCTCCGTCAGGGCAAGCGCGTCCTGTTCGACATCGACGTGTTCGGCAAGGTGAACTTCGACAAGGTCTACCCCGACGCGACCGGCATCCTCATCCTCCCCCCGAGCGAAGAGGAACTCGAACGCAGGCTCCGCGGCCGCGGCACCGACTCGGAAGAAGTCATCCAGACCCGCCTCCACAATGCGAAAAAGGAGATGGAATTCGCGAAAACGCAGGGAAAATACGAATATACCATCGTGAACGACGACCTCGAGAAGGCCGCAAATGAGCTCCGCGCCATCCTAAAAGGTGGCAACTAGCCCCCGGGCAGGGAATCCGCAAAAGTCTTTTTTTGGCGATTTTGAAGAAATTTCGCCAAATTTTATAGTTTTGAACGTTAATTTATACGTAAATGACGGAAAAATTTACATTTCCGTCCTTTACACACAAATGGTTTATTTCTATATTGCCCCGGCAAAAACAACAACCCCGGTCTCCGGGAACCCCAAAAAGAGGTTAAAATGGCAACTGTTATCCGTCTCGCCCGCTTCGGCAAGCGTCACAACCCCATCTACCGCGCCGTCGTCATCGACAACCGCAAGGCTCGCGACGATAGCTTTATCGAACAGGTCGGCTTCTACAACCCGAACCTCAAGAAGGCCGATATCCGCTTCGACCAGGAAAAGATCCTCAAGTGGCTCTCCGTCGGCGCCCAGCCGTCCGACACCGTCCGCAACCTCCTGAAGCAGGTCGGCATCCTCGACCTCTTCCACGAGATCAAGGCCGGCCGCTCCATCGAAGGCAAGACCGCCACTCCGCGTCCGGAAAAGAAGAAGGCCGTGAAGCTCGGCCCCAAGGCCCTCGCCAAGATCGAAGCCGAGAAAGCCGCCAAGGAAGCTGCCGAGGCCGCTCCCGCCGCCGAAGCTCCGGCCGAAGCATAATCAAGCTTTGCTAAAGAGTCCTGTGCCCCACGCACGGGACTTTTTTTATCCCCCGAACACTTCAAACCACTATAAGATGTCCGATTCCGAAGCCTACATCACCGTCTGCCAGCTCATGCGCACGCATGGCGTGAAGGGTTACATCAAGGCGATGCCCCTCACCCACGACATTACGCGCCACAAGAGCCTCAAGGACGTGCGCCTCAAAAAGACGAACGGCGAGGAACTGGACCTGCGTATCGAGGATTCCAAGCAGGCGAACGACATCTGGCTTTTGAAGTTCGAAGGCTACGACACGCCCGAATCGATCGCGCACTTCGTGAACGGCGACGTGATGATTCCTGAATCGGAGAGGCTCCCCGCACCCGAGGGCGAGTACTACATCGACGACCTGGAAGGCTTCCGCGTCCATACCGAAGACGGCAAGGACATCGGCGAAGTGCTCGAGGTGCAGGAACTCCCGACGGTCAACGCTTTCAACATCAAGTTCGACGGCGCCTTCCAGTCCGAATTCAGCAGCAAGTCCATCCTCGCCCCGTGGATAGACGACTGCGTGCTCGATATCGACGAGGACGGAGGGTTCATTGTGTGCGACGCGGCCTACCTGAAGGCGCTCTGCCCCGAGGACCACTCCTCGGAAGCGCTGCCCGAGAACAGCGGGGAGGCATGATGGTCATCGACTGCATCACCATATTCCCCGAGATGTTCGCCCCGATGAAGCAATCCATCATGGGGCGCGCACAGGCGAAGGGCCTCATGGAATTCAACACGGTCTACCTCCGCGACTTCGCGATAAACGACTACGGCCAGGTGGACGACGTGCCCTACGGGGGTGAACCGGGCATGGTGCTCCGGCCCGAACCGCTCGCCGCAGCCATCCGCAGCACGGGCGTAAAGCAGGACGGCGGGAAGGTCATCTACCTCACGGCAGACGGCGTGCCCTTTACGCACAAGATTGCGGAGGAACTCTCGCACGAATCCCACCTGGTTCTCGTGTGCGGGCACTACAAGGGCATCGACGACCGCATCCGCCAGACCGAGGTCGACATGGAGATTTCCATAGGCGATTTCGTGGTCAGCGGGGGCGAACTGCCCGCAATGCTTTTGACCGACGCGGTCGTGAGACTCATCGACGGGGCGCTGGGCAACCGCGAGAGCGGCGACACCGACTCCTTCGCGCAGGGCGTACTGGGATGGCCGGTCTACACCCGCCCGGAGGAATTTGAGGGAAAAAAGGTGCCCGAAGTGCTGCTTTCGGGCCATCACAAGAACATTTCGGAGTGGCGGAGGCAGGAATCCTTGAAAAGAACGCAAGAAAGACGCCCCGACATCCTTGAAAAAATCAAATTAAATGCTAAATTTGGCGACAAATAATTAAGAGGTACACATTATGTCCCTGAACATCGAAGCAATCCACAACGAAAACGTGAAGTCCGATATTCCGGCTTTCCGCGCCGGCGACACCGTTACCGTGAACGTCAAGGTCATTGAAGGCACCAAGGAACGTATCCAGCCGTTCAAGGGTGTCGTGATCCAGCACAAGAACTCCGGCATTTCCAAGACGATCACCGTCCGCAAGATGTCCGGCTCCGTGGCCGTCGAACGCATCTTCCCGGTCAACAGCCCCCGCATCGACTCCATCGTTCTCGACCGCGCCGGCAAGGTCCGCCAGTCCCGCATCTACTACATGCGCAACCTCCGCGGTAAGGCAGCCCGTATCGAAGAACGCGAGGCCTAATTAGGCTTCAAGGGGTAGTTTCCCGATGAACGGGAATTCCCGGCAGCAAGTTATCCCGCCCACGCATTCGCGCGTGAAGGCGGGTTTTGTTGTATATTCTCCGGACTCCGGAAATCGGGAACTCATCATCCTCGACGAGGGCGAACTCGTCGCCGTGGACAAGGCTGGTGGCAACCGAACCGTCAAGTTCAAGATGCAGCCGGGCGATATCGTCGGCGTGGCATCGCTTTTCGAACGCGAGCCCCTGCGCTACACCATCGAGGCTTCCGTAGATTCCGAAATCACCGTGCTCTCGGAAGAATGTCTCGAATCCGAGCTCAAGAACATCCCCGTCTGGCTGCTCGCCATCCTGAAGAACCTCGCCGTAAAGACTCGCCTGCTAAAGGAATCCGCACGCACGACCCCGGTCGAGAATACGCTGATGAGTCTCGCGGAATACTGCGCCCACCTGGAATCGGGGCACAAGTACGCATTCGAAGATCTCGTCCGTGAATTCAACTGGATTACCCGCATCCCGGCAGCGACCATCAAGGAAGACGTGAAGGCCCTTGCCCGCCGCAACTTCATTGCCATTTCGAAAGACGGCGATTCGCTCTACCTGCAGGTCCACAACGCGATGCTCATGCAAATCTATTCGGACTACCTGTTTGCGCAGGACGAAGGCATCTCATGGGAACCGCTCCGGCTGAGCCTCCCGCAAAAACGCATCCTCGTGCACCTCACCACGCTCGACGAGACCGTCGAGATGGAAGCTCCCGAATGGATATCGCTCCTGAACGAGAGGGAACTCCCCATCGATGTCGCGCAGTGGATTACGCTCCAGGACCTGGGCTGCTTCAAGGAAGGGCTTTCGAACAAGTTCCACATCGACCTCAAGAAAATTGAATACTTCCTCACGGCGCTGCGTTACGACTCCAACCTCCGGGGGGCCGTCTGATGCTCGTCAAGGAAGGCGAATACCTGTTCCTCGAAGGCGACAAGGCATCGAGCCTCGTCATCGTCAAGTCGGGCATGCTCGTCGGCATGTCCAAGCAGCTGCGGCAGAGGCACTGGCAGAACTTCGGGCCCGGCTCGCTCATCGGCGAATTCAGCCTCCTCGAAAGCGCCCCCCGCGAATACACGGTCCGCGCCGCCGAAAATAGCGAAATAGTCTTCATCGAGCAGGCGGCACTCCAGCGTGAACTCGAACTCAAGCCTGCCTGGTTCCGCTCCACGCTTTCATTTATCGCAAACCACTGCCACATCGCCGAGAGCAACCAGAAAAAGCACAAGATCGTGCAGGCGCTCCCGGCACTGCTGTTCCTTTTCAGCAAGCACCTTTCTACCTCGGGCGCGGACAACATCCCGGTTACGACCATCCGCAAGAAGATGCTCGTCCTCAACAACACGGACGCGTCCGACACAGACAAACTATTGCAGATTCTCGAGGGCATCGGACTTTTGAAAGTCGAAGGCGAAACGGTGAGGGTCTCCAGCCTCCAGATTGTCCCCATGCTCTACGAGGCCCTCCGCTACCGCGCCATCAACAAGCAGGTATCGCCGAACATCCTTTCCATCACCGACCAGCTCGTGCTCACCGCATTCGTAAAGGCCGTCCGCGACAACGGGATTCCGCTCAAGAACGGGCATGCCACCGTTCCCATGGATACGTTCGAGTCGCAGGCAAAAAAGACCCTGTTCGGAAGCACACTTTCGATGCGCACGCTCGCGCCGCTACTGCAAAGCGGGACACTCCAATCCGAGCCTGCGTTTGGCGAGGAATCCGCCCTCGAAAACATCGAGAGCATCTCCGGCGACTTCGAGCATATCCTCGACCTGCTCGAACTCAACCGTATATTCCCGCTGCTCGACAAGAAGCTGGTATAGCGAATTTTTCTATATTTCCGCGCGAAACAAACAATCACCTTAAAACAAGGCTAAACATGAAACTTTCCGCACTCCTCGTGACCCTTTCCTCCATCGCCGCATTCGCCCAGGAAGCCGACCCTGCACAGCAGCCCGGCGGCGGCATCATGGGATTCCTTCCCATCATCCTCCTGTTCGTCGTGATGTGGCTCTTCTTCATCCGCCCGCAGAGCAAGGAAAGGAAGAAGATGGAAGAAATGCGCAAGGCCCTCAAGAAGGGTGACAAGGTCATGACGACCGCCGGCATCATCGGCACCGTCACGAACATCGAGGATTCCACGGGCTACGTGACCGTGCGTACATCCTCCACGACCCTCATCGAATTCGAAAAGGGCGCCATTCTCCGCGTGCTGAACGCCGAAGCAAAGTCCGCCGAAGAAAAGAAGGACGAAAAGAAGTAATCCGCGACAAGGAATAACCCATGGCCCTCCTCCCCATCCGCATTTACGGCGACCCGGTGCTCCGCAAAAAAAGCGAGCCGATTACCGAAATCACTCCGGAACTGCGCCAACTGGCACAGGACATGCTCGAAACCATGTACGACGCCCCGGGCTGTGGACTTGCCGCCCCGCAGATTGGCAGGAACATCCGCCTCGTGGTCATCGACACGGCCATCCCCGGCGAGGAGGACCCGCGTCCCTACATCATGTTCAACCCCGAATGGGAACCCGAAGAAGATGCGAAGCCCGTGGACTACGACGAAGGCTGTCTCTCTCTTCCGGATATCTTCTGCAATGTAGTGCGCCCGGACAAGGTGTGTGTGCGCTTTTTCGACATCAACGGCGAACCGCAAGAAATCCATAACTGCGAAGGGCTCTTTGCCCGCTGTATCCAGCACGAGACGGACCACCTGAACGGCGACCTGTTCGTGGACAAGATTTCTACCGCCGACCGCACGATGAACCAGTCCAAGCTCCGCAAGATGGCGAAAGAGACCCAGGCAAAACTGAAGAAGAAGTGACCGGCGGTTGGTGATTGGGTGTCCTAAATTTTCCGCGCTCTGCGTTTTCGCACTTTCGGCAATAGCGTTTGCCGACGATTTTGAACTGCCGGTTTTGCCCGAGACAAAACCCGTCCAGCAAGCTCTACCGCAGGACTCCGCCGGACAGAAGCAGACAAACGACGAATCCGATTACGGGGCACCCGTAAATTTCACACCGATCGAAGCGACAAGCGTCTCCGAAACGCACAACGCAAGCGCAAACTTGCCGGCAGGCGTCATCGCAAAAAAGATTCCCGAGAACCTGAACCGCCCCCTGAAAGTGGGAGTCTATGTCGGCGTCAAGGAACTCTACCTGAAGCTCGAAGGCGAGACCATACACATAACCCCAGCGGGCAACAAGGTGAAGTTCCAGGGCAAGGAAAACGCCGCCACGCTCGACAGCAAGGAAATCTACGGCGAAGGGAATTGCATCTCTATCGCGCCGACGACAAAGGAACTCGCCACCGCGTGCTACCCCGGGCACTTCTACGTAAGCGCAAGCAAGGGTTTGATAAACGCAGTAAACGTGGTCGACGTAGAGGACTACCTGCGCGGTGTCGTGCCCTACGAAATCGGCAAGCTCGACAGCAGCAGGTTCAGTGCCCTCGAATCGCAGGCCATCGCCGCGCGCACGTATGCCTACAAGCACTTCGGCAGCCGCGAATCCATGGGCTTCGACGTGTACGCCGACACCAAGGACCAGGTGTACAAGGGCCTACAAAGCGCAACCCCGCTCACCGACAGCGCCGTGAAGGCGACCGCCGGAATCGTGATGACCTACAACGGCGAATTCATCATCGCCTACTACCATTCCACCTGCGGCGGCGAAACCGAGACGCTCGCCACCTGGGAACGCCCCGACCTGCCCTACCTGAAAAGCAGCCCCGACCTGCGCCCCGACGGAACGCCCTGGTGCAGCGAATCGAGCTACAGCAAGTGGGAACGCAAGTTCGGCGACAAGGAAATGGAAACGCTCGCGAAAAAGAATGCGAAAGAGGCCAAGGCGAAAGCCCCGGACTTCAAGAAAATCAAGGACATCGCCATCAAGGATACGCTCCCTAGCGGAAGAATCCTCACGCTCGCCGTCGAAACAGACAAGGGCAAGTTCGAAGTCCGGGGCGACAAGGTGCGATGGCTGTTCAAGAAGGGCGGGACAATCCTCCCGTCGTCGTTCTTCAGGATAGAACACAAGAAAGGCGAATGGACAGTCTCCGGCAAAGGGTTCGGACACGGAGTCGGCATGTGCCAGATGGGCGTCCGCGCCCGGAGTGCCGCGGGCCAGGATTTCAAGACCATCCTCACGCACTACTATCCGGGAATCACGCTGGAGCGGTTCGAGAAATGAGTGCCGAGAATCCGGTTTTTGCCGTAATCAGCCAGGGGTGTGCCGCAAATTTCGGCGACGGGGAACGCATAGCAAGGGCGCTAGCCACCCTACACCCGGATTGCCGAATCCTGTTCAGCCTACCGGAAGCGAAGTCAACCGCACAAGGAAAGCCAAGTCAGCAGGTTACGCCTGATGCCATCTACCTGAACGTCTGCACCGTGAAGGGCAACGCGGGGGCTCTGAAGCTTTTACGGGCCGCATCCGAATCGTTTCCGGATGTGCCGCTGTTCATCACAGGGTGCGCCCCGAAGGACTTCCGCGAGGAAGCCTCCAGGTTCACAAACAAAGTAGTTTTTACGGATTTAAAGGAAATCTCCGCCACCTCTGGAATTAGCAACCTTGTCGCGGAATCCAAAATTCCGATGCAAGGCAGGATCCTTCGAGAATCGCCGTTCACAGGAATCGTGAATATCGAGGAAGGCTGTCTCGACGCCTGCGCGTTCTGCAGCACGCACCTCGTGAAAGGACGTCTCAAAAGCTACGCTCCCGAAGGAATCGTCGAGCAGGTCAAGCAACTCGTAGCTGACGGCTGCTCCGAAATCCAGCTTACCGGCCAGGACTGCGCCTGCTACGGGTTCGACATCGGGACAAACCTTGCGAAACTCACGCAGGACATTCTCGCGCATGTTCCCGGCGACTACCGGATACGCCTCGGCATGGGAAACCCGCGCCACATGCAGCAATACGCAGATTCGCTCTGGGAATGTTTCCAGGACGACCGTCTCTACAAGTTTATCCACATTCCCGTGCAGAGCGGAAGCGACAGCATTCTCAAGGCGATGAACCGGAGACACTCCGCAAGTGACTTTTTCCGGCTCGCCGACGAATTCAACACGCGCTTCCCGCTAGCGACCCTCAGCACCGACCTCATCGTCGGATTTCCCGGCGAAACGGACAGCGACTTCGAGGCGACACTCCAGCTGCTCCGTAACACCCGACCGACGGTATGCAACATCACGCGCTTTGTCGCCCGGCCGGGAACGGCCGCCGCGCGGATGGAGGCCGACACGGCACTGCGCGTGCCCGACCGAGTCAAGCACGAACGATCGGCCATCCTCGCCGAAGCCTTCCAAAAAATCGCGCAACAGAACAATTCCCGATGGATGGGTCGCGAGTGCCGCGTCACCGCCGAAAAGGCGGGCCACCGGAGTGGCACCTCCATCGCGCGGAACGAGGCCTACCGCCCGGTAGCCCTCGTCGGCGACATTCCCGCAGGCAAGTCGCTAAAGGTCCGCATCACAGGTGCAGAACCCTTCGCACTCATCGGGGAAAAACAGGACTAGGGCGGGCCTCGAGCATATATAAAAAAGGCCCGGCTTTTGCCGGGTCCTTTTCAAGCTTGTCCTTCCGAACTAGTTTCCACGGCGGAGGTAGCCGCGAGTCGTCGTGTAGGAGGCGCGCTGGTACGGGGCATCCACGAACTGCGTGGCGCCATTGCCCATGTAGGCGCAGTACTTGTAATGTTCCTTAATGATGGACACCTGGTAGATGTAGGGACCCGTGCCGAGCTTGCGGCCCTGCTGAGAAATCGGATACATCTTGATGGTCACCATCATTTCGGCAACACCGCTCGTCTGGACCGGTTCGCCCTTGTCCGGGAAGCAGTATTGACCCTGCAGACCAGCATTCACAACCGGGTCCGTCACCATCTGGCGGAACACGTTGGGATCCTTCACGCTTTCGGTGTACTGGCTGATGAAGTGGCCAAGGTGGTCAAACACGCGCACGTTCACCTGGAAAGGCTGCGACGTACGGAACGAGATGCTGGAGCAGCTTTCGGTGCCGTTCGCATCCGCATAGCAGCGGCCCATCACCGGAGTCCCGTTATCGCCCTGCACACCGTTGTTGTTTTTGATCTTGGCGTTCGGCCATGTCACAGCAGCACCGGCATGGCCATCAGCACCAACCGGAGCTCCCGTAATGGCGTCCCAGTTGTCCTTGAGCCAGCCGTTCTGGTCTCCGCCATCAATAAAGTCTGTCGGAAGCGGAGTAATCAGCAACTCGGCAGTGGCGTTATTCTTAAGCATTCCGTCATCGGACGCTTCGGCCAAAGCCGTCAACTCATCCACATAGAATTCCGGACGGACAAGCGTCGTATCCTTCATGTCGATAACCGTAGTCGGGTTCACAATCAACTTCGTCGAAGCCCATTCCGTCGGGAAGCTTTCAACCGTCTTGCCCGCCGAAGAAGTGATGTAGACCGGAACCAGCTGACCCAATTCGTTTACCACGAACATCTTTTCGCTCCAAGCGTTATGCGCTTCGCTCAGAGGATCATTGTTCGGATAGTTGAACGCAATCATATCGCCACCCTGAAGGGACTTTTCTACGTTATTCTTGTCCTTCACTTTGCCCTTGATATCGTAGACAACACCTTCGGCACCCTTGTCCATGACAAATTCCACGCTGGTCACATACATGCCAAGCGTATCATAAGCGGCACAGGCACCGGCGGCAGCATCGTAGTTGGTGCAGTGCGCCACGACGAGGGTCGGAATCTGTTCCGAGTTGCCGCCTGCAATCATCATGGCAATCGTCTCGTCAGAAAGCGGCGTATTCAAAATAAGGCTTGTCGTCGCCACACCGTCGGTCACGGTAACAGCGGCATCCTTGACTGTCGGCTGACCATACTTGGTCGGAGCAAGTTCAGCAAGGGAAGTCTTCATGTACATGTTGGAACCGTCGGACTGGCGGTCCGCATAGAAGAAGTGCAGGTGATGCCAGGTGTTGTCTGCCCAATGGACAGAGCCATCGCCCTTCGGCTGGCAGTTTTCACCCGTTCCCGTCTTGTTCGCAAGAGGAGGTGCCCCCAGAACGGCAAGGGCAGGGTCCGTCACGCAGCCATGACCATTCGCAGCAAGCGTCTCGATATCGACACGGCCCGGAGCGGCAAGGTGTGTACCGCCAAGGTCCACGGCAAGCACGCCGTCCACGAAAATCCACATATCGTCGTCACCCGTGAACTCGAAGATTTCGTGGTTCGGGGACTGGTTCTTGGAATGATACTTGAACTTGGCGTAACCCATCATCGTAAAGCCGTAGTTGCGGAGGTGTTGCTTACCGAGCGTACCCGCACCGTCAGCAGCAGCCTGGGCGGCCGTCGGAGTACGGGGGCCACCGTTAGTAAGCCAGGAATTGCAGAGGGCATTGGTCTTCGAGCCCATCATGTCCGTCTGGTCACCCGCATACTGGTAATCATACGGCGGGCAGAAGATGGAGAGCGTCTGCGGACCCCACTGGTCACACTGGTCCGTCGAGCAGCCGCCGTTCGCCTTGGTCGCCATATCAATACGCATCTGCGTGTTCGTATCAACGATATCGAGCGGGAAGTATCCGCCGTTACTGTAGTTATAGTCAATGGAATAGACACCCGTAGATACAGACGGGAGGACCAGAACCGTGTTGCTACGCTTGCTCCAGCCGTTTCCGTCGGCATACCACTGGTCGAAGAACTGGTTGTCGCACAACGGAGCCCCGGTTCCCAGGATTTTCACGCCGTCAAGCATGTCGAGTTCTCCCGTAGCGGGATCGGGGATAAACTGCAGGTAGGACTGGACCATGCCGGGAGTATAATACACCGTATTAGCCCAGAAGTTTCCGGACGCACATTTAGCTCCACTAATTGCACCCGCCTGGTAAGCTTCATAACCACGACGGGTCCATCCCCTGGCCGTCTTGTCGTTACATTCGCCGTACTTGAGTTCCTGGGCCGTCGTAACCCCCTGCAGGTACGTTGGCAAATACGGGTTCAAAACATTAGGCTTGCCATCCTGTCCAATCCATGCACCGGCCTTGGAACGGCCGTTACCGCAAGAATTGTGATAAGGAGCGAGTCCATACCACGCCTGGTCGTAACCGGGATAGTTCTTGGCCAAAATCTTATTGCCGCATTGGCCACCACAGTAGTTTCCGTCACCCGTGCTGATGTATTCTTCGGAAAAGTTCTCGAAGTCCGGATGATTCACGGGGAAATCGCGAACGATGATATCCAGGTTCGCCGCGCCAGCGACATCGGCGTGAACCGGAGTTAATCCAAACAATCCGACAAAAGCGACGGAGAGTCCTGCTACCAATTTTGTCTTCATATAATCCAATCTCCACCTACTCAACATAGGTTCTATTCGTATATATACATACTAAATATAAACCAAAATCGACGATTTATTCTCTTTTTTTTTCAAAAAGCACCGCAAAAAAGCTGTTTTACGGTTTTGCGTGACAAAAAACATGAAGTTTGGACCTCCAGTCGGGGTCCAAACTTCCCTTTTCGTCAAATTTGTGTGACCCAGTTCTATATTTGGGACATGAACTGGTCCATTATTTTCGCCATCGCCATCGCGCTCATCCTGCTAAGGGTCCTCTACCTGCGCATCAAGGCCAACAGCCTGGAATCGGATTCCTTCAAGAACATGCTCCCCAAAGACAAGCTCGCCGTGCTCAAGGAATGCCTGCTCAACAACCCCACGCGCACCACCCTCGCAAACCTCGACACCTTCCTCAAGGAACAGGGAATCGAGACGGACACCGAAAGCTACCGTCCCTACATGGAGCGCCAGTTGCAGCTGTTGCGCAAGAAAAACGCCATCGCCGAAGACAACGAGCTATACGCCGAAGAAACCGCCTGGGTCGACAGGATCCGCCCCCTGGAGTTCACCGAAGCCGAGAAGGCTTTTGCCGAAGGAAACGAGGACTCGTTCGTCGACCACACGCTCGAAGGCATCTCGCGCCTCTATTCCGACGATGCCATCCTTGACGAACTTTCGAAGCTCGAACCACGCTATGCCAAGGCAACTTCCCTTATCGACGGCTACAAGAAACTCATCGCGCTCCGAGACGAAAGCGGCGCCGACGACAAGTCGCTCGAAGCGCTGCGCAAGCACCGCGATGCCTGGATGAACGATTTGCTCACCCGCGCCTAGCAGTTAAAAAAATTAGTTTGTACAAAAAAATTCCCCGGCTAGGCCGGGGATAAAATTTTTTCCGTTCGCGAGTCGATTAGAACCAGCGCCAGGTGAGGCCGAAGAGTACCATCGTCTTGTACTGGGCGTCGCGGTCCAAGTCCTTGTCGTAGGCCATATCGTAGCCGACCTGGAGTTCCACGTAAGGAACGAGCGTCACGGCGAGGAGGTTTTCCCACTTGCCGTCGATTTCGTCAATGCCCTTGAAGTTCACGAAAGCCCACAGACGGCTCTTGAAGCTAGCAATGTTGGAGAACGCATACTTGAATTCCGTGATGGATTCAAGGCCCGGTTCATCCTTGAACTTTTCGAACTTTTCCGTATCCTTGTCATCGGCAAAGCCATAGCCGTTGGAAATCGTCATGCGGTTAGCAAAACCGAGACGCTGGCTGAACATGTCGTTCGGGATGAAGGCCACACCGGCGACCTGCGTTTCATATGCAGGATCCATGAAGCTAGATACGGCCTTCTTCACTTCGTTGCCCTCGTCGTCCGTGCTGTAAGTATAGCCGGCGAGGAACTGGGTCTCGAAGCGGTTACCCGCGTAAAGCTTGAACTTCTCGGTGATGTTGAAGTCGACCATGGATTCCCAGAAGATCTTGTCAGCGGACTTGCGCTGACCAAGGCCATCTGTCCAGGTCTTGCCCACGGCGAGGTTCACGAGGTTGCGCCAGTTGGCCACCTTCCACTTGCCCGTCACGTCGGCATCGAAGGACACAAGCCAGGTGTAGTTGGAAGTTCCATCCTGCTGCCAGTTGGAGAAGTTGTAGTAGTTCCACTTGACAGCGGCGACCACATCGGCAGTCCAGTTCTCGGGAAGCGAGCCCTCGAACATGCCGCCTTCCGCCATGGCGGGAGCAGCAAATGTGCAAGCGGTAGCGCATGCCAAAAGAAGCGATTTTATTTTCATGTTGTTTTCCTCGTTTTGGCCCGGGCGTAACCCACAGGGCCGGATGTTCGTTTTAAAGATAGCACTTTTTTCGGCAAAATGGGCAGGCGTTTTCTATTATTGCACACATGACCCGCGTAGCCGCGACACTGATCCTGCTCCTGAGCATGCTCGCACATGCCCAAAACGCCTCTCCCTGGAGGTTCGAAGCCGGCGTATCGGCAGGGCAGCCAACCCCGGTCATGATAGAAGCGGGAATCGGCTACAAGGCGCTGACCCTGCACCTAGAAGGGCTCGGCATCCACAAGGGCGAAAACGACTTCTGGTGCGGATTCCGCGGCGGGTTCGACTGGACTTTCTTCCGCGAACTCCCGTTTAGAGTAGACCTGGGCGTCGGTGGCGGCTACGAATTCGCAGAAGCCCCCAACAAGATGCACCAGGCATTGAACAAGGCGAACGGGGCCATGTACCTCTACCCCTACAACTACAAGGAATCCCTGGACGTTTCCGCCGAAATACGGATCCACCTCTTCGGGTTCTTCACCCAGATCGCCTACCCCATCTACTACTTCATGAAGCACGACGAGCCCGCAATCCTCTGGCGGGCCGGGTACCTGGCAGAATTCTAATGCAAAAATCCCCCGGTTTTGAACCGAGGGATTTTTCATGCGGACAGGGCTGCCGAATTACTTCTTCGGGAGCTTGACTTCCTTGCCGAAGTCCACGTTCGTCTTGTTGCCGAGCAACAGGGCGCGCGTCTTGAGCGGAAGGCCGAAGCAGCGGATGAAGCCCGTCGCGTCCTTCTGGTCGTACATGTCGACGTCGGTGAATCCACCGAGGCCCATATCGTAGAGGCTGTAGGGGCTCTTGATGCCGGCCGGGATGATGTTGCCCTTGTAGAGCTTGAGGGTCACGTCACCGGTAACAACCTTGTTCACTTCGGTGAAGAAGGCGTCCATAGCCTGGCGGAGCGGAGTGAACCACTGGCCATTGTACACGAGGTTCGCGTACGTCATGGACATCTTCTGGGCTTCGAACAAAGTTTCCTTGTCGAGCACGAGCTGCTGCAGGCATTCGTGAGCCTTGTACAGGAGCGTGCCACCCGGAGTTTCGTACACGCCGCGGCTCTTGAGGCCAACGAGGCGGTTTTCGACGATGTCCAAGAGACCGCAAGCGTTCTTGCCGCCAATCTTGTTCAGGTATTCGAGGAGTTCGACAGCGCCCATCTTCTTGCCGTCGATAGCCACCGGATTACCCTTATCGAAGGTAATCGTCACGTGGTCGGCCTTGTTCGGGGCCTTTTCGTACGTGGCGGTGTGCTTGAGGAATTCGTACTTGTGTTCCTGTTCCGGGAATTCCAGAACGCCACCTTCGTGAGAGAGGTGCCACAGGTTGCCGTCTTCGGAGTAAATCTTCTTCTTGCTGATGCCGTTCAGCGGAATCTTGTGTGCGGCAGCGTAGTCGATAGCGTCTTCGCGGCTGTGGAACGTCCACTTCGGGTCCTTCCACGGAGCGATGATCTGGAGCTTCGGGTTGAGAGCGGCGTAGGTCAGTTCGAAACGGACCTGGTCGTTACCCTTACCGGTAGCGCCGTGAGCAACAGCGTAAGCGCCTTCCTTCTCGGCAATCTTCACCTGGTACTTGGCGATGAGCGGACGGGCGAAAGAGGTACCAAGGAGGTACGTGCCTTCGTACTTTGCACCGGCGCGAACGGTCGGCCAAACGTAGTCTTCAAGGAATTCCTTCTTGAGGTCGAGAACGTAGCACTTGCTAGCGCCGGTCTTGAGGGCCTTGTCTTCGAGGGCCTTAGCGTCCGGGAAGTCGTTCTGACCGAGGTCGGCAGCGAAAGCGATCACTTCGCAGTCGTAGTTTTCCTTGAGCCAGGGGATGATGATACTCGTATCGAGTCCACCGCTATAGGCGAGGACCACTTTTTTCTTGGATTCTTTCTTAGCCATTGTTTTTCCTTTGAGAAAATTTTAGACGAATCAAATATAGAATTAAAAACCGATCATGGCACCCAGGTAGGCAGACATCGCCCACGAATCCACGGACCTGTTGAAGAAGCGCTGGAAACCCATTTCGAACGAGACCCACATCGTCGACAGCCGCTTCTTCGCCCACGACCAAACCTCCTGCATGTCGAACGCCACGCCCGGAGCTAGCGTCAGGAGCTGGGCCCCGCCAAAATTGTATTCGTAAAGGATGCTTCCCGTCGCTCCAAAATACGTAAGGAACGCGACTCCCGCCCCGGCTTCGACTCCAATAGAGAATCCATCCAACGAGAACATCTTTTCGCAGTCCTCTATTTCCTGTTTTTCGTTTTTCGTCCCCCCCGGTATCGGAAGCCACCATTCATCGTCTCGCTGGTGCCATTCTTCGCGGATGTCCTCAAGGTCCGTATTTTCCAGTTCCACAATCGGGCCTACGAACCAATCCCAAAAGCCCTGCGGGAAATGGAACCGCGTATTGACCCGGTACCTCTGGTAGCGAAGCATCACGTCCGTATCAAGGTCTCCCCCGAAAAACCGCACGTCCCCCCCCGCACTAATCCAGTCGCTATAGAAGTATTCAAACTGGCCCTGCCAAACGCCGAGGCAATCGCATTCCTTGGTCGGATTGAAGATTCCTGCCGCAAGCCCCACCAAAAGTCCATAACCCGTATAGGCAGACTGACGCGGGAGCGGGACACTCTTCTTGGCAGTTCGTTCCGTAGAATCCGCGACAGAGGGTTCTATAGCCAACGAGTCCTTCACCGCAGGTTCAGCGGCCAGGGACGCAAAGGCCAAAAGGAATGTCAAGACAAGGACTCGCATTACCCATAATCTATAAAAACCCAGTAGCCGATGCAACTGGGTCAAATGGGATTCTGGCAATCTTGTTTATCTTGATTAGTATGTGCCCAACAGGGAACGCACCTTCTCCATCATCGCCTTCGACTTCACGCGGGCCTTCTCCTTGCCGTATGCGAGAATCTTGTCTATTTCTTCGGTGTGGTTAAGCAGGTAGAAGTACTTTTCGCGGGCAGCACCCAAGTGTTCTTCGAGAACGTTCTGGAGTTCCTGCTTCGCGTGTCCCCAGCCCATGCCACCGGCGCGGTAGCGGGCGGCGAGCGCCTCGGTCTGTTCCGGCGTGGCGAAGAGTTTGTACAACTTAAACACGTTGCAGGTATCCGGATCCTTGGGTTCTTCGATACCCTGAGAGTTCGTGACAATCTTGCCGATTTTCTTCTTCAAGGCCTTGCTTTCAAGGAAGATGTCGATGACGTTGTCGTAAGACTTGCTCATCTTGCGACCGTCGAGACCCGGGATAATACCGGTCGTTTCCTGGAACACGGGTTCGGGAATGGTGAAAACGTCCTGCCCAAAATGTTTGTTGAACTTGATGGCGATATCGCGGGCAAATTCCACGTGCTGTTTCTGGTCCTTGCCCACGGGCACGATGTCGGCGCTGAACATCAAAATGTCGGCGTCCATGAGGCACGGGTAGCAATAGAGGCCCATGTTCACGTTCGCATCAGGATCTTCACCGGCGGCGTTGTTCGCCTCGACCTTCGCCTTGTAGGCGTGGGCACGGTTCATGAAACCCTTCGGCGTAAAGCAGCTGAGCGCCCAGCTGAGTTCAAAAATTTCAGGAATGTCACTCTGCTTGTAGAACAGGCCTTCTTCCGGGTTCAGGCCAAGGGCAAGCCAGGTCGCCGCAATCTTGTAGATATTCGCACGCATTTCGGCACCGTTCTGCACGGTAGTGAGAGCGTGGTAGTCCGCAATGAAGTAGACCGTATCGTAGGTCTTCGAAAGTTCAAGAGCGGGGCGGATTGCACCGAGATAGTTACCCAGGTGAGGTGTGCCGGTGGGCTTGATGCCCGTAAGGGATATCTTTTTCATGGGCGCAAATATAGCAAGATTTACGGGGCGGTCTAAAACGGCAAGCGTTATTTATTTAAATTTAAAGAAAATGATGCAGAACGAAAAATACATCCTGGTCGACAGCGAAGAAGGCCTCGCGAACCTTATCGCGGACCTCGAACTCTACGATATGGCTGCCGTGGATACCGAGGCCGATTCCATGCACCATTATCTTGCAAGGCTCTGCCTCATCCAGATTACGATTGGCGAACACCACTATATCGTCGACCCGCTCTGTGCCGTCGATATTTCACCGATTTTTTCGACACGGGCCATGCAAACGGTCATCTTCCACGGGGCCGACTACGACCTGCGGCTCCTGTGGCAGACCTACAAGTTTTCACCCAAAAGCATTTTCGATACCATGCTTGCGGCCAAGTTCCTGGGCGAAGAACACCTGGGGCTTGCAGACCTCGTCCGGAAATTTTTCGGTGACGAACTCAAAAAGGAAAACCAGCGCGCCGACTGGACCATTCGCCCACTCCCGCTCGAAATGTGCGAATACGCCATCCACGACACCTTCTACCTGCACGAACTGTGCGCCATCCTTTCCGAAAAGCTCATCGCCGCAGGGCGCTACGGCTGGCTCATGGAACAGGGACGCGTTCTCATCGAGCACGCGAAGAACCCGGGAGAAAAGACGAACGACCCCTGGCGCATTTCCGGTTCCAACATTTTTCCACCCTGCGGGCTCAACATTCTCAAGTTTCTTTGGGAATGGCGCGAAAAGCAAGCCGAAGCCATGGACCGCCCACCCTACAAGGTGATGCCCGCCGAACTCATGCTCGCCATAGTGCGCGCGGCCCAAGCGCATTTCCCGAACGTGAAGGTAGAACAGCTTCCAAAGCTTCCGCGAAACTTCAGGGACGAGCGTCTCGATTCCTTCAAGGAAATGCTGCAACAGGCCGTTTCCACCCCCGAAAGCGAATGGCCCGAACGCAAGCCCAAGGCTCCGCCTCCACCAGTAATCCCCCACTCGGAACTCCTAGCCGCCCTCAAGATATGGCGCGACGAGGAAGCCGAAATCCTACACCTCGACCCCTCGCTCCTGGCAAACAAAGGGCAGCTCATCTGGCTTGCCGCGCCCGGCAACATGGCCTGGGAAGAACGGTATAGCGAAGCCCACCTCATGTCGTGGCAAAAGGACCTCTGGAACGGGATTCTCCGGAAGAAACTCCCGACAGCAAAACGCATAGGCGAGGATTAGGCCATGTCCCTTCTACCGGCAATCGCACTCGCCATCCTCGTGATGCTCGTATTCGGCAGTAGCCCCATCGTCGACCTCGTCCTCAAGAAACGGCGCGAAAAGAACGGCGACGACGTCATCAAGGAACCCTGGGTGCAGATTCACGAGATTCCGGGCTACAGGGACTCGCACCACATTGCCGCGTTCTACCCGCTCAAGGGAGAGCCCAACCTCTTGCCCATTATCGAGGAACTCGCACGCGAAGGCAGGCTCCTGCTCCCGCGCTGCGAAGGCGAGGGCATCATGAATTTCTACAAGGTCGCGAACCTGAAAAAGGATCTCGTTCCCGGGCACTTCGGCATCATGGAACCGCGGGAAGGTCTCGAAAAGTTCGAAGGCGAAATCCGCGTCTTCCTCGTACCGGGAGTAAAGTTCAACTGGAACGGCAACCGCATCGGCCACGGCAAGGGCTACTACGACCGTTTCCTCGCAAAATACCCGGGCGCCTACAAGGCGGGAATCGCGACCCCGGCACAGATTTCCAAGGAACCGCTGGAACAAAAGGCGACCGACATCAAGATGGATACCGTCATCGCCTGCAAGCCAAGGTACTAGACAATACTCAATAGTTTTTCAACGGAGCAACAGAATGCAATTTGACAATGACGACAATCGTCGCGGTCCCGGCAGCGACCGCAAACCCGGTTTCGGACGCCGCTTCGACAACCGCAAGTTCGGCAACCGCGATTTTGAAAGCCGCAGTTTCGGCAGCCGCGATTTCAAAGGCAATGATTTCAGGAGCCGTGACTTCGACCGCAGGCCCCGTCCCGAAAACATCGTCACCGCCATGGGGGACGCCGAATCGCAGCCGCAGGTCGCCGTCGGCGGGATCAGGGAAGTCTCCGAGCTTCTCGCCAAGGAGCCCTTGCGCATTCACCGCATCCTCTTCATGCACCAGTCCGGGAACCCCAAGCTCTACGAACTCCAGAAGGCCGCAAAACGCGCTCACGTCCACGTGCAGCAGGTAGACTCGAAAATTCTCGACAGCTACGCAAGGCCGAACCAGGGCGTCGTCGCGCTCATGAACGAAAAGGAACTGCTGAACTGGATGGATGTCCGCGAGGAATTTTTCAATGCGGTAGACAAGGGCGAAAAGAAACTCATCGCCGTCGCGACCAACATCGAAGACCCGCGAAACCTCGGCGCCTGCATCCGTAGCTGCCTCGCCCTGGGAGTCGACCTTTTCATGATTCCGGCAAAAGGCATGTGCGGAATCACCCCGAGTGTCGCGAGGGCATCGGCGGGAGCACTCGACAAAATGCGCGTCTGCCGCCCCGACAACCTGGAAGGCGCCATCGAAGAACTGAAAATGGCCGGCTATCAGATTCTCGGTCTCGACGCCGACACCGAAACAAACCTCGCCGGGTTCGAATTCAAGGACCAGGCGGTCATCGCCGTAGGCGGTGAAGACGTCGGACTTCCGCCTTTCATCAAGAAGAAATGCGACGCCGTCCTCCGCATCCCGATGATGCCCGAAGCCCACTCCTACAACGCATCCGTAGCTCTCTCCCTCGGACTCTACGAATGTGCGAGACTCCGCATCAAGGCCTAAATAAATTTATCTTGGAATAAAAACGGAAGAGAGGTCCGTATGGAAAGCGCAAGAAAAGTCATCAACCAGTTCCTCAAGACAAAATACAGTCCCGCCGAACTGAAAAGCGAACTCTTCAAGGTTGGCGAAGCCGCCAAGGAAGAAGGCTGGACCTTCATGGACGCAAGCTTCCAGCTCGGAGGCAAGGCCCGTGACGACGGCATGGAACCCGACGAGGTTGAGCAGATCCTCCGCAGGGCATTCTCTACCGAAAAGCGCTCCACCGACCGTAGCGAGGAAAAGGCCGCCGCTGCGGCTGCTGCTCCCGCAGCACCGGGCGAAGCCCCGGCGACAACAGTCGCCCCGCAGCGCGCAACAATCATATCGCCAATGCCTGCCGGCATGATCTCGATGGAGCAGATGCTTGCGCTCGGCCTCGACACGCAGTCCATGGAACTGCTGCAGAACTTCAAGATCGACCCCGAGGCTCTTTCCATCCCCTGGCCCGCCGCCGACTGGCGCAAGGACCTCGCGAAGCTCCTCGAAGTCACCTTCGAAAACGACGAGACCATCGACTTCAAGATTTCCGACACGCCGACCGCCACTTCCGAACTCGTCTCGAACATCGTTGACCGCGACGACACTATCAAGAAAATCATGAAGAGCCTGGACAGCCAGGAAGGCGCGCTCATCTGCGTGAACGCGACCAAGGGCGGGGCCGACGCAAGCGACGAAAGCTGGCGCTACCGCTACGCCGTCGTCGACAACCCGAAGATGTCCCTTGCAAAGCAGCTCGCCTACTACAAGGCATTGAACCTCCCCTGCGCCGCCCTCGTGAACACGGGTGCGAACTCCGTACAGGCCTGGATCAAGATTGGCGCGAACGACCGCGAAGAATACGACGAGCGCATCGAGTTCCTTTTCAAGACGCTCGACTCCCAAGGCTTCAAGGTAGATTCCGCGAACAAGAGCCCCACCATGATGGCCCGCATGCCGGGCGTGCTGCGCGGTGGCAAGCAGCAGTATCTCATCGGCCTCGAACAGGGGGCGAAAAACTTCAAGGAATGGCAGGAATGGGTCGAGTACTCCCTCGACGGAAAACCTCTCATCGAACTTGCGAGCGACAGCGAAGAGGCGCCCAAGAAAGATGCGAGCATCATCGAGAACATGCTGCGCGCAGGCGAATTCTTCCTCTTCCAGGCACCGCCCAAGAGCGGGAAGTCGCTTGCCCTGATGGACATGGGGCTTTCAATTTGTTACGGAGAAGACTGGTTCGGAAGTTCCACTTCTTCGAACGACGTGCTCTTTATCAACTTCGAGCTCACCAAGTCCGTATTCCTGAACCGCCTCCACATGCTCGGCAACAAGCGCGGGCTCAGCGCCAACACGCCCAAGTTCGGCTTCCTCAACCTCCGCGGCGTAGCGCTTTCACCCATCGAGACGGCCCAGCTTATCGCGAAGCGCATTCAGGGAGCAAAGAAACTCGAGAACCACGACTACCGCGTCGTCGTCATCGACCCCATATCGGCAGTCCTCCACAATCCGAAATCCATGAGGCTGACCGGGTCTCCGCACCAGATTCTCATGCAGATGGTCGACACGATTATCGCCCTTACCGGATGTGCCGTGGTCACCGCCTGCAACAACGGAGAATACCCCTACCTGGAATCCCGCGCCGACAGCGTCATCTCGCTCACGCCGGTCGAAGGCGGCCTCAACCTGTTCCAGATTAACGGTTCGTTCCGCGAGTTCCCGAAGATGCTCGCACGCGAATGTTCCTGGATCTATCCGCGATTCCTCGTGTAGCATACAACAATTCCGAATAATTCGAAGATTCTAAAGCATCAAGAGCCCTAACCGATGTTCGAAAAAAACGAAAGAAAATTTTCCACAGGACGCGCCCCGAAAAAGCTTGTAGCAGGCAAGTTCCATACAGGTTCTTCCAAGCAGTCCCGTACAAAGGAACAGCCCGTAGCACAGGCAAGGCCTATCCGCCGTGCGCTGACACTCGACGAGAAGAAGCAACAGCTTACGGCTTGGGCCGAGAACGAAAAAATCCCCGGCAAGATTCAGGCCTGGTTCACCAAGGATGCGCAAAGCGACCATTCGGACTGGAGGATCCTGAACAAGCTTGTGGACGGGCACGAATCCATTTCTCTGGAGTCTCCCGCGAAGGACATGCCCGCACCCGAGTGTGTCCAGAAAATTCTGGAGCAGCTCCACAAGGAACACCTTCGCCCCTTCAAGAGAGCCCTCCGTCAAATCTGGTTCCGGGCGACCGGGGACGGCCGTTTCGCCATGCTGATCCAGGCCAACCTCCACGGCAGCACCACCGCCCACGCGAGCAAGACCTTCCTCGAGTTCGTCGAAAGATTCCATCCCGAAATCATCAGCTGCCACCAGCTCCGCTGCACACCGAATTACCTATTCGACCCGACCAAGCCGCTCAACATGCGCGTCGAGGCGAAGGCCGTCTTCGGAAGCGACTTCATGCCCCTTTCCAGCACGGGACTTTCAATGCACGTCCTCGACTGGGCCCCGAAAATCAAGGATGCCTGGCTGGAATTCCCGCAGAGAATCCGCGACGCCATCCACCCCGCTCCCGGAGACAAGTTCTTCGAGTTCTTCAGCGGTTCCAGTTTCGTTTCGGCAAGCCTCTCTAACGATTTCGAACGCATCGACGCCCTTGACTGTCGCGAAACAGCCATGCTTTCTACAAAGCACAACGCGCGCACCCTCCTCGAAGACAACCTGAGATTCCACAGGGCGCACCTGGAACCGGCTTTCCTAGAAAAATTCTTCTCCAAGGACGAGAACGAAGGCCGCTGGACGTTCTACCTGAATACCGGGAGCGACACGACCTTCAACGCCGAGCTCGCCCAGGCCATCGCCTCGTCCCGCCCCGAACGAATCCTCCTGCAGACATCCGACCTCGAAAACGCGGCGAAAGAAATCAAGCGGTTCCGTGACAAGGGCTACATGCTGCGCAAGACAATTCCCCTGGATCTCGAACCCGGGACCGCCGGATTCGAGCTCCTGATGCTGTTCGTCCCCGACCGGGCAGGCCTTTTGGGCGGTTTCGGGGCCAAAAAGGCCGGAAAACGCCCCGTCCAGCGCCCCGTCGAACGCGTTACGCCCCAAAATAGGGGCGATATTCCCCATTTTGTCCAAAAAAGTTCTCCCCGCAGGCAAAGAAAAGATTAAATTATTATTAGTTAACTCGTTTTCATTCAAAGGGTTACAAGGTTCTATATGAATTTTTTCAAGTGTGCGACAATCTCCCTCGGCCTTTCGGCCCTGATCGCCTCCGCCTACGTTGTAAAGGAGGGCGACACCCTTTGGGACCTGAGCGACGAATACCTACACGACCCGTTCGCCTGGCCCGACCTCTGGGAAAACAACCGCCACATCCAGGACCCGCACTGGATCTACCCCGGTGACTCCATCTACCTGGGAGACAGCATCCGCGAAGAAGGCGTCATGCAGATTCCTTCCGACAAGAAGAAGTATCCCTGCAGCGCGGCACTTCCCGATTCCGCCCTCCCCAAGGGCAAGGGCTATTCTGTCGAGAGCGCCGGTTGCGACGAAAAGGACGAACGCACCGGCGAATTCGAGAACATGCTCGGGAACCTCCGCGACAAGGACAAGAAGCAGAAAAAGAAAAAGCAGGAAGCCGACACCTATTTCTACAAGCAGCGTTCGGCTCCCAAGATTTTCAACGGCTACTACCAGATACTCGCCCCCGAAGTCTACACCATCGACTCCCTGAGGAACGACAGCAGCTTCTTCTCCATCCGCTCCGGCGAAAAGAAGGAACCCATCCTCCACATTCCCGAGATGGAAGTCGTTGTCGGCATCGGCAAGAAGAACATGCCGGGCCTCAAGAAGGGTGACCTCGTCGAAATTCTCGAAGCAAAGCCCATCGAAGTAGCAAGCAAGCAGTCGCACAGCTTCGACAAGTTCGCACTGCTCCGGCTTTCGGGCATCGCAAAGATTACCGCCATCGGCGACACCCTTTCGCGCGCCATGATCATGCAGAGCTTCCGCGAGATCAAGATCAACATTTCCAAGGCCCGCCTCAAGAAGCCGCTCAACACCATCAACGTCAGCGGCTACTCCGACGAAAAGCAGGTCACCATCGATTCCATGGCCCAGATCCGCTATGCGATGGACCCGATGCTCATCATCGGCAGCTACTCCTACGTGCTCATCGACAAGGGCATCGAACAGGGCTACAACACCGGCGATGCCGTGGCCATCTGGGAAGAAGACAACTCCGACGACTCCATTCCGCCGCGTCTGCTCGGACGCGGGCTCATCGCCAGGGCCGCACCGAACGAAGCCGCCGTCCTCATCCGCGAGGTCTATTCCAACAATCGTCGCATCGAGATGGGGCACAGGGTTTCCATCACCCATAGGGCAAACATAGTCAAGTGACAAAGGCGCTATTCATCACGGCCGCTCTGGCCCTCACCTTGATGATGCTGCTCATGGCGAGCAGCGTGCTCGTCCTGCTGTGTCCGGGCATCTCCGCCAGCCTCCCCCTGTAGGAAGGGGGAATGGCGATGCACTTTTCCAAAGGCAACCTGGTCCTCATCCTCCTGTTCGTGGGCGGAATCATCCTGCCTACGGCAATACTTACGTTCCTCGGGTTCAGGAACATCCAGAACGAGATGTTCCTTGCGCAAAAGAACTTCGACGAGAACCAGGCCGCGCTCCAGAAGGAAATAGAAGACGCCGTCGAGAAAGAACAAGAAAAGATATATCAGGAAACAAAGGCCGCCTCCATCTTCCTCTACGAGCAACCGCGAAGCCTGCTCGAATTCGGTAACGCGGCATCCTTCAAGGATGTGCAAGGCATCGAGGCCATCTTCCTCTACAACAACGGGAAGCTCGTCTATCCCGACATCTCGTCGAAGCACTTCTACAAGACTCACGATTTTTCTTCCATAGTCGCAAGCATAAACGAGCAGCGGCTCTTCGAAGCCGAACAGGACACCACCAGCCGGGAAGTTCTCCTCCATAGGCTCATCAAGGCGAATTCACCTTTCGCCACCAAGAACGAGCAGGTACTGAACATCCTCGGAATCGTGCGCCTCTGCTACAAGGAAAAGAACTACGATGAAGCGCTCAAGTGGCTAAGGTTACTCGAAAACAATCCGCACCTGCAGGGCTACCTGCACGCGGACCTCACCCGCTCGGTGAACCTGCTGCACTTCGAAATCCTCGTCAAGCAAAAGAAACACGCCGAGGCCGAGGAATACAGCCTCTCCGTACTGAATCAGTTCTTACAGAGCGAAAGCATCGAGGACATTCCTTCTGCCAAATTCTTCTTCGAGACCGCATTCTCGCAAATTCTTTCCTTTGAAGACCTTCCGCAAGAAAAACGCGAGGCGTTCTGGAACCTCCGGTCAAACTTCAACCGGCAGCTGGGGTACATGGAAATTCTTTCCAAGTACAGGAACCTCTTCCAGGAACTTCTGGACAACGAGTACGCTTCCAGCGAAGGCATTCTCTACCGCAACGATTCCGAAATCACCTTATTTAAAATGAACTACCCCTTCCTGTCCGGGAACCAGGTCGTCATCGCCAAAATCGACCGAGACGCCTTCAGGGCGAGACTTATAGACAAAGTAAAGAACATTTCCCAGCGCTGGAAAAACGTTCCCTTCTCCATCATCGACGAAAACGATTCCCTACTCGCAGGCGCTATTCCGGACAGTTCTAACATACTCTCGCAATCCCGCATTTCCGAAGCTTTCCCATGGGAATTCTCGCTCTACGAGAAGGACGTCTCGGAAATACGCAAGGAATCACGCCAGAGGATGTTCCTCATGTACGGGCTCCTCCTGTTCTCGCTCATTACCGTCATCTTCGGCTCGTTCTTCATGCTGCGTTTTATTATCCAAGAACACAAGCTCCTTGCCATGAAGACGAACTTCCTCTCCAGCGTCTCGCACGAACTCAAGACCCCGCTCACTTCCATCAAGATGTTTGCAGAAATGATGGCGCGAGGGCGCGTCGTGAAAGTCGAAAAGGTCCAGGAATATTCCGGGCTCATCGGCAAGGAAGCCTCCAGACTCGAGAACCTAATCGGAGCCATTCTCAACTACACGCGCATGGAACATGGCACGGGAGCGTTCAAGTGGGAGCGGCTCGACTTTTCCGTGTGCGCGAAAAAGGTATTCGATGCCGTCGAAGACATCGGGGTCGAAAAGGGGCTCGAATTCCACACAAAGTTCGAGCCGGGCACCTACGTCATGGGCGACTACACGGCACTCTACAGCCTAGCCCAGAACCTCATCGAAAACGCAATCAAGTACACGAACGCACCCGGCGAGGTGACCATCAGCGTCTACAACGAAGAGGACCGCACCGTATTCTCGGTTGCCGATACGGGTGTCGGCATTGCCTCCTCGGAACAAAAAAACATCTTCAACGACTTCTACCGCGTGGGAGACGAAATGACCCGCAGCACCAAGGGTTCCGGACTCGGGCTTGCCATCGTGAAGAGAGTCGTCAAAACACACAAAGCGACCATCTCGCTTTCGAGCAAACCCGGCAAGGGTTCTACATTTACCGTTAGATTCAAGAGGGTTGACTGATATGCAACACAAAATACTCATCGTCGAAGACGAAGAAATCATCCGCCTCGGGCTCCAGGACAACTTTGAACTGGAAAACTACATCGTCGAGACCGCGGCCGACGGCGAAGAAGCCATCGCGAAGGCAGATTCCTTCCTCCCGCACCTGGTCATCCTCGACCTCATGATTCCGAAGAAAAGCGGCTTCGAAGTCTGCCGAGTCATCCGCAAGAAGCATCCGGAATGCTTCATCATCATGCTCACGGCAAAGACTGAAGAAACAAGCAAGGTCGCCGGTCTCGAAATGGGAGCCGACGACTACGTCACCAAGCCGTTCTCCATCCTCGAACTGCTCGCCCGCGTAAAGGCGTTTCTCCGCCGCACCGAGACGGTCTCCCAGCCCGAACCCGCGCCGCAGACAAGCGATGCCATCGATTTCGCAGACATCCACCTCGACTTCAAGAAATACGAGGCAACCAAGGCGGGAATCCCGCTCGAAATGTCGGCGCGCGAATTCCAGATTCTAAAATACTTCTGGCAGCACCGTGGAGAAGTCGTACTCCGCGAAGACCTGCTCACCGACATCTGGGGATACACTCCCGACAACATGCCCTCGACGCGCACCATCGACAACCACATCGTGAACCTGCGCAAGAAACTCGAGGACGACCAGACCAATCCCAAGATCATCGTTTCCATCCGTGGAGCCGGCTACAAGTTCGACGCCTAACAGCAATGCATAGCACGATTCTACATACGACGGCCCGCACGGCCCTGAAGCAAGGACTCCTGAAAGTCCTCGCTTTCCTCTGCGTATGCAGCGTCTGCGCCCATGCCGAAAAGATGAACGCCTCCATCCAGGAGGCCATCTACCGCTTCGAGATGAAGGGCGAAACGGCAGAAGCCATCCGCATCCTCGAAAAAGTCACAAGCCAAGGCGACCGCGAAGACCGAGAAACGGCCTACTTCTACCTAGGGAAAATCCGGGAACTCTTCGACAACCAGAATTCGGCAAACTTCTACTACCAGCAAAGCCTTGCCAATACGAAAGAGACCAGCAAGGCCTACTGGCTTTCCGAGCGAGAGGCAAGTACCAGCAGCACCCCCGAAGCGCTCCTGAAAAAGTCCTGGACCCTCCACAGCCCTATCGCGAAGGCCTTCCGCGGAACATCCACCTACCTGCTCCTGCAAAACGGATCCGTCAAGAAGGTCGTGAACGACACGATTATCGATGTCCGCGTGGGGTCAATCGCAAGAACCAGGATTCTCCATATTGACGATTCCGGGATATGGTACCAGAACGAAAGCGGGGACAGCCTTCTCTACAGGCCGCTAAGCAACAAGCTCCCGTCGAGGGCCTATCCCATCGCCGGCAATATCGAATTCTATTCGAACGGAGACGAAGCGATTGTCCAAAACGAAAACGCAGTCACCCTGCTCAACAAGAAGGGCATCTCGTTACAGATTAACGACAAGTACAGAGGCTGCCATATCGAGGGGCGCTACTCCCCCACGAGCCACTACATCTTGAACTGTCCCGACAACGCCCTCCACTTCATTTCCGATATCGACGGCGCCGAGACCTACACCATATCCCTCTACGACGCCATCCAGAAAGTCCTAGTCCAAGGCAACGACATCGTCCTTTTCTCCGGCGGGATTCTCTATTGCTTCGAGCCCAAGGCGGGCCCAATCCCCCGATGGAAGCTCCCCTTCAACAACATTGAACAGATCCTCCCCTTCGAAAACAACTTCGCAGTACTCGAAGCCTCCGGAAGGATTTCCCTGATAGAGCATTCCAGCGGCATCCTGAAAAACGTCATCCGCAGCGACGCCGCAAGCATCTACCCCCTCGCCCAGGGAACCATCGGGCTATTTACCAACGAAGGTTCGCTCACGGCCGTCGACACGCTTCTAATCCCGCTGTGGCATTTCAACTTTGCAAGGCCCATCTCGGCCCCGCCCATCCACACCGACGAATCCATATTCCTTGTTTTCAAGGATACGCAGCTGCAAGGCATCGCCCCACACTACTACGGCAAGCGCCCCCTGCAATCGGACCTGCTTACCCTGAAGGTCGCCGCCATGGCCGAAGCCCGAGCCTGGAAGGAACTCACGCCGTTGCTCGATTCCCTGCTCAAGCTGGAACCCGGCAATGCCGAAGCCTGGCTCTACAGGGCGCTTCTGCTCGAATCCAGCAAGGGAAGCGAAAAGGAGCGCCAGAAAGCCTGGTCCGAAGCCGTCCGCCTTTCCATCAGTTCTTCGCGCACGAGTTCCCTCGTGCTGGACCGCTACAGCAAGACCATCAACGCGAAGTTCGTGAGCCTTCTCGCCATTTCGCCAAAGACAATCTACCCGCAGTTCTTCGGAAACAAGAAAAACCTCTACACGGTCGATCCTGCCGCCGAGAAGCTCATCTGCATCAACGCCGAAACCGGTGAACAGCGCTGGTCCAGGACCCTCGAGAAGATGACGAACAGCCCCGTCATGGCCAATGACGACGTTTCGCTTGCGCTTTCTTCCGGATACAACCTGAGTCTCTACGACCTCGAAAAGGATGTGCCCCCGCAATCGTTCCAGCTACCCGGGAAGGCTTTCAGCATCCAGCTATCGCCCTCCTCCATCTACGTTTCCACTTGGAACGGGTTCCTTCTCAAAATCAACCGCTCCGAATATCGCCTCGCCTGGTCCAGAAAGATCTTCACGTCGCCGTTCCTGTTCGCCCTGCACGACGCATCCATCTACACGGCAAGTCTCGATGGCGACATCCGCTACGTCGTCGAAAATTCGGGGCAGCCTCTCGAAATCGCCCCCAAGCGCGCCGGCAGCATCTCGTTCCTAGTCCAGGCAGATTCAGCCGTCGCGGTCGCCACCGACAACAACAGGATATTCCTCTACAGCGCATCCGATCCTGCGCGCGAGCCTGCACAGATCCTTCTGGAAGCGTCCATCGTCTCGCTCCAGTCTACAGGCGGCCACGACAACAACATCCTCGTGGGGCTTGCGGACCAGAGCATCCTCCTCTATTCGCCCTCCGGCAGCCCGCTCTGGAAATACCAGGGTAGGAGCTCCGTATTCACCAAGCCATTCATATCCGGATCGCTTGCCTGGATAGACCAGGGCAGCGAAGTCATCGCGCTCTCCCTCAAGGACGGGACGGTCGCCCATCGCTTCAACACCCCTGGCGGCGCAGGGACTCCGTTCGTCATGAACAGGACACTCTACAGCGCCTCACCCAAGCGACTTCTCTACAGCTTTTCCCTGTGACGGGCGTCACATTTTGAAAAATAAAGGCAACATTTCGATTTTTGCCCATTTTATTCCATTTTAGAAGACCTGTAAATAAAATTTAATGGCAAAAAAACAAAAATCTCACTACATTTATATGTATGAGCGCAATAGGCAAATTTTTCAAATTCGTAGCGTCTGGGTCCCTCACCCTCGTCGCGTTTGGTCTTATGGCCTGCGAAGACGAGCCCAAGGAAAAGGCAACAGCCGATAATTCCGAATATCCTCGTTCGGAAACCTTATATATCGGCGGATTCGACTGGGCCCCACCCACGACCTTCAATCCCCTCGACTACGACCCCAACTTCCCTATCGACGGGAACGTCCGTCTCATGTACGAAACTCTGGTCACCTATAACCAGATTAGCGACAACCTGGAACCCATGCTCGCTGACAGCTTCGTGAAAACGGATTCCAGCATCACGGTCCACCTCGATCCGAAAGCCAAATGGAACAACGGCACCCCGGTGACGGTAGAAGACGTCCTCTACACCTTCCATATCGACTCCATCCTCCCGACCCCGCGTCACGGGAACTGGGAATATATAGAGTCCATCTCGGCCGACAAGTCTAATAACATCGTCATCAATTTCGCGAAGGGCAACAAGAATCCGCTCATTATCTTGAACGCCATCGCCGAAACCTCTATCCTCCCGAAAGCGGTCTTCGAGCCTATCATCGAAGGCGCCAAGGAAGGCAAGACCTACAACTTCGCCAAGATTACCGAATTCAAGAACGACGCGAACCCGATCGTCTCGGGTCCCTACAACCTGAAGACGTTCTCTCCCGACAAGATTGTCCTCGAAAGGAACGACAGCTACTGGGGCAACGCGAACCACGGGGGGAAGCTCCCCGCCCCCAAGTACATCGTCCATTCGCTCTACAACGGCAACAACCATTTCAACAGCGCCATGACCAAGGGGCACCTCGACGTGTCTTCCATCTTCCTGCCCCGCATTTGGGATAAGGCCAAGGACAGCATCCGCGCCTGGAGCCGCCAGGAGCCCTACCACCAGCCGGGATCCATCACGACGCTCATCATCAACCACCAGGTGGAACCGTTCAACGACTCCGCCTTCCGCCAGGCTCTCGCCCGTTCCGTAAACTTCGAAAAGATCAAGAGCCGTGCCATCTCGAACTACACACCCGCCATCCAGCCGGGATTCATCCTGCCCTTTGGCCCCGAGAGCCGTTTCTTCAACAAGGACGATGCAGCCAAGTTCGGCTACTCCTTCAACGTCGACCAGGCAAAGGAAATCCTTACCGCCGCGGGCTATACCTGGAACACCGAAGGCAAGCTCGTTAACCCGAAGGGCCAGACCGTCCGGACCATCAGCATCGAATGCCCGCAGGGCTGGACCGACTGGGAAGACGCCATCAAGGTCATCGTGGAATCCTTCCAGGAAGTGGGAATCTCCGCCGAAGAAAAGTTCGTGGACTACAGCGTGTGGGACAAGGACCTGCGCCAGTGCACCTTCGACCTCGCCATGAAGACGCAGACCGCAGAACTTTCCGCGGCAACCCCCTGGACTCGCTTCGACCAGGTGATGGGACATGTCGGACTCAAGCCCGTCGGCGAGGACGCCTTCTCGAACCAGGGCCGCTTCAAGAACGACGAAGCGAACAAGGTCATGGCGAAGATCCCGACCATCACCTCGCAGGAAGAACTTACGCAGGCCTACCGCGAACTCAACAAAATCTTCATGCAGACGATACCTGTGCTGCCAGTCATGTACCGTCCTACGCAGTACTACCAGTTCTCCACCAAGCACTGGACGAACTTCCCCACCGAAGAAAACCCCTACGCTCCGCCCCAGCATTTAATTGTGGCCGCAGGCGTCAAGGCTCTGTGGGAAATCAAGCCGGTCAAGTGACATTCAAACGCGCCTCCACGGCGCGTTTTTTTATATTTTCAACGCAACGTCAAAGGAGATTACCGTGGACAAGATTCGCTTTGTTTTCCCGAACGCTTTTACTAGCATGAACTTTTTGCTGGGTGTTTTCTCCATCTGCTGGGTGACCGGGACATTCTCTGCCAACGACCCGATTCTCATGGGCGCCTATTTCATCATCCTTTGCGTGCTGCTCGACAAGCTTGACGGTTTTGCGGCCCGCCTCGTGAACGCAAGTTCCGAATTCGGAGCCCAGTTCGACAGCCTCGCCGACCTCATCGCGTTCGGCCTTGCCCCCGCATTCTGCATTCTCTTTGCCTACAAGACGCTCGCGACCCCGTTCTTCGATGCGAACATACCCCTGATGGCGGTCGCCTTCTCCATCTACGTGCTGTGCGCCGCCATGCGACTCGCGAAATACAACGCCTGCGACAGCGACTCCTACCATCACCACTTTTCCGGGCTCCCCTCCACGTTCGCAGGCGCAATCAACGCCATCCTGATCGTATTCCTCAAGAATATCGGACTTTTCAGCGACACCGGCAGTTCACTCATCTATCTCCCCATCGCGGTTCTCCTCGTGACGGGAGTCCTCATGGTGAGCCCGCTATTCCTTCCCAAGCTGCAACCCCGCAAGAACAAGGCCTTCAATATCTTCCAGGCCGTCCTTATCGTCATTACCTACGTGTCGGGGTTCATGTTCATCACCGAGAAGATGATCATCCTCGAATACCTGCTTGTCCTCGTGGCCTGCTACCTCATCATCGGGTTCACGGTCGGACTTGTCCAGCGCGGCAGGATTATCGAAGAAGCGAAGGCGGCAAAGGCCGGAAACTAATCTTGCGCCGCGAGGAAGCGCGCGAAGGATTCACCATAACGTTCAAACAGGAGCTCCGGCGCAAGGCGCGGGAGCTCTAGCGTTATGCATTCGAGAGAGCGTTCCTTGCACCATGTCCCGAAACTTCCCGGAGTCGGGTATCCGATATCGGGTTTCCACGGCAGGTCGAACGCTCTCTGCAGACGTTCCACGACAGGCGTGAACCGTGGGGCATCGATGCAGCCGATTGGGGAATGCACGGAGATTACCGATTCCGGTTGCAGCCGTTCGACAAGGGAAACTAGAGCGCGGGTTTCCGGCTCGCATCCCGGCGATTTCCCCGGCGAAAGGGAGGTATCGCGTTCGGCTTCCAGAATGGAGCGCGAAAGCACGGGAGCGGCCACCCAGTTCGTAGTCGCGAAGTTGCGGTTCAGGTCGACCCCGTCCGCGTTTCCGCGGGTGCCAAGGGCGACGCCGTCGGGATTGGCGCACAGCACGACGGCGATATGTTCGAAGTTCCTTTCGAAGGCGCGTACGGCCCGGGAAAGCAGGAACGTCGTTTCGGGCTCTTCGCCATGGATTCCCGCAAGCACAAGGAGCCTGCACTTTTCGCGGCTCGGGTAGCAGAGGAGTGGCGCGCCCAGCACGGAGCGGCCGTATTCAAAACTTTCCTGGCGAAGGATGCCGCGTGTTTCCGGTTCGAATTTCATCGCGCCCCCATCGTTCTAGATAAAGTAGGGATAGATGAAGTTTTTGGCAAGAGTATCGAGGTTTGCAAGGATTGCCTCCTTACAAGCGATGTCAATCTCGCGGTAGATGTCGCGGAGGGCTTCGAGCGAGAAGTTCTCCAGCAAACGGCGCGATGTGGGCAGGTGCGCGATATGCCAAAGCTCCGGCTTGATCTTGCCGCGGCCGGGAACGAACACGCGGTTGAAACCGAACGCATCTCCTGCGGCAAAGCGGGAATCCAGGAACTCGTGAAACTTGCCGAACATTCCCGTAGATTCCTCGGGAGTGAGTTCGACCTCGTAGCCTTCGGGGCAAGCGTTCGCATCGACCACGTCGAGGTCGGTCCCCAAATGGTGGCGGCTTGCGCCGGGGAGTGCCGACCACGTGAGGATGGCGAACATCAGTTTTTCCTCATCCTGCGGGCGTTCCATGGGCCTGCCGAATTCGTCGAGCAGGGCAAGTTCCCCGCGGGCTTTCCGGTTCCAGATGGAAAGCTGACGTTCGAACGGACGGTAGGCCGATTCGAGGCGCAAGGAAAAGCCGCAGTCGCGGGCCAAGGAGCAAAGGCATTCCAGGTCCGCCACAACATCCTTGTGGACAAAATAACCTTTCTGGAATTCGACAAGATCGGGCGTCCCGAGACCATAGGGCAAAAGGCTGTTTCCGTTCACGGCAGGGTTCCTCCCATCTTTTCGACAAGGGCACGCCATTCGGCGGCACTCGCCTTCTTCCGAGCGGAAGCCCTTTTTGCACGGGAGCCCAGAACCGCAGAGAGTGGCGAGGGGTTCGCATGCGTCCAGGCGATAGCGAGGGCGTCAGAGGCATCGAGAGGCAAGTCCGAGGGCTCGATTCCGAGACGCGCGAAGACCAGGTTCGCGACCTGCTCCTTCGATGCGCTGCCATCGCCCGTGACGGCCTGCTTCACCGCCTTCGGCGGATACTCGCTGAACGTCATGCCCCGCTTGCGGCATGCGACAAGGACCGCCCCGCGCACGTGCCCGAGCACGAGCGCACTCTTCGCGTTCTTCGCGAAGAACACGCCCTCCATCGCGAGGGCGTCGGGGCGGTAGCGTTCGAGCAGCGCTTCCAGATCCGTCACGATATGCAGCAGGCGGTCTTCCACGGCATGCGATGCCGGAGCATGCAGCACCCCGTATTCGAGGACGCGGACTTTCCCATCCGACTTTTCGATAAAGGCATAGCCTGTCGTGATAGAACCCGGGTCGATTCCAAGAATAATCATGCCTCCAAATTAGATAAATATCATTTGCCCGATGCCTTCGCGGCAAATTCTTATTAGATTTTGACAGAGAGGTTTTTATGGTCATCGATCAAGAACATGCCGGAATCATGCGCAAGAAAACACACCCCAGACAGCTCGGTGTTCCCCTGAGCCGCTGGGGCCGCAACCTTATCGCAAGCTGCCCGTTCCATTCGCCCGAAGAGACGTCGCTATTCTTCTACGATGCGCTCGGCTACTGGCGCTACCGCTGTCTGCAATGCGGAAGCGAAGGCGACCTGGTCGAATTCGTGATGAGGAGCCGCTTCAACGGCCTCGATGAACCTGCCGCACGCGCCGAAGCGATGGAGTTCCTGGGAGCCCAGGAAACAGAACAGGATTCCGAACCCGACGAACATCCCTGGATCAAGGAAATCGGCGGCGAAAAATCCCGCGTGCTCGAAAACTTCGTGCGCTACTGCCACTGGGCCGCCTGCAAGAGCCCCTCTTCCGCCGACTTCTTCGCCCAGCGCGGCTGGAGCATCGGACAGGCCCAGCTCTATGGTCTCGGTTACTACAGCGGCGACCCCGAACCCTTCTACAGCTACTGCATGCTTTCGGGCATCGAACGCCACCAGGTCGCGTTCTTCCTCGACAACCTGGAAGCCTACCACGAGCCCCGCATCACCATCCCCGCACGCAACTCCAAGGGACTCATCCACTCCGTCTACGGACGCTCCATGGAAGACGACGGGATGCACAACCCCTACATCTCGTATGCGTCCGGCCCGACCGACATCCCCTTCAACATCCAGCCCGATAACGAAAGCCCCATCATCGTCGAAGGCATGTTCGATGCGCTGACAGCCGACCTCGCCGGCATCCCCGGAGTGGTCTCGACCATGTACCAGGACCTCACGATGAGCCACCTGTACAAGCTCAAGGCCTGCGGGGCAAACTCCGTCACGCTGATCCTGCGTCGCGAAGCGAACCGCAGGGAGCAGGAATTCCGCATCCAGAACTACCTGAAGATGGCGGAAACGCAGGGACTCCGCTTCAAGTCCATCGTGCTCCCCGAAAACGTGACCGTCGACCAGCTTGTCCGTAACGACGGCGCCGACCAGCTTCTGAACCTTATCGACTCGACCGAAGAGGACACCGTCCACACGCACCGCCGCTCCATGCTGCTGCAGGACATCAAGGAAAACCTCGACACGGCGATGGGATGCCCGCCCGACGAATGCGTCGGGTTCCCGCTGGACTCCTTCCCGAGATTCACCAAGGAAATCGACGGCATCCAGTCCGGAATCTTCTACGTGTCCTCGAATCCGTTCAACCTCAAGACGTCGCTCCTTTCGAGCATGGCACTCGACCTCATCGAGACAAACAAGGACCTCAAGCTTATCTACATCGCGCTCGAGACTCCGCGCCGCCAGATCTTCGACAGGATGGTCGCCATGCTGACCGGGCTCTCCGTGCTCGATGTGCGCAAGCGCAACAGCGACGAGGGCATCAACGCAAAGATTCTCGAAGCGACCCGCAAGCTCATGGGCTATGTCCGAGACAACCGCATGGAAATCTGGGAAGACCAGCCCGCATTCGACAACAAGGAACTCCTCGCCACCCTCAAGGAAGAACAGCGCGAGCACCACGACCTCGTCGTCATCATCGATGGTGTCGACCATTTCAAGGTAACCGACCGTCCCGACCTCGCGGATATCTACGAGCGCCGTTCGTCGGTCATGCTAGACATCTACAAGACGCTCGACATCCCGCTGTTCATCGGCGGAGAGCTTGTCGATGACGACGGCCAACTGATAGCGCCCCGCGCCTACCTGCGCGACTCCGACGCCATCTACTGGCTGGAAGCCAAGGACAACGAGCTCTTCCTGACGGTCAATTCCAAGCGGCTCGGCAACAACAACCTCTACAAGGGCAAGCTCTCCATCGACGAGAATTCCAACCGCATCTGGGAAGCCTGATGTTCACCATCGTAGACTTCAACAACTTCTGGAGTCCGTCGGGCGGTGGCGTGCGCCGCTACCATCTGCAAAAGATGGCTTTTTACGAGAAACTCGCTTCGGCAAGTCCCGATGCAGGTGTCCGTTCCGTTTTCGTGATGCCCGATTCAAAGACATTCACCGAAGTCAAGAGCAATAGCCTTATCATCGAGCATGTGCAGGCGTTCAAGTTCCCCGGCAACTGGGAATACCGCTTTATCTGGAAACTCTCGCAGGTGGAACCCGTACTCGCGAAATACAGGCCCGATATCATCGAGGTGGGGTCGCCCTATATCCTCCCGACCGTCGTGCGCAGGGCGGCAAGGCGCGTGAGTCCCGAATCTAAACTTGTCGGGTTCTGGCATGCGGATTTCCCCGTGACCTACGTGGGCCGCCCCGTCGCAAAAAAACTCGGCGTAGGCATCGGCACGTTCGCCCGCAAGGAAGCGTTCTGGTATGCCCGCAAGGAATTCAAGGGCTTCGACTGCATCCAGGCATCCTCGAAAGAAGCGATGGCGCGACTCCGCAAGAACGGGCTCCCCGACCCGCGCTGGATTCCGCTGGGTTGCGACATCCAGATGTTCTCGCCTACAAAGCGAGACGAAGCCCTCGTCCAAGAACTCAAGGCGGGATGTCCCGAACGCCTCACCATTTTCTTCCCCCACAGGCACTGCAACGAGAAGGGAATCGACCTTCTGCTCGGCGCCTATGACATCCTGACGCAGAAACTTCGGCACGAGCCCGCCATCGTATTCGCGGGCACGGGGCCGAGCCTCCCGCTGGTCGAGGAAGCGGCACGGAAGTACGAACACGTGCGCTACATCGGGTTCGTCAATTCCATCGACGAGATGGCGCGCTACTATGCAAGCGTGGACCTGGGGCTCGCCCTATCGAGCTGGGAAACCTTCGGGCTTTCCATCCTCGAGAGCATGGCAAGCGGGAACGCCCAGGTGGGAGCCGCCGCGGGAGCCGCCTTCGAGCACGTGACGGAATCGGGAGCAGGGACCATCCTCAAGGAACGCACCCCCACAGCGCTCGCCGACGCCATCGTGGAACTCTACCATTCCGACATGGCCGCCATGAAGCAGAAAGCCCGTGCCTACGCCGAAAAATTCAGCTGGAACGACTGCTTTACGCGCCAGCTGGAACTCTATAGACAAATTCGCAAGTAATCTTTTTCGCCAGTTCTAAAGCGAGAACGAAGCTGGCCGAAGTTTATTTCAAAACCGATGCTAGAAGCGAGCAGAACGACGCCGCAGGACCGAAGCTGTACATAAGTACAGCGAGAGTCCGAGAAGGAAGTTATGCGAAGCTTATAGCGAGGCTCACTTTTTCTTGAGCCAGGTTCCGCAAAGGAACATCGTGAACACGATACTCGTGATGAGGAACATAGCGATACTGATGCAGGCGAGGTCGCCGATGCCCTTGAGACCGCGATGCGTCGTAAACAGGAACCCGACAAAGCCCGCGATAGTCGTCGTGGAACTTGCCATCACGTTTCTGCCCGTGGTGTCCATCAGCTGGCGAAGGGTCATGTTCTTGTCGCTCATCCAGGATGTTATCATGTGGATGGTGGAATCGATACCGATACCAAGCGCCATCGGAATCACGATAACGTTGTATATACTGATTTTCCCGAACTCGAACAGGTCGGTAAGGACACCCAAAAGTCCAAGCGTCAGGAGCGTTCCCATTCCAAAGGAGATGCAGCCCGCCGCAAACAGCTTGGGTTTCCGGAACGAAACCACGAGCGTACCGAAAATAACCAGGATTATCACGAGAGCAAGCCTGAAGCTATCCTGCTTCACGGACTCGATGACATCGGAAAGGATGAACTGCGAAGAGAACGTGCGCAGGTCCTCGCCGTCGAAATTCCAGTGGCTGTAGCGATCCTGGAAGTTATGAAGCGCCTTCGCATCCCAACTCGGGAAATTGCCGTAGATAAAGCCAATCTTTCCGTAGCTGCCGTCCTTTTCACGGAGCAGGTCGAGCGCCCATTCGGGAATATCCTCGGCCGTAAAAGGCTTCTCGACGGAGGCCAGGTTCCGGAGGTTCGCGATATTTGCGGAATCCTCCCCTTCGGCACGGTCAAACACGCGAGCTTCGACCAGGTCTCGGATTTCCTCGATAATTTCGAGGCGCCGTTCCTGGGAATCCAGCGACGGCACGAACGACTTCAGGGTGAGGAAACTCCGGAGCGTAGGATCCTTTTCCACATGCAGACGCACCATCAGGGTATCGTAAAGCATGTCGAGCTGTTCGGCCTTGCTTCCCATGACGGCCGCAGGAGTAGAAGTGGCCCGGTTGTTCGTACGCGTCACGCTCGTGTTGATGCCGTTTTCCTGTTTCTTTTCCGTCGAGACACGACGCAGGTTGCGCAGGTTGTGTTCAAAGTCCACATCCTGGGCAAACCAGAGCGAAACGGCACCGAGCGCAAAGCCTGCAAGAGCCGCGTACTTGAAAAAGCGACGGATTTTATCCTCGTCCCAGGACTTGGGCAACAGCGTGTTATCGGGCGCCTTCGGGATCCCCCCCATGCACTTGATAAAGACCGGAAGCACGAGCACCGAGGTAAGCATACTGAACAATACGCCCATCGACGCCACCACGCCGAACTCGTAGAAGCCGCGGAAGTGTGCCGCAAGCAAAGTGAGGAACGCGGCGATAGTCGTGAAACTTGCAAGGAAGAACGGCTTGAGCATCTTCCTCTGGGCCGCTTCCAGGACTTCTTCCAAAGTCGCATGCTTGTGCAGCAACTTCTGCGAAGTGCCCAAAATGTGAATCGAGTAGTCGATGCCGATGCCCAGAATGATGGAAGCGACAAATACCGTGAACGGATTCAGCTTCCCGTAGAAGAGGGCAGTAAACGCAAGCGTCGGGAGGCAAGCGTACAGCACCGAAGCAGTCACCAGAATCGGGCCCTTCACGCTCCTGAAGAAGAAAATCGTGAGGAAGATGATGAGCACCAGGCTGATGCCGAACGAGAAGATGGAATCGTTCGCCACGTCATCCACTTCCTTGAGGCCTTCGTAAGTCCCTTCCACCGTAAAGCGCGTCGGCACGGGATATGTCTTGGAGTTGAAATAAGCAAGCAGGGAATCGGTCCGCGCGAGAATGCGCGTCACGAACTCGTAATCGGTCGAGGGCCTGAGAAGTTTCGCGTTCACCACGCCGTTGAAGAGAATCTTTCCGGTACTGTCCGGACGCGGGCAACCGATAAGGCGCGTCTTCAGGTGTGCCGGGACAGGCTTTTTCTTGTCCCATTCCTCGGCTTCGGGAGACTTGTCGTCCTTCTTTGCGGATTCTTCCTCGCCCTTCTTGAAAAACGTATCGAACGCGCTCACCGCCTCGTCGGGAAGTCCCAGTTCCTGCGGCAGGTTCGCATCGAACCACACGCGTTCCTTCTTGGTGGGCGCCGCAGATGCCGTTCCGCCTGCAGAATCGGAAGCGGGAGCATCGCCCAGCAAATCGACGACCAGGGGGCCGTTCTTGCGCCCTATTTCGAGTTGCAGGTCTTCGAGGTTGTCGCGGATGTGTTCGAGATGCTTGACCGGCAAGTAGAGGAGCGCATTGTCCTTGAAAAACTTGTTGTCGTTGTCCACCTGCGTCGAGACGTAGTCGCCCTGCCAGTTCTTGCGGATGTAATCGCTGATGGAATCCTGCAGAGCGGCGACCAGTTCCACGTCCTCGCTCTGGATGGCAATCATGAAGCGGTCGGTAGATCCGAAACGCTGGTAAGATTCTTCAAGAGCCTTCACGCTCGGCGTATTTTCGGGAAGCAGGTGCGAGAGGTCCGCATCGAGTTTGAGCCCCGGCTTTACGAGAATCGGGAACGCACAGAGGACGGCGAGCAGCAGGTAGAAGGCCAGCGCCTTGTACTTGTGGGCACAAATCAGGGGTATGTACCAGTTCGAAAATCTTTCAATCAGGGATTTCTTTTCGTTCATTTTTTTACCTACGCCACAGTTTCGTTCTAGGAGAAAATCTTTCCGAGCAATTCCAGGGGTTTCACGAGTATAGGGATATTCTTGTATAGCCACGCAAGCGATTTTGCGAAGGCGTAGCTACGGATAATGTAGGCACCGGCTGCACCCACCTTCTTCGTCTGGAATTCGAAGGCTTCCTTCGCATGCGCAATCACGTCGTCGTAATACCCGTCGATATGCACCGACCTGTCGGCATTGACCGTGACAGGCAAATTTTTCAGGTTCGTATAGAAATCGCGACGTAGGATTTTCGGCAAGAAAAGGTTCATACTCTCGGGAACCTTGCGACCGCGCGTATCGATAATGCGGGACCCGAAAAAGTGGAGAACCTTCGCCGTAGGCAAGAACCGGTTACCGTAAGCGAGCTGGCAGTTCCATCCACCAGGCATCTCCTTGATGGCATAACCCGACCTGAAATCCGTCTCGGCGAGGCTCGCCATATCGTAGGGGAATCCCTTCGTCACGCACTCCTCCCAGAGCGTATGCCAGGTCTCGAAGAACTTGTGCATTTCGGGAGTGTCCGGCACGTACATTACACCGCTGTTGAAAAGCTGGTCGTTCAGAATCGGCGAAAATCCCATGCGTTTCGCGTTGTTCAGAACCTTCTTGCGGTTGATTGCCTTCGAGAGGTTCGTGTGGAAGTCGAGCACCGCGTAGATGCCGCCTTTCCATTCCTCTGGAATTGAGAGGTCACCCACGACAGCGATATCGGAATCGAGGAACAAGAAATCGCCATCAATCACGTTCCTTATCGAGGTCTTCAGGAAACGCGAACGAAGCATCGGGGTGAGTTTTTCGTCAAGCGTGAGCGCCTTGATCTCGTCGACCGCATCCTTGAGGGCGGCACGGTTACCGGTGAGAGTCGCAAGCGTCCTGTCGTCGGTCAAGAGCGTCACAAATGCACCCGGATTGTGGACCCGGAGAGATGCAACCGCCACGAGCGTCTGCTCGCAATAAAAATCCTTCGGGGAACTTGTCAGGACAAAAACATACTTGGTCATGGAATCAAACCTCTCAAATGGAAAAATAGATTTATTTGCGCACGAACGGACCTCCAGCCCGGTCATTATCCGATGAATTAACTATATTGCAGGACGAAATAAAGCGGGGAAGAACCTTTCCTTCCGCAACTCCAGGAGTCAAAAAATGTTCAAGACCATCGCTATCGGCTGCGACCACGCCGCGTTCGAATACAAGGAAAAGCTCGTCAAGTTTCTGGAAGGCAAGGGCTACAAAGTCCTTGACATGGGAACGGACTCCACGGAATCGTGCGACTACCCGATTTTTGCGGACAAGGTCTGCAACAAGGTGACTAGCAAGGAAGCCGACTGCGGAATCCTCATCTGCGGCACGGGCATCGGCATGAGCATGGCCGCGAACAAGCACAAGGGCATCCGTGCGGCAGTCGTAGGCGACCTCACCTCCTGCGAATTCACGCGTCTCCACAATGACGCGAACGTGCTCTGCATGGGAGCCCGCATCATCGCCTACGCCCAGTGCGAAGTTTTCGCCACCAAGTTCCTCGAAACGGAATTCATGGGCGGCAAGCACAAGAAGCGCATCGACATGTTCGAGCCGGCATAATCACAACTTTTTGCTCCTTTTTCGCATTTTTTTTGCTAAATTACTTGATGTATGGTACAGTTTAGTCAAACTTCATGGCAAGAGTTCTCGCTTCCCAATGTCCTGGAAACGCTTCGATACGCTCCCATGAACTTGACTATCGGGAAAACCCCGCTCCTTCACTACGTATTCCCCCAAGAACTCGTTCCCGGTGCGACCATCCGCTACCACCTCCAGTGCGGGTTCAAGGCCATCAAGTGGACCGGCATCATCAGTTCGGTCAAGGAAAACCAGGTCACCGTCCGCCTGGGGCAGGGTCCGTTCCGCGGATTCACGGGCAGCCATAAGTTCGCCCCCGAAGGCCACATGACCGCCTGCTACGACGAGTTCTCCTTCCAGGGCTTCATCGGCATATCCGAGGAGGTCTTTGCGGGGCTCATGGCGAACGCGAACCTCGTTTACGGCATTTTTGCCCGCAAGGATACCCGCGACGTGATGCTTTCCATCGAATCCCAGAAAAAGACGCAGGCGTTCGAATCCCTCGACCTGGGTGCCACGGCGGGTTAAGCCCGCACCGGGGGTTCCGCCATGTATTCCTCACTGGAACAAGCACTGCTTGACCTGGAAAAGGCAGACATGCTCAGACGTATCCACGAAGAGGTGGACCCGTACCTGGAAATGGCAGAAATCGCCCGGCAGGCATTCGACAGCAAGGGGCCGGCACTGCTTTTCGAGAAGGTAAAAGGGAGCAGGTTCCGCGCCGCATGCAACATCTTCGGCACGCGCGAACGCATGGACTTTTTGTTCCGCGACACGCTCGAAAGCACAAGGACCGCGGTCCTGTTCAAGTCGAACCCCGCAGAATTTTTCAGGCATGCGGGCCCCGCCACGTTGTTACGCGCGGCAAAAGCGGGCATACGCTCGCTCCCCAGGTGTTCGGGCAGTATCCGCGATTTCGATGAATGCAAGCTGGCCGACCTCCCGCAGGTCGTCGGCTGGCCCGAAGACGGCGGTCCGTTCCTCACGCTTCCGCAAGTAGCTACCCTCCCGAGCGAAACCGCGAAGATTCTCACCGCAAACCTCGGCATGTACCGCGTGCAGATTGCGGGGAACGACTTTGCACCCGACGAATGCGGCATCCACTACCAGATAAATCGCGACATCGCACGGCACCACCGGAAGGCCATCGAAGAAGGCCGCGCGCTCAAGGTGAGCGTGTTCTTGGGCGGGCCGCCCGCGCATACCATTGCCGCGGTGATGCCCATGCCCGAGGACCTTTCGGAACTGACCTTCGCCGGAATGCTCGGCGGGCGGCGCTTCCGCTACTTTATGCACGAGGGCTACATCGTCTCGAGCGATGCGGACTTCTGCATCCTGGGAGAGGTCGCTCCCGAACTCAAGCCCGAGGGGCCATTCGGCGACCACGTGGGCTACTACTCCGGCAAGCACCTGTTCCCCTACCTGAAAGTGAAGAAGGTGCTCTGCAAGAGGAACGCGATTTACCCGTTCACCTCCATAGGCAGGCCTCCGAAGGAAGACACGATTTTCGGCGAGTTCATCCACGACATTACAAGGCCGATGGTACCCTCGTCGCTCCCAGGCGTAGAGACGGTCCACGCGGTCGACGCGTCGGGAGTGCACCCGCTGTGCCTCGCCATTGCGAAGGAAAACTTTATACCCTACATAAGGCCCGAGGAACGCGAACCGCTCGAACTCCTGAAGACGGCCAACGCGTTGCTCGGTTTTAACCAGGTGTCGCTCGCGAAGTACCTGATGGTGGCCGCGAAAGAAGACGCCGCAGGTCTCGATGTCCGAGACATCCCTGCATTCTTCGCGCATGCGCTTGAGCGCATAGACTTCGCACGTGACCTGCATTTTCAGACATCTACCTTCATCGACACGCTCGACTACACGGGAACGCGTCTCAATCACGGCTCCAAGCTCGTGATTGCCGCAGCAGGCGTCAAGTGCCGCGAACTACGCAAGTGCACGGGCGACCTCGATACGCTCAAGCTGCCCGAGGGATTCAGCAATGCACGAATCGCCATGAAGGGCGTACTCGCCATACAATGGGATGGCGGCAATAACGGCGGCGTATTAAACGGCGGCGCCCCCGCTCCCGAAAACATCGCGCAACTCCGCAACGTCCTCGCAAGCTGGGAATACCACGAAAACTACCCGTGGGTGAGCATCGTGGACGACACCTCCACCATCGGTGGCAACTCGCAAAAGAGCCTGGACGATTTCCTGTGGCTAACGTTCACGCGTTCCGACCCCGCGCAGGATATCTACGGACTGAACGAACGCTTTGTTCAGAAGCATTGGGCTATAGAGGCCCCGCTCATCATAGACGCGACCATCAAGCCGCGCCACCAGAAGGCGCTCGAAGTTCCGGACAACGTTGTTTCAAGAGCGAAGGAGGTTCTAGAAAATGCACGCTAGAGCCACCCCCGCCATATCCAGGGCTCTACTTTTAACGGCGACAATCCTCGCCGCAGCGATTGTCCCCGCACAGGCGCACAAGTGCGGGACCATATTTTCCATCGACAATTTTCAAAAAAAGGGAAAGGCGCCCATCTCCGCGAGAACCTCGCCAAACTACTGCGAAGCCGAAGCCTACTACGACAGCGTCTACAGCGAAGAAACGGAACACTTCCAGATTTTCTATACTCTCTCGGGACTCCACGCCACGACGCTTCCGTTCATCGACAGCCTCAAGGCATCCCTTGAAAACGCATTCGAATTCGAAGTCGACAAGCTCGGCATGCGAAAGCCACAGGGCCGCGATACGACGCACCATTACAGGCAAGCCGTCAAGGCAGGGCTCTACCCCATCGAAGTTGCCGAAATCGATTTTTTGCGCGACCCCTACGACGTCCTAAAAGCCGCAAGCTGCAACGGATGCTTTGGTGTCACCCATCCCGACTATAAAAAGGACTACCGCAAGTCGCAAATCATCATCGACAACGACTTCTATTACGTCCCCGAATCCGGAGTGACGACAGATACGGTAGATGTCGGAGGCAAGTCCTGCCCGTACACAGTTTCTACCGAACCCCTTACCAACGCCGCATACGGATACTCCTATGCGGAGGAATGGGCGAAGGGCATCCGCGTCACCGCATTCCACGAATTCTACCACGCAATCCAGTTGCAGTACATGGACCTATTCAAGTACAGCACGTTCTGGACAGAAGCTTCCGCGGTCGGAATCGAGGAAGCCGGCGCTCCCGACATCGACGACTACTTTTTCCACATTTCCACCTTCATGCAGGAAACGGGGTCATCCATCGACAGGATGAGCGACTATGGCGTGAGCCTCCTGTTCATCGACCTCTACAACCACATCGACAAGTTCTTCGACAGAAACATCTGGGAACAATACGCGAAGCATCCCGGCACACCATTCGAAGAGGTTCTGAAGGCCGTTCTTGGCCAAAAAGGACTCGACATCGGAAACGTGTTCCACGACTTTGCAACCAGGCTCTCCTTCTCCGGGATCCGGGCCGCCGCCATCGATTCCAGCGAATGGATTTCGCCCGATCAGCCGCGCTGGAACAATCCGCTGATTCGTACGAGGGAATCGTTCGAGCCCGACACCACCAACTTCGCCTACTCGTTCTTCAGGGGCGGAATCCCGAACATCAAGGACTTCAAGGGAAAGATAACGGCGGCTCTCTTCCAGTTCGGCAAGGCCGAACTTCGCAAGGTGCACACGACGGCGACTCTTGATTCCATCGTGAACGACAGTTTTGCCGCCGATTCCCTCACATGGATTTTCAGCCGCATCGATACCGCAAAATACATTCCCATCCTCGTTCGCGATTCCACGCTGCGAGCCTACCCCGTGCCCTGGCGCGGATCCGGGCAGCTCTGCTTTACCCCGCTGCCCGAGTCAAAAAACTTTATCGAGATAAGGAACGGGCGCGGGGAACTCGTCATGCGCGAGCCCTACACGAGAGCGGCGCACTGCATCGACGGCGACGTCATCAAATCGAAAATGAAGCCGGGCGTATATCGCTTCCGCGCCGGTTCCAGCGGGAAGACGGAAAAGTTTATCGTCGTTTATTAGAAGTCAAAATGCCCGTATCGGCAAAAAATAGGACTAAATCGAAGAAAAAACCGTTTTAGTCCTATCTTTGAAGCGCAAAATCACTAAATCATAGGATTAAACACTCCAAAAAAAGTGATTTAGTCCTATCTCAGCAAGAAGTTTTGGCGAGTTGAGTTAAAACGCTTAGCAAAAACGGGTCTTTGATAGGACCAAACGCTCCAAAAAAGGCAGGTTAGTCCTATTTTAGAGTAAATCCCCGATCCACGGGAAGAGATTGTCCTGTCTTTCGAGTTTGACAAGGAGCGACGTATCGGGTTTCTTGCGGCCCATCGCAAGGCCAGTCATAGCTGCGGCATAAAGGGCGCAAACATTCTTGTAATGGCCGTTTTCACGAGCCTTCGCATATTCGGCGGCAGACCTGTTGTGAATCATGAACGCCCAGTCCGAAGCCTGGAACAGCAGGAGTTCGCGCGCCATCTGCTCGTAGAACCGTCGGAAGAGTTTTGTCTGCGCGTTCTTGCCGCTCTTTTCGCGGGCGACAAGAGCCTTCTTGAACGAATCCATCATCCCGCGCATACGGAAAAACAGCGGATAGGCAAAACAGACCTCGTCGTTCATCCAGACTTCGCCGAAGCCGCCCTCGCCCCATGACGAGAATATGGGACTGTGGACATCCGAATCGCAAGAAGAATGCATCGTGGATTCGAGCGAGGCCATTTCCACGACATTCGAACTTGCGGCACGTTCAAACATTTTCTCGATAAAGAGCGGTCCTTCGAACCACCAGTGCCCAAAGAGTTCCGCATCGTAGGGACAAAGTATCGAAACCTTATTGCCGTCCATCTTCGGGAGAAGCTCGGTGACGGTCGCCTCGCGGTTCGCAATAAAGAGTCGTGCGTGGTCTTCGGCAAGGCGCATCGCATTCCACGGGCGGTAAATCTGTTTTTCCTCGCTGCCAGTAATCCGGTAATACTTGAGGCCCGTTTCGATAGGGGTATCGCCCGCCATGAAATAGTCGCCGAGATAACCAGGGGTGCGTTCGGTCGCGATATCCTTGAAGAACTCGCGATACTCGGGATGCCCGGGATAGCCCGTTTTTCGGCTCCAGACTTCCATCGAGCTGCTCTGCTCGCGGCCCATGCAATAAAGCCCCGCAGGGGTCTTTATTGGCGCAAATACGCCGTATTTGGGCGCGGGCTTTGCCAAAAGCACGCCATGGGTCTCGAGGAAGAAATATTCAAAACCGAATTCGGCAAGCAAAAAGTCGAGTCCTTCGAAGTATCCGCATTCCGGAAGCCAGAGTCCACGCGGCTTGCGCTCGAACGCTTCCTCGAACGCACGGACCGTAACGCCCAGCTGCAAGCGGATGGACTGCACATCGGACTGGTACGCAGGCAAGAAGGGATGCGTCCCCACGCAGGTCAAAAGCGTAAGTTTGCCGCAATCCTCCAGGCGCTTCAGCACGGGAACAATTTCGCAAACGCAATCGTTCTCCCAACAATCTATCAGCGCAATCTGGCGACGGTAATAGAAATCCACCACCGTAGCGAGATCCTCGTTTCCGTAGGTGCGGTCCCGCTCTCTCTCGATGAGATCCAGCTGTCGACGCAGATGCTCCGTAAACTTTTCAAGGAGCAAGGGATCGGTCATCATCGCAAGCAGCGACGACGACACGCTCAGGTTGAGAATCCCCGGCACGCCCTTCTCCTGCAGGCGCCAGAGCATCTGCACCAGCGGCAGGTAGGTTTCCGCCATAGCCTCGAAGAACCAGTTCTCTTCCAAGAACCGGTCATAGTCGGGTTCGCGCACAAAAGGCAGGTGCGCATGCAGCAGCAGATGTATTTTGCCGGGTGCGGTCAATCAACCCTCCCTGTCCAATCGAGCAGGCTCGCCTACTCGGTGCGCTTGACCACGATGGGGACAATCGTTGTCGGGAAGTCGCCATCCTTGTCGGTCGCGAACACCGGGATGATCTTCGTGGAATCGGGCAGATCCTCTTCGAAACTGAAAGTGCCGTCCGGGTTCAGCGGGAAGGGTTCTCCGCGCACCTGCAAATGGGCATCGGGACGCGTTCCGCCGTAAACGATAAGGCGAGTTTTCACCCACAGGAAAAAGTCCTTGCCATAATTCACGGAATCCTTCGGGAGTTCGAGCTTGTTGCTCTTGAGCGCCGCACTCGAAAGCGCACCCGAGGAAATGGAGCCCGAGGAACTCGAAAGGCCGCCCGCCATCTGTTCGAGCCAGGTTTTCGCGGACATGCTCGAAAGCCCCGAGCTGCCGAAGCCGCCCATGGCGGCACCGCCGAGGGACGCCTTTACGAACACGTCATCCACATTCACTTCGGAGCCTTCCGGAGAATAGGCCTGTACGGGTACGGATTCCACGAGCGGCATGAAGTTCTTGCCGTCGGCGAAACCGAGTACGGCGACCGTGGATGCGGAAGCCTTGTTTTCCACATACCAGCTGCGGGCGTCGGCGGGGACTTCCACGTCGCGGAACTTGCGCTTCTTGGCGCGCTTCACGGTGAGGTCGCCGGCAACATCGAACAGGCGGAGCACAAGCTTGCCCTTGCCCTTCTTCGCGCGCTTGATACGGTCTTCGGAGACTTCCCAGAAGGCCTGCATCCAGTTCGGATCCTTCTGCATGAGCACGAGGTATTCCGGATCAAAATTCTGGGCCATGCTCGCCGTCTTGGTGACAGGCTTCGCGGCAGCCTTCGCAGCAGGAATCTTCACGGCAGGCTTTGCGGCAACCTTGGCCGGCTTCTTGGCGGTCGACTTCAGTACGACATCGGTCTGCTCGGACGCCTTCGGGGCGGACTTGGCAGAAGCCTTCGCAACAGGCTTCACCACTGCGCTTGCAATGGTCTTTGCGGCAGTCTTCACAATGGACTTTGCCGTCTTTTTCGGAGCCGTAGCCTTCGCGGCCTTATCGGCTGTCTTTGCCGCCGGCTTCTTAGCCGAGACCGTTTCGGCAGCCTTGCTTGCCACCTTCTTCACAGCCGACTTGATTGTCGCGGTCGTCTTCTTCACGGCCTTCTCGACCGTCGTCTTCGACGCTTTAGCCTTAACTGTAGCACTTGTCTTTTTCGTAGCCATTACAGCCTCCTTCAATAAAACTTACCTGCGCGTCTGTCCCCAGGACCCGATTCCCATCAAGCCGAGGCGAATCGCCATGAACGTCTCTTCCCAGTTGGCCTTGGAATCAGAGAAGCGCTTGCCGCCCTGCAAAGCAAGGTCGATGGTCGTCCCCTTCTTTCCGAGAGGGAATGCAGCGCCAATAGAACCGCCCATCTCGAACACGTCCTTGATGTACCAGTTCTTGTACCAGGCGCCCGCACGATAAGAAATCCTGTCCCAGTAGGGGTCGTAGTAAAGTCCGCTTCCGTCGCGCTGGTAACCGACGGACACGACAAAATCGCTCTGCGTTTCCGTATAGGAGGGCATGTCGTAGCTGTGTCCGATATTTTCAATGTCGGCATCCCACGAGCGCCACTGCAAGTCCGCCATCACGTTATGCCGCCTGGCCAGGCGGTAATTGATACCCGTCGCAAACATTGCAGGGACATCGATGGTACGGTCGATCCTGTTCGGCACTAGCGTGTCAAGTTCCGAGAAGCGGAAATCAAAGTCGAGCTTGTTCAGGAGCGTATGCCCCGTAGTATAGGAGAAGTAGAATGACGCCACGCGGCCCCTGTACATCACGGAACCCGTGTAGTAGGCAGGATGGTTCTCTATTTCCCAAGAACCTTCCACGTAGTCCGTGAGCAAGGAGTTATTGGTCGCCCATGCGTCATCCTCGGAAACATCGCTGTTGTCGGGGCCAAGCGTAAGGCTCCTCATGTTGCTGCCCAGGACGATGTGGACCGAGAAGCCCAGCGAAACACCACGGAAGAACGGGAGCCTCACCGCATAGCTCGGGATAATCTCGTAGACGCTACCCTGGTATTCAATCTTGGCATCGGCATTGCTTACGGAATCCTTCACGTCCTCGAGAAGCGACGTCGAATAGCTCTGCCAGAGCGAGAGTCCCAAAGCACCGAAGTCCCCCATCGGGAAGGAGAGGTTGAACGAGGGAAGAGAAAGCGTCTCGGTGAAATAGCTCTTGCCGTGGCTCTCGGCAGAATACAGATCCATCAAGAAGTTCAGGTTGAACACGACCTTCGTATCGAAGGCGATTCGTGCAGGGTTCGTCACGACAAAGCCTTCGGCCTCGCCCGTCTTGGCACCGCCCGCAAAGCCACGACCCGCGGCCCCCGCAGACCCGCTAGCAATCTGCTCCTCGCCCAGAGCATCGACGCCAATCATCGAGGCAGAGGCAAAAGCCGCAAAAAAGAGGATCAATCCAAAAAGCTTTTTCATTCTTCACCCCGCTTGGTTGCAAGCCAGAGCTTCAGGGTCGCCGGCTGGTTCATCATCGATGTAAAGTCGTAACGGTTGTAATCGAAAACGCCGAGGAACACGAAGCTCGTATCCCCTTCCGCCGTCTCGTAGTTCATGTAGGTCGAATCCTTCGCCTGCAACACGGGGAAGCCAAGGCGGAGCATCATCTTGAAATTGTCCCCGTTTCGCGCCTGATTGATGAAGCTGCGCATGCCCAGGGTGACCTGCAACGAAAGGGAATCCCCATCAAAGAAAACCATGTTCGGATGTCCGGATTCGACAACCTGCGGGCGGTTCAGCTTGTAGTTTTCCATTTTGCGCAATTCGGTGCCCATACTGTCGATGAACGAGCCAACAACAACCTGCACGGGCAGTCCCAGTTCGCTCTCGCTCCCGGAATCGTCCCGGGCAAAGGTGAGCTGAGCAAGGACCACGGCCTGGCGCACGTCGAAGCCATCGCCTTCCGCAAACGGGAAGTCGTCGCCATAAAATTCTGCCAGGGCTTCCATAATCTCCTTGGACGGGAACTCCACGACCAGGGAATCGAAGGCACCGCCATGAAGCACCAGGCAATCGCCACAATCTTCGTTATAGGTAAGCACGTTCGCCATTCTAAAGGGCGAAGCAGCCTTATCCTTATATTCTTCATCCAAGAAAGTCCTCATGCGGAATATGGTCGCAAAGGAAGCATTGCTCGATCCGTAAAAACGGTACATGTGTTTCGCGTTCGGTGCAGAGAGACGTATCTGCAAACGGCAGGCAGGGCCCGCCTTCTTGATATCTTCCATGATGGCGAGGGGCAAAACGAACGTCACCACAGAATCCTTTGCCCCCACGGAAATTTCATAAGTCGTGTCGGCAGAATTGTCCGCCTCCCATTCCTCAAGTTCCGCGTGCCATGTAGAATCGGCAATCTTCGCAATGCTGTCGTTGAAATCCTTGGATTTTCCGCGTTCCACCTTCCAACTGACGTTCATCTCGAGCGTTTCCTCATAAGGCAAGGAATCGCTGGGGAACTCGTCCGCGGTATAGAATGGGTTGAACACGTAAAGGGCAACGAAGGAGATTGCAGAATCAGCATTGTCAAGCTCGGCAAAGAAGGCAGAATCGCGGAAAGCGATATCGAGCACCAAGTCGCGCGAAATTCCGGCCTGCGCCCCCAAGAGGGCGCGATCCGAAGCAGAAAACACCTTGCGCCCTTCATACGTCTTTGCAGACACGGGCAAAAGTCCGTCTACCGTAAGCGTCTGGACCCTGTAGCTATCCGGCAGGCCCTGGTCTTTAAGCCAGCCGCTGAGGGCGTTGTTGTCGGAATCAAACAGGCACGCCGACAGCGTTAACGCCAAAATCGTCAAAAAAGACAATAAAACAACTTTTTTCTTCTTCACTCGGTACTCCGTATCGAATTGAACACTTTTTTCGGGCATAAATATAGAAAAAGAGCCCTGTTTTCGCCCAATTTTCCCATCCAAAAGACCGTCATATCGCAATAAGCCGTCCATAGACATAAAGTCAACGGGAAAAACCAGCACTACGTGTACGCCGTTCAAAAAAAAACATATATTTTGAATAAAGTAGGAGGATTTTCATGAAGTTCAGATTACGACTAGGCAAGTTTTTACTATCCGTAACGGCCGTTTTTTGGGCAAGTTGCTCCGACAACGCCCAGCCCCTTTACGGCACTATTGGCACCGACGATTCCGCCCCGGAATCGAGCGAGTCCCTCAAACCGCCTTCTTCGGCCTCTATTGAAGAGACATCCAGCAGTTCCGAAGCGACATCGAGCGAATCTCCCGAATCGTCTTCCTCGACTCCGGCAGAAAACCTCTCCAGCAGCAGCGCCGAGCAATACAGGCTCGCCAGCGATTCGAGCGTCACCTGCACCTCAGAGCAAATCATCTACAGTGAATGTGTGTACTTAAGCACAAAAAGTGATAGGTCCAGAACCTGTCCTTCTCTACAAGCTGATCTAGAGAACAATACGACACGTTCTATCGAGGAATTGGCCGAAATAGAAGACGACCTGGAAAATTGCTCCGACTTCTATGCGGAACCTGTTTACGGGGTTCCTGCATGCATGAACCAAATGAGAGTCCGCTTTGAATACAAGTGTTCCGACGGCAAGACCTATACAAATTTAAGGGCGAAGGATGGGCTAATTTATACAGAAGCCGCATATGACAGTTTGTTCAACAGCAGTTCCAGTTTCACTAGCAGCTCCAGCGAGGCTTCCAGCAGTTCCGCGGCCCCGTCCCCGCTTTGCCAAAAAACGGATTTCGCAGAAAAAAACGAAGTTTCCAACAACTGTATAAATGAAAAACTGGACAGTCTCGCTGCAGCCGGCGAAAACGTCACCGACAGCGTACGCACATGCGTCAATCGTTCGTTCCCGTATGACGAGGGCGAATACGCAAGGACCCAGATTTGTGACGGCGACACGACCGTAAACCCGCGCTACCAGGCAAAACTGGACTCCATCCGCGAAGAAGTCGGCAAGGCAATCAAGGACTGTAAAACGCCCGATGTTCCGGCCGATAGCACAAAAGCACCCGCAGACAGTCTTCTCTAGCAACAAACAACTGGCAACTAGTTGCCACAATTGCTATATTTGCGCTCGTAAAATCAAGAGGACATTATGGCCCAATTCAACGCGCATTTCAGGAACATCAACGGGGACGATACTTACCCGCTGACCGACGTCATTTACAGGAGCAAGGTGGACGGAAGCCTGCTCGAAGTCGAACATGACCGTGCAGCACTTGCCGAGAAGAGCCCCGACGAATGGAAGAAGCTCTTTGCCGAACGCCGCATGAGCTTTGAACCGGCCGACATGAGCGGCATCTGGAGCAAGCGCGAAATGGTGCTCCCCGACATGCCCCTCGAAGACATCGTCACGATGCGCGAAGGCTGGAGCCCGCTCTTTGACGCGGCCCCGCTGGCCAAGGAAATGGGCATCAAGAGCCTGAAGGTGAAGCTCTGTGGCAACTCCCACACGGGCAGCTTCAAGGACCTCGGCATGACGGTCCTCGTGAGCCAGGTGAACCACATTATCAAGAAGAAGATTCACGAAATAGACGCCGTGGCCTGCGCCTCTACCGGCGACACCTCCGCAGCCTTGAGCGCCTACTGCGCGAAGGCCGGCATTCCGAGCATCGTGTTCCTCCCCGCCGGGAAGACCAGCGTCGCCCAGCTGATTCAGCCGATTTCTAACGGCAGCATCGTGCTCGCCCTTGACACCGACTTTGACGGTTGCATGAAGATTGTGCAGCAGGTCACCGCCGACAACCGCATCTACCTCGCAAACTCCATGAACAGCCTCCGCGTGGAAGGCCAGAAGACCATTTCTCCGGAAATCTGCCAGGAAATGGGCTGGAAGGTTCCCGACACCGTAATTATCCCGGGCGGAAACCTCGGCAACGTGAGCGCCCTCGCGAAGGGTTTCGAAGACTGCAAGGCTATGGGCCTTATCGACCGCATTCCTCGCATTATCGTCGCCCAGGCCGAGAACGCCAACCCGTTCTACCAGGCCTACGAACGCGGCTTCGACAAGCTCGTCCCGATGCAGGCGAAGAAGACGCTCGCATCTGCCATCCAGATCGGTAACCCGGTCAGCTACCCGAAGGCCGTACGCGCCATCCAGAAGACGAACGGCATGGTGGTGAGCGTTACCGAAGAAGAACTCGCGAACGCCGCCCACCGCGGCGACCGCATCGGTCTCTACTGCTGCCCGCATACGGGTGTCGCCCTCGGTGCCCTCGAAAAGCTCGTGGCCGCGGGCAAGATTGACAAGGAAGAGAACGTGGTCGTCATCAGCACGGCACACGGACTCAAGTTCACCGAATTCAAGGTGGGCTACCACGAAAAGAAGCTCGAGAATATCTGCTCCAAGTTCGCGAACCCCGTGTTCAAGGCTCCGGCAGACCTCGGCGCCGTCATGGACATCCTCAAAAAAGAGATGGCTGAACGCCGCCGCTAGCGATTGTCATCCCCGCGCAGGCGGGGATCTTTTTTTAATGAAAGGAAAAGGCCCCGCTTTTGCGGAGCCTTTCTCATATCCATTCTAGGCTATTTCTTTTTCTTGCGGCGCACGCCCCACTTGTCCTTGATTTCTTCTTCGATCCTCTTCTTCTCGTAGCGCACGACCATCTTGAACTGAACGGTGTAAACACCCGTTCCTACGAAGCGTCCGCGGTGATCCTTGAAGTTCCAGTTCACGAAGATCTTCTGGTCAGACTCAAGGCAGTTTCCGCCGAACTTCGGGCTGTTGCACGGCACTATGATAGTCGTGTCGTTCACGTACTGTCCCAGATGATCGTAGTAGTTCACGACGAAGGTAATGAACACCTTTTCCGGGTCGAGAGAATCGAGGACGGACGGGTCCACAGTACCGTCGGCAGATATCTGCGCGCGGTCAAGCAACTGCGGCACAAACCTCTCGCCTAGCTGCACCAGCTGGCCCAGCGCACCCTCCTTCTCCATGTCCTCCTTGGTCGTGGAGCCCGGCATGTAGCGCAGGGTAACGGAACTGAGCGTCTGCAACACTTCGTCTTCGCCATCGAAGGTTCCCATGTTGGTCGCTTCCACGAGGTGGTTCAGGAGGCCTGCAATCACGACCGGGCTCGGATCCTCACCCGCGACGTTGCCGAAGTTGTCCTGGATGACGCTCTTTGCGCCCTTCACGACCATGAGCGAATCGCCCGGGAGAATCGTCGAGACGCTACCGTCGATGATGACCTTCGCGCTCAGGCCGTCCGGAGACCAGTCGATACCCTTCGGCATGATGTCGATTGTATCCTTGCCGTGGATGTAGCTGAAGAAGTCGTTGCCCTTCAAATCCTTGTACTTGATAACCTCGGAGAAGTAGACAATCAGCGTGTCCGCCTTCTTGCCGTAGCTGAGCGTCACGGCAGAAACTACCGGCGACATCTTGTCGACAATAGGTGCGGCCTCTTCGCTAACGAAAGTCTGGCCCAGCACGTCGTAATAGCTATACACCGTCGCCGGCGGGAGCGACTCACTAATGTCCGTCACGCCCTTCGCAATCTGGGTCGTCGAATGGACCTTCCAGACCACGCGGCTAGAATCCTTTCCGTCGAAGCTCAAGTCGGCAGGCTGGGCCTGCAGCTGGATCATCATTCCACGCTGGCTGTACCACGGGAATGTCATGTAGAGCATGGAGAGTTCCTTCGCGGTCAGAGGCTCATCAAAATTCGTGACAATCTGGTCGAGGACACCATCGCCATCCGTATCCCAGTATTCCGCATTGGCCACAGAAGGCAGGCGGTCCACAACAGATACCGGCACCTCGCGGTCAAACTCGTCGGAAGTAATATATTTCAGGTTCGAGAGTTGAACATTGGGATGCAGGGACACGCTGTCGCGCATGTCGCCCTTGAGGCCCATCTTTTCGCCCACGAGAATCACCATGTTCCTGGTCGGCATGTAGATGTTGGTAATCTGGTCCAGGTTGAAACCGTAGCGCTCGGCTTCCTGCTTGAGCATCAACAACTGTTCCGGAGACGAGACATCCTTCGGGATGAGGTCGATGTTGAATTCCACGAACAGAGAATCGCGGCCTCTCTCGTTCCTGATGGCAAACGCATTCTTGATGACCTGGCTACCGACCTCGACAAGGTTGGCATCGCGGACGTAGGTCGTCCCGTCGTTTTCATCGGCATACGTGATAATTGCACGCGCGTTATCCGGGAACTTTTCGGGGAAGACGTCTTCCAGGTCGGACACATCCAGCAAAATGCGGTCTCGGCCTGCATTCAGCTGCGGCAAATTCTTGGTCTTGAGCGTATCGCCGTTCACATAGAGCATCACCGAGGCCACCTTCAAATCGGAGCGCACGGAATCCTTCAGGACAATTTCCACATAGTCAAGTGCCTTGTTTCCGTCGGAGTCCTTGATATAGCCAAGTTCCGAATCAGGGATCGGGTCGTAGAAGTTGATGTTGTCTATAATCACCGTCGTATTCTTCACGGGATCGTAGACGATGATGGAACCGCCATCGACAACCTTGTCCGCAGTCACCCAAATCGTAACGGAACCGTCGGCATTGACGTGGATGGTATCGCTCGCGTTCGGATTTTTGGGGTCAATCAAGGTCAGGCCCGAATTGGTCGCGAACACGAGACTATCCAGATCCGTTCCAAAATACTCCGCGATCTTTGCGGAATCGAGCGTAAGGGCAACCACCTGGCCTACGCGAGCGGAATCGAGATTCGAATTCACATGGAGGTCGAGAGAAATGCTCGAGGGGTTATTCTCTTCCATGTAGTAGTTTTCGCCTATCTTAATCAGGCCCGTTCCGCTTGCAGAATCCACAGGAATGAGGACGACCACTTCCGAAACGATGGAGTCACCCTTCTCGAATTTGTCATCGGACGGATAGAAGTCGATACCTCCGCTGCTGGAGAGGTCGAAATCCTCGAAGCCAACATATACCCTAGAGGAACTGGAGCCGAAATCGATATCCTCGGAACCGGCCTTGTTGCTCGAAGAGCTGACCGTCGAAGAACCGTCCGAACTTCCCGGATTCTCACCGGCAGACGAGCCGGGGTTGTTGCCGCTGCTGCTGCCCGGATTTTCGCCCGTAGAGGAACCGGGGTTGTTGCCGCTAGAACTGCCCGGATTCTCGCCAGTAGAGGAGCCGGGGTTGTTGCCGCTGCTGCTGCCCGGATTTTCGCCCGTAGAGGAACCAGGGTTATTGCCGCTGCTGCTACCCGGATTCTCGCCGGTAGAGGAACCGGGATTGTTGCCCGAAGAACTGGACTTCGCGCTGCTGCTCGACTTGCCAGAACTGGAGCTCTTGCCGGAGCTGCTCGATTTCGCGCTGCTGGAAGACTCCTCGTAAGTAATACGCGAAGAACTGAAACCGACGCTGCTGCTCGAGAGATCCTCGTCCTCGCCCGTATTCGCACCGGTACGCACGACACCTGCACCCGAAAGCGGAGCCAGGTCATCGAGGAAGTTGTCTATCCACTGCAAGTGAACGAGCACGTTGTCGTTGATGTACTTGTTCGGGTTCGCCGCATAGTCCACGAACACGAGGTGACCCGTATTGCTAGCGACAAACAGGTGACCCATGCCATCGACCGTACCCTGGTCCAGACGCCAGCCAACATACGTTCCGTTGTCCTTGGTTCTCGGCAAGGTAAGGTGCGTAGAATCTTCTTCGAAGAAATAATCGCGCAAATCAATAAAAGCGACAACTTTTGCCGTCATTTTGTTGTTCTTTACTTCGGGCTTAATCTGTACAATGCGGGCACCACCGAACACGAAAATTGTCTCGGAATACGGGTCGTACGTACCGCCGTGCGCCCCTTCCAGGGAGTCTATCAAGATTTTCGTTTTTAGCTTCGTAATGACGGAATCGTCCACCTCGCCACCGATAGAATCCTTGTTCGAACTGGTCACCTTGGTCCAAATCGTATCGGTAACGTAGCCGAAATAGGCGCCAGCCCTCTTTTTCGCCTTGGATTCAGGAGAGCAAGGCGTTCCCGTGACGCTAGTTTCACAGCCTCCCCCAAAGTAGTCGGAATACGTGAAGAACGCATTGCCGTCCTTGTCCCATATAAGTGTCGCCAGTTTATCTTTTTTCAGGCGGTCCGAGGGGTCGGGCTCCAGCACCACCTTGTAGCCCTTGTCCGCAAAATTTTTCTTTTCGGGGTGATCCTTGTCTATCTTGGTCGAGAACCTGAAGAGGTAGCCGGGGATACCTGCCGCCCAGAGCCAATCCTGGTTCGGGTCCATCATCAAATGCCAGAAACCGTCCGTGCTGCCAAACGGGGTCGCAGTCTTCACAACGCACTTACCGCCTTCCTTCTTTGCAGTCTTGCTCACCTTGTGAATGTTTCTGCCCTGTGCCGCAACGAGGAGGTCTCCGTCCGGGTGATGCACGATACCATCAGCACCGACCATGCCGTCAGACGCATTCGAGGTACAGAGAGTCTCCTTATTGAGAAGCTGCAGGTAACCCGCGCCATCGTAATAGTAGCTCAGGTTCTTCACACGGTCGCTCTGGCTATACTTCGTATAATACAGGGTCGCCTTAGTGGAGGCGTGAGGAACAATATCGCCGACCTGCTGAATCCAGATACCGGTCGCCGGGTTTTCCGGCGCCGCAATGGTCCCTCCCGCAGCAAGGGCAGTCCCCGCAGCAGCGACACACATCAAGAACAATTTTGCCAACGTTTTCATAGCGTCAACCTCCGAAAAATTCTACTACCTGGAACGAATCTTGCGAGACCCGGTGATGCCCCAGTTGTAGAACCTTTCCACCTTGAAATTTTCCTTGGCACCGTAGACGCGAACCTTGAAGTGCGCGACATAGGCACCGACCGCCACACGCCTACCGTTGTCGGCAAGCATGTTCCAGCGCAAATACAGCTGATGGGGATTCTCGAAGCAGTTGCCATCGAACAAATCCTTGTCGTCGCAGCGAATCTTCTGCGATGCACCTGCGACATACGTCCCCAAATTCGTGTAGACGCGGAGTTCCCATTCGAGCCCGACCTTCGAGAGGTCCATCTCGCGGGAATCCTTTTCCATAATCGTAGAGAAGCTCACATCCATCAGCACGCCCAGGTTCTTCTTCGCCTCCTCGGAGGAAAGGTTGTCGGCGACATCGAAAGTAATGGCGTCCTGCGCCGACTCGTCAATATCTTCCCTCGAAGCAAAGGCGTAGTTCTGCATGATAACGCGCGGGTCGCCCTCGACCATTTCGGCAGGAGCAAGTCCCGAAGCGCCGTTTCCATCCTTGTCGACAAAGCTCGCGCACTGCGTATCGAGTTTCACGGAATCGGCCGGATTCATGCGTTCCACGAGCCGTGTGCCGCTTTCCATGCGGATTTCGGCAGACTTGCCGTCGGCAGTCCATTCGACCGCAGAGAACGGAATCGACTTCCACTCGCCATCCACGTAGAACTGGAAGGCGTTCTCGAATTCGAGCGTGCTCACGTTCTTGTAGTCAATTGCTTCGGAGAACTCTATCTTGAACACGTCGGAGGCCATCTTCTGGTAGGACTCCGGCATGAGGAACGTTCCCGATATGACCGGCGCCATGCGGTCATTCATCGCGACTTCCTTCGTCACCTCCGAATCCTTCCCGTCCTTGGTCTCGGTGTAAGTGTAGGTGACGTAGCCATAGCGTTCGCCCTGCGCTGCGTAGCTCCTGTCGTCGACAGCGGTGAGCTTCTCCTTGATGGGATACTCGTCCTTCTTCAGGTTCAGGGCAAAGCCGACAACAGTGCCGTCGGCAGAAAGGGTCAGCATGTCGGGATCGGGTTCAATTTCCAGGACATTACCGTTGGTATCGAGCCAGTAGTAGCGGAAGGTCATTTCTTCGAGTTCCTTGCGAGTCAGCGCGTCATCGAACACGACCGAAGCGCTGTCCATACGTCCGTCGCCATCGCGGTCGAAGAAGGCGTTCTTCTCGTTGTCCGCATACCTGCGCCCGGATTTGCCGACGATTGCCGGATTGTTCTTGCCCGTCTCGTTGCCGTCCGCCGCCTTCACGAGGCCGTCGGGGCAGTCCTTCTTGCAGATAGTCGCAATCTGGATGGAATCGCCATACCGCACCAAGCCCTTATCGATGACGAACACCCAGCTCCTGCCGTCCTTCTCTATCGCCTCGAGGTAGACCGGAGCATCGTTCAAGAGGTAGCCCTTCCCTTTCGTCCAGTTCGTATCGACAGCCTTGTTGTAGAAGAGTTCGAGCGTGTCGGTCGAAGCATCCTTGTCGCCCGGAATAAGGTTCGCTGTCAGAATAACCGGGCCAATACGATCGACGAGCGCCTTCTGCGCATCGCCCTTCGCGCCCGTATTCACCGAAGATATCTCGACCTTGAGCGAGCCCTCGCCCACATCCGCCGGGATACCCGTACTCACGTTGGTCAACTGCAGGACGCCGTTCTTCTTGGACCAATCCGACTCGCCCGTATGCTCCTTGAACTTGCCGCCGTCGGGCCAGTTATGGAAGAACGCCTCCATCTTCACGGAATCGAGGCGACCGGTGAAATACGCACCGATGCTGTCGCCCTTTCCGTCACCGTTCGTGTCGTAGATGAACGCGCTGTCGAGGATGGGCATGTCGGGATTCACGAACTGCAGGTCTCCCGGGAAAGTCTCGGTGACGATGAAGCCCGTGTCTCCTTCCGCTATCTCGTACTTGAAAGAACCGATGGTGAACGTGGGGCCATCGGTCACCGCCTTCGTCGCGCGGATGATGAACTCGGCGCGCCCCTTGTAGAAGTCGATCTGGTAGCCGAAAACCGTCTTCTGGAGTTCTATGCCGCTCACGCTGTAGTAGCGCAGGTTCTCACCCGCCGCAAGCGACTGGATGTAAAAAGATTTTTCGTTCACGGCAGTATCGGTCTTTGCGGAATCGGGGCCTATCGGGATATAGGCGCGCACGTAAATTTTGACCTCGTCACCCACCTCGAGCTGAATCTTGGTTTCACTGTCCACAGGATGGTCGCATTCCTCGTCTAGGCAATACTGAATGCCCGGCACGTAGAAGTTGTAGACTCGGGCAACATTGAAATCCGCATCCGGCCTGAGCGCCGTTCCGACAGCCACGTTGTAGACAGGGAATTTCGCTTCGGCCACTACACGTACAATCCCGCTTGCACCGGAATTGACTTTTTCCATGTGGGTCACCTGCGGCATCCCTTCCGAAACGAGCTTTACGGCTACGGAATCGGAAGACGCCTTCGGGGCATAGATGTAGAAATCCGTATTCGGGAGCGCGTTTGCCGAAACGGGATCCTCTTTTTCGGGCACGACAAACAGGCCGAGAGCCTTCGTGATTTTCGTCTGCAACAGCTGGTAGGCGCAGCGCGGGTCCGGTTTGTCGCCCTCGTAGTCGATGCAGTCGATCGATTCCTGCGCCAAAAGCCCTGCAGGGAGCAACAGCAACCACAGGAAAAGGAGCGGAAAATGTCGATTCAGGAACTGCATAAAAACCTCAAAAACACGGCCTATACACCAAGTACGACCATTACATTATAAAATGTATCTTTTTTTTTAGAAAATAGAGGCTCGTTTCTATTCCACTTTGGAATAAAAAACGGCCAAAATCAGTGATTTTGCATACATTTTGAATACAAGTCGAGAACTATCGTATCCATAAACAGCCAACCCCTCCCGACCAGGCGGAAAATGCCATCCGACATCTCGGCAAACCCCTCCGAAATCCACCTCGAAAAAACGCTTCCCGGGACACTAAAGCCGAGCCTTTCCAGACCCTCCAGACTCATGCCGAACTTTGTCCGTAACGACAGCTGGATGAATTCCGCGGCTCCGTCCTCGGGCGTGAGCGTATCGAGCGAAAGTCCCGACTCGGGACACCCCGCCTTCACATAGTCCCGCCACTTCGCATAGCGTTCCGGGGCATAAAAGCGGACCCCGTCCAAAAAGCCGTGCGCGCTGGGGCCGAAGGCCAGGTATTCTCCCCGTTTCCAGTAGTTCAGATTATGCAGGCTTTCCTCGCCTTCGCGGGCAAAATTCGATGTCTCGTAGCGTCCGAAGCCCCGTGTTTCAAGGCATTCCACGCCCCGCAGGTACATGTCCGCATACAGGTCCTCGTCCACCGATTCAAGCCCCTTCGCGATACGCAACCCGAGCCGGCGCGAAGGGTCAATCTTCAGCCCGTAGAGGCTTATGTGCCCGACACCGCTTTCCGCAAGCCAGGCGGCATCTTCCACGACATCTTCCACGGTCTGCCCCGGCAAATCGAACATGAGGTCAGCATTGACCCTCAGCCGCGACTCCCCCACGAGCCGTTCGAGGGCGCGGATGCCCGTTTCCACGTCGTGATGCCGCCCCACGCGGTCGAGCAGGCGCTGATGCAGGCTCTGGAGCCCGAGACTCGCCCGCGTAATTCCCGATTCCAAGGCCACCGCCACGCGCTCAGCGTCGCAGGACTCAGGATTGAACTCCATCGTCGCCTCGCGGAGCGCCCCCATCGGGACTCCGGCCCCCGCAATCACCCCGAAAAAACGCTCCAGGAGCTCGGGAGGTATCAGCGAGGGCGTTCCCCCGCCTATGTAAAGCGTCTCGACCCGTTCAAGGAGCCCCGGACGCCTCCCGGCAAAGGTGCTCATTTCGGCCTCTATCAAGTTCAAATATTCCAACTGCAACCATTCCGGTGCCGGAAACGCATGAAAATCGCAATAATCGCAGATTTTCTTACAAAAAGGGACATGTATATATAGGCCGAGCATCAAAATTCCAATTTTTTGATAATTTTAGACATCCGTTTTGTAAAAATTTAATTTATAATCGTAAACATGGAAGAGCAGAAAAAAGACAATTTCGCGCAAAGGATGAAAAAGAGGCTTCCCCTCTTTGTTTTTCTTGCTATCGCGACCACCTGTTTCTTCCTCGCGTCGTCGCTTCTCCTGGACGATTCCTACAAGGACATCATCCTCATTTCCATGGTCTGGGCGCTCCCCCTCTTCATCCACTGACTCCAATGGCTATATCGCGACAGACAGAAAGAAAGTTCAGGGCCGTCTGCTATTACGTCTTTTGCTGGATCCTTGCGGCCGTAGGCACAGACGTGCTCATCATGTATGCGCAACATGCCCAGATCGACGGCGTGCACCTGCTCCAGATGCTCCAGTTCGCCCTTTTCATGGGACTCTCGCACGGCGTCTACGACATCCTCATCCTGAAAGACGAGATGGACTGCCGGGCCGTCTGGAAATCGCTGCTCCTGCGTTCCGCCTACTTCATCTGCGCCATATCCTCGAGCATCATCCTCTGCATCCTGCTTTCGAGGGTCAAGGCAGGCGAAGGCATCGTGAACGAGGACGGGTTCTCCGGCGTCATCGCGGGCTTCCACAATCCGGCAGTACAGGTACGGATGCTCCTGTTCTTCGCGCTCGCGAACCTCATCACCTTTATCCGCAGCGTCCACAAGAAGTTCGGCACGCGAGTTTTCTGGAACACGTTGCTCGGCAAGTCGCAGGAACCACTCGAAGAGAACCTCATCTTCATGTTCATCGACCTGAAACATTCGACCGAACTCGCCGAAGAACTGGGGCATGTCACCTACAGCAACTTCATGAAGGACTACTACAAGCTGCTCTCGAACTGTTGCGAGGAAAACCAGGGCGAAATCTACCAGATTGCAGGTGACGGGGCATTCCTCACCTGGCCCATGTCCGCATGCAGGACCAAGGCGCGGCCCGTGGACTGCTTCTACGACTTCAACGAATGCCTCGAGAAGATCGCGCCCAAGTTCATCAAGAAGTACGGCGTCGCCCCGAGTTTCAAGGCCGGAGCACACTGCGGTACCGTCATTTCTACCGAGGTCGGTAATTTCGGCAGCGAGATGGCCTATCACGGCGACGTGCTGAACACCACCAGCCGCATCCAGTCGCTCTGCGCCAAGCTCGGGCAGGAATTCCTGATTTCCGAGGACCTCTACGCCATGCTCCCGCGCCCCCTCCCCCACGGCTACATGAGCAAGAAGGAAGGTTTTTTCGAATTGAGAGGAAAAAAGCATGAAATTTTGATTTTTTCTCTGCAAAGACCCTTGACAAGCCTAAAATAATATTCTATAATTGGTCTCACCTCGCGGGAATAGCTCAGTTGGTAGAGCACGACCTTGCCAAGGTCGGGGTCGAGGGTCCGAGTCCCTTTTCCCGCTCTAAAAAAGAAAACCACCTTTCAAGGTGGTTTTTCTTTTTTATGTGCCGGGATAAAAAGGAACTCGGAGCCGAGAAGAGGGGCCGACTGAAATTTTTCACATGCGAACATCGTGAGCATAACTGAAAAATTTCAGCACTTGAGGCGCAAGCCTCAAGCCCGTAGGGCGAGGCTTCGGCTCGCGTAGCGAGAGACCGAAGCCGAGTATTCCCTTTTCCCGCTCACCCATAAACAATCCCCTTCAAACTGCTGTAATAGCCGTAACGCTTGATACAGCACAAGATCACATTCTCCCAGAAACAGATTTCCTTCCCTTCCGGGCAACAAGACAGCGCATAACCATAGCAACATTTCCCATTGAAATTTATTTCCGTGTATCCGGCATCCAAGGCATCGCCAAACAATTCCCCAGGAAACTGCGAAATAACTTTTTCTTTTTCATGAATCAGGTTCAAGACTTCTTCCGCCATCTGCGGAGCAAAACCAACCGGCGTGATAGTTTCCCTGGCATCATCTTCTTCAGGAAACTGATCCCTTTCGTATGTGCACAGGACTCCGTCGGAATAAAGGATTATGCCTTTAGGGTTGGCGCCCCAACACCCGTAGTGTACGGTCGCAAACGCAATCGGCGCGCTGTCAAGATGTTTCATTCTTTCAAAACAAGTCATGGGAACCTCCTCGTTTTTCTACGAAGATATATTCTTTGACGCTCCCGAGGGTCGCCTGCCAGGCGACATTTTTTGCACTAGACCCGTTGTTGTATAGCCCTTCTCACCCTTTTGACAGAGTTTCTATCTGTTCCGCAGGGATACCCATGAATTCGACAATTTCTTCGACAGGTCTATTTTTCGCCTTCGTCCTTGAGGCAACGAACAGAGAGACCGTAATGCTTATAATGATCTCCTAGATACACATACGCTTCCCAGTATCTCAAGCGCGCATAAGACGCACTTTCTCTATTAAATTCATCGGCCATCCAAAAACTGGCTTCATCGCCGCTATTATTAAAATAGCCTTGATCATAGTTGCCAGCAGGGAGCGCCGAGAATCCAAAAACATCCGAGCCATTGCCATTACCATACCAACCGGATGTAGCCCTGAGAACCGGACCTGCAGTCGATGCGCCCCCGACCACAGTGAACAGGGTATTCCACTCATCATTGCTAGGCAAATGCCATCCGTTCGGGCAAGCGGACATCGCCACAGACCACGTATAAAGCCGCCCGTACGTGACACAATTGGCTTCATCGTTGCTGTAACAAAAGCTTGAGTCCGTTTTGAAGTTGAGATTTTCCGCCATCCAAGTTTGCGTGCCGATTTTCACAATCTTGTAAGTTTGGCCGTCGCGGGAGTCCGTAAAAGTCCCTTCAGCAAGCTCAGGGACCTTGCTTGATGAGCTAGAACTCAACTTCGGTGTAATACTGGAACTACTTACATCCTTTTTGCTAGAAGATGATTCGGCAGTAATGCTTTCGTCCTTGAGGCAACGAACTGAATATGCAAGAGACAAATCAGAATTATCTATTTCTGGATTATCGCTATTGTCATCCATATAAATGTAATTAGCTCCATAACTAGAATTCTCCGTTGAACTCCAAAAATATGCGGCATATCCATTTAAATAATAACGGCCATCATCAGGATATCTCCGGCCGACGGGCAATGCTGAGAAAGCGTAATTATCCAACCCATTACCATCTTGCCAACCGCTCGAAGACTTGAGCATTTTTGCTGCAACAGATTGTCCTCCGACAGCAGCAAAGAGTGTATTAAATTCATCTTCCGAAGGCAGATGCCAACCATCAGGGCAAGCCTTCATTGCAGCATCCCAGGTATAAAGATGTCCATACTTAGCACAGTATTTAGTAGAGTCTTTGTAGCAAAAACTATTACTCTTATAATTCACCTCGTAATTCAGATTCTCTGCCATCCACGTCTGATTACCAATGGTGACAGTCTTGTAAGTTTTTCCATCACGAAGATCAGTCATTCTAGAAAGAACAAAACGATTCCATTCACCATCGCGATCATCGATTTGTTGAACATAATCGGTACAGGCGGCAAGAAGGGCGGTAAGGATGACACTAATCAAAAACTTTTTCATTATCGTTCCCTTCCTAGAATGCGAAACTTATGCCGATGCCGGCAGCTCCGACGACAGCAAGGCCAAATCCTACACCGCGGAGCACCTGACCGGCCTGGGCCTTGTCTTTAGCGTCATTGAATTCACTCTTATTCGCAAAGTATTCTGTCTCTGCGGCATCCTTCGCTTTGCTGTCCCCGACAACCGCAAGTACGACGCCCGTCACAGCGGTTACAGCACCAATACCGAATACAATCCAGCGGGCCGAACCACTTCCTTTACCATTTTCCACATTCGCGGGCACGCTCTCACCCGCATAAGGCGAACCATCCTTGCCGTCGAGTTCATCGTATGCGGCATTCGCCCTCGCGCGTGTCGCATCTTCTGCCATGTCAACGCCATCAGGGGCATGTACCAGCTGGTGCGTCACCTGCACCACCTCGTGCCACTCGGCTTGCACATCCACCTTCTCTCTCCACCCGTCACCCCTGAGCATGACTTCCGCACACAACGGGATCTCGCCCGCATAGGGCGTACTGCCCGCTTCCTCACCATCGATAAATACGGCAACCGCTTGCGGTTCGCCGTTGTACTCAGCATCAAGTTTAAGACCGCCCTTGCCACGCGACATTTTCTTATTAAATACCACGGTCCTGTTTCTCGCTATTTTCACCTTGAATTCCACAGGATTGTAGCACGGGTGTTCCAAACGTACACTATGCTCCCCAGGAGCAAGTTCCACCTTACCTTCACGCATCCGGTCTCCGTCTACAAAAGTTTTTAACACTCCACGGTCCGCAGCACCATCCGTCAGCACAGGATTCAATATCAAATAACCAAACTTCGGTTCAAGAGTCAATTCAACCTTTTGGTTATTCGCATTAATCTCGACATCAACATCGGCATCGATATAACGATCCATAGAAGCGACAATATGGTGAACACCCTCCTCGATTTGCACTTTGCAAGGAGTACTTAGGCACTTTGTCGAAGCCTTTCCGTCTATGGTTGGCACCGCTCCAGCGGGTTCCGTTATAATTTCAACGACATACTGGTTGGAACCAGAGAAAGAGAACGAATCATCGCTAGAGACGTCGCTGATGCCGCCCACATCCGAAAAACCGGTAGAATTGCCCATAATCTTTCTGAAGAACGCCGGAGCCTTCAACTTGATGATTTTCTCAAGTTCATCAACACTCGCTCCGCGCTCGTTGATGGTCGCAACTAGATTGTTTTTTGCAGTCTCGTAGAGTTCTACAGAAAGCGAGAGCGCGTCGCCAAAGCTACTCACATGAGCTTGGCAAACATAATCTGCAGCAATGTTTCTTCCAGTCTCAACAAGGCAAGAGCCTTCACAATCCTCGATAGTTTTGCCCGGAGGGAGCATCGCTTCGATATTCTCTCGCGTCATGATAGTGTAATACTTGGCGGGAAGTTGTCTTATAGCCTCTCCGCGCAACACGTTAGTCAAGAACTGTCTCTCGGAACGTTTAACCCTCTCATTCACACTAGGGTCTGCAACCGTTTCAAGCACGGCGACATACGCCGCCGAGGCCCACGCCGCAAGGCAAAGAAAAAGGGTAAAAGCTGATTTCAAATATCTCATATTTTCCGCCGGGGAGCACCCATCAAGTATTAAAAAAAATATACATTAATTACATCAAAAAAGGATGCCATTTTCTGCCGTAAACCGAATCAGAGAAAAAAAATGCCAAAAAAGGAACACTTCCGCATTTCAATCGTTTTTACGTATAGATAGGGTTTTCCCTGTCCGCCTTTGCGGGGGCGTTCCCGCAATAAAAGAGAAAATGCTCCGAGAGCTCGGGAAACTATAGTCCCTGGGACAATCCGTTCGTTTAACAGATATTAGCGAAAAAGCCCCGGCATCAGCCAGGGTTTTTCAAATTACGAGGAAAGCACTACACCATGGGAGCGAATTCCGGATGTTCTTCCATTTCCTGTAGCTGGAGCTGGTGCAACACAGCACGGCCCTCGACAAGGCTCTTCTGCACGTCGATGATACGCTGGTTGCTTGAGCCGCGGAACTTGAGTTCGAGCGACTTCTTCGCCATGACGAACGGACCGTCGATAAGGATATCGGCAAACGAAAGAAGTTCCAGTAAATCCGGTTTTTCTTCCCAGTGCTGCTGCAGATACTCGAACGTGTAACCCGTAAAGATGACAAGGTTGAGTCCGCGTTCCTTGATTTCGCGGGCAAGCGGGATAAGCGCCGCCGCCTGGTCCATCGGGTCTCCGCCACTGAAGGTGATTCCGTCCAGGAGCGGGTTTTCGTCGATCATCGAGAGGATTTCTTCGATATCAATAAAATGACCCCCGTTGAAATCGTGGGTCTGGGGATTCTGGCACCCGGGGCAGTTGTGATGGCACCCCTGGGTAAAGATGGTCATGCGGATCCCGGGACCGTCCACGAAGGATTCGGGCTCGATTCCGGCAATCCGCAAGCGCGGGTATTCGTCCATATTATACGCTGTGCTTTACGCGGTCGTTGACTTCGGCGCGCTTCGCGTTATTGAAGCGGTCGACTGTTCCCACGAGGTAGCCCGTGATGCGGCGGATGCGTTCGAAGCAAACGCCTTCTCCATACAGATTCATTTCTCTTTCTGACATTTTTCACTCCTTGATAGTTTGTTTTAATTCCTGTGATTAGCGGATGCCCTTGAACGCCGGCATTCCCGGGTAGAGCCTGCGCAATTCCTTCAGTTTCTCTTCCGAGATGGCATGGCCATCGCTACGTCCGCAACGGGGGCAGCTGTCGCCGATAACGCCCACGAAGCCGCAGACGGGGTCGCGGTCAACCGGGTGGTTGATGGAGCCGTAGCCGATGCCCGACTTCGCCATGTGATGCACAATCTTTTCGAAGGCATCGAGGTTCTGCGTCGGGTCGCCGTCGAGTTCCACGTAGCTGATGTGGCCCGCGTTGGTGAGCGCGTGGTAGGGGGCTTCGAGCGAAATCTTCTTGAACGCCGAAATCTTGTAGTACACCGGCACGTGGAACGAGTTGGTGTAGTAGTCACGGTCAGTGACGCCCTTGATTTCGCCGAACTTCTTCTTGTCCATGCGCACGAAGCGGCCAGAAAGGCCTTCGGCAGGCGTTGCGAGCAAGCTGAAGTTGAGGCCGAGGCGCTTGGATTCCTTGTCGCAGAAGTCACGCATGTGGCCCACAATCTTGAGGCCAAGCTGCTGGGATTCCTCGGATTCGCCATGGTGCTTGCCCGTGAGCATCACGAGTGTTTCGGCAAGGCCGATAAAGCCGATGGAGAGCGTGCCGTGCTTGATGACTTCGCCCACCGTATCTTCCCAGCCGAGCTTCTCGGAATCGATCCACACGCCCTGGCCCATGAGGAACGGGAAGTTCTTTACCTTGCGGCGGCTCTGGACGGCGAAACGTTCCATAAGCTGGTCGCTCACAAGCTGCATCATGCGGTCGAGTTCCTTGAAGAACAGGTCCACGGACTTCATCTTGATGGCGATACGCGGAAGGTTGATGGAGGTAAAGCTCAGGTTGCCACGGCCATACGAAATCTCGCGGGTCGGGTCGTAGTTGTTGCCGATGACGCGCGTGCGGCAGCCCATGTAGGCGATTTCGGTTTCCGGGTGGCCTTCCTTATAATACTGGAGGTTGTAGGGCGCATCCTGGAAGCTGAAGTTCGGGAACAGGCGCTTCGCGCTCACGCGACAGGCGAGCTTGAACAGGTCATAGTTCGGGTCGCCCGGATTGAGGCTGATGCCTTCCTTCACGCGGAAAATCTGGATCGGGAAAATAGCCGTCTCGCCACCGCCCAAGCCTTCTTCGGTGGTGAGAAGCAGGTTACGCATAGCCATGCGAGCTTCGGGCTCGGTACACATACCGTAGTTGATGCTGGAGAACGGAGTCTGGGCACCGGCACGGCTGTGCATGGAGTTCAGGTTATGAACGAAAGCTTCCATAGCCTGGAAGGTTGCCTTGTCGGTTTCTTCGTAAGCCATCTTCTCGGCAAACTTCTGGGCCTTCATCACGATTTCGGTATCGAAGGTCTTGGAAAGTTCGCGGGCTTCCGCTTCCACGAACTTCTCGTTCGGCACGAGCGTCGCGACCATGCCCATCTCCGCCATTTCGGCGTGGAGCTTCTTCACCACCGGCTGGATTTCTTCTTCGGTCTTGCCGGTAAGGAGGATGAGAGCCTTCACCATGTTCGAGAGGTAGGCCTTGCGATAGGTAATGCGCACGCCGTCGGCCATGGCATAGTCGAAGTTCGGAATGGACTGACCGCCGTGCTGGTCGTTCTGGTTACTTTGTATGGCAATCGCCGCGAGGGCCGCATAGCTGCGGATGTCCTTCGGTTCGCGGAGATGACCGTGCCCCGTATTGAAGCCGTTCTTGAAGAGCTTCTTCAGGTCGATCTGGCAGCACGTCATGGTAAGGGAATAGAAATCCAGATCGTGGATATGGATATCGCCTTCCATGTGGGCGCGGCTATGCTCGGGCTTGAGCATCATCATCGTGTAGAAGTGCTTGGCGGATTCGCTACCGTACTTGAGCATGGTGCCCATGGCGGTATCGCCGTCAATGTTCGCGTTTTCGCGCTTGAGGTCGGATTCCTTCGCGGAGCTGAACGTGATGTCACGGAGCGTGTGCATGAGGCGCGTGTTGACTTCGCGGATGCGGGTGCGTTCGGCACGGTAAAGGATGTAGCTCTTGGCCGTATCGGCATAGTTGTTGTCGGTAAGGGCCTTTTCGACGGCGTCCTGGATTTCTTCGATATCCGGCTTGGTCTTGCCTTCGGCCTCGAGGCGGCCCACCGCATAGGCGGCTACCTTCAGGGCAGTACTGCTCAAAATGTCTTCTTGGCCAAGGAGGTCCATCTGCTCCTGGGAGGCCTTGATTTGGTCCTTGAGTTCACCCGATGCGCGGAAAGCCTTAACAATGGCGTCTGCAATCTTCTCGATGTTGAACGGCATTTCGCGGCCGTCGCGCTTCTTGACTGTAAAAATCATCACCTATCCTTCAAATCCCTTAACTAAGCCCTAGTCAAAAGACGTTTGTTCAAAATAAGCCTGTTTTCCTTTTTTCTACTATATCTTGTGTTCAACACCAAACCAATAACACAAGATATAGACATAAGATAATAAAAAGATTTTGGAAATGGGAACTTTTTTTCATAAATTCCCGTAATTTTTTTGTAATATAGAGGCAAACTATCAACACGGCCCCAAAACCGGAATCCGGACCACCACCGCAGGTCGGGTTTCGAGTGGTCCAAGTCCCTATTGCACAAACATTTAGCTGTTTCCGGAGCGTAAAAAATCTATTCACACCCCAAAAAGGGGCTTTTTTCACAAAACCGAGTTGACAAGCTGCCGCAGCCGAGCGGTATTCTTGGAGGCTATTTTATCTCGGCCATGATGGCCAAATACGCCGAGACGGAGACGGAATCGGCGATATTCATCTTGGATTCCGAAGAACCTGCCATCAGTATGTCATACGCCGGCAAGGACTTTCCCCTGGCCTTGCGCAAAGAAAGGTCGTTGTAGCGAGCACCGAGAACGGTCCCGCCAAACTCGTCTAAGGGCTTGTTGCTCACCGCAACGACCTTGCCCAAGGAACCGCCAAAGCCCTCGACAATCGCCTTGGCGCGCGCCATCGCCTTTTTCCCAGCAATGTTTACGACCTGCACCCTGAGCGAATCCTCGTTCTTCAGAACAGGCTCGGCTTTAAACACGTTAACGTTTTCTAGACCGACAATTCCATCCAGGAACGCACCGGCGGCGTCCTTGGATGTAAAGTTGACCGTAACCCTCTGGGTCGCCAAAAAGACATTCTTGGACGATTCGTTGCCGTAAAACTCGTACTTCTGCTTTTTGCGCAGCGTCATGGACTGCGCCTCTATCTCCGATTCGGCAACGCCAAGGCCTTTCGCCATCTGCACCACATCGCCACGACGCACATTCATCTGCTTAAAAAGCTGTTCCTTGTCAGTTCCATCGAACATGATATTCGCGATTACGACAAACTTGTCTGCAAGAAACTTCTTGTGCTCGACCTGGACAACGCGAACATACGACTTCCCGCTACTTTCCATACCATCCAGGGAAAGCGTCGCCATAAGCGATGCCGACACCTCCACGGAATCCGAGGAACTCAACTTTTCCACTTCCGAAGAGCCTTCCACGGAAATCACCTTCCCGATATTCGCGCCAACACTCTGCGCGTTCACTTCGGCCTGGCGGGACGCCTTTTTGCAGGCGCTCTTGATAACGTCAACCTCTAGCGTTTCGGCATTCTTGAGCCGCGACTGCGTGGACACGTTATCGACAAACGCAAAACTGGCCAAGTCGAATTCCAGGGAATCGGATTCCTGCTTGCTATGCGAAATAACCTTTACCATCTGCGATGCCGTATACCCCAGAAAAAACCTCTTGCCCTTTGCATAATCCCATTCCTTCTCGAGCGACGTGCTGAGAAGTTCGTACCCCTGCGGGCCTACGGAATGCTTCTGCAGCAGGGCGAGAATCTTTTCACGGCTCTCGTTCAAGCGCTTGTAAGCGACATCCTTGTTCTTGTCCTTCAGAACCATCTTGAAACTGGTGACATACTCGTCGGCGAGAAAGTTCTTCGTCTCCTCGCTCGAGACGGTCACGCCACCTAAAGACTGTCCCTCCTGTTCCGGAGCCGGTTCCAGGGACGATACCTTCGTTTGTGCAGAAATGTCGGAGGCGCGCCCGATACTGAGTGAAAGTACGAGGCACACGAACGCAAGCACGATGATGACGACGTATGATACTTTGTTCTGCATAGGGCACTCCTTTTTGAGATTTCCTTTTCAATCTACACAAAAAAGAATCCCAAAAACAACGGCTCTCGGGCAAAAAGAATTTTACCGGTTCTTATAGTCTAAACTAGAATATGGCTTTTATTTCTTTGCAAGCAGCATCGCAGAGAACTTCAGCACGACCGCGACGAGCACGGTGGTCGTCATGCTGATGAACGGCATCCACGGCCAGCTGAAGATTCCACCAAGAACCGCAGGCACACCAAAGGCGGGAATGCCTTGAATAAGCACGAGACTCCCCATGCCGCAAACGACGGCAACAATCACCTGCCAGCTCTTGAGGCCCTTCACGAAGAACGCGAGCAGGAACATGCCGAGGAGCGGGCCTGTAAAGAGTCCGGTAAAGAAGAGCGCATTCTTGAGGAGGCTCCCCTGCTGCGTCGCGGCAAACAGAGCGAAAAACACGCCGAGCACGCCCCACACGACCGTCCAGATTTTAGCACGTTTGAGCCCGCCCATTCCGGTAGATTCGTCCCAGCCGAGAAAATCCCGTTCGGATGTATTGCTGAGCGAATTGATGGAACTGGAAAGGCTGCTCATGGCGGCGGCACAGATGGCGGCGACAATCAAGCCGGTCACGCCTACCGGAAGCCCGTTTACGATAAAATAAGGGAATACATCGTTCTGGCCGACGCTCTCGGGAAGGGCGGCAACATGCGAAACCTTGTAATACACATAGAGTGCAGCACCTACCCAGTAGAAAAGAATCGAGACGAAGCAACCAAGCACCATCGAGAGGATACTGGAACGGTTTGCCGCCTTCACGTCCTTGCAGCTCAGATAACGTTGTACAAACTGCTGGTCGCATCCGCGGATAGCAATTTCGAGAATGGCATAAGCAAAGCCCGCCGAGACAAGCGTGCGCGCATTGGAAACATCAAGACTTGCGTCCCACCACTTTGTCTTGCCCGCCGCGCTCGCAAGGGCAGCCATTTCGCCGAAACCGCCAACCGCATTCGAGATAAGCACGAGCACCAGGACGCCGCCGCCGAAAAACACACAGAACTGCATCACGTCGGTCCAAATGACCGCCTTGATTCCGCCAAACCACGTGTAGAAAATCGCGACCGCAGCGCTTACCACGATAGCCAGTTTAAGGTCGATGTGGAGGATTTGCGCAAGCACAAGCGACGGCGCATAGAGCAAAATTCCCGTGCGCAGCAGCAAGTGCAGGCTGTAGAAAACAGCCGCAAGACGACGCACCGTCTTCGAGCCAAACCGCACCTCGAAAAGTTCGTATGCACTGGAAATGCCCGACGTGCGGAAACGCGGGATAAACACGAAACCCACGACGACGATACTCAGGAGAGCTCCTATCTGGAACATGAGGAACGTCATGTTGTCGCCGTACACGTCGGCGGGCGCACCGAGGAAAGTCGTCGCGCTTACGGAAGTAGCGATGAGGCTAATGCCCACGGCGACCCACGGAATGGATCCGCCACCGAACATATATTCCTTGAGGTTCTTGTTGCCACGGGAAACCCAGAGACCAATAAGCAGAGAAAGCAGCAGGTATGCCGCAAGAACAAGCCAGTCAACAGCGGTAAACATAAATCGGGGTTACGCCTTGAGCGATGAAGTTAGGACCGGGATGTCGTCGTCCGTTTCGGGAGCAGGCTCAAGCGGCAATTCCGTATACTGGATAACCTGATTTCGACCACCTTCTTTCGCCTTGTAGAGCGCCTGGTCCGCATAGGTTACCGCCTTCTTCATGTCGTGGAATTCCGGAGTCACGAGGAAGGCGCCAATACTCACCGTCACGCGGAGCGGGTCCTGCTGATGTACATCGAATTCGAGCTTCATCACCGCATGGCGGATTCGTTCGGCGGTTTCGATCATGCCCTCGGGAGTCGTGTCGATGAGGCCCACAACAAATTCCTCGCCGCCGTAGCGAGCAACGACATCGATTTCCTTGCGGATTTCTCCACTGATAGCACCAGCGATTCCCTTGATGACCACGTCACCAATCGGATGGCCGTAAGTGTCGTTCACGCTCTTGAAGTGGTCGATGTCCATCATCAAGACGCCAATGTTATACTTCTGGCGGTCAGCGCGAATCTTTTCGGTACGCAAATTCTCGTGCAACGTGCGGTGGTTGATAAGGCCCGTAAGGCCGTCGCGGGTTGCCAGATCCTTGCCGCGTTCGAACTGGCAGGCACGCGCATAGGCAAACCCGGCGACCCCCGCAAACGCCTTGAGCAAGTTCATCTCGTGCTCAGTATAGCGGTCGCTCTTGCGACTTTCGAGGCAAATAGCGAGCTCCGCCTGTTCCGTGTTCGCATCCGAAGGCACCGGCATTACGAACAGCTGGCGGATTTCCATGTTCTTCTTTTCCTGGTTGTCGATACGCGGGATATAGGCGTTGAACGAGGACTGGTTGAAGGTGCGTTCTACAGGGCGGTTGTGGTAGAGCGCGAGAATCGCGAGCCCCTTGTCCGAAAGCGAGAACTTCTTGCCAAAGAACTGGTCGGCATCGATTCCGTCGCAGCAGACCACATGGCCGACACGTTCCTGGTGAAGGTTGTTGTCGTCCTGCTTGTCGAGGGCAAGGAGCATCATGCGGTCAAACGGGATATTCCCCTTGACATACTCGAAAATCTGGTGGTAAATATCCTTGACCGTCATGTTCTTGAAGAACTGATGCTGATAGTGGTAAAGGACGCTGAACTGCTGCTGCTCGATGTAGTTCTTGGCGGAAGCGAAACTCTTGAAGTAGAGGGCGTAGAGCGTACTTGCGATATAGGTAAGCGCCTGCGCCGTCTGCTGGCCGAACGCATTGGGATAGAGCGAGTCCATCACGAGCGCCCCCACACGATTTTTGCTCCTGTCGAGCATGGGAACCGCCACCAGGGACTTGATCATCGGATTGTCGATGTAGTAGAGCAGGCTCTTGCCGCCAGAAAGGTCTCCTTCGAGAAGGCGGTTCACGTCAAGGCGGAACAGCTGGCTGATAAGTCCGGAATTCTCGGTAATCTTCACATCGGTCGCCACCTGCGCGTTCGGGTCGGTGCTTGCGTAGGCACGGATTCCCCATTCCTTCATGGAATTGAGCGGAGAGAAAACCACAACCGTATGGACATTGGGGACAACCCGCTTGAGCCCTTCGAGCATATCGCCAAACGCCTTTTTCACGTCGGCATCGGCCCGCGCCCACACCTGGTTCACGCGGAGGGTGGAACCAGGCTCGTTGTAGTCGGCGGCAGAGTCATCGAAGGAATTTTTTAGTTCGGGGGTTACAGCGGGGGCTATCCCCGTCGCGCGCATGGCGCGGGTCACCACCGGAAGCGAGGCCGTCTTACCGCCCGGAACCCGGGGCAAGTTCATATAGCCGAGCGCGGCGGCGACACCGGCAAACGGAATCAGGAACAGGAGAAGCCCGCCCTGGAACGAAAGTCCCAGCAGCAATCCTGCAACGACAAACAAAATTATGGACATCAGCATCCGACCCTCTACAGCCTAAACGAACGGGAAAGCATCAGACAAGCTACGCCGCCATAAATAATATGGCTTATCCAGGCCGCCAGAAACGGCGTCAAGGCACCATTTTCGCCCATCTTCAGCCCAATCCGTTCAAGGATATAATAGCTAAAAACGAGCAAAAGGCCAACACCGAACTTCTGGGAAAGCCCCCCAGAGCGGCTATAACGATGGCAGAGCGCCGCCCCGATCAAAAGGACAATCAGGTTCATCCAGTGCGCAGAGAGCTTGAAATGGAGCGCAGTCTCCATGACCCGGGTGTCTTCGCCCGAGCGCTTGAGCACCTCGATGCGCTGCTTGACCATTTTCGAATCCATCTCGTCGGAAACCTGGCGTTCGTTAATCAAGTCCTCAGGCCGAGTAAACACCTTTCCCCGCATCTTCTCGCGCACAAGGGGCATGACCGTCACAGTGCCGTCCTTGTTGAAGATGCGCTTCATGCCGCGTTCGAACATCCAGTACGACTCGTCCGAAAAAGTCTTCATCACGCTGTCGCGGGCGGCACTGTCGAGGGATGCCGTATCCGGCTCCACCCAGCGGACCGTCTTGGCGTCGTAACGTTCCACTAGCCTTCCCTGCTCGCGCAAGAGCAGCACCACGTCGCGCCCCGTCCTGGATTTCCCCGAATAGAACTTGAAAAACCAGCTCGCACGCTCACTGTCGATAAAGGTAAAATCGTTCTTTTCCTTGATGCGCGGGTTCTTCTTTTTCTGCGCATTCGTCTCCATGATTTCCAGGCGTTTGTGGTTTGCATCGGGAAGCCAGAGTTCGCTCATCTCGTAGGAACCGACCGAAGCGAGAACGCCCAGAAAGAAAATGGGGAATAGGGTCTTGAGAGGGCTCTGCCCGGAGCTCTGCATAGCACTCATCTCGAGGTGCCGAGCCATGTTGCCCACCGAAGCGAGCACCGCAATAAAAAGCGACACCGGGGTAATGAGATAGAGCATGTACGGAATGTAGCTCACATAGTAATCGACAGCATCCTTCGTATCGCGCGCAAGCCACGTCTTGATGTTTCCGACAAAGTCGATGACCGCGAACATGAAGATGGCCCCGATCGTCACGATAAGGAACATCTTTAAAAAATTCCAGACAAGGTAACGAGAGAATTTCACGCATGCCCCCTGCCGATAGAACGGAACCAGCGACCGATGGCACGCATCGCCCTGAAAAATTTCGAATCCCCCGTAAAGCGGTCCCGGACCATCGCGATGGTAATGAACACGCCGAACGCCCCAATAATCATGTTGGAAGACCACATGGCAAGTTCCGGCGAGATGATGAGTCGGTCAGCCAGGTTCTCCCCGCCGATAAGGCAAATCCAGTAGATGACGAAAAAGGCAAGGCTGTAGATGATTCCCGTGCCAATGCCACCCTTGCGCGCCATAATCCCGAGCGGCGCCCCGATCAGAATAAAGATAAAGCAGGCAAAGGAAGTGCTGAACTTCTTGTGGATTTCGACAAGGTATTGCGCCTCGCGCTTTTTTTCGGATTCCATGCGCCCCCAGAGGCGTTCTGTCGTGCGGAGTGCGCTGATTTCCTGAAGACGCATCTTCTGTAGCGACCGCCGGGCTTGGACCGAATCAAGTTCGGCAATTCCTTCCGCATCCGCCGGGAGAATACTATCACCCAACACGGAAGCCTTCGCATCTGCAAGAGTGGATAGTCTGACTTTCATGGCCTGTTGCGAGACCGTATCATACTTCGCGCGAGCCTCGTTCACCACGTCCATCATCATTTCGACAGGCATCTCGCGGTCGCTCCTATAGCTGCGGCTACGGCGTTCCAGACGCTCATCTACATTCTGCATGGCGAGGTCCTGCGAAAAGAACCGGATGCGGAAGTAGTTTTCGGGCTTATCAGGGTCCACGATATGCGTCTCGCCACTGCGCAAACGGAACATGAGCGTCGCCCCGTTATCCACGTAGTCCAGCGTCGCACTGTCGGCATAGACCACGCGCGGAGGGCCCTTGCGTTCCATCTCGTACACCTGGATTCCGTAAAGCACACCCGAAACCGGGTCGATGCGGTTCACCCAGAGCTGCACGTCGGGAAACTGCGTAATCAGGCGCCCGGCATCGACAAACACGTGCGGTTTCTTGCGCGAAATGGCATTCATCAGTTCCACCGAACGGTGATTCGCCTCGGGCAGCACCCAGTTGTTGAACAGCACCATCAGAACCGAAAGGAGCATCGCGACAAGCATCACCGGACGCATCAGGGACAAGGGCGAGACTCCCGCCGCCTTTACCGCCGTAATCTCGTGGTCGCCAGAAAGGCGCCCGAAGGCCATAAGACACGCAACAAGCACGGCCATCGGGATCGAGAGCGAAAGCATCCAGGCGAGGTTCAACGCAAAAATTTCAAGGACAGTCGATGCGGGCAGTCCCTTGGACAGGACGTTGTCCAGAATTTTCACGAGAAAATCGACGACAAACAAAAACGTTATGCCGAAAAGCGCCGCCATAAAGGGGCCAATGAGTTCTTTCAACACATAACGGACTAGAATCATTTTTCTTTTCGGTAATATTTTTCTACTTTGATAAGCGAAAGTTAGAATTAACCAAAGAAAAAGAATGAACCACATCGCAAAGACAGCCCTGTTCTCAAGCATTTTTTTCGCATTGACCCTCTTTAGCGGCTGCGCATCGTCCGATGGCGCAAAGAAAACACACACGCAATTCTGCAAGGAAAAGTTCGACAAGGCCGAGGAGCTCTTCAAGAAAGAGAAATACGGACGCGTCATAGACAAACTTGAAGAAATCATGAGCTATTGCGCAGGGACTGGCTACCTGGAACAGACGTCCTTCCTTCTCGCCGAAAGCTACTTCAATCTGGAAGAATGGATCGACGCCCGCGGAGAGTACGGAAGCTTCATCACGAACTTCCCCGGATCCCCCTTCGTGGAGACAGCCGAATTCAAGAAGGCGATTGCTTCGTTCAACATGGAATTCCGCGTGAGCCGCGACGAGGCGAACACCACCATCGCAATGAAGGATTTCGAGCGCTACCTGTCGAACCACCCGGATACGCCGCTCCGCGACTCCATCAACTACTACTACGGGCTCCTCATCGAACGCCTTGCCGAAAAAGAATTCCAGACTGCGCGCCTCTACCTGCGCATGGACAAGCCTCAGGCAGCCGTCATCTACTTCAAGGAATTCCTCGAGACATACCAACAGTCCAAGAGGCGCAAGGAAGCGCTCTTCCTCACCTCGCAGGCCTATACCGACCTCGACCAGTTCGAGACCGCCCGCGAATACCTCGCTCTTGCCAAGGAAGAACTCAAAGAAGACGACAAGGACGGGCAAAAACTCCTCGCGAAGACCGAGAAGAAAATCGCAAAGGCCGAGAAGAATTTTGAAAAGCGCATGAAGAAGGATTCCGAGAAGAAACGCATCCAGAAAGAAGAGAAGACCCTTTTCTACTAGCGATTCGCCAGGCGCCCGGTGGTTGGCATGAAGAACTTCCTGAAGATACTGTTCGCACTCCTCATCGTCTCGACGGCCTATGCCGACGAGGAAGTGAGGGTCGAGCACGACAACTCGCGCCTTTCCATATTCATGCAGCCAGCGATTTCGTTCCTGAGTTTCGACGAACGTGAATACTTCCAAAAGGCCATCGACACCATCTACGCCGACTTCAGGGCGCAGGCCGTCGACAAGGAAGAATCGCTCAGCGTCGCAAAGCAAAACTTCCAGAAGGTCAACTTCTGCTTCCCCGTCATGGGTGGCATCCAGTTCCAGGTGCACAAGGACCACTTCCTGAGTGCCGGAATCGGATTCATCTACGACAAGGAATCCGTCGTGCTTACCGACCGCAAGAACAAGGCGCACAACTATAGCTACACAATCCAGGGCGTGCCCATGTTCCTCGAATACAGGCTCGCCATTCCCACAAGCCTCATCACGCTTTCGAACGGTTCGCTCTTCAGCATCGGAGTCCGGTGGTACTGGACACTTCCCGGCACCGAGATCTACACCACCTGGGGCAAGCTCGAAGCAGAAAACAGCCCGTTGGGTGCCGGGTTCGGAGTAAGTCTCGGCTACCTGGTCACCAGTTGGAACGGATTCAACATCTACGGAGACATCGGGTTCAGTTCCATCTCCGTCGAATCCAAGGAGCGCTTTGCCGACATCGTCCCCGACGGCCCCGAAGAAAAGGCCAAGTGGAACATCGGCGGGCTGCAGCTGCAGATACGCGTGAGCTTCGGGCTGTGGAACTACCCCAAGGAAGCACTCATGCCGAAGAGCGGAACCGAAAGCGAAACGGCACCGGCAATTCCTGCCGAAAGCACTCCCGCACAAGGGAACGCGGCCGCGGCCGACCCGACTGGCGAAGGGACGGGCACCTCCGAATCAACGACGGCCAAGGAGCCTGCGGCCGAAGCCCCCAGCGCTCAGGAACCAGAACAACCCGCAAGCGAAAAAGCAAAGGCGGAATAAATGAGTTTCTGGCCGGGGGAAAAACTGCGTTACGCCGAAACGCACTTCAAGTTCAGGCTTCCGTGGTCACTTCTATACAGGCCGTGGCCCGAAATCATCGTAGACGCGCCGTTCCAGTTTATACCCGGCGAAGAGCCAACCCTATGGATTGTCGTGCGTGATGCGCACCGGTTCCCGACGCTTATCGAGAAAGCGGAAATCAATGGCAAGAACTTTGATTTAAACATTCAGGCGGAAGAACAATTCGGCTTTTACCCTATCAAGCTTGGGCACCTGGAAGCGGGCGTTCATGAACTGAACTGCAGGATTTATGCAAAAAGAACCAGCGAAGATGGGAAAAGTTGCGCGACCAAGATTTTCAACCGCTGGAACTACCCCGGATTAAAGCCCAAGCCGCTCAAAATTCACGTACTCGCGGAACAGCCCCCGAAGGCACCCGGATTTGTCGCCGGCGAGATGCACTGCCACACGCGATTCTCCTGCGACCACGTGGAACACGGAGCATCCCCTGCCGTATTGCAACAGGCGGCAAAGGCAGTCGGGCTTGATTTCGTAAGCTGCACCGACCACGCCTACGATTTCGCATTCACTGAAGAAGACTACACGAAGGAAGCGCCATCGCCCGCGCCCAGGTTCCAGGCACTGCGCGACGAGATTGCGTCGCTTCCTGCCGGCGAAGGCATGCCCCTCCTGCTCGCGGGCGAAGAAGTTTCCGCAGGCAACAGCAAGGGTGAAAACGTCCACATGCTCGCCTTCGCGCCCGACAGCTACCTGCCCGGCCTCGGCGACTGCGGCCGCAACTGGCTCGAGAACAAGCCCACGTTCAAAATTCCGAAACTCCTGGAAATGACCGAAGCGCACTGCTTCGCGGCGCACCCAATGCAGCCCATGGGACTGCTCGAAAAGTTCATCTTCCGGCGCGGTTACTGGAGTCACAAGGACCTGAACCTCGAAGCTCGCCACAAGATTCGCGGAATCCAGTTCTGGAACGGCATCCGCGACGAAGGATTCAAACTCGGACGCCAATGGTGGATCGAGGAACTCGGCAAGGGAAACTACCTACTCCCTATCGGCGGCAACGACGCGCACGGCGACCTGAATGACACCACCTCCGTCGCGACCCCGCTATTCACATTGCGCCACACCCGCGACCATATCTTCGGCAAGGTGCGGACAGTCGTGAAAGAAGATCCCCGGTCGGAGCCGGGGATGACAAAAACGCAACTCACGCGCGAGGCGCTGACCGCAGCCTTCGCAGGCGACAACTGCTACATCACCGACGGGCCCGCGCTCTGGTGGGAACGCGCCGAAATCCACGGGAGCAAGGGAATCATCTTCCACGCCCGCAATACGGCCGACTTCGGCGGCGGATTCCGCTACATCCGCATTTTCGGACGCCGCAACCTGAGCAACGGCAAGCTCTCCCCGAACGAGGAAATCTGCAAGGAAAGCCTCGTCGCCGCCCGTGCGAACAGCGACATCGAAGTCTACTTCGACAACTTCGCCTATCTCCGCGCCGAATGTGAAACAGCCACCGGCAAGTTCGCACTCACGTCGGCGGCAAGGGCCGAAGGATAAGGGGATCGCATCATGCCTCGCTTGATGTCGCCACTGCGTCCGCGCTACATGCGTTATCCCACGGACATCCCGCGGGAAGGCCTCCAGGTGCATCCGCTCCCCCGCGAAAACGATGCCGCACACGGCGATACCGCGACCCCGCAAGACGCATTAAAAAACGCTTCCGGCAACCAGGCGCCAGACACGACAGCAGATACTTTCGAGGAGCCGCAGTACCCCGAAACGATTCGCATATCCGAAGGGACATTCCGCCAAATCCGCGACTACAGCCTCGTGCTCCTTTCGCAGGGCATCACCCACCGCATCATGCGCTCCGAAGAGGGCCCGTTCCAGATTTTCATCCTACCCGAAAACGAGGACCGCGCACGCCTGCAGCTCGCGCTCTACCGCAAGGAGAACCCTCCCCGAGAAGAGAACCCGCCGCTCCCCCTCACGCTGAGCCTGCAACCCATCTGGGTTCTTCTTGTTCCTGTCGTCTGCACGCTTCTCGACTTTTCGGGCAAGGTCGCCCGCATGCATAGTCTCGGGCTTTCCGATGCCGACAAGGTGATGCACGGGCAGTGGTGGCGCACCATCACCGCGCTCACGCTGCACGCCGACGCGCGCCACATCGCATCGAACCTCGTGAGCGGCTACATCGTGCTCACCCTCATGTCGTACCGCACGCCGCTCGCACGCATGGCCCCGTTCCTCGCCATCGCAAGCGCCGTCGCGAACTTCTTCGTCGCGTTCACCGTGCAGACGGACTACCGCGCCCTCGGGTTCTCCACGTTCGTGTTCGCCGCCATCGGCGCGCTTTCCGTCATCGAATTCAGGCTCATGCCCAGGGAGACCCACGGCATGCTCCGGCGGTTCGCCCCCCTCTGCGGCGCCGCCTCGCTCGCCGTATTCCTCGGCATCGGCGAGAACGCCGACGTGCTGGGCCACGCCTACGGGTTTGTCGCGGGCGCGCTCTGCGGGTTCATCCCAAAGAAGAAGGCGCTCCACTGGGGAACGCCTGCCAAACTGGTCGACCTCGTGTGGGTCACTATCTATTTCGCGATTTTCGCTATCGGCTGGAAGTTCGCTCTAAGCTAAAGGCTTGCGAGGAACTTCTTCGCCTTGTCGGCATACATCGCATTGTCGCCGTAGACCTCGACGATGCGTTCGGCGGTATTCTTCGCCTTGTCGTTTGCACCCTGCTGCTGGTATACAAGCACGAGCTTCCACATGGCGTCGGCAACCATCGGGACCTGGTCAACCGGTTCTTCCTTCTGGAAGCGGTCTTCCTTGTCGCCAGTGCGCTTGCCGAACTCGGACACGTACTGTTCGAGCAGACCGGCAGCGGCAGTGTAGTCCGCCTTTTCAATCTTCACGGAAGCGAGACCGTGCAGGGCAGCCGAGCGGACCAAATCTACGGAACCCGCGTTATCGAGCGACTTCTGGAAAAGCGAGGCGGCGCCATCGAAATCACCCTTCTCATACTTGATATTTCCAGCGAAGAGGGCTGCCTTCGCAAGAGCGAGGCCGTCAATCTTGCCGGAATTAATCTGCGCCTCGAATTCGGCGAGGGCGGCATCCTTGTCGTTCGTGTAGAGGAGCGCCATTCCCTTGCCGAGAATTTCGGCCTGTTCGGCAGCAGCGGCCTTCTGGCTGTCCCTAAACTGGACAACGCCGGCCACAACGGCAAGGACAATCACCAGGGCCACGAGGACCTTGGTTCCGTGTTGGACAAAAAATTCCTTGATTTCAGAATTGCTCTGGTTAGATTCGTTAGCCATTTTCGACTTCCATTTTAAATTTAGTGACCCAAACATAGAAAAAATGGAAGACTTTGCCAACTCACACCAAACGCATCTTGACAAAAAAGGGGCCTATTGCTATTTTTGACCCCGCTATGCCACTCTAGCTCAGCTGGTAGAGCAGCTGATTCGTAATCAGCAGGTCGGCAGTTCAAATCTGCTGGGTGGCTCGAAAGCCCCGGTTTCTACAGGAAATCGGGGTTTTTCTTTTGCTCCGCCGGAAAAACCATTCATCGCCTCCCCTCTAACCAAAAAACGCTTTTTTTACTATCTTTGGCGCCCTATGAATCCGAATGGCGCAATCATTGTTCAGAGCAACCTCGAAATCATGGTCGAGGTCGATTCCCCCTCCTACGAAGCGGCACGCGACGCAATCGCCCCCTTTACCGAACTGGTCAAGAGCCCCGAGCACCTGCACACCTACAAGATATCGCACCTGAGCCTCTGGAACGCCGCCTCTACCGGGCTCCGTGCCAAGGATGTCATAGAACGACTCGAAAGCCAGAGCCGCTTCCCGATCCCGGAGACCGTCATCACCGAGATCGAGGACTACATGGCCCGCTACGGGCTTTTGCGTCTCAAGAAAGACGGCGACCGCCTGATTGTCGAATCCGACGACAACTACATGTTCGCCGAAATCTGTCGCCTCAAGGAAGTCGAGCCATTCGTGCTGAACTTCATCGACGACCTGCATGCCGAGGTGGACCCGGAACGCCGCGGCCACCTCAAAATGGCGCTTACCAACGCCGGGTTCCCAGTCGAGGACCTCGCGGGCTACACCGTGGGCGACCCCTTGCCCATCCACCTGCGCGAAACAACTCTCAGCGGCAAGAAGTTCGAACTCCGCGACTACCAGAAAGAAGCGGCACAGATTTTCTATGCGAGTGGTTCCGAGAAGGGCGGTTCGGGCGTCATCGTGCTCCCCTGCGGCTCGGGCAAGACGGTGATTGGCCTTGCCACCATGGCATTGGTGCAGACCAAGACACTCATCCTCACCCCGAATATTTCGGCATCGCGCCAGTGGATCCGCGAAATCTGCGACAAGACCGACTTAACCCTCGACCAGGTGAAGGAATACTCCGGCGAAGTCAAGGAAATCGGCCCGGTGACCGTCGCGACCTACCAGATATTGACCCAGCGCAAGCGCGCGAAAAAAGACGAGAACGCCCCCGACACCGCAGACCTCGAAATGAGCGACGAGGAAGTCAAGAAGGAACTTGCGAACTTCCCGCTGTTCAGCCAGCAGAAATGGGGACTCATGATTTACGACGAGGTGCACTTGCTGCCCGCCCCGGTGTTCCGCCTGAGTACCGAAATGCAGGCGACCCGCCGCCTTGGCCTTACAGCGACACTCGTGCGCGAAGACCACAAGGAAACGGAAGTCTTCAGCCTTATCGGCCCCAAGAAGTACGATATCCCGTGGCGCATCCTGGAAGCGCAGGGCTGGATCGCGACCGCCGACTGTAACGAGATTCGCATCCCGATGGAAGCGGAACTCAAGATGAAGTACGCCCTCGCGCCCATCCGCGAGAAGATTACACTCGCCTCGACGAACCCCGAAAAGACGGACATCGTGGAGCGCCTGCTCAAGCATTTCGACAAGCCCGACGACCGCGTGCTGATTATCGGCCAGTACATCGACCAGCTCGAGGCCCTCTCCGAAGACCTGCAGATTCCGCTCATCACGGGCAAGACCCCGAACAAGGAACGCGAACGCCTGTACGCCGCCTTCCGCGACGGCAGCCAGAAGAACCTCATGGTTTCGAAGGTGGGCAACTTCGCCATCGACCTTCCCGACGCGAACGTGCTTATCCAGGTTTCGGGAACGTTCGGAAGCCGCCAGGAAGAAGCCCAGCGACTGGGCCGCGTGCTGCGCCCCAAGAGCGATGGCGGTGCCGCGCACTTCTACAGCATCGTGACGCAGGATTCCAAGGAACAGGAATTCGCCATGAACCGCCAGCTGTTCCTCACGGAACAGGGTTATGCCTACAAGATAATCAAGCGCGGCGACTGGGATATACTTGTGCGCACGCCCGAAGAACTGGCTGCGCGGGTCTCGCAATAAACTTCGCATAGTTTCGTTCTCGGACTCTCGCTGTACTATTTGTACAGCTTCGGTCCTGCGGCCTCACTCTGCTCGTTTCTTGTTTCGACCTAATTTATTTAAAAAAAAGAGCTAGGAATCTAAATCCTAGTTCTTAATTTTTTTTAGTTACGTCAAGCGATGGCGTCGGCTACTTTTCCATGACGATAAGTTCAGGTTCGCCACGGCCGGGGAGCGGCTTGAATATTTTCACCATCGTCTCGGTCGAAGGGCGGTTGAACCCGCTGGTCGTGCACACGAACAGATAGTTCATACCGGCGACGACCTGCGTGGCCACGCTCAACGGAGCAAGTTTCAAGTAGGCGTAATCCTTCGTCGCGGTCGCAAACACCGCAGAATCTTCTGCAGTAAGCGCTCTCTGGTCCGAAAAGCCACCCATGAGCATTTCGTCCGTCTTGCCGGCGGCAAGGTCCGCGAAAAATCCCTCGACTTCCTTAGCAGCGACTTCCGCACCGTTCTCGGCCGTAATGCGCTTGTTCGAAATCCCGTAGGCAAGCGTCACGTTCGCGTTCGGTTCAAGCGTCTTGAGTTCCGCGGCGGAAGCCTTGCGGCCGCCGCTACCGTAAGTGCAGAACGGCACCACCACCTTGCCCGAAAGGTCGTTCGAAGCGAGGAAGGTATAGATCGGCGGCGCGAAACTCCCGAACATGATCGGGTAGCCGAGGTAGACCGTATCGTATTTCGCGAGGTCGGCCTTCGTGTTCACGAGCGCGGGCCACAGCTTGGTCTGGCGCTGGGCGGCCACCGCATCAATCGTGCTGTCGTATGTCGAGGGGTACGGCGTCACCATCGCAAGTTCGAACACGTCGGCGTTCTTCGCTTTCTGGAAAATCTCCGCAAGCTTCTTGGTCGCGCCCGTCTGCGAGTAATAGACAACGAGCGACTTCGACACGGCCGGCTTTGCCGCCTCCGCGGCAGGTTCCGCCTTGGACTGTTCCTGGTTTCCGCAGGCACACAGCGCAAGCGCCGCGGCAACAACCACAATACCAAATTTGCAATTCATAAACGACCTCCGTTTTCCCTAATTATAATTTTTTCGCGCGGCTAGATTTCGACAGATTCCTCGTCGCCCCGTATAAATGCAGCAAGGCGCTCCACCGTGCGGGCAAAGTCGTTCTTGACGGAACATTCCCAGACCGTCGCCACGCGGAACCCCATGAGCGAGAGCTTCCAGGCTGTCTTCACATCGCGCACCACGTTGTTCGTGAATTTATCGTTCCAGAACTCCGGATTGCTCTTGGGACGGCTCGTAAACTTGCAGCCGTGCTGATGCCAGAAACATCCGTTCACGAAAACGACCACGTTGTACCTGAGGATGAACAGGTCGGGCGAACCCGGCAGGTCATGACGGTGGAGCCTGTAGCGGAACCCCGCACGGAACAGCGCGCGACGCACGAGCACCTCAGGCTTCGTATCCTCGGAGCGTACAGCCCGCATCATTTGCGAACGTGTCATGGGGGGACGAGATTTCCGCTTGCGCTTTTTCACGGTAAAAAATATAGCCATTTTGGGCATGTCGTGCCTTTTTCTGTTTCGGTTAATTTACACCCGTCCCCGCTTTTTTTGATTATTTTACATGTGGGTGTTTACGTATTAGGGAAAAACAAGGAGTAACAATGAGAAACCTTTTTCCCGTTTCTGGGTTTATGCTCAGCGTAGCCCTGATTGGCGCAGGCATCGCAAGCACCTTCGCCGCAGATGAAACCCTCCGATCGTACGCAGAAAAGAACGACATCTATATCGGTGCCATTCTGAACTCGCAGTGGTTTGGCGGCGGACTTCCCGCGCAGTACGAGCAAATTCACAAGACGCAGTTCAACATCGTCGTCGCCGAAAACGAGATGAAGTTCGACGCGACCGAACCTAGCGAAAACAGGTTCAACTACAACAACGGCGACAAGATGGTCAAGTACGCGAAGCAGAACGGCATGCGCGTCCGCGGCCACGCCCTCGCCTGGCACAGCCAGGTTCCGAACTGGGTGAACAACTACAAGAACGACAAGAAGAAGCTGCTCTCCGTTCTCAAGAACCACATCAACAACGTTGTCGGACACTGGAAAGGGCAAGTGGACGAATGGGACGTGGTGAACGAGGCCATCAGCAACAACGAACCCATGTGGCGTTCCTATTCCGTATGGTACCAGGGAATCGGCCCTGAATTTATCGACTCTGCTTTCGTGTGGGCGCACGCCGCCGACCCCGACGCGGAACTCTGCTACAACGACTACAACCTCGAGCAGGGTGTCAACCCGAAAGCCAAGGCAGGGTTCTTGCTGGAACAGGTGAAACGCTGGGTTGCAAACGGCATTCCTATCACCTGCGTGGGCTCGCAGACGCACGTGGAAGACACCACTACCGACAAGCACTTTATCGGTTCGCCGGACAGCCTCCGCTCGCTTGCCAGGGAACTTGCAAAGCTCAACATCAAGCTGAAAATCACCGAGCTCGATATCGGTTTCAAGAGCGGCATCAACGTGAGCAAGAGCGACCTCGAGCGTCAGGGCCAGACATTCCGCCAGTACCTGGACATTATCCTTGAAGAACCGAATGCAGATACCTACCTGATCTGGGGCGTTTCTGACAAGTGGAGTTGGCTTGGCGGGCTCAACAGGCAGAAGGGACTTATTTACGACGACAACCTGAAACCGAAGCCGGCTTTCGACAGCCTGCTGGTGAGGCTCCAGAACTTCGAACCGCCCCAAGATACAATTGTCACGGACACGACAAGCTCCGACACAACTGCCCAAGACTCCTCCATCGCGATTGCACAGTCTGCCGGTCCGGGAAGCGTCACCATGCACGTTGCAGGCCGCACGCTGTTTATTGCCGGCACGCAGTCTGCGAAGGTCGACGTGTTCGACATGCGGGGCCGCCCGGTGTTCAGCGCAAGGAGCGAAAACGGCTCCGTCGAACTGAAGGGAATCCCGGAAGGGCTTTACGTGGTTCGCGTGCGCAACGGGTCAGCAAGTTTGACGAAGCGCTTCGCCATCAAGTAGAAAAAAACTATATTGGCGCACCTTCGGAGTGCATTTTTCTATATTGGCGCCCCTTCGGTGCGCATATAGCTCGGCTCGGTCATGCCAAATGGCACAAGCGCCTTTGTCGTGACTCTCGCCTTTTTTCTATATTTGCCCCCGCTTGGCGCAGGTTGCGCCGCATTTAACGGAGGCTAAAATGGCTCTACAGTTCTACAACACCGCATCGCGCAAGAAAGAAGTATTCACTCTCCCGGAAGGCGTTCCCGCCGTGCGCATGTACTGTTGTGGCCCGACGGTGTACCATTTCGCCCACATCGGCAACCTCCGCACCTACATTTTCGAAGACTTTTTGGTCCGTACGCTCAAGTACTACGGCTACAAGGTGAATCACATCGTGAACATTACCGACGTGGGCCACCTCACCAGTGACGCAGACTCTGGCGACGACAAGATGGAAAAGGGCGCCGCCCGCGAAGGCAAGTCCGTCTGGGACATCGCGAAGTTCTACACCGACGCGTTTATGGCCGACTGGCACCGTCTGAACATCCAGGAACCGACCCGCTGGACGCCTGCCACGCAGCACATCCAGGAACAGATTGAACTGGTGAAGACGCTTGAGGAAAAGGGCTACACCTACCGCACCAGCGACGGCATCTACTTCGATAGCCTCAAGTTCCCGCGCTATGCCGACTTCGCGCGCCTTGACGTGGAAAACCTGCGCAAGGGTAGCCGCATCGACATGGGCGAAAAGCACAACGCTACCGACTTTGCCCTGTGGAAGTTCAGCCCGAAGGACAAGAAGCGCGCCATGGAATGGGACAGCCCGTGGGGCGTCGGTTTCCCCGGCTGGCACATCGAATGCTCCGCCATGGCCATGAAGTACAACGGCCCGACGCTCGACATCCACTGCGGCGGTACCGACCACATCCGCGTGCACCACACGAACGAAATCGCCCAGAGCGAATGCGCCAACGGCGTGCAGTTCGCCCGCTTCTGGATGCACGGCGAATTCCTCCGCACCGCTAGCGAAGAAAAGCTGGAAGACGGCACCACCGAGCAGAAGTTCGGCAAGATGAGCAAGTCCAGCGGCGAATTCCTGACGGTTTCCCTCCTGATGGACCGCGGCTTCAACCCGCTGGACTACCGCTTCTTCGCCATTGGCAGCCACTACCGCAACTACCTGAACTTCACTTGGGAAGCCCTGGAAGGCGCGAAGGAAGGCCTCAAGAGCTTGCACAAGAAGACGGACCCGCTGATTGGCAAGGCCACCGCGATTACAAGCGAAGCCGCCAAGGCTTTCCAAAACGAATTCAAGGACGCCATCGGTGACGACCTGAACATGCCGCGTGCACTCGGCATCATGAACACGATGCTCAAGAGCGATATCGATGACGGCGAGAAGGCCGCCCTGGTGGCCGACTTCGACCAGATTTTCGGCCTGAAGCTCGACGAGCCCCGCGAAGAATATGCCAAGAAGGGTGCCAACGACGGCGTGGATGTCGCAAAGATTGAAGCGCTGATTGCTGCCCGTAAGGAAGCCCGTGCCGCCAAGAACTGGGCCGAAAGTGACCGCATCCGCGACGAACTCGCCGCGATGAATGTTGTCATCAAGGACAGCAAGGAAGGCACGACCTGGGAATTGAAATAACCCGGAAGCCCCTTGAATAAACTAATATTTTCCGACCGTTATGCGCGGTCGGATTTTTTTATCCCTTGGCCTTCGCCTTGGGAATGCGCGGCATTTTCGCCGTATGGTGTCGCACGACGGCACCCGAATGATGAATCGGCAAGGGCTTTTCGTCACGAATAACCTCGCCCGTGCGGGCAAGGCCGTCTGACTTTAACTGACCGGTCAAAAGATTAGGATTGATCGCCATAGGTCCTCTCCAAAAACGTGAGTCTAATCAAGATAATTAAATTTTTTCAGTTGTCAAGTGTCCTGTCCGATTTTACATTTTATCTTATGCGTATCAAGCAATTTGTATTCAATCCCTTCGGCGTAAACGGCTTTGTACTCAGCAATGACGCGGGCGATGCCATCCTGATAGACCCTAGCGTGTCGAACGAACGTGAAGAGGACGCCCTAGCAAGCTACATCGAGCAGAGCAAACTCACGGTAAAGCACCTTTTCAACACGCACCTGCACCTGGACCACGTGCTGGGCAATGCGTTTGTCGCCCGCAAGTACGGCGTGCAGCCCGAGGCTCACGAAGAAGACGCATTCATGCTGGATTTGCAAGAAGAACAGAGCGAGATGTTCGGACTCCCGCTGCGTGAACCTTCGCCCGGGCTCGGCAACTACCTTGCCGAGGGCGATGCCGTCGGGGTGCCGGAAATAGAATTGCAGGTCATCCACGTGGCTGGCCACTCCCCCGGCGGCATCGCGTTTTTTTGCGAAAAACCGGGCGAAGTGAACGGTCAGAAGGCACCACCGCTCCTGTTCCCCGGAGACATCATCTTCGCAGGAAGCCGCGGCCGCAGCGACCTATTCGGCGGCGACGACGATGCACTTGTAAGCGGGATTAAGAACAAACTTCTTTCACTCCCGAAAGAGACGGTGGTGTTCCCCGGACACGGGCCCATGACGACGATCGGGGATGAGAGAAGGTGGTATTAAAGCAGATCCCCGCCTTCTCCTCAAAGAGGATAACTCTACTATGGCAACAAGTTGCCAAGTATCGTATAGCGGGGATGACAAATGCGGGGATGGTGAGCACGAAGCATGAGTGACAAGGCGACGGCAAGAATTGGGTGGATTGACGAATTCAAGGGATTCGTGTTGCTGCTCGTGTGCCTTTATCACGTGGAACAGTCGTTTCCGCAGGCGCAAATGGGAATGCTGCACCTGAGCGCACTCCGCATGTCGGCCTTCTTCTTTATTTCGGGAATGCTGTTCAGCACGCGGCGCTTCGGCAATTTCAAGGCTTACTTTATCCACAAGACGCACGTCCTGCTCGTCCCCTACATTTTGCTTTCGCTCCTGTTCCTCGCGCTAGACCCGGTACTCTACAATTTCGACCTTTTCCCGAAGGCGCCGCGCATGACGGTGATGAACATCCGGCCCGAAATCGCGACTGTGTGGAACTACATCTACTGGAACCTCGCGAAAATCTTCGTAGCAGGCAAATCTTCCATCGGGTCGGGGCCGCTCTGGTTCGTGTTCACGCTGTACTCGGTAAGTTTACTGTTTTATGGGGTGCAAAAAATTGTACCGAGAAGATTCATCTTCTTTGTTTCGCTGGCAAGTCTTGCGGGTGGCTGGCTCCTGTATGTCAACCACATCCGCCTGCCGCTCGGAATAGAGCGCGACCTGACAGTACTGTTCTTCTTTGCAAACGGCTGGCTATGTAAGGGAATGTTGAAAGAAAACACAAAAAAAATCTTGGCTCTCGTTGCAGCCACTATCGTCTCTTTCGCCGCCTACGCATACCTCGAAGTTCCCGACCCAGATTTCAGCATCATGAACAACGACCTCGGGAAAGACTTCCGCATTTTTGTTGCGAGTTCCTTCTTCGGCATCGCGGGCCTCATAGGCACTTTCGTTCTCGCCGACAAATTGCCGAACATCATCCCCGTCCGCATTGCCAAGGGAATTCTCCGCAACATCTCGCGTAACGCGCTCGTGATTCTCGCCGTCCACTGGTACACCCTGCTCGTGATGCGCCTGCTTTTCCGCGAAGCTTTCAACAAGCCAGGTGTCGCCTACCTTGCCATCCCCGTGGTCGCAACCGTGGTTATCGCAGCCATACCGCTATTCCGCTGCAAGCTCTACCGCCTGCTCGGCAAAGAGAAAATCGGCGTCCGCGAAAGTCTAAGCATCAAGGATTAGGGCCGCGCCGTCCGCACAGAGATAGCTCTTGTTCATGCGCGGGACCTCGGCCTCTTCCCGCTTCTTCGGAACAAACACCTTGATTGCATAGACATTCTGCTCCGTCTCCGCGACGATATCGCCTTCCTGCAGGTCTTCGTAGAGTTCCATTTCGATTTCAACACCATCGCGGGCAATGCAGCGCACCGACCGCGCCGTGAGTTCCTCTCGCAAGAGAGGAACATCTACAACCTTCTTGTAGGTGCCATGATGTGTCGTCCCGAGGATTCTGTTGCAAAACATGAGCCAAATATAAAATATATGCGAACGCAAGCGTTCGCGCTTCACTCGCCTTACGATTTTTTTCAGTTGCGAGCAGAGCAAAAAAAAAGAATCTCGACTTTCATCGAGATTCACAAAATCCAATTTTTTCTTAGAGGCGAGTGAGACAAGGCGGAGGGACCGAAGCTGTATAAGACATACAGCGAGGGTCCCGACAACGCAGTATCGCGAAGCCTATAAGGGAAAATTACTTATCCGTGAGGAATGCGACGCCCGGAAGAACCTTGCCTTCCAGCAGTTCGAGGGAAGCGCCACCACCCGTAGAGGTGTGGGTCACCTTCTTGTCTGCGCCGTACTTCTTGGCAGCCGTAGCGGTATCGCCACCACCGATCACGGTGATTGCGCCGGCAGCGGTAGCTTCGACGATAGCGTCGGCCATAGCCTTGGTAGCCTTTTCGAAAGCTTCGAATTCGAACACGCCTGCAGGGCCGTTCCAGACGATGGTCTTGGCGGACTTGATAGCGTTCACGAAGAGCTTGGTGGATTCAGCGCCCACATCGAGGCCCATCCAGCCAGCCGGAATGCCTTCGGCGTCAGAAACAGCCTTCGTGGCAGCGTCGGCAGCGAACTTGTCAGCAGCGATGTAGTCGACCGGGAGGATGATTTCCTTGCCAGCAGCCTTGGCCTTGGCCATCAGATCCGGAACGAGCTTGGCACCTTCTTCGTCAAACAAAGAAGAACCGATTTCGATGTTGTTCAAAACCTTCTTGAAGGTGAAAGCCATGCCACCGCCGATGATGATCTTGTCGGCCTTGTCGAGGAGGTTGTTGATGAGCTGGATCTTGTCAGCGACCTTTGCACCGCCGAGGATGGCGAGGAACGGACGCGGAGGATTGTTGAGCACCTGGTCGAATGCCTTGAGTTCCTTGTTCATGAGGAACCCGGCAGCGCGCTGCGGAAGTTCAACACCAGTCATGGAGGAGTGGTCGCGGTGAGCGGTACCGAAAGCGTCGTTCACGTAGACGTCAGCGAGCTTGGTAAGGCTTGCGCGGAAGGCCTTCACGGCTTCCTTGTCGGCCTTTTCCTTGGTTTCGGTGCCATCGGCGTTCTTGATCTTGCGCTTGCCTTCTTCTTCGATGTGGAAGCGGAGGTTTTCGAGGAGGATGATTTCACCCGGCTTGATAGCGGCGCAGGCGGCTTCGACTTCCGGACCCACGCAGTCGGAGAGGAACTTCACCGGCTTCTTGATGAGTTCTTCGAGCTTCTTGGCAACCGGGGCGAGCGTGTACTTCATGTTCTTTTCGCCATTCGGACGACCCAGGTGGGAAGCGAGCACGACGGCTGCACCGTGATCGAGAGCGTACTGGATGGTCGGGAGAGCGGCTTCGATACGCTTGGTGTTGGTGATTTCGCCAGTCACCTTGTCCTGCGGAACGTTGAAGTCAACACGGATGAACACGCGCTTGCCGGCGAGTTCGAGATCTTCGATAGAGAGCTTTGCCATTATGGATTCCTCTTTTAGGGTTAAAATTTACGGGCTAAAAAGTAGAATTTTTCGTGCCGAAATACCATATAAATGGCAAGAAAGATTGTTCTACGTCATAAAATGGGGTTAAAAGCCTCAAAAAAACTTATTTTTTTTAACATCTTCCCTTTTTTTTATATATTTCTCCAAAAAGAGTCTGAATCGGAGATTAAGATGAAGATGAAGCGTCTGTTTTTTGTGGCACTCTGCCTTTCCGTTGCATCGGCTTTCGCCGGGCCCTATGACATTGAAGAATTTACAGCGACCGATGCCGGAAGCCCCGACAACTATATTACAGCCGAATTCGGCGGCCAGCTCAAGACCGCTCCGGCAGACGAGGTCAGCTCCCTCCAGGAAGGCCGTCTCGTCGTCCGTCAGAAGTTTACAGACCCGTTTGGCGAGCAGCCCACCGCCTACCAGCTCTACCAGGGAGGCAAAGGCAACCTTTCCTCGATAGCCGCCCTGAAGGCCGACGGCGTTGACTACTCCAAGCTCGTCACGGCCAAGTTCTACGCCCGCCGCGGCATGCCTGCCGAAGAAGATGTCGAGACCGTCTACTTCGATGGCAAGTCCGTCTTTATCCCGGGCTACTCCACCGCTTTCGCCTTCATCGACGGCGCCTCCGTGCAACTGACCGGCTCCGCTCCCGCCGAAGAACCTCCTTCCGCAAAGCCCGCCGTGGCCTCCAGCGAAGAAGAGGAATGCGACGAATACGATCCGGACTGCGAAGAAGAAGACGAAGATGAGGATGTCGATGTCACCGGCGATCTCGACGAATCCAACGCCAAGGCCGACGCCCGCGACTATGCCATCAGCGACGCTTCCGAAAACGCCACCGACCGTTTCGGTATCGCCGACGAAGTCCGCTTCTGGACTGCCATCGGTCTTTCCGCATTGGCAGCCACCGGCGCCGTTATCGGCGTGCTGCAGCACATGGAAGCGAACAAGGCCGGCAGCGCCTACGACGACCTCAGCGGCCTTCATGACAAGATTATGAACGGCGACGGCGAAGGTTTCCAGGGCATCAACAACGCCTGCCAGACAAACGACAATCCGGAAGCTTGCGTCATCGCGATGAAGCAGTATGCCGATTTCGGTATTCCCTACACGGTTAACGAACTCGAAAAGCGCATAGAAACCAACAAGAACACCCGCGATTCCTACGCATTCGCCCGTAACCTCTGGTTTGGCTTCACCGCAGTCTCCCTGACGGCAGCCATCGTGCTCTTCGTATGGTAATCGAAACCGGGAAAATTTCACTAAAAGACATTAAGTTCTGCTGTATCCTCGGCACCCTCCCAAGCGAGAGGGTAAGGGAACAGCCTGTTGTCCTGAACGTATCCGTATGGCTGGATTTTTCGCTGGCCGCCCAAAATGACGACCTGGTCCATTCCATAGACTACGCCCGACTTTCGGACGATTTAAAGAAATTCATCCAGGACTCCCAGTTCCAGCTCGAAGAGACGCTAGTCCTCGAAACGGCGAAGCATATCCTGGAAAACTACCCCAAGGCCCAGATGGCCGAAGTTTCCATCTGCAAGCCGCAGGCTATCCCGGACTGTGCAGGGGCAGAATCGACCATCCGCATCCGCCGATAAGGCTATCCCATAGTCCTATAGCGCAGGGCCTCGGCGAGGTCCGCGATCTCCACGTCGGGTGCCTGCCTCAAATCGGCAATCGTGCGCGCCACCTTCAGGAGCCTGAAGAATCCTCTCGCGCTCAGGTTCATCTTGTCCGACGAAGCGACAGCGAAACGCTCGGTCTCGCTCGACATGTTCGCAAACTTGCGGGCGCACTCCGATGTCATTTCGGAATTCGACTTGAACGGCAATCCCTCGAACCTGCGGCGTTGCACAGCTCGCGCGGCACAGACCCTGCGACGGATGTCGGCAGAACTTTCGCGGCCGCCGCCATCCACAAGCGATCGCGAATCCATGGGAGGCACGCTCACCTGGATATCGATACGGTCCAACAGCGGTCCCGATATCTTTTCGCGGTAGCGCTTGCGGGCATCGGGCAGGCACGTGCAGGCGCGTCGCGGATCCATGGCGAATCCGCAGGGGCAGGGGTTCATCGCGGCTCCCATCATGAACCGAGCAGGCCAAACGACCGTGCCGCTTGCCCGGCTCACCGAGATAAAGCCGTCTTCCATCGGCTCACGCAGAGCTTCCAGCACGCAGCGGTTGAACTCCGGGAGTTCGTCCAAAAAGAGAACCCCGTTATGCGCAAGGCTAGCCTCCCCGGGCAACAGCCTCGAACCGCCGCCCACGAGCGACACCATCGACGCGCTATGGTGCGGGGTCCTGAAAGGCCGCGACCGCACCGGGCGAAACGAGAACGCATCCCCCGCGCGACTCGCACAGGAATGGATGCGGGTCGTCTCCAGAACTTCCTCGTCCGTCATGTCCGGCAGTATTCCCGGCAAGCACCGGGCGCAGAGCGTCTTGCCCGCGCCCGGCGAACCGACCAGCAAAAAATTGTGGGCGCCCGCCGCGGCAACTTCCAGGGCACGCTTCACCCCCTCCATCCCAACCACATTGGCAAAATCGGGGACGCACCCCTGTACCGAGACATCCCGTTTCAACCCCTCGGCAATCTGGACTTTCCCCGATTTTCCCTCCAGAAAATCAACACACTCCTTCAGCGTCGAGACGCTCACATAGCGAAGACCTTCCACCAGCGCGGCCTCTTCCGCATTTGCATGCGGAACGACCAAGACGCTTGAACCGTCCTTGGGCAAACTCATCGCGATGGACAGAACTCCCCTCACTGGCTTCAACAACCCATCTAAAGAAAGTTCACCCACAAAGACAAAGCGTTCCAGGTTCCGGATTTCGATCTCTCCAGTCGAATCCAGCATCCCTATCGCCAGTGGAAGGTCGAGTGCACTCCCCTCCTTCCGCAGATCCGCCGGTGACAAGTTCACGGTCGTCCTAAACCCGGTCACGACCTTCCCGATAGACCTCACCGCCGACACGACGCGCTCCCGCGACTCGCGCACGGCATTGTCGGGAAGCCCGACAAGGGTGAACCCCGGTAAACCCTGGGAAGAATCTACTTCGACACTAACGGGAACAGCCTTTATCCCGAACAGGCAATACGAACGAATTCTGCGGAACAAGATACACCCACTAAGCCACTGCCGCCTGGAATTTTTCGAGCACGCAATTTTCGATATGCTCGCGGAGCTGGCGCGAAATCGGCGTGCAGACAGTCTTGTATTCCTCACCCTTGAAGAACGGGTCGATCGGGTAGGACACGAACAGACCGTTCACGCCATCCATCACGCGAAGCCCGCGAATTTCAATCTGGTCGTTGAGGACAATGGTCGCAATCGCCTTCATGTGCCCGAGGCTCACGCCATCGCGGAACGGATAGACAAGGACCTGCGTCACGGCAAGACAATCGAATGCCGTCGACACGTTCACCACTTTTTCTTTTTTTTCTTCTGCCATAAGGCCTCCTGTAATTTGTATGAAACCCGCACCGGAAAACTCACTTTGCTCCGGACCTTCACGGGCGCCCTATAAGTGCAAAAAGCATGCCAATTCCAGAAACAGCGTTTTTGAGCAAAAAACGGCATTTCCCCATTTTTTTAGTCAGTGACTAAAGTGATTAATCAGTGATTTAATTATCTTGGAGGCATGCTGCTTCAACCGAACATGAACTGGGAAAAGAACCAGGGGATCGCCCTCCCCACCGTACTTGCCGAACTGACCGTCTCCCCCGACGCCATCCGAGTCGACTTTACCGTCGAGGAACCGCTCGACTGCTTCAGGGCAGACGTCATGGTGAACGGCGGACCCTGCTGGGAAGACTCCTGTGTCGAGATTTTTCTGCAGAATCCACGCAACTCTAGCGAATACTTCAACTTCGAGACGACCAGCCGCGGATTCATCCTCGCCGCACGTGGACTGGGACGCGAAAACAGGACCAAGCTCGACGATTCTGAAATCGGGACCATCAAGCGCACGAAGCAACTCGCGAGCGTCGTCGGGGACTTCATCAGCTGGGGTATGAGCGTCACCCTCCCCGCGGCCCTGTTCGGGATTGAATCGTTCGAAGGGATGCGCCTTCGTGGCAACCTCTACAAGTGCGCCGACAAGGCAAAGACCCCCCATTACCTCAGCGCCTTCCCAATCGACACTGAGAGGCCGGATTTCCACCGTCCCGAGTTTTTCAGGGATTTAAATTAGACCTCCATTTTACTATCTTTGGCCTCGGAATTTTTAACAGGACCAAGGTCATGAGCTACAATCCTCTCGCCGAACAGGCAAATGCGGAACTCTCCGCAAACGGCTGCAACGTTCTCTCCATGCTTTCCGAAAGGGGCAAGGCGATCTTCTTCCCGCGCAAGGGCATTCTGGGCCAGGGCGCCGAAGCCAAGGGCTCCGAAATCAACGCGACTATCGGCACCGCCCTCGAAGACGACGGGAGCCCGCTCGTGCTCGACTGCGTGCTCAAGAGCCTGAACCTCCCCAAGCAGGCGTTCCTGTACGCCCCGAGTTTCGGCAACCCCGACCTCCGCAAGGCCTGGAAGGAACAAATTGTCCGCAAGAACCCGAGCCTAGAGGGCAAGCAGTTCAGCAACCCGGTCGTGACCTGTGCTTTGACCCACGCCATCAGCTGCGCGGGCTACCTCTTTTTGGACCCGGGTGACGAAGTCATCATCCCCGACCTCTACTGGGACAACTACGAGCTCGTGTTCGTGAACAGCTGCGGCGCGAAGATCAAGACGTTCAACACCTTCAAGGACGGCGGGTTCGATACCGAAGCCCTCAAGGCCGCCCTCGCCGAAAGCAAGAGCCAGAAGAAGGTCGTGCTCCTGAACTTCCCGAACAACCCGACCGGCTACACCGCAACAGAGAAGGAAGCCGTCGAAATCGCGAAGATCCTCACCGACTGCGCCGCCGCGGGCAACAAGGTCGTGGCCCTGCTCGACGACGCCTACTTCGGACTCGTGTACGAGGAAGGCGTGACCAAGGAATCCCTGTTCGTGAAGCTGCTCGAAGCCAACGAGAACCTGCTCGCCGTCAAGCTCGACGGCCCCACCAAGGAAGACTACGTGTGGGGCTTCCGCGTCGGGTTCATGACCTTCGGTTTCAAGGGCGCCACCGAAGCCCAGCTCAAGGCCCTCGAGGACAAGGCCGCCGGTACGGTCCGCGGCAACATCTCTAACGCCCCGAGCATCAGCCAGAAGATCCTGCTCGCCGCCTTCCAGAGCCCGGAATACCTGCAGCAGAAACAGGAAAAGTACAACACGCTCAAGAAGCGCTTCGACATCATCAAGAACGAACTCGCCGCGCACCCGGAATACAAGGAGGCCTTCGAGGCCATGCCCTGCAACAGCGGTTACTTTATGTGCATCAAGCCGAAGGGCGTCGATGCCGAGGAACTCCGCCAGAAGCTCATCAAGGACTACAGCACGGGAACCATCATGCTTTCGGGCCTTATCCGCATCGCATTCAGCGCCGTCCCGACCGAAAAACTCGGCAAGCTGTTCGAAAATATTTATAATTGCATTTTGAAGATGAAATAATTGGCGGTTGAAACCCGCCCCTCCGGAGGATAAATGTCCGAAAAGGCAACACTGAACTATAATGGCAAGAGCTACGAACTAAGCGTGGTGGAAGGTTCCGAGGGCGAACACGGCCTCGACATCAGCACGCTGCGCAAGGATTCCGGGCTTGTCACGCTGGATTACGGCTACCTGAACACGGGCAGCACCAAGAGCGCCATTACGTTTGTTGACGGCGAAAAGGGCGTCCTCCGCTACCGAGGCTACTCCATCGAAGATCTTGCCGAGAAGGCCACCTTCCCCGAGACCGCGTGGCTCCTGATTTACGGAGAACTCCCCACGCAGGAACAGCTCGGGCACTTCCGCACGCTCCTTACCGAGAATGCGCTTTTGCACGAGAACCTGCTGCACTTCTTCCGCGAAATGCCGCCGAGCGCGCACCCGATGGGCATCCTCAGTTCCATCGTGAACGCCGTGGGCCTCTTTACCCCGCGCTTCTACGACGACGAAAACATCGCGAGCGCCTTCGAGCTCACTACCGCGGGCCTTATTTCCAAGATCCGCACCATCGCCGCCTTCGCCTACAAGGCAAGCATCGGCGAACCGTTCGTGTACCCCGAAGCGGAACGCAGCTACTGCAGCAACTTCCTCAACATGATGTTCAGCAGCAAGGCCCGCCCCTACCACCCGGACCCGATCATGGAACGCGCGCTCAACACGCTCCTGATTGTGCATGCCGACCACGAGCAGAACTGCTCCACCTCGACCGTGCGCATGGTGGGCAGTTCGCAGGCGAACCTCTACGCGAGTATCTGTGCTGGCATCTGCGCCCTGTGGGGCCCGCTCCACGGCGGTGCAAACCAGGCCGTGCTCGAGACACTGCTCCGCATCCAGCAGAGCGGCATGACCATCGAGCAGGTGATGGACAAGGCCAAGGACAAGAAGGACCCGTTCCGTCTTTCCGGATTCGGCCACCGCGTGTACAAGAGCTACGACCCGCGCGCCAAGGTGCTCAAGAAACTCATGTACCAAGTGTTCGAGCGCGAACACGTGCACGACCCGCTCCTGGATATCGCCATCAAGCTCGAAGAAGCCGCCCTGAAGGACGACTACTTCATCGCGCGCAAGCTCTACCCGAACGTGGACTTCTACTCGGGCATCCTCTATCGCGCCATGGGCATCCCGACGAACATGCTTACCGTGATGTTCGCCATCGGACGCCTCCCCGGCTGGATTGCCCACTGGAAGGAAATGCACGACGACCCGAATTCCAAGATCAACCGTCCGCGCCAGATTTACACCGGCTACACGGAACGGCCCTGGATTGATAGGGACAAGCGATAAACAATAGGCTCGCCAGCCCTGCAGACCACTTTAAAGCAAAACGAGCGGACGACAATTATTGTCGTTCGCTTTTTGTATAAGATTTCTTACTTCACCACCAACGCCACAATCGCGGCAATCAAGCCGCCAAGCAACAGCGCAGCGATTACGACGGCGATGACCATGAACCACTTGGCGTATTTCAGGATTTTCACCATGGCTGAATTCTGGTCCTTTGTGAACTGCTGAACCGCATTCATGGTCGCAGTCACGAGGAATCCGATGTCGTCAATCCAGCCCACTACGGGGATGGCATCGGGCGCCAAGTCGATGGGCGATGCCGTGTACAAAAGCGACATGATGACGAGGAAAACGGCAAGCCCCTTCTGCATAGGCGAGGCACCGTTCAATTCCTTCACATCGAAAACTTCGGGTTCTTTATCCATATCTTACCTCAGTCTCCTCAGCCCACGCGGCATCGGGATTTCCTCGCCGTCTTCGCCGAGCAGGTAGATGTTGTCAAGGCTGATGTAGCCCATGCCGCTATGGCGTGCGCGGAAGGCGAAGTTCTTGATTTTTTTCGGGTCGAGCTGCGGGATAGTCTTGCCCCAGCCTTCCTGTTTCATGTTCTCCCAGATGAGCGTGTCGCGCACCCAAGAACCGCGGGTGTTCTTGAGGCGGACCATGAACTCATCGTAGTCTTCCACCTGGCTGCTCGCAATCTGCACTTCAAAGTAGCCGTCGGGATTGTTGTGGTTCGTCGCGTAGTCGAACACGATGCCCACGGAGTTCTTGACTTCTTCGGGTATCACGTAGTAGGCGCCCGCAAAGTTCGGCCAGCCCTGTGCAGGCGGCTGCTCGATCTGGAAGTCATGGCGGATAAAGCCTCCGTGCGGGGGAGCGCCGTTGAACACCTTCGCGCCGATAGTTGTCGCGTTGTCGCCGTTTGCGACCGGGTACCAGTCTACCGCATCGAGCCCGTTGTCAAAGTTCTGCATGGCCATCGTAGTGCGGTAGGCGCCACGCACGCGGAACGGGATGTTGAGGGCAGTCACCTTGCCCCCGAGCCCCTGTACAACAACGCGGAGTTCCCGCGGGGCGGAATACATTTCGGGCGGAATCGGGATTTTCACGTGGAAGCTCTCGATGGACGCATTCCACTTGCCGTCATCGGGAACGGCGGACACCTCGATCATGCCGCGCTTGCCCCAGTTGCCCACGCTCACAGAGCCGTTCGTAAGCTGGCCGTTTTCCTGCACCGCCGTCACAAACAGGTCTATCGTATCGCCCGCAAGGAGCACCTTCTTCTCGAGGGATGCGGAAATGATTTGCGGGATTGCGGCATCCGCCTTCGTGGCCTTGTCAAGCCCGACAACCTTCGGGTTGATGCGCACCACGGCAAGCCCGAACGCGGGAATCGTGATGTCCTTCGACTTGCTCGGGTTTATGCGGCGCCCGCTCGGGCCCATTTTCGGGTACGGGAAGGCATCCTGCCGGGTTCCTACCCACTTGAATTGCTCGGCGCCAAAGATATCCACCTCGGTACGCACCAAGTCGCCCTTGCCCACTTCGGTACTCCCGGTAGCGGCAACGCTTGCGCGGTCCACCTGCACCACCTGCGGGACTTCGGACAAGTTCACAAGCATCACACGCACGGAATCGCCCTTGCCAATCGCATACGCCTCCACGTCGGGGCTCATGCTCGAAACCGGCAACACGGCAAAGCCGTCTTCCAGGAACTGTTTGTACGTCATATACATGCCGTAATATTCCGCAGTCGGTTCCAGCGACTTCCAGTAGTTCCAGGAACCTTCCTTCAACAGCGCCGTCATGCTGATGGTACCCCAGGTATCGTCCGGGCCCTTGAACAGGTTGCCGAACGCATCCCACGGGAGCACCTGCAGGCGGTTACCGAAACGCATCGCGTGCTGGGCAAAGATGCTCGCCACCGCGGTCGCCTGCGGGTAATCCATGAGCAGGCTGAATCCCTGCACGCACGTGCTGAATTCCGAGAGGAACACGCGGCGTTCACCTTCGAGGTGGCGCTTCATCCACACGTCGAGCGTATCCATGTTCGGGCCCACGTCAAGCATCGCCTTGAGCATCTCGGCAGGCTTCGGCTCATTGGGAGTCCAGTACGGGTAATTGTGCAGGTCCACCACATCGAGGTAGCGCTTGCCATCCTTCTTTTCGGCCTCACCCACAATGCGCAGGAATTCTTCCATCCAGTACTTGCCATCGAGCAGGCCCGCGCCCTTCTGCTGCATCTTGTGCGTGCTGAACAGCGGACCATGCAAGATAATCGTAGAATCCACGGCCTTCATCGCGCGGGCGTATTCCAGGTAACGTGCCGCATAATGCCTTGCCGAAATCGGGCCGGATTCTTCCCACTCGCCGTCAAGTTCGTTACCGATTTGCCACTGCCTGATGTTGTAGCCTTTTACTTTGTTTGCATATCGCACCCAGGCGGCAGCTTCCTTCGAAGTTCCCGTGCCCGCGTTCACGCAAATCACGGCCTGTGCGTTCGGGAGCGTCTTGATATACTTCATGAACTCCTCGAAATCCCACTTGATGTCGGTCCAGTCCGTGCGGGCCTTGTCGCCATTGCGCGTAGACATCGCGTAGAACTTGTAGTTGTTGCCCTCGAGCAAGTCACTCTCGCCGCTGAACAGCTTCATCTCGCGAATCTGCACGCCCTTGCTCGGCAGGTCGGGAGTCTTGAAGCGGATGGCCACATAGCGGGTCCTGATCTGCGCGAACTTGTACTTGGTCGTCTCGGAGTTCACGCGCACCACGGATTCCGTCTTCAGCTTGTTTTCCAGCGCCTGGTGCACGCCCGGATATTCGGCATAGTCCTCGGTCCAGTACGCAAACTCGAACGCCTTCGGGCGCAATTCACCCCAGTCAATCTGCAGCGAGTCAAGATTCATCTTCTCCGGAAATTCCACCACTATCCACGGCGGGTCCACCGGGTCGAGGATTTCGCCCCACCACATCGTTTCCTTCTTGCCATCGGCGAGGTGGCTCCTGCGAACAAAGCCGTAGTTGTCCTTCGTGGTACCGCGGTAAATCGTCTCGCCCAAGAATCCGCGCGCCCACTTCGTAGTATCCGCTGTCCAGAGCCCGGTGCTATCGTAGCTGCCGATTCCGTTCCAGTGATAATCGTTCGAGAGGCTCCCGTTCGGGAAGCGGAACAGCGTGTAGCCGCCGTCCACAAGCGCACTGGTCATATCGTAGTAACGGCTGGGCGGGTTCCAAATCGCAAGGTCCGCCGCCATCATGTTCTGCTTGTCGATAACGACGCCCGGATGCAGGTCATCGACAATCACCGCGTTCTGCGCGGCAAGGGCAGTTCCAACACCAGCGAGTACAGAAAGCGCACCCGCGAACAAAGGGGAAATATTCATAGAAACCTCACCTTGTAAATATAATATAGGCGGCTAACGGCCCTTGAACTGGTCGCCGAACTTGAGTTCAGTTTCCTTGGCGCCGTTCAGGTTCACGAGGCGGCCGGGGTCGAACACCAAGTCCTTCGCAACGCCTTCCTTGAGGGACTGCGCACGGTCCAGGAGTTCGGCTGCGCAACTGCTCGAAAGGAGCGCCTGGCGCACCTGCATCGCGACATCCGAACCCGAAGTTGCATCGTCTAAGCAAAAACCCTTACAGAGCCTTGCGGCGAGCTGCTTGAGCCTGCCTTCGGCCCCCTTGTCGGTACTGCCATCCTCAATCTTGAAACCGTAGTAAAGCTTGAACACGTCGAGCGCCTCGCCCGCGGTTATCACGCGCTTCGGCTTGCCTTCCCAGGCGTCGGCAATCTGCCCGAAAATCCACGGGTTGTGCATGGCGCCGCGCCCGATGGCCACGCCGGACACGCCATAATTTTCAATTCGCTCGCGGGCGACTTCCACGCTGTTCACGTCGCCGTTCCCGATTACAGGAATCCTTGCGGCAGCGGCGACCTTCCCTATCCAGTCCCAATCGGCGAGGCCGTTATAGCCCTGCAGGCGGGTGCGGCCGTGCACCGTAAGCATTTCAACGCCCTCGCCCTCGGCTATCCGGAGCGTCTCCAGCACGTTGATGCTCTCAGAGTCCCAGCCGATACGGCACTTGAGCGTGAGGGGCATATCCACCCCGCAGCCGTCCAGCGCGGCACACACGTCGTGCAATATCTCCTGCAGGCGGGGCAGGTCACGCAACAGGCCCGAGCCGCTGCCCTTGCCCGCCACCTTCGGCGCCGGACACCCCGCATTCACCTCGATGTAGTCGGGCTTGAGCGCCACCGCAATCTTCCGTGCGGCATCCGCCATCTTGTCGGGGAAACGCCCGAAAATCTGCACCCCGAAGGGCCTCTCCTCCGGGAAAAACCTGAGCTGCTTGTGGCCTTCCAGGTTGAACACCGCATCGCCGTCCGTGGGCACGAACTCCGACACCAGGAGCCCCATGCGGTCACCCGAAAGCACGCGGCACAGCCTGCGGAAGGGCGCGTCCGTCACCCCGTCCATCGGTGAGAGTATCGTGTTCGGGAACACTTCCAGATTCCGCAACCGGAAAGTTGTCCGCGACGGCTTTTCGACCTTTTCCAAATTTTCAACATCTTTCAACATTTTAGCAACAATTATCCACACATTGTCCGCAACGAGAGCCCGAAAAAATTATTTAATTTTCAGCCAAGGTATACGCTAACTCTTTGTTAAACTTATATTTATGACGTAAAAAATCTATTAACCCCACACTGAACCGTGCCAAACGTTACAAAACAATCGCTAATTCAAGAAATCGCCAAGTCCACTGGATTTGTGCGCAACGACATCAAGACCGTCATCGAACAGTTCCTTGACCTTGTCGGCGAGAAACTTATCGAGGGCAACACCATCGAAATCCGCGGATTCGGCACGTTTGCGTGCAAGCCGCGCAAGGCCCGCCCCGCAAGGAACCCGCGCACCGGCGAGACCGTCCAGATCGAAGAACGCATGGTCCCCACGTTCAAGTTCAGTAACGACATCAAGGACAAGATTAACTCGCTCGAAGGCATCCTTGGAGAATCGGCAACCGAACCCGAAGAAGCCGAGGCCAAGATCGAAATTTAATTCTCGCTCAAGACTATACGCAAAGCCGACGCACAAGCGCCGGCTTTACTTTTACATTAATGAGGCTATCTCGGCGTCACTTAAAAAGCGCCACCCACCCTTGCCGAGCGTCGCATCCAGCTGCAGGGGGCCGATTGAGATGCGTTCCAGCGTCTCCACGTGGTTCCCTACGGCTGCGAACATGCGGCGGACCTGGTGGTAGAGTCCCTCGCCAATGGCTATCACCACGGAGCCCTCCTCGCGAACGATTTCACGGGCAAGCACGGGTCTACGTTCGTCCTTGAGCATCACGCCCGCAAGGAGCTCCTTCTCCTGCGCATCCGTAAATTCACGAGCAAGCGTCACGCGGTAACGCTTGAGACAGCCCTTCTTGGGGCTCTCGACGCGGTGGATGAAGTCGCCCTGGTTGCTCAGGAGCAAAAGGCCTTCCGAATCCGCATCAAGCCTTCCCACCGTCTGGATTCCCATGGCAGAGAACCTATCCGGCAACAGAGAATATACTGACTGGTGGTCGCGCGGATTGTGGCTGCATTCCACATCCACGGGCTTGTGGAGCATCACGTACAACTTTTCTACGGTCGGGACATCCTCGCCATTCACCATGATACTCTCGGGACGTGAGGCAAACTCCATAAACGGGTCGTCGAGCACCTCGCCATCCAGTTCGACAAGTCCCATACGCACAAGCGCACGGGCCTCCTTGCGGCTTCCGAAGCCGATGCTAGCAAGCAGGCGGTCCAAGGTCAAAGCGGGCATCAATCCTCCACCATAAAAGCGACTATCTTGTTGCGGATATATCCGAGTTCCGGCAGTTCCCCCGTCTTAAGCACACGGGCGCGACGGCGCCAGAACGAAACAAAGAGAATTCCGCCGTAGACGGCCACAAGGAACAGCCAAAAGAAAATGCGGCAGAAGTTGGTCGAAGCGCAAATTTTCCCCGCCGCACGCAGTTCACGGTTACGTTCCCAGTCCATCCGAAAATCCCAGGCTTCCAGGTAAGGAAAACCCTTCGCAACCGCATTTGCGGCGGCTCCATAACCCATCGAAGTATAGTCCCCGCGAATTCCTTCGACATAGCAGTCCACGAACTTGATGTCGAGTAGTCGGAGGCTTTCCGCAATAATATTTTTGAGGTAACGGAAGGCACGACCGTCCAGATCCGGCGTAAGCAGAATCGTCCAGAACTCCTTGTCCGTAAGCTTGCGCTTTTCCTCTTTCTCCGCGGCAGGCTCTTCATCGGGCTTCCCGGATTCCCTGGCCTCAGGTTCTGCTGGATTCGCCTTGATTTTTTCCTCGGTTTGTTGTTTAGGCTCCGCTTCTACAGGCCCTGGCACGGCTGGTTCAGCCGGTTCTATCTTGAGGGGCTTTGCCTCTGACGGCTCGGGTCCAGAAGTTTTTTCTTCGGCAGGTTTCGATTCTACCGGAGCCGGTTTCTTCTCGACGACCGGCGCAGGGGCAGTATCTACAAACTCCGGCACGGCGGCGTCGGAATCACCCGAAGCGTCGACATCGAAAGCCTCTTCGCCATCCTTGTGCTTTCGCTTCTTCTCGCCGCTCCACAGCCGCTTTCCCAGAAAGAAAAACTCGGCACGTCCGCCGCGTTCGTTCGCATCGAAGTCAACCCTGAACTTGAGAGGGAAAAACAGGACAACCAGCGCGATGACGCAGACGACAACCAGCAGCCAGAAGAAGAATCCGCCCATTACTTTTCGGCTTCGTCAGCCTTCTTGCTAATGATGTCGATGAGTTCGGCAAAGCTCTTGGTCTTCAAGATCTGGCCGAACTGTTCCTTGTAGTTGCGTGCGGTCGAAAGGTCGTCGATGACCAGGTCCCAAGCCTTCCAGTTGCCGTTCACGAGGCTCATCTTGTACTCAAGCACGGATTCCTTGCCCTTGTTCCAGAGGTGGGCCGTCACGCGGGCCTCGTCCGTTCCCTTCATCTTCGCAGGTTCATAGACGGTGGAATCGGCACGGTAGAGTTCAAGACGCTTTGCGCTGGAATTGCGTACCATGCGCTGGAACTCCGCGACAAACTTTTCCTGCGAGGCGGCATCCTGCTTGTCCCAGTCGCCCTTCGCAAGCGACTTCTTAGCAAGGAGCGCAAAGTCGAACGAATCGTTCAGCAACGACTTCACGCGTTCCATTTCCTTCGCGTTCCTGCTAGACTTTTTAAGGAGCGTCTGAAGTTCGGCGTCCTTTTTCTTGATTGCAGCCACGGGATCATCGGCAGCGAAAGCAAGAACCGATGCGAGCGAGAGCAACACAAACATCTTCCTAATCATACACATCTCCTATTTTTCCATGAATTCTTTATGAAAATCCGCAAGCGACATCCCCATCTTGGATATCAGGGACGCAAACTCGATATTATACTTGCACACGGCGAAGTAATAATCCTTCTGCAAAGATACATTCTGCGTGTAGGCAGAGACAAGGTCACCCGTCTTGGACTTGTCCAAATCATACTGCATGGCGGCCCCTTTCAGGATTGCTTCCGACGCCCGCAGGCTCTCCTTGATGGCATCAAGCTTGTCCTTCGCAGCAACCACCTGGTAATACTGCTCCACAGCCTTCGCGACAAGGCCATCGGCCGCATAGTGCTCCTTCATCTGCAATCCGCGGTATTCCGTGCGCGCCTCGCGGAAATTGGACCAGTCTTTCCAGAAGTTCAGGCGGTAGCGCAAACCGACCCCAATAAGCCCCGAAAGCTTGTTGACGGCATCTTCGGCAAAGGCGTTCTTCACCATGACCTTGCGGTTGCCCGCCCAGCTCTTCACGTATTCAAACTGGCCCATGATAAAGAACTCCGGAGCAAGCCTAGCCTCGGCCAAGTCCATCTGCAGCCTCCGCGCCGAAAGTCCCGCCGCAAGCTGCTTGAGTTCCGGATGGAACAGCACCGTATAATTCTGCACCTCTTCCAGCGTCGGAAGCGGTTCCGGGCGCGGCGCAAGGCATGTATCTTCGGCAACAAAGACGTCTCCCTCGGAAAGCCCCAGCGAGAACCTTATCGCGAGCTGCACGCGTTTCATTCCCAGATCCGCATCCGTAACGCCCTCCTTCACCGAATGGAGCTGCGCTTTCAGCTTCAGGAGGTCCATCTGCGAAACGTTCGGGTCATCGTCATCCAGCGCCTCCTCGAGCTGTTCGTAGGCCTTGTCCACCTGCTTCTGAGCATCGGACGCAATCCGCTGCATTTCCTTTGCAAGGAGGTAGTTGTAGTAATACGACTGAAGTTCGACGTCCTTCTTGTTGACCTGGCTTTCAATGGAGTACTGCTTTTGCTGGACATCCGCCTCCAGAGCCTTTTTCCCAGAGCGATACTGTCCAAAGTTCAGCGGTTGAATAAACTTGCCCTCGACACCCCAGAACGGGCCCATCTTCGAAAAGTCATAGACATCGATAGTATCGCCCCAGTTGTCTATGGCTTCCTTCAAGCCAGGTGCGGGCCCAACCATCATCGCGATATTGAATGTCGGGAGGATTACCTCGGAAGTGAGCGCGGAAAGCTTTTCCTTCTTGGCCTGCACACCGAATCTGGTTTCGGCAAGCTGGGGATCATTGGCAAGCCCCTTTTCCACAAAGCGCATACAGTCATAGCGGACCTCTCCCGAAAAGGCAAAGGTCGCCACCAAAAGGACTGCCACGATGCGGAACATAATATAAATCTAGCAAAAACATGACAGGAAAGCCCGTCAGCGGTCGCCAAATTACCTCCGTTGGTCAGGAGATTCTACTTGCCGCCATCTGCAAGAAAATCGATGCGCGAAAGATTCCAGTATTTCGCCATCACGTTCTCGTAATAGCCCGTGGGAAGCGGACGGTTCTGTTCCTGCATCCTGTCAACTGCCGAATGCCCGATATTGTAGGCAACGAGCGCATCTTTCCAGTTTCCGTACTTCGCGATAAGGCGAATGAGATAGGCGGTTCCCACAATCACGTTCACTTCGGGTTTCATCAGGTCTTCGGTCGTCTCGATATTGAGACCAAAGCGACGCCCCATCTTCTGTGCCGTTTCCAGCTTGATCTGCATAAGTCCAAGCGCCCCCGAAAAGGCCCCCGACTGCATGCGTCCGCGGGCGTTCGGGTTGCCGTGGCTTTCTTGCGCAACGACCGCCAGAATGAGCAGAGGATCCGTCGAATACGAATGCGCATTTTTCCAGATGAGTTCCGTGAGTTCCGCGCGGGTTTCCGGGGAAATGCGTCCCTTCGAAAGGTATGCGAGCGCCTTGTCGATTTTTACATACTCGATGGTCCAGCGACCCCATGTTTCAAGCTGTTCCAAATCCCCGCGGAGTTCCATTTCCTCGGTGACAAGTTCTGTCATCTGGTTTCGCCGGACGAGCCAAAAATTCGTAAACACGAGAATCGTCACGAACGCGACGGCAAACAGGACAAGCACCATCGGGCCAGAAACCCGGACACTATTTTTCACGGCGCGAGTTCTCCAGGTATTCCAGATACGTCACCCAGTCCTGGATAATGCCAAAGGAACTGAGCATAGTCGTATCCTGTACCACGCCAAGCTTGCGGAGCGGACCTATAGAAGATTCCAGCCTGTCAATTTCGCGGACATAGCGTTCCTTCTGCGCCTGAAGCGCTATAATCTGCGCCTGCTTATCGGCAATCTCACGACCCTGCGCCGCTACGATTAAGAACAGCGTAATCGCCCAGCCCACAATTAAAAGAGCACCCGCAATGGCGACACTCGGGCTCAACCTGATTCCCGTCTTGACCGCATAATGGATTCCAATCTGCTGCAGTTGCTTCGACATGCCCGAATCCTTGTAGGCACTCCTGCTCGGGAATATCTCGAAGATGTTGCGATACTTCGCAAAGTATTCATCCAGTTCCTCGCTGTCGAAGATCAGGACCAGCTTGGAGTTCTGAGCCTGGAGCTTATTCAAAAGTTCAAGGAACAGGTCAAGATAATCGTTCACCTTGAAATGCGCATGCGAAAGGTTCAGGAAGAAAAAGCAACCGGGGCCATCCGCAAGCATGTCAATCTTCTCGCGGACTGCCGGAAGCTGAAAAGCGCCCAACGAACCGGACAGCGTAATTTCCACGTCTTCTCCGTAATCTTCGACCTGTATGTCAATCAAGTCAGAGCGCACCGTCTACCTCCCCGATACCGACACGGAAATGCCGAACTTCTTTTCGTCCATAACGGTAAGCGCCGTCCGCCAGAACGGATATATACGCAAGCCCTGATAAACCTCGGGGGCCGCTGACGACGAGGCCCCGAATACAGGACCGACAAAAACGGATGCGGGCGAATCGAACTTCATCGTCACGACGCAACCCTGAGCGAAATCCTGAATCTTCATTTCCTTCGCTTCCGGATAGACCAACGGATTCTCGCCATCCCACTTCAAGTCAAAGCCATCGATAACAATCCTTCCGCCGGATTTTCCAAGCAAACCGAGTTCGAAAATGGTACCGAAAAAGCACTTTGAATCCATGTACGTGGAATTTGACAGCGTGTACTTTACGGAAATACTCGATGCACCAGGAGCAAGCACATAGTCCTTCTCGACACGGAATACGCCCTTCTTGCCGCCAACCGTAAATCCCTGCTCTTCCAGGAGCTGCACTTCGGCCCCCGACTCGCTGCGGCTAATCGTATAGTCGTAGGGATCCTTGAGCAGGTATTCGCGGAGGGAAAGCGCAAGCCCAATCTGAACTGGAGTCATGTCCACGTTCGGCAAGAGACAGTCGAGGAAGCCCAGGGAGGGTTCGCCGTCATCGCGCCACGCATTCAGCAGGTTCACTGCCGACGACTTGTGGCACAGCAGGCGCAGGACGCCACCGGCGCGATAGTCGAGCAGCGAAGACATGTTCGAATTTTCCATCCAAATCTGCTTTTCGCCGCGCAGCAAGAAATCGCATACTTCCACGCGGAGCCCCGAAAAAGACATCATCGAGTCTAGAGCCGAAGAAGCCGTAAGAAGATAACGGAAGCCCCATTTGCGGACATTCAAGCACCGCATCCCCTCCTCGTTTGCCAAGTCGCGGAAGAAAATCGGGGACATCGCGGGAATAAGCCTGTCGCAAAAGACTTCGAACTTTTCGTCAGAAAGCGAATCACGCCCCCGACGGAAAAGCGAAAGGAAAAACTTCTGCAGCACGTTGACTTCGGGCCTGCGGATCAGCATCTCGCGACAGGTCTTCGCCGAGGCGGGAAGCCCGAGCTTGCGGCCCGCCGACATGAGGTAGCTGAGCGAACCTTCAGGTTCAAGCTGGTTCACCGTATAGCCCACAGGCCACGTCTGCACGTCGTTTGTTTCTACAAAATCAACAAGACGCTCGAAGAAAGCGACAATTTCGCTAGGTTCCGGGGGCAAATCCAAAAGAACGACAGCCGACTTTCCTTCTCGGCAGTAAGGCTCCGCAATTTTACGCCAGTTGAGATCGTCGTTCTCGATGGCACGCGAAAGCTCACCGGAAACAGGAACGATGCGCATCAGCGCTCCCTTGTCCTCAATAGTGAACCAACCGGATGTCGGAGTCGAACGTCCGAGAGCATCCTGGATTGCAGCCTCGCTCACCAGTGCATAGTCGAAACCCGATTTCGCGAGCACCGCCGTCATATCCATTTCCCAGACAAGCGAAGAATTGAAGTATCCCTGCGGCTCCATGTCGAAAAACTTCCTGAGAAGCGTGCAGTGCTGTTCCAACTGCAATCGTTGCACTTCTTCTGGGAATAGCGGAAGCATCGGATCGTAGAAGCCACCGCCCAGGAATTCGAGAAGACCTTCGCGGATACCATTCTTTATCTTGCCAAATGCAAGCGGTTTGGCCACCTTGCGAAGCATGCGAAGCGTCGGGCCATCCATGTAGACCGAACACTTCACCAATCCAGACGTAAGCAACACGTCAAGGCCGTCGAGCAAATTACGCGCAACGGCTTCAAGATCCTTGTAGGCTGTGGCGGGCGATAGCTGGAGAACAAAGGAAATTGTCGGCTTCATGTAGTGAAGAATAGAAATTTTAGTTGCCAGTTATTGGTCATTAGTCATTGGATACTAGCAACTGAGGGACTCGGGATGTTTATTGAGGGGCCTGGCATGATTGCTGCGGTTAAAAACCGAGTTGCACAAGCAGGCCGCCACCAGGTTCGCGCAGGTTTATCGCCGGCGCAACGCTGATTTTGTACCGATCTTTGTACTGTTCAGCCTTTTCCTTATAGCGTTTGCCTTGCTCCTTTTGCGCCGACGAGCCAGAAATATCTGAAGCACCCAACGAGAAAGTAACGGGAACTAAAGTTAGCAGCGTTGCTATGCCAAAAGTTCGCCCCGCTATAGCCGTTCCCAGGTGGTCATAGTCGACAATGAAAGTCAAGGTCACCCCTACAGCAACAGAGACCACCCCCAGGGCAATGGATTTCCAGCCACTTTCAAATCTTTCTGATGCGTATTTCTGACAGTTGTCGCTCCAGCCGCGATAAATATCTGCACTATCCGGGCTAGGGACGTTTCCGTACACTAGGGACAGGAGCGAATCCTGCGGAAGGTTCTTGTCTATCACGGAATCCTGTTTGAAAAATTCGGAACGGCAGCCCCGATCGACGACTATGAGTGAATGCGGATGCTCGGAACCCATGTTTATCACTCTGACAGTGTCCGTGGTCGCCATTCCATAAAAAACGGGGACGGCGAAGGACATTGCAGAAAAAGACAATAAAAACAAAAGAATGTGTTTTAAGCTAGTCATTACGAAGAAAATAAACAATGCAAGCAGCTTACGCAAGAATGCCTGTCGGCCAATTTTACCCTTCATCTAGAAAGGTTAGTAGCGCATGCAGGCGGCTAGCGGGCACAAAAAAAGCCCGCGGGAATGTGGCGGGCGGGCGTAGACGGCGAAAAAAAAAGCCCCGCTCGCCGTTTACGGCAAGCGGGGCGTGAATCCAGCGGCGCCCTACTCTCCCGGGCCCGCAGGCCAGGTACCATCGGCGAAGGGA
>ODAI012114101.1_pt1 | contig 118843 bp, 94 predicted proteins | sample 1539321 | NCBI WGS metagenome assembly ODAI01 (sample SAMN02144231, study PRJEB22623) | gut metagenome | biome: sheep rumen | host: Ovis aries | place: New Zealand
TGAGGGGGTAGTGGTCGCAAGATCGTGTGAGTTCGAGTCTCATCCTGCGCACAAGAGAGAGGTTCTACCTCTCTTTTTTATTACTAATAGTCGATTATGAATGCGGTTCAATCGACATGGTCTGATAGTTCAATGGATAGAATACGGGTTTCCTAAACCTTAGATCCGGGTTCGATTCCCGGTCGGACTACAAGGGCGCTAAGCGCCCGTTTATTTATAGATAGTTATGCGTAACGAAGAAGAACTCCAAGGTGTGACATTGCTTGGCAATCAGCACACGGCTTACCAGTCCGATTATGCTCCCGAGGTGTTGGAGACTTTTGTCAATAAACACCCGGACAATGAATACCTCGTGACATTGGATTGTCCTGAGTTTACCTCCCTATGCCCAAAGACCGGGCAGCCAGATTTCGGTCGTATCATCATTCGGTACATTCCCGCCGAGCGAATGGTGGAGTCCAAGTCCCTCAAGTTATACTTATTCTCCTTCCGTAACCATGGTGATTTCCATGAGGATTGTGTCAACATAATTATGAAGGATCTTGTGAAACTGATGTCGCCTAAATACTTGGAAGTAGAGGGAGTTTTCAATCCCCGTGGCGGGATACGCATATTGCCGTTCGCCAATTATGCTGATGCTAACCATCAGGAAATAAGGCAGCATCGCTTGGTCGCTATGATGGGAAAATAATATGAAAGATTGTCTATTAGTTTTATCCGGCGGGTTGGACTCGACCACGATGTTGTACGAGTATCAGAGTCGTATAGCCAAGGCAGTATCTTTTCATTACGGTTCTAATCATAACGACAAGGAGATTGCCTGTGCCGCGTTGCATTGCAAGCGATTAGGCATAGAACATCAGGTTATTCGATTGCCTTTTTTCAAAGACGTGCTACACTCTTCCCTTCTGAGCGGGGCAGATGCTATTCCCGAAGGGCATTATGCAGACGAAAACATGCACTCAACCGTAGTGCCGTTTCGCAACGGCATTATGTTGTCTATAGCTGCTGCGATGGCGGAAGATAGCGGTTTACAATATGTCATGCTTGCCAATCATAGCGGGGATCATGCAATATATCCGGATTGCCGACCGGAGTTTGTAGGGGCAATGAGTAAGGCGATAGAAGCCGGTACCTATAACGGTGTGCAACTATGGGCACCATACACTAATATCACTAAGGCCGATATCTGCCGTCACGGCAAGGCATTAGGCATTGATTATAGCGAGACATGGAGTTGCTATAAGGGTGAGGACAAGCATTGCGGCCGCTGCGGCACCTGTGTGGAGAGACGAGAAGCACTTGCTGCCGCCGGTATAAATGATACTACAGAATATCAAGAGTAATTATTTAAAGCCCACTAACTTATGTGTCTGGAGGCTCAGAGACCAATGGGGGTGAGCGAGGATATAGTCAATGGTTTCGCGGATATTGGCGGAACCATTTTTTTGTGTACAAGGCTGCAAGTAGGCGTCCATGAGATCATACTGTTCACATACCTTATTGTATATAGTCTCAACATCTTGGCCTGTATATACGACTTTTAGTTCGTCCATGCGGTTTAGTTTTAGCGGCTTCATACCCTTAGGCGAGCATGTTACCCAGTCAATCCCTTCCGGCAACGTATGCGTACCGTTGGTTTCAATGGCGATAAACCGGTTTTCTTCGTGAAGCGCTTCGATAAGGGCTAAGTCCACTTGCAACGCCGGCTCGCCACCGGTCAATATAATCGTCTCCACCTCCTTATAACGATCCACTTCGTCCATCAATTCCTCTAAACTCATCTCGTTATAACCGGCATGCTCGGTGTCACAAAAGCTGCATTGCAGATTGCACCCGCTAAAGCGGATAAATACCGCCGGAGTGCCAGTGTATGTTCCCTCCCCTTGAAGGGAATAGAAGATTTCGTTTATTTTGTACATATTTTATTCAGTCTCGTTCATAGATAGCCACATTGCCAGTAGATTCCTGCACCGACACTTTGTAGCAGTTATCGACATGGTCACAGATCCAACGCGCGATATTTTCTGCAGAGGGATTGACCGGCAATACTTCATTGATATACTTATGGTCGAAAGTATCTTTCACGATACGCTTGATATGGGTGAAGTCTGTCACCATGCCGTCTTGATTCAATTCTGCAGCACGGCAAAAGACCGTAATAAGCCAGTTATGACCATGAAGAGCCTCACATTTGGACTCGTAGGACAGTGTCAGATTATGTGCTGCACTGATTTCAATTTGCTTTTCAACGTAATACATATTATCTCCTTTTTTCTATAGGTCGAGGAAACTCACCATATTCTTCGAAGGTGAAATTCAAGAACTTATTCATCGGTTGTGCTGCGCGACTTATATCCATAAGTTTATCCATAAAATCGTGTGAGCAAACCGTTTCATCACTTAAGTAACAAGACACAGTAAACGCCTTATGACGCAGCCATTCGGGGTGTTTGAAGTCCTTATCAAACCCTGCGGGCATAGTCTTTAAGTCCCAACCGGCGTAGGAGTCAAAATCCGAGCCGAAATAGCGCTTCCATGTTTTGGTGCTCATGATTTGCTCTACTTCCTCGTAATTGGCGTAAATCTCTTTCCGCAATGCGGTCAGTAGATTAGGCGTTGGTCCCCAGATGCCTGCTGTAAACATACAGCAGCCCGGTTGCAAATGTATATAATATCCTCCGCGGTCGGATTTTTTACCTCCTGAAGAGGATGGTAGCCCCGGTTTAGGAGCTGCCGGAAATGCACCGAAGTGGTTCTTATACGGACTTTTGTCCGCGGAGAAGCGAATGTCGCGATTGATGCGCCAAATGCAGTCTTTTGGTTGTAACTCTTTATAACTCGGCTCTATTGCCGTCAGTCTATCAATATATTCTTGTGTCAAAGCAATAAAGCTGCTTCGCGCTGCGTCGTATTCGGCACGATGCGCGTGAAACCACTCGGTGTTGTTGTTTAATGCAAGTTCCGAGAGGAAATCTAAGATCTGTCGGATATTATAGTTCATGAAGTTCTTTTAGGCAGTGTGTTAGGGAATCTGTCCAGTAGGAAATAGTCAAGTCAAAAGTTTGTTTTATTTTGGATTTATTCAGTACGGAGTAATGCGGGCGGGGCGTTTGGTACTGATATTCTGAGGATAGAATCGGTTCAACACGGCAGCTGATTCCAGCCTGGCGCATAATCTCTACCGTAAAATCATACCAAGAGCAAACACCCTCGTTGGTGAAATGGTAAATACCGGGATGCCAAACAGGTGACTCGATAGCGGTGTAGATAGCAGCTGCCAAGTCGCCGGCATAGGTCGGCGTACCAATCTGGTCATAAACCACTTTAAGCAGTTCACGTTCCTTGCCGAGACGCAACATCGTTTTGACAAAATTATTTCCGTAAGCCGAGTACAACCATGCGGTGCGGATGATGATAGCCTCCGGATTAACCGCCATTAGCGCTTTCTCGCCAGCATATTTGGTGCGACCATATGCAGTTTGCGGAGAGATGACATCCTCTTCGCGATACGGCTCACAGCCATCGCCTGCGAATACATAATCCGTGGAGATATGGATGATGCGGCATCCGGTCTCACCGAGATTCGCGACAGCTTCAGCATTGAGTCGCTTAGCAAAAACCTCATCCGTCTCCGCTTTGTCCACATTGGTGTAGGCAGCACAATTGACAATCAGATCGATGCCGTTGGTACGAACAAAAGTCTCAACAGCGGCTTTATCCAAGATATCTAATTCGGCAACATCCGTGAAATAATATGTGTGCGTGGCGTGCTGAACACTTTGTAAACGCATCTCCGTGCCGAGTTGGCCGTTACAGCCGGTTATAAGTATCTTCATAATAGACTTAATTATAATTTCAATCCCTCAAAATCCCTCAATAACGGGTGGCGTTTGTCCTTATCGGATAAAATACGTTTTTCCGGCTCCCCCTGCCACTCAATCGCCAAATCCGGGTCGGAAAGCAATATACCGCCTTCTGCTTCCGGGTGATACAGATTATCACACTTATAGGCAAAAACCGCTTTCTCACTCAGTACTGAGAACCCATGTGCAAAACCTCGCGGAATAAAGAACTGGCGGTGATTATCCCCGCTTAACTCAACGGCATACGACTGACCATATGTAGGCGAGCCTACGCGTATATCCACTGCCACATCCAAGACGCGGCCTTCCAAACAACTAACCAATTTGGCTTGCGTATAAGGGGGACGCTGAAAATGCAGGCCGCGAACTACACCATAAGCGGAGCAAGATTGATTATCCTGCACAAAGACCGCATCAATTCCCGCCGCACGATAACGCTCTTCGTTATACGTCTCAACGAAATATCCACGAGCATCTTTAAATACTTGAGGCTCAATGATAACGAGCCCTTCAATCGGAGTCTTAATGATATTCATTACATTGTTACTTTTATTGCTATTCGTATGCCGTTACGTTCCCACGGACCTAAACCTTCTATATGTGTTAAACGCCGGACATATTCTACTCTCAAGAACTTGAAGATGTTCTCAATTCCGACAGTCATCTCCATATAAGGTAGCATATTATGCGTTGTTTCTCCACTATTATAACTTGATAACAAATGGTAACTTATAATACCCCGTAGCCGTAGTCGTTTGATTCCCGGCAGGAGGTTATAAAACCAGCCTTCCCCGTAATAAGCGAAGTGCCCGCCGACATATCGGTCACCGATAAACTCGTTAGGCCGAATCAGTTGGAATGCCTTTGGGTCTCCAATAAGCGAGTTGTTGCGGGTGGGGTAGAATAGTTTGGTCAAGACCTCTCTTCCTGCCGGCATATAACCAATCTCTATATCTGCATCCACATGCCCGAAACCCGATAACCAAAATCGCTTTGATGCAGAAAGTTTAATTTTGTCATAGAACACCTTATCTTCCGGTATGTATCCCATCTCATTGCTTAAACGCAAGATAGGTGCGTCTTTGCATAGATTAAAGAGCGATTCACGCCCTCGACGGTTATTATACACATGTCCTCCCGGCGTATATCGTAACTCTGCCGTCCAGCCGTAATCGTGGTAGTAGTTTTTCCCGAGCCAATCACCGTTTGAGGCGTAGTTGGCGGCATCAATATGGGTCAATAATGACAAGCCGTTGTGCCATTCTTTCTCGTACTGTAACTGAATGCGCGCGACATACAACATCCGCTGATAGCTGTAGTCGAATCGTATAGAGTTCCAGATATTGTCCCGCTCAATTACACGGTAACTCTGTCCGAGTTCCTCCAGGTCATATCCGGCGCTAAGCCTCAGATAATGGCGATTATTCTGATACGGATGTCGCTCATGCTCCGTAAAGGAGTATAGGACAGATGCAGCACCTTTAGGGCGGTTGTCCTTAAAGCCGTAAGCAAGATAGGCGGAAGCGTACCAATGGCGGCTCAAACTGCTTGTGGTCATGCCTCCAATACGAATTCTCGCGCCTTCCTGTTGATTATAACTGACCGTACTAAAGATAGGACCAAAATCCCACTTGCTATTATCGCGAATGGCTGCTGTCGGCAAGTAATCATCTGCCAGTGCGTAATACGCTAAGGCCAGTGACCGCAGGCGTGGTTTCTCCATCAAACGCGGCACAATACTGTCCGCTTCAACTTGCGGGGCAGTTGTCGGAGCGGTTGCCAGATTGGCTGTAATACTATGCTTCGCTTTGCGCGTCAACGCCAGCTCTATTTCCATCTCATTTTTCCCCGTTAACGAATTGGTGCAACGCATCTTACGAATCCAATTCGTATTCGCTGCCGCCGGCATATATAGTGTATATTGCAGCAGCCTGAAGGTAGAGTCTTGCGTTATATACAGATGCCCGCTAAACCCCACTGAACCCGAGTTGAAGGGCACAAAAGCTATATCATAGCACGCTTGTCCATTGATTTCTACCGTATCTAATATATAGTAGTGGTAGTAACTCAGTGCCATAGTAGAGGACATCGGACTCACCAACCGCATAGAGAGCACATCAATGGAGTTCCGGTAGATGTCAATGGGTTTAAACAGTTTACGGACATTATCTTGCAGTCCGCCGAGGTCAAAGAGTTTATCGGCACCTACCCACAGGACGAGACTATCATTTTCCCATTGCCGTATCGAGAATAATGTCGTGTCGTATTTCAAAGTCAGCGTCTCAAATCTTCTATCTTCATCAGCGTTAACGTTGACTATGGAGTCTTTTGTTTTAATGGCAGCGCGCATCACTTCTACAGCGGTATTGCCTTTGCGGCGGTAATGCCCGCGATGAGAGGTGATGATGACATCATCCAGTTCATATTCCTGTGTCACGACATCTTGCCCGCATACGGGGACAATGAGAGCACTCAACAACAATACTATCCCTAATGAGCGTATCACTTGGCCCGTTTTTGTTTCTGCTTCTGTTTCTGCCAGCGTTCTTTGGCGTAAGCTTGCAAATCTGCTACCGCATCATGCTCGTCCACGATTTCTAATCCGAAAATGGTCTCGATGATGTCCTCCATCGTCAATATGCCCTGAAAAGCACCATATTCGTCTAAGATAACGGCTATCTTGCTGCGCTCTTTAATCATCTGGTCAAAGATATCCCCCACTGAACTTTCCTCATTAAACATCGGAACGGGACGCTTGATATCTCCTAAGGTTCTGTTGAAATTATCTTCCGCGAGGTCTTCTAAGGCATCATCGCGCAATATATACCCCGTGATATAGTCCGGAGATTCGGCATAGACCGGTATGCGCGAAAACACATCATATCGGTCATCATCATAGTACTCCTTAAGGGTCATGCTTTCCGGCGCGATGGATGCTACTACACGGGGTGTCATAACATCATACGCTTTTACATCATCAAGGTGAAGGACATTCGAGATGATGCGGTTTTCGTCTTTCTCGATAACTCCTTCCTCTTCCCCTAAATCCGCCATGGTTTCGACCTCTTCACGACTCACGGCCGCTTCGTCATTCTCCGGGAATATCTTCGTCACCCAATGCATTAATAGTACAAACGGATACATCAACACTATGAGAATCTGTATCATCGTGGCAGCAAACCCCGTTAGATTTCTCCAATAGGTTGTACCGATGGTTTTGGGGATGATTTCACTGAAGATGAGTATTAATAAGGTTGCGATAGCAGAAACCAGTCCTACCCATTGATTGCCGAACACTACTGCGGCTTGTGCACCGACGCCGGCAGCACCAATTGTGTTTGCTATTGTATTCAGCGCTAATATGGCACTCAATGGCTGCTCCGTGTCGGTCTTGAAGCGTAGCATTTTCGTAGCCGGAGCATAACCCTCCTCCTCTCGCATAGTCAAGTAACTTATGGTCGTGGACATCAGCGTCGCTTCCAATACTGAGCATAAAAACGACACCAACAGGGTTATCCCTAAATAGACGAATAATAATCCCATAAATATATTTTTTCTTTTATTTCTTCCATTAACCACCGTGGCGTGGATGTTGCCCCGCATATACCTATGCTTTCGGCGGCATTGCCGGTGCCTTGGTTATGGTGTTCCCAAAGGACCTTGGCCTCCTCGATTGAACTGACAAAATAACTATGCTTATTGGCTTCAACGACATGTCCGAATAGCACTTTAGCGTTACTGCTCTTCTTGCCACCGACAAAAATGATTACATCATGTGTCTTGGCAAAAGCCTGTAATTCACTTACGCGGTTGGACACATTCTTGCATATCGTATTGAACACTTTGACAGGCTGTAGTGTTGCGGCTATCGCGCGATAGTCCTCTTCACTCATCGTCGTTTGCGAGAAAAGGTATGTCTCTTTGGTTCTATCCACCTTTTGGCAGTCTTCGAGGTTCTCCACCACGATGGCTTTTCCTTCTGTCTGCCCTTGCAGTCCGATTACTTCAGCGTGCCCCACTTTACCGAATATGACTATCTGCGCTTCGGGGTGGTTGAGATAGGTCTCACGAATCCGTTTTTGCAGGTGCAACACAATCGGGCAACCGGCATCAATGAGGGTGATGTTATTGCGCTTAGCGGTGAGGTAGGTAGAAGGCGGTTCGCCATGGGCTCGTAGTAACACACGTCCGCCGTGCATTGCTCCGTATTGGTCATAATCAATGGTCTGCAATCCCAATCGCTCTAATCGCGCTACCTCTTGCCCATTATGCACAATATCGCCTAAGCAGCAGAGCGGACCTTTTTCTAACTCTTTCTCCGCTGTCTTAATCGCAGCCGTCACTCCGGCACAAAAACCACTATGTTCATCTATATCAACAGTCATCGCCTCGAACAATATCCACCATTTTGAACAGCAGTTCGTACTGTTCGTCAAGGCTCATGTAGGAGTTGTCCAACAGGAAAGCATCTTCTGCTTGCCGTAGCGGGCTTTCAGCACGGTGCGTGTCGCGGTAATCGCGGTCATTGACATCCGCCATCACTTGCTCCATTGTCATGGATGTATCGCCTTTTTGACGCAACTCACGGTATCGACGAAAAGCACGAACTTCCGGTGTTGCAGTCAGGAAAAGCTTGAACTCCGCTTGAGGAAATACAACTGTACCGATATCGCGACCGTCCATGACGATTCCTTTCTCCTTACCCATCTCGCGCTGTTCTGCCACTAAGAAATCGCGCACCTCTTTTCGGGTAGATATCTGCGAGGCTCTATTGCCGACCTCTAATGTCCGTATCAAGCCCTCTACATCTTCGCCGTTCAGGCAGATGTGGTTCTGCTCATTGAAACGGAGGGACTGCACCGCTTCACCACGCATCCCGGCTAACGCATATGCACGGTACATCGCGCCCGTGTCTACATAGGTATAGCCTGTATGTGCAGCTAAGGCTTTGGCAATCGTGCTTTTCCCGCACGAACTATACCCATCTACTGCTATAATTATTTTTCTCATACTACTTTACTTATTCATCAGTGACGCAATATCCAGGCTCAGTCCCACTTGGAAGGTGAAGTTCGATTTGGTAAGTTGCGTTACCGCAAAATCGACATGTAATTTTGATATCCGCACACCCGCACCGAGACTGAAACCCGCTAACGAGCGTTGGTCAGCCAAATTCATCTCCACGCGGCGTCTATGGTTATAGGACAGGGCTATATAGAACCGTTCCGAGCGCGGCACTACCTCAAGGCTGAATATGGTATGGCTGAATATAAGGTCGCCGACTCCCATCGCAATAGGTTGTTGCATAGACCACCACTGCAAATCATGGAGGGTGAGGCCTAACCGTATCGGGGCATGCTTAAACTTATAGTTTATGCCCAATTGCAGGTTCAGAGGCAGAATCTCATTTCCGCGTCCGCCTTCGAGGGAGTAGAAGTTCTTTAACTGCCAACCGATATTATTAAGACTGAGACCTACTTGCAGCGTTGAGTCCGCCATCTGAAAGTGACCGCCTATATCTGCGCCGAGCGCAAAACTGTTGTAACTCTCATAAAAGGATAGCACGGGTTTGAGTGTCACACCCACCGTAAAGTGAGGACCTAACTGCCGAGCATAAGTCGCATGAATTGCTATATCGCGCGCACCGAAACTGCCACCAGTCAGATTGCCGTTCTCGTCGGCGTACTTCATTTTACCATAATCGAGATAGTGTACACCTACCATGAAGTAGTTGTTTTCCTTAAAATTATGCCCATAGATCGCTGAACCGAACATAGTTCCCTGCATGAGGTATGCGAAATTGAGATTGAGCACCATATGGGTACGCTGCCCCAATAAAGCCGGGTTCGCCATCGCCATACTGATATCCCCGTCGCGCATGCTCACATTTGTACCTCCAAGTGCAGTCATACGGGCACTGACCGGCAAACTCAAGAAGTTAAATGCACTACTTCCGCTGCCGACATACTGCGCACGTGCCGGCACTATAAAACCGACACATGAGAGCAATAATACTATCTTTATTATCCGTTTATCCACAATTTTGCGCACAAAAGTACAAAAAGATTTGGATATATGCAAATAAAAGTGTATTTTTGCGCATAATTCTACAAAACTATGAGAAAAGGGTATTTATTTATTACCTCCTTGCTTGTAACGTTCATCGGTTTGCTGTTGCCTGCATGCCGTGCTAAGAAGCAAATTCCGCAGAATGAGCCGCGTGATGATGGCGAGCCGGCAGGTGTTGCATCGCCGGTTGAACCCGGACGCATCCGCGTCCTATATGGTGTGCCGCCGGAGGTTTATCAGCGTATGCACAACAGCGACAGCACTAATAGTGATGACTCTACGCCAAACAATAGCACTCGAGCTTCAGAGACTTCTTCGTCACGCTGAGGCTCGTCATCCTCATTTGACCCAACTCTTTTGGGAATCCACTCTCTGCTGCAATGCGCATTGTCTGCACTGTGGCTCTGATTGTAATTCTGCCGTGGTGGCAGATCCGGCGACGCCACGAAGCCATGAAGCTGTGCAACCCATGATGCCGGGACCGCAGTCAATGCGGGCCGCCGATTTCTTGAAGGTCATTGATGAGGAGATAACGCCGCATGTGGATCCACATAAGACGATGATTATTATCAGCGGCGGCGAGCCGCTTATGCGTAAGGATTTAGAGTCAGTCGGTCGTGCGTTGTACGAACGTGAGTATCCGTGGGGTATTGTCACCAACGGCATCGCCATGACGCCCAAGCGCTTTGAGGCGCTATGCCATGCGGGATTGCGTTCTATCTCGGTTAGTTTGGATGGTCTCGAAGATGATCATCTTTGGCTGAGACAACACCCTTTGGCATATGAGGGCGCAATCCGTACAATTCGCTTGGCTGTGGAGACACATATTACCATGGATGTAATTACCTGTGTAACACCAAGAATATTAGACCGATTGCCGGAGCTGCACCAACTGCTTATCTCTTTAGGGGTTCCCTCTTGGCGTTTGGTTTCCATTGAGCCGATGGGTAGGGCGGCATCTAATCCAGAGTTACTCCTTTCATCCGCGCAACTGAAACAACTCATGGATTTCATTACTCACTCCTCCCTTATCAACACGCAGTCACCATTAATTTCCTATGGCTGTTCAGGTTTTCTCGGTGACTACGAGGGCAAGGCGCGTGATCATCTTTTCCATTGTGCTGCGGGATTGTCCGTCGCCTCAATCTTAGTCGATGGCTCTATCTCGGCGTGTACTTCTATTCGCGGCAAGTATTATCAGGGCAATATCTACCGCGATAAGTTCTGGGACGTCTGGCAGAACCGATTTGAACTCTACCGCAATCGCGATTGGATGCGCCGTTTGGAACCGTGTAAGGGCTGTAAGGTTTGGCGCTACTGTGAGGGAGACGGCATGCATTTGCGGCAGCCTGACGGACACCTCCTCCGATGTCAATATAACCAACTATCTGCTTTTAGCGAGGCGGTCTTTTGACTTTTTACTTTCGACTAATTATATATTAGAAATTTAGCGCTAAACCAATACCATTTCTACCGGATTGCAGATTCGGTGTAAGGGTAGGCGCACGCCTTTGCCGGACAATGCACATTCATCATCCGAAAAGGCGCAAAAGGAGAGTTCCGAATGAAACGTTAATCTTGGGCAAGAATAGTAGCCGAATAAGGCTCTACTACAATACGGTCTGTTTGGATTCGTCCTAAGCCGGCTTTATTATTGGCCTGCCCGTCATGCGCAAGGATGGTATAAGCGGCCTCCGGGAAAAATGCTTCGGCAGGCTTGGCACCGCCGTTGAGGAGGACGATAAGCGATTTGGAGGTATCGATGCCTTCAAGATCTTTGATCGCATAAACAATGAGGTTCTCGTTATCCGTATCGAGGAACTCCACGTGTTTTTGTACCGCCTCTGCGCTACCGAGTCGGAAGCCCTTATGCGAACGACGGATGGCGATGATCTCGCGGTAATATTCCCAGAGATCATACTTCGCTTTGTTTTCCCACGGGATAATATTGATACTATCCGGACTCTCGAAACTATTATCAATACCCTGCTTGGTGCGATAGAATTCTTCGCCGCCATAGATGAAGGACATTCCTTGCGACACCAGGACAGCCGTCTGGGCGAGTTTGTTCATGCGAAAGCGGGTATTTTCGGTTTCCTCCGTCGCGGAGACCTCTATGCGGTCGCGGAGGCAATAGTTATCATGGCAGGTGATATACGAGACATGCTGCATGGGTTCGCCGCTCCATTCGGGGCAAGCGATAAGTCCGCGCATGACATCTTTGACGGAAGCCGAATTACCCGAGGCAAAGCCCCGCTCATGATCGAAAGGTGAACCGATGAGGGCATTACGGATATCATCGCTGAAAGCGCCCACGCGCGGCATGGCATATGTGAATTGCTTCATAGCCAATTGGTCATAGGGAAACGCCGGTGTGATAGCAGACCAGCCTTCTCCATAGGTAAGGATAGTCGGGTCTATCTCATCCAGCGCGGCTCGGATTTGACGCATAGTCTCCTGATCATGGATACCCATGAGATCGAAACGGAAACCATCTATATGGTATTCGCGTGCCCAGTAACAAACGGACTCGACCATAAAGCGGCGCATCATCTCATGATCTGATGCCGTCTCATTGCCGCACCCCGAGCCGTTGGCGTATGTACCATCCTCGTTCATGCGATAGAAATAATAGGGCACAACACGTCCGAGTGCACAGCCCTCCGCATCGTAGGTATGATTATATACGACATCCATGACAACGCGTATACCGGCTTTATGGAGCGATTGGATCATCTGTTTCGCTTCGCGGATACGGCACGTCGGATCGTATGGGTCGGTGGAATAGCTGCCTTCGGGCACATTGTAGTTCACAGGGTCGTAGCCCCAGTTATATTTACGATTGGAGGAGGTCTCATCAATGGAGCCATAGTCGAAGAAAGGCAGGATCTGGAGGTGGGTGATGCCCATTTTTCGGAGGTGGTCAAGCGCAGGTTCTTCAATCATACCGATGAATTTACCTTTGTGCTGAATGCCGGAGTTTGGGGACATTGTGAAGTCGCGAATGTGTGTCTCATAGATCACTATATCCGTAGGATCGGTCATCGCGGGCCGTCTGTCACCGATCCATCCGGCAGGATTGGTTTGGCGCATGTCAATGATTGCAGCGCGCGCCCCATTCACCGAGACTGCCTTTGCAAAGATACCCGGGGAGAGTGCCGACCATTTGCCGTTCTGAAAGGAGCGAACGGTATAGTATTTGCCTGCCAGATCACCCTTGACGGCGGCATGCCAGAAAGACTGATCATCCTTAGTCAAGGGAATAGTTTGATACGCCTCCCGGCAGGCATCCTCGTAAAGAAGAACCTCCATCTGCTCCGCAGAATTGGACCAGAAGGCGAACTCCGTTTGCTGCGGGGAATAGACACATTCGTTTTCCAAGCGTGTCTGCTTGGCGGTACAGGACAATAAAATTAGCGAGAGCATAGTAATGAAAATGTTTCTCATAGGATTTAAAAGTTTTACTGAGTTTTTTAATATCTCGGCATCTATGCCAAAAGTTGAACGAAGAGAATCTTTTTTAGGCACAAAGGTACAACTTTTAATTGGATTATGCAAGGATTTATGAAAAAAAATCATTTTTGCACGGAAATTTTGTAAAAAGGTCACTTTTATTTGCGTATCTCCAAAATTTGTTGTATATTTGTAGGCAAAAATAGAAGATATATGTCCACGGTGAAATTTATTGATCCGATAGCCGGTGTACATGGCAAGTTATCGGGAGAAAGTAATACGTATGTTCGCAAAGTAAACGGCAAGTTTATCACTCAACGCTGTCCAGACCGGAGTAATCATGTAGCGAGTGAGGCGGAGGCAGCCAATCGTCGAGCATTTGGAGCCAAGTTTGGTACTGCGCGTAAAAAGAAGGCAGAATAGGGAGTGGCGAAACGGGGATAGAGTCGTAAAGAGATTTATCACTAATCCATAAGCGATCTATAACCGATCTATGCTAATGGTCCTGTAGTGGTCCCGTAGTGGTCCCGTTGTGGTCCCGTTACTGTCAGGGGAGGAAATAGTGGGATTAGAGAGGACGGAAGAGGTCAGAAGGAATCGGAAATTATCGGAGTTTATCCGAAATTATCGGAAATTATCAGAGGAGATATTGGAAGGGGATGAATGAGGGGGCAAAAATATGTAAATATTTAATTCCGCCAAGAGATTATATGTTAGTAGTGTTGCAATAATTTTAAGAAAAAAACATAGATAAACCCTTTTGAATGCTTTTGAGCTACGCTCTACGCGGAATTAACTGCTAAAAGTCACTTGTGAGTAAACTCCCAAATGCCTTTTATCACCCAAATCCGCACTCTGACGAGTAAAAGCGTTCAAAAGAAATAAACACAAAAAACAATTATAATTTGTCCATCCTTGAAGAAATATATAAAATTGAACGAGGAAATAAATGAAAAATATAAAAAACAAATCCTAAAAAACACTTATAAGTAACTATAAAGTGTCACTTTACATCACTTGAAACTTGAAATATCGCAACAGTCGTAATTGTAAGTCATAAAAACACCTTTTATTTAATTTAAAGTCGGTTAAAAATAATGAAAAGACTCGTATTTTCTTTTTTATTGCTTATCAGCGCTTCCATGTTGATGGGAAAGGATCCTTATTACATCGTGGACGGCAAACACGGGGTGCAGAAAAAGGATCTGCCACCTGAAGAACAAATAGTTTTGCGTAAAGATGTGCCACCAGAAGAGGCGGTTTTTGCTTATGGAAAAAAAGCTTCCGGCGGAGCGGTGTTGATTAAAACAAAAAATGCCTTACAACAAGCTGCGGCTGAAGATGCTATGTATCAATACAATGGAAGGGCACTTGAGGCAAAGCCTAATCGTGCGAGCGGAGGCCGTGAAGTTCAGCGAATAGAAAAGACTTCTAAATCATATTCGCCAAACTTCAAAGTTATAGGACCTATTATGCTCATTTTGATTCCTCTATCTTTCCTTCTTCTCATAATAAAGTCTATTAGTGTGATGTCGGAGGCAAAATTCTACTGCAAAGGACTTTCCTTTCCGAAGGGAGGGCGATTTGATGCTTTCTCTTGGTTGGATGTGTTCGTTTTTATTGATGTATTAGCAATATTGATATTATTGCTATTTCTTGTAGGGCTACAAGCCGGTTGGCCTTTTATCATAGTAGTATGCGTTCTTGCCATATTATTCTCATTTTCTATGGTTTCAAGAAGTAAGAAGTACATAGAGATTGATAATAACGGTTTTCATGCAATAGATGTAAGAGGTTGGCTCTTAATGCCGAAGTATGTAGAGGTGGCATTGAATTGGAAGCAAATAGCGTGCACCAAATTGTTAGAAGAAGCCGATGGGTACGCCTCAAAGTTTACTATTTTCTTCTATGGCAATCCGGATATGACGGAGCTGATAGAAACCTATAGTCTGCACCATCTCCCTGTTTCGGAAGTGGTGGCTTGTATGAATGATTGCTATGCCCGCTATTCCGGGAAATCCGTATTTGATGCGCCGTTAATAAAAACTCCATAATCTGCAAGTTGCCGCAAAAACCTCTAAAACAGCCAGGGCATTTTAGTGCCAAAATGTCTGTATCTATCATCAACAATGGCCTAATTGTTGGTTATTCATCTGTCATCGTCATCGCACGGGCTCAATAATATTTCTGTTATTTTTTAATAAAATAGGCAAAAAAGTAGATTTTATTTGCATCATTCAGAAAAATGTTGTATCTTTGCGCGCTTAAAATGGCGTTTAGTCATATCGGGGTGAAAAATGAGAGGGGGCAGGAGTTAGGAGTCAGGAGTCAAGACTAAAATGTAATGGGGACGGGGCTGAGATCAAATTAAGTTAGAATCAAATAGTGATAAACAAGGAATCAAATAGTAATCTATGATGGATAAGCAATTACGAATCGGGATTTTTAATGATAGTTTTCCGCCAGTGATGGATGGCGTGGCGATGGTGACTTTGAATTATGCCTGGTGGCTAAAGGACAGGGGTGAGGATGTGCGCGTTATTACGCCCTATGTGCCTGATGCAGAGCCTTTCATAGCGAAGATGACCTATCCCGTTATGCAATACAGTTCCATTCCCGTGCTTGTGCGTAAGCCCTATCGTGCCGGTGTACCGCAAGTGGCGTTTAAGTTTCAGCGGGAGTTTAACCAATTGACTTTTGACATTGTGCACACGCACTGCCCGTTCTCTTCCGCTCATTTGGCACTTCGGGCGGCTAAAAGGCAAAATATCCCCTTTGTCGCTTCGTTCCACACCAAGTACCGTGAAGATTTTGTGCGCGGTACGCATAGCGAGAGGATTGCCGACATGATGATACGCCGGATTATTAAGCTCTATGAACAGGCAGATGCCGTATGGATTCCGCAGGCCGCGGTAGAAGAGACGCTCCGTGAGTACGGCTATAAAGGTGAGGTGACCGTTGTTGATAATGGAAATGATTTTGTTACGCCGGTGGACCAGATAGCGGTAATGCGTAAAGAGATGCGCAAGGAACTCGGTGTGCGAGATAACGAGTTGATGTTCCTCTATGTAGGACAACATATATGGGAAAAGAACTGGGCGTTGATGCTTGATGCGTTGAAGGAAATTCGCGAGTTGCCTTTCCGCTTCTTTACTTGTGGTTCGGGTTATGCGATGAAGGATATAGAAGCCAAGGTGGCAGAATACGGGTTACAAGATAAAGTGACTTCCCTCGGTGTGGTGAAAGACCGCGAGCGTCTTAAGAAGATTCAAGCGGCAGCGGACCTGTTCCTCTTCCCGTCACTGTATGATACATCGCCTCTGACTATCCGTGAGGCGGCAGCAATGCATACTCCGTCTGTGATGATTGCCGGCTCAACGACCGCAGAGGTTATTACTGCGGACGGAAACGGTTTCCTCGCGGAGAATACGCCCGAAGCTTATTCTAAACAATTGAAATTACTCATTGAGCACCCCGAACTGATTGAACCTGTGGCGAATAATGCTGCATCAACCCTTACCCGCTCATGGGAAGATGTAATGGACGAGGTGCGGATGCGGTATAGAGATATAATCCAATGCAAGAAAAGAAATACAGCAAAATAGCATGGCTGGTAGTCTTACTGCTCTTGGCAGTCACTAACCTGTGTGCGCAAACGAGCGTCAGCGGTATTGTCGTTGATGCCGAAACGGGTGAGCCATTGCCATTTGTGCAGATTTACTACATCAAACCCAGTTCGGAAGGCTCTGTTTTCTCAGGTATCGGTACAACATCCGATATGGATGGTAATTTCAGCATCTCCACAACGAAGGAATATACGACCGTCAACTTTGAGATGATGGGCTATAAGACGGAGATGTTTAACCTTCGTAAGGGTCAGAGTGTCAAAAATAAGAAGATTAAGATGACGCCTGATACTTACGGTTTGGACGAGATAGTTGTTACGCCGAAAAACCGTAAGCAACAATATAAACGGAAGAATAACCCCGCCGTAGAGCTGATTCAGAATGTAATCGCCCATAAGGACTCTCTGACTCCCAAGACGCAAGAGCATTACATTGCGTCCACCTATCACAGACAGTCCTTTGCACTTGACAATTTCACGCCCAATTTCGAGAAAGGCTTTTGGAAATCGGTTAATTTCGTGAAGAAATATATCGACACGACGGGCGTCTATCCAGCCATTACATTATCCATCCGCGAGAACCTCGGTCATGAGTACTACCAAGCTAAGCCTCACCGCGAGAAGAAGCGCATAGACAGGAAGCGTTTTTTCGGTCTCGAGTCGTTGATGCCGACTGCCACACTTGAACAGCAGTTAAAGACTATCTTTACCGATGTAGAAATTAACGATAACGACATGAATATGCTGTTCAACCGCTTTGTATCACCGTTATCCTCGAGTTTGGCCGTCGCGTACTATCAGTACTATATTATGGACACATTGATGGTCGATGGATATGAGTGTATAGACCTTGCTTTTGTGCCGGTGAACAGTGAGAGTTACTCATTCACGGGACACCTGTATGTCATCAATGACTCTTCAACCTATAAACTGAAGCGCTTTACCCTCAATGTGCCGACCCATATCAACCTCAATTTTGTGAGTGACTACTCTGTAGCTTGTGATTACACCCAATTGCCCAACGGCCTATGGGTGCCGGAACGTTCCTCTACTTATTGTAAGTTCTATTTGACTAATAAGAAGCGTACGCTACTTGCCCGTCAGACAAAGATTTACACGGGTTTTGACTTTGAGACAGAAATAGATAAGGAAGCTTTCAATCCATTCATAACGAACTACACAATGGGTCATAAGCGCGACTCTACCAAGAAAGGTGAGGCGGCACCCCGTATGGCGACTAATCCGTTGATGGACAGCGATAATGACACGACAAGTTTGAAGGAGGACTTCAAGTTCTGGGACGACCATAGGCCGGAGCCATTGACATTCTACGAGAGTTCGGTGATGGACCTTGTGAATGAGTTCAAATCAACTCCGAAGTTCAACTCGTTGCTCATGACGATAGACGCTTTTGCCAGCGAATATGTAGCGACGGTTCCTACGACGCGTTGGGGTGAGTCGAAGTGGGATTTCGGTCCTATTTACAGTACGGTAAGTTACAACAGGTTAGAGGGTGTTCGTTTGCGTTTAGGCGGTCAGACGACGGCAAACTTCAACAGGCATTGGTTTTTGTCAACTTATGCTGCCTTTGGTACGACGGACTTGCGTCCGAAAGGGGAGCTCAAGGTCATGTATTCCTTCAACAAGAAGCGTTATCACCTGTATGAGCCGCTCCGGGATTACCTGATGCTCAGCGCTTCGTATGATGTGGAAGAACCTGCTCAACAGTACTCGGTATTAGAGCGGGATAATATATTGATGTCAATTCCGACGGGCAAGCCGGTGCTGAAGAATTATCAGTATATAGCGCGTGGTAAGTTGATGTATTTTAAGGAGTTGCCGATACAGTTGACCACGAAAGTGTGGTTTCAGTATGAGAATAATGAGGCTGCGGGCTCGATGCGTTATGACCGTATCTTGGCTTACGACACGCTTGGGAACATCAGTGCCTCGCAGCAGTTCACGCACTATAACGATTTTCAATTAGGTTTTGAGTTGCGTTACTCGCCAGGGTCTAATTTTCCGATTAACCGTCAGGGAATAGAGACTCCCTTTACCCTGGAACAAGATGCTCCGGTTATCTCCATCAGCCACCAGTTCGGTTATTTGGACGACCGATTTTCCGGGGGGCGTGGCTATTTCTACAACATCACCCAACTGACGGCTGAGAAGCGTTTTTGGTTTTCGTCCTTCGGTCACTTGGATGCACGTATTCAGACCGGTATGGTATGGAATAAAGTGCCGTTCACGAAGCTATATAGTCCAACGACGTCAAGTTCGATATTCTTGGGTAAGAACGCGTTTAACTTGATGCAGCCGATGGAGTTCATGATGGACGCCTACGTGGCATTGTATGCAACTTATTTCTTCAAAGGTTGGATACTGAACCGAATACCGGGAATCAATAAGCTGAAGTTGCGCGGAGTGGTATCGTTCTCAATGATTTATGGTGGTTTGACTGCCAAGAATAACCCATTTATCGCGGGGAATGAGGGCTTGTACAAGTTGCCGGAGTCGGGTGTCTTTGACGAGAACGGCATCTATCAATACGGTTACACGTCTTCACCGATCGGTAAGTTGCCGTATATGGAGATGACAGTCGGTTTAGAAAACATCCTTAAATTTATACGAATAGACTATGTACGTCGCTTGACTTACAACGACTATGAGTTGCCAAACGGCATGCACCGTCGCTTGGGCGGTTGGGGACGTAACGGAGTCAAAATAACGGTATTCTTTGCGCTATGAGAAAACATCTATCCATGGTCATACTGCTAAGTATGATGTTGCCGGTTATGGCACAAGAGAACGGTGGTAAACTGCGTGCTCAGTTAGTAGAAGCAGGTGAAAAGGTAAAGGCCTGGGATACGGAGATCAATATGGATACGATAGACCAGGAGGATTTGCCGAAGCGTGTGACGGGTGGTATCATGTTAATGGCTAATATGTCCAACTTCATTCTCTTTCAAGGCATTCAGCAGGTTAAGTCTTATATGCAGGTGGGTGTAGATGTAGCCGGTTTAGTGGATTTTGTGGTGACGAAACACTTTGCCATCCAGGGTCGTTTGGCGTTGACGGCGGAGCAGAACAGGTTCTATGTGCAGGGTTCTCAGGAACATTTATGGTCATTCGGCTTTGATTTGCCGGTGCTATTTATGGGGCGTTTCGGGAATATGAATAAGGGTTATCTGTCTTTTGGTGCGGGTCCTTATACGCATTTCACGTTTGCCTCAAATGTGGGAAAATATACGAATGTAGAGACGCCAACTCCTATTGCTGCGGCTGATGAGTTGCAAACCTATGCACTTCACGATAATCACTCCGGAATCATTGTTTCTTTAGGCTATGAGTTTCCCATCGGTATATCGATATTAGCAAATTACCAAGTGAGCCTAACGGATGTGGTGACTTTCTATAAGAGCGAAAACCACGCCAAGGGTACTACGCTTTATCCCCAACGGGTGAGCCTCGGTATAGCTTATCGGTGGAAGGGAAGTAAGAGGAAGAATTAAAATGGCGAATTGCAAATTACGAATTACGAAAGCGAAAAGTATAAAGTTGAAAGAAATATGCTAAAATTAATTTCTCTTTTGCTGGTCAATCAAGTGACCTTGATTGGGGGGCAGGTTTTGCTGAAGATAGCGTTAGACAGGGTGCCATCGCTCTCTTGGACATGGTCTTGGATATGGCATAATGTAATCCTTAACCCCATTTTGATTTTAGCCATAGTGCTCTTTACCGGCGGCAACCTTATTTGGGTCTATATGCTTAAACTATATCCTCTGTCCACTGCGTATCCGTTGACTTCAATAGGTTTTGTGTTTTCTATGCTGTCCGGGTGGCTTATCTTAAAGGAAACAATAACGCCGCTCCAGTGGATCGGCGTTGTATTGGTGATGGTAGGTTGTTACCTGATTGCGTCCCATTCCGGTGTAGCTCAATAAGAGAGAGAGGCGTTGTCCTTATTGATTTCAAGGACAGCTTCTTTTCCAAACCAAAGGGGCATGTTTTCAGCTATATGTCCTGCCGGAAAATTAAAGAGTTTAGGAATTGAATATGGTTCTAAGACTCGTGCAATGGTCTCATAGACGGTTTCGCCCATTCCTTTGTCAACTTCACAGTCGGTAAATTGTCCGACTATCAGCCCGCCTATTTTAGCAAACACGCCGCTCATCTTCAGATTGAGTAACATTCGCTCTATGTGGTAGTGCCTCTCACCGATATCTTCTATAAAGAGGATGGGGTGTTCTTCCTCGCTGCATTGCTGGCGCATAACCTCCTCGAGGCTAAGTCTGGTACCTTGTAGTCCATAGAGTACACTGAGGTTGCCGCCAAAGACCCTTCCCTGAATAGCACCATAGTGGTTGAGCGGAGATATTTGTTCACCACTCATTTCGTAGTGCAAGGCTTTACCTTCTACCGCATCGTGCCATGCTCGCAAGGCGGGGCTATCCTCATTCAGTTCGCTCAGTCCTTTGCACATGAAACCGTGTAGAGTCGCTATTCCTCGCACTGCCAATGCCTGATGCAGTACCGTTACATCGGAGAAGCCGATAATAGTCTTGCTAAAGCAGCCTTGTAGCGGTGCTTGGGCAATCTCCGCTGCAATGCGTTGTAGCCCATATCCGCCGCGAGAGCAGAGAATATAGCGCGTAGAAGGGTTCTTGAATGCCTCAATAAGGTCGCTGAACCGCTCTTGGTCTGTACCGGCGAAACGACCGGATTGACTGCGGGCATAACGCCCTTCCGTTACAGTATATCCCCAGTCGGTGAGACGTTTCATGGCGCCGTCAATCAATTCCGGGGCAATCGCCCCCGAGGGACTAATGATGTGGAAATGAATATTTGCCATTTATGAATATAACTTACCGACTATCCAATTGACTAAACGCTTTGGAAGAAGTCTATCAAGGAAACAGAAAATCTTGTACTCCCCGCCGCCGATATATTGTTGAGATAGGTGTCGGCGAGTGGCCATGTGATAGTATATAGCCGCTATTTTCGCAGCGGGAATACCGGTTTGCTCATCTTTCTCCATACGCTCCACTGCTGCTGTCATATGGGTGTAAATATCGCTCCCGCGAAGTTCTTTCTTGCGTGCAGCGGTGAAGCCCGTTTGCACATCGCCGGGCATCAGTACAGCGACCTCAATCCCCCATGGTCGCACTTCGTTTTGTAGTGCTAATGCGTAGGCATTGAGGGCTGCTTTCGTCGCGGAATAAAACGATTGGTAGGGAATAGAGAGTACTGCTGCAACGGAACTCGTAAACAAAAGCCGTCCGCCCTGTTGCTTGCGCAGATAGGGCAGAACGGCTTGGGTTAGATTGAGCGCGCCAAAGAAATTAACATCAAATTGCCGTTTAGCATCTTCAATGTCAGTAAACTCGATAGAACCGCTGATACCATATCCCGCATTGGAGATAACGACATCCAACCACTCTACCTCGGTCATCACTTTCGCCACAGCTTGCTTCACCGACTCGGGGTTCGTTACATCGCAGGCAATCCTGCCATGCCGGCTCAACTCATAAACTTGCCACCCGTGAGCTTCAAAGACCTCTACGGTTGCTTTGCCGATACCGGACGAGCCCCCGGTGATGAGCAGCGTTTTCGCTCTTTTCACTTTCTCTTAGGCTTTTTGTAGTTAGGCTTCTCTTTGAGCACAGAAGCGATGATCTCCACGGCTTCGTCAATGACGGGCTCTGTATGGGTCGCCATCAGCGTTGTGCGCAGCAAACACTCACCTTCAACGCAAGCCGGTGTGATAACGGGATTAACGTATACGCCTGCCTCAAACATCTTCTTACCATACCAAAGCGTATCCATTGTGTCATAGGTGAAGATGGGCACGATAGGCGTCGGTGCCTCAATAATCTTCACACCGGCATTGATAAGTCCTGTGCGGAAGTACTGGGCGATGTTCATCAGTCGTTGCGGGCGTTCCGGGTCTTGCTGCAATCTATGAAGTGCTGCCAAAGCGGTCGCCGCACTGGCGGGTGTCAATGAAGCCGAGAAGATGAACGGTCGGCTCACGTGTCTCACCCAGTCTAACACTGCGTGCTTCGCCAAAATACAGCCACCGATAGAGGCAAGGGACTTACTGAAGGTGAGCATCGTTATATCCACCTTGTCGGTCAAACCGAAATGCGCGGCGGTACCACGTCCGTTAGGTCCTAAGACACCGAAACCATGGGCGTCGTCCACCATGACGCGTGCACCGTATTTCTCTGCGAGCGCCACTATCTCGGGCAATTTGCAGATATCACCGCGCATGGAGAATACGCCGTCAGTGACGATGAGTTTGCCGGCATCTACAGGTATCGCTTGCAGCATCCGCTCCAGGTCCTCCATATCGGAGTGCTTGTAGCGTAATACTTTAGCGAAGCTGAGTCGGCAAGCGTCGTAGATGGAAGCATGGTTTTCGCGGTCATTGAGGATATAATCATCCTTACCGCAGATGCAGCTGATGATAGACAGATTAGTCTGGAAACCGGTAGAGCAGGTCATAGCGTCCTCGTAACCGGTGAACGCTGCTAACTCTTTCTCCAACTGTATGTGGAGGTCCAAAGTGCCGTTCAAGAATCGGCTTCCGCTCACACCAGTGCCGTACTTATCCAATGCTTCGTGTCCCGCCTTAATGACTTCGGGGTCTTCCGTGAAACCGAGGTAGTTATTGCTACCGAGCATGATAACGCGGTGTCCCTCCATTTGGACAACGGGAGCTTGGCGGCTCTCTAAAACATGAAAGTAGGGATACACATCCAACTTCCTCGCCATCCCTAAACGGGTGGCGTTGGCGTCGGATGAACATTTAGCAAATAAATCCATATTGTATCAATATAGGTTTCAATTAGATTGCATTAATCTCGTGGAGGGTAGCGGTGGTAGCTGCGGTAGCCTCGTAGGAAGCCTTGAAGAGAGCTTGTTCTTTTTCATTGAGTTTGAGCTCAACGATCTTCTCTACACCGTTTTTACCAATGATACATGGTACACCAATGTTTACATCTTTGAAGCCATATTCGCCCTCGAGATAAACGGAGCATGGGATCATCTTCTTTTGGTCATTGATGATGCTGTCCACGAGGAAAGCGATGCTGGCACCCGGAGCCATCCAAGCGCTGGTGCCGAGAAGACCGGTCAAGGTAGCACCACCGACCATAGTCTGAGCAGCTACTTCCTCAAGTTCAGCCTCACTGATGCACTCTGTTACCGGAATACCTTTATAGGTGGCGAAGCGAGTCATAGGAATCATGGTCTTGTCTCCGTGCCCACCGATAACGAAACCATCTACATCACGGGCATTGCATCCTAATTTCTGGCTCAAGAAATATTTGAAACGGCTACTATCAAGCATGCCACCCATACCGATAACGCGATTCTTAGCCACACCTGTAGCCTTGAGTGTCAGATAAGCCATAGCGTCCATAGGATTGCTCACAACAACGAAAATGGTATTGGGGCTGTATTTGAGAGCTTGTTCGCAAACACTCTTAACGATACCGGCGTTAACGCCTAATAACTCTTCACGAGTCATGCCCGGCTTGCGGGGAATACCTGAAGTGATAACGACAACATCCGAACCGGCAGTCTCTTCGTACTTATTCGTAACACCTTTTACAACGGTATCAAAACCAATAGACTGGGCTGTCTGCATGATATCCATGGCCTTACCTTCTGCAACACCTTCTTTGATATCAATCAAGACAACTTCGCTGGCTACATTTTTAACAGCCAACACATTAGCGGCGGTAGCACCTACGTTACCTGCGCCGACAACGGTTACTTTACTCATAATTGTAATTTTTTTATTGTTTATTAATACGATTTATTTTACTTTTAGCAACAATCGCGCAAAATTACATAAAAAAAATGATATATGCAAAAAAAAAACAATTTTGATAGTTAAATTTGGCATTATCGAAAATATTTATTATCTTTGCGCCCAAAATAAAAATACGATTATGGCGACAACGAAAAAGAACGGAACAGAGATTTCAAGTTTAGGTGAGTTTGGTCTTATTAAGCAATTGACCGATAAGATGGTGTATCAACAACCTTCAACCTTAAAAGGAGTCGGAGATGATTGTGCGGTTATCCGCGAGACGGGGGCGAAAGGTGAGGAGCCTGTCAAGTTAGTGACCACCGACTTACTCTTAGAGGGTGTTCACTTTAATCTTGAATATGTTCCCCTTAAGCACTTAGGATATAAGGCGGCAGTAGTCAATTTTAGCGATGTTTATGCTATGAACGGCACTCCGACTCAGATTGTGGTGGGTTTAGGTGTTTCTGCGCGTTTCACCGTAGAGGATATAGAAGAATTGTATAGTGGCATCCGCCTTGCCTGTGAGCGATATGGAGTGGATTTAGTCGGTGGAGACACTTCCGCCTCTATGACGGGACTTACTATATCTATTACGTGTATCGGCGAGGCAGAAAGGAAAGATGTCGTCTATCGTAATGGTGCTAAGGTTAATGACCTCATTTGTGTCAGTGGAAATTTAGGAACTGCCTATATGGGTTTGCAATTATTGGAACGTGAGCGGTTAGCATATCGTGGAGCCGAGACTTTGATAGGTGACAGAATAGATGCTTTCAAAGATAGAGAATATCTCTTGGAACGGCAACTAAAGCCGGAGGCGCGGCGCGATATAATCGCACAATTAAGGGAGGCGGGCATTCATCCCACGGCAATGATGGATATCAGTGACGGACTCAGTTCGGAAATCAAACATATTTGTTCCCAATCCGGAGTGGGGTGTGCTATTTATGAGGATAAACTACCTATTGATATTAAGGCAGCAGAGGTAGCCGAGGAAATGAATCTCAATATCGTCACCTGTGCGCTCAATGGCGGTGAGGATTATGAGTTACTTTTCACCTGTGATATTAAGGACTACGAGAAATTAGTGCCCCTTGAGGATGTTTATCTCATCGGTCATATCACCAAGCCGGACTATGGTACAATACTTGTCGGGCGTAATGGCGAAGAACTGCCCCTCCGCGCCCAAGGTTGGGAGGCGTTTTGAACTGCCGTCAGGTAGGCTGTGAGGAGGGCGAAGAGGTAGAGCCCTTTGCCTATATAGAGTGGAGGCTCGAGGAAGCTGAAGATGATGAAGATGAGGATGAAGGTCAAAGCTGCCCATTGGTGTGTTCGGAAAGCTTGGAGGGTGAGAAAAAGATAGAGTGCGAGGCAGAGTAAGCCGGCGATGATGCCGGCATGTGCACAATCGGCGAGCCATTGGTTATGGGGTAGCATGCGTGTTTTTGGTTTCCAGTCCTCGACTCTCATCTCGGGTGTGATAGTTCCTACACGTGGCCATGAGTTGTCTCCGATGGTATGGCATATCTCGACAGGGTTGAGTGCTCCGGCACCGGCGCCTGTCCAGGGTTTAGCTTGGATATAGCGTAAGGTTTTGGCGGTGAGTTCATCTCGTATGGGGTCAGCGCCGTATTGCTGCCAGAAGGGTAGTGTGCATCCTATGGCGGTTGTGGCGATTGCGGCGGTTGCTATGGACGCGATGATGCGTCGCCGGAGGGTAGGCTGAATGAGGATGAGATAGGCGACGAGTTCGATACCGACAAAGAGTAGTCCCATGCGTGATTGTGCGAGGAGGGTAATGAGCGCTCCTGCCGCCCATAACAGCCACCAAGCGTAGGGCTTTATGGCATTCATTCGGCGCAGGTCAATAGCGAGGCAGGTGATAGCAAAGAGGGGGAGGAGGTTATACGAGGGATGAGTGTAGCCATGTAGCCCTCCTAACCATCGGAAGATATAGTGGAAGGTGTCAAGGTATTCGATTTTCATCTTCGTGAGGACAGGCCATTGCCATGGGTAGATATGCAGTTGGGCGCAGCTAAGGAGCCATGAGAGCAAGGTCATGGCGATGAAGATATAGGCAACGGAGCATGCGGCTCGGAGCATGCGGACGCGTTCCTCGGAAGTGGTGTGCAGGGAGGTGCCAATGAGCGTGAAGATGAGCAACGGTCCTCCGGTGCTGAGAATGGCGAGAACACCCTTTAGGGGTACGACCGACCAAGAGAGTGAGATGGTGAAGCAGGTGATGTAGAGGAGGGTAATTATTAGTGACGAATTACGGGGCAGAACCCTAATTACGGAAGAGAGGTCGGAGAATGCTATATAGATGATGAAGGCGATGGTGAGAATACCGAAAGTGATGTACATGACGGAGGGGAGATGCATAATGGTCGTCCATTGTAAGAACAGTGCCAACAGCAAGATTTGGCGGGGCCAAGCGTCCTTGCTCCAAGACATGCGGAAAAATTGTATAATAAAGGGCAAGTACAGGCAGGTGCCGAGGGTTGTGAGGAGAGTATCCATATAGCTAATGACAGGGCAGAGCCCTAATTACAAATTAGTGATAAGATTTGAGGTAGCGGATGAGCATTTGTAATTTTCGGTAGAGGTTGAGCGGTTTGTGTGGCATCAAGTTGCGGTAGTTGAGGTTGAAGTCGTCAATTGCGTCAAGGACTCGTGCGGCATTATGTCCGTCTCGGTGTGCCTCGTGGTATGCGGTGTAGTTCTCAATAGCGTCCATGAGTGCTTGCGGTCGTGTGAGTGCCAAGGCGATGGCGGAGCCTATCATGTCGGTAGCGGTGACATCTATGAGATGCGGTCCGGGGTGTGTATTGCGGAAAGTGACGACGGGCTTATGCATCATCAAATACTCGACAATAAGGCTACTGCTATCGCAGAGCATGACATCTGTGAGTCGAAAGGTCTCAACGCCTTTGTTGATTCGGATGAAGTTGACATTATCATGTTTATCGGCGAGTTGTTGATATTGTGCGATGAGTTTATTGTCGTTGAGTAAGATGGGATGAAAGGTAATCAACCAGTCCCAGTTTTGGGTTCGCGCCAAGTTATCAATGACGGATGCCATTATGTAGGCGGATGAGATGCCTTTGCTGAACGTGGGGGCGTAGAGGATGCAGGGTCTTTCACGGTGCGGTTCTACCGCTGCATCCGGGGCAAAGAAAGTATCGGCTTTGCACCAGCCGGTTTCATAGATGCGGAAATAACGCTTTTGATTAGCCAGTTTGGTGAAATAGGGTGTGCTACTGGGGCCTTGCGTGCAGTAGATGTCCCAAAATCCTCTCAGGGTGAAATGGTCGTCAATCGCTTCGATGCGTTTGGCCATAGGATACCCGTGGAAGACCTGAACTTTGATGCCGGGGAAGAAAGGGTAGACCCAGTTACCGGGTGCAATGATGGCGAGGGGGTGATAGTCTTTTACCTCGCGGAGGTTATAGAGTCGTTTTTCTCCGTCTTGGAGCAAGTCCGGGCAAGAATATTCAAGCCACCATGCGGTGTCATCTCCGCGTCGGCGTATCTCGTCCTGTAGGGGACGCAGGATGGCGAAGGCGTAACTATGTGAAGCGAAGAGAAGGTAGTGTTTCATCGGATGGTAGAATTAAAATGATAGGTAAATTGAGTGCCATCGACATCGTGGTGGATAATGACGTCATGGAGATGATGCCTTTTGGCGAAGTGTAGCCAGAACGAGCGTCTAAACCGCATGAAGTCGCGGATATAATGCTCAGCATCCTTTTCCCCACGAGCCAATACATAGTCTTGAGCCAGTTGCGCTGCCGCTTCGGGCTGGAGCCAGAGTCCCGCCATGTTCTGCAATCCACGCTTAATGCTCACTTTGCCAACATACATACGATTGGTATCCACGAGCGTAAAATGTCCATGAGAGAATAGTATATTGCCGGGTGTGAAATCGGAAAGCATCAGTCCTTTATTATGCAATAAGGCGGTGAACTCGGCAAATAAGGTGAGTTGTGGTCGAATATCGTTTAAGGCCGCGTCTCCCCAGCGATAGAGTGTTATTCCCTCTATATATCGGCAAATATAGTAACTCTTTTCGATTCCCCAAAGAGTGTGTGTTTCAATGATTGCGACAGGTTCGGGCGAGTCAATGCCAACTTGCCGAAGTCGGAGGGAATTGCGCCAGGCGCGTTGTGCTTTAGATGGGCGCAGATAACGATAGACCCATCGTTTGAGCGGCGAAGCAAAGCCATACTGTTTGATGCAGAGAGGATTCCCTTCGACCTCCACTCGCCAGAGGGTATTGCGCCCGCGGTGGATGAGAGTAGCGCTCTCGAGGAGTGTTGATAATTGGTCAATGGTGACTAACATTAGTTGATGTCATCAATTCAAAATATAATAAAAAAAAGACGAATGTTCGTCTTTTAGTCGGGATGACAAGATTTGAACTTGCGACCTCCGGTCCCCCAGACCGTTGCGCTACCGGACTGCGCCACATCCCGATGCCCCTTTCTAAAAGAGCGTGCAAAAGTACAACATTTTTTTGAAACTACCAAATTTTTTTTACTTTTTCTTCAAAATAGGCCTAATAAAGTCCAAATATTGTTCTAAAGTGAAGGTTATAGGCACTAAAAGAGCATTGGATTCAGTAATAGGAATCATTGAGACATGCATAGCTTTTAACTCGGAGGTGTAGGCAGTATCATTAGCGGTGAGGTCAATATACCATTGGGCTTCCTCGAGCGACTCAAATCCTTGCACGCGCAAAGCCGCTCCGTCAGCAAAGGCGGGTAATGGTCTCAATTCAAAGTCCTTAATGAGGAATTGTGTAAAGTTAAAGAACGCGGTTTGGTAGAGGAGGTTATTAAGGTGTGCTTCGGTTTCTTTGGCGGGTGTGCCGTTTGTCACGGGCAAATAGAGGAGGACATAAGCGGGCTCTCGCGTTTCGGGCGACAAAACTTTCGTGGAATCTTCCGGTCGGTCTGCGACTATAGCAGCATCGGTGCGCAAGTTGTCTAAGTTAGACGAGAGTTCTCCGTGTTGTGTTTCAGAGCCTTGTCCCATCATGGCGAGGAAGTCTTTCGCCATGGCACTGAGCGAGTGGTCAGGATAGCGGGAGACTAAATCCCTCAAGTTGGTTATGAAAGCTTCTTGGGATTGTGTCCGTGCGGTAGCAACGGCATTGAGGAACAAGAATCTGGGCATCAAATCGGAAGTAGGCAAATGTTGCTCCATGTACGCCGTATTGGTTCTGACGGTTCGGAAATCCGATCGGCGATAAGCTTCGTATGTTGCCTCATAGATAGAATCAGCTTCATTGAGTTGGCGAATAAGCATTTTAAATTCTTCGGAGGCAGGGTCAAGGTCCAATAGATGCCACATGTAGCGTACCTCGGAGAGTCGTTTATCAAAGGGGAATCGTCGTGCGAACTCATCGGTAGTCGCCAGCGCCTGTTCACGGTCTTCCACTTCGTCCTTATATATATAAATAAGGTTATAAAGTGCGTCCGCAATCAAGCTATCCGATGCAGCTATATCTGCTTCTGTTTTGGGTATTTGCTGGAGGTAATAGTATGGGTCATGCTTATCGGTGACGAGGGGGGTGCGACTGAGTGAGTCGGCGATAAGGGAATCGGTGGTTAGAGAGTCGGGCGTAAGAGCCGGTTCGTCTTCCGTTGTGGGCATGATTGCTGTAGCTGTTTTGATAGAGCGTCGCCAGTTATCTTCGAGAGTTCGTGTTCCCCACCGCTGCCGGAATGCTTGTGCACCGGATTTGATGAGTTGAGGATTATAGAAGTACCAATCTTGGGAGGTCGTCATTCCGAACATCCTTGAGGTGTTGACGCTACGGGGGGCTTCATTGAGTTCGGCATCGCGTGCTGCTTGTACCGCTACCAAGGAGTCATTCAGTTCTTTTTCTATCTGCGCCTTAACCAACGACTCTGCTACAGCCATTTGTTGCTCGGGCGATAGTGCCGCGAGGCGTTGCAAGGAATCTTGCAAGGTCACGATGCCGTACTGTAGCACCAAGTCCCCGAGACTCTCCGCTCTCCGCGAGATTCGGGGATAGTCCTCGTCCGTAGCGGGTATGAGGTTGGCAGCTTCCGAGTAGCAAGGTTGCGCCGCAGCATAGTTTTTTCGATCGTAATAGATATCACCGGCAGTCACTAATACCTTAGCCTTGGCGAGTCCGGCTGTGGTGCTGTTCTCAGCTGCAAGATTATAGTATTCCAGTGCTTTGGCGGTATCGCGTCCTGCCAAATAGATGGACGCCATTGTGCCATAGATCTCCGTCAAACGGTCCTTGTACTTGGACTGTTTGGTCATGGTTCTAAGTTTTTTGATAGAAGAGCGTCCGTTGAGTTCGGCGAGGCGTATGTGGGCATTAAAATCCATGTCGGGAGCCGGTGTCATTCTAATGACATGTTTGTAGGCATTGATAGCTTCATTTCGGTTGCCTTGTAACTCATAGATTTGTGCCATGGCGTACCTGAATCGCGGTCGATAGACCTTGCATCGTTCCGCAGGCATGGCAATTTTGATAAATGGCAGTGCCTCTTGGTAACGTTTAGCCTTCATCATGACATCGGCATTGGTAGCGGCATAAAGGGGGGCATGTTTGCGTGAGAGGACATCAATATTGGCTTTAGCAAGATAATCCTCAGCTTCGTACTGCCACCCTAATTCAGCATATGCTCGTGCAATCATGAGTTGGGCCCGAGTTATAAGTTCGGCGTCATAGGCGAAGTGCCGGATGATGTAGGTAAAAGTCCCGATAGCACCCAAGAAATCCCCTTTAAAAAACTCGGCTTCTCCGAGTCTGATCCAGACATCTCCCATGACGGGGTTAAACTCTTCTTGCTGCAACCATGCGCGATAGGTAGGGTCGGATCTGCGTTTGGGGTCGGGCTGGGGTTTCGCTTTAATGGAATGCAATTTAATGGCTTTTCGGCATTTCTCAATGGTCTTATCCATCTGTGCGGCGGCAGCCTTAGCGGCATCGTGGTCGGAGACAGGATAGAGGGGAATAATGTGGGTAAAATCATCGGAATGTGCTTTCTGAATAGCCTGCTGCCCGTCTATATATGCCTTGTTACCATTATAAAAAATATTATAGCGCACTTTCATTGCGTGAAAGCGTCGCGATGCACCTGTATTCTTCGTTGTTGCGCATGATGGTATGAGCAGCATCAGTAATGCGCCGAAACAAAGTTTAATGATATATTGTTGTCGGTTATTCATGCCTCAATTAAGTCCTTTCACATGAGCTGGTGCGGCCTGGAAATTTTTCAGATAGAATGGTTCGTAATAGGCAATGTTTTTGTCTGTCAGTTTCTTACAGTCTGCTAAGTGTGGCATGACTACATCAGTATTGGGATAAACCCCTTCTATAAAACGGAATCGCTCGCCCGCTAATATCTTTTGACATTTGGCCGCACCGTCACCGAAATAGTAAATCGGCATATCAGTGTTCGGACATAGTTGTTCCAGAGTCTCCTTGGTATCAATCACTTGAGCAACAGGGGGCGTGACCCCATATACTTCGGTATAAACCTCCATTCTGCGCGCATCAATCATCGGCACCCAATATGCCGGCGTTACGCCTGCTGCTTGTGCAGTCCATACTAAGAGGTCTAATGTCGAGACGGGAATCAGCGGAATCTGTAAGCCATAACAGAGGCCTTTAGCAAACGAAGTCCCTATTCGGAGGCCTGTGTAAGAGCCGGGTCCTTCACTAAGCACTACTGCGTCAAGGGACTCCTCCCGCTCATGCAAGAGCGAGAGCAATTGCTCTACCATTTGGGGCAGTACTGCAGCATGATTATGCCCCTCAAACGAGTGAAATGCACCTATCACCTCCTTGTCATTGACAAGTGAGGCAGAGCAAACAGAAGTTGTTGTATCCAGCGATAAAATAGTCATATTATCTAAAAAAGTATGCAAAAGTACAAGTTTTTTTGCACATTTGCAAATAATTTTGTATTTTTGCGCCATAAAGCTTGGATATTATGAAGAACATCGTCATTTTTACGGGTGCCGGCATCAGCAAAGAGAGCGGTTTAAGTACCTTTCGCGACACCGACGGGTTATGGAACAACTACTCGGTTGAGGAGATTTGCACGCACCAAGCGTGGGTTCGCAACCCCGAGAAATGTGTTGCTTTTTACAATGATATCCGTAGGACCACTATGGGCGCGCAACCCAATGCCGCGCATTTGGCGATAGCAAGGTTACAACAAGTAATTCCTTCTACACGCATTATCACCCAAAATATCGACGATTTGCATGAGCGTGCAGGCTCAACTCAAATAACTCACCTTCATGGCGAAATCATGAAGTTGCGTTCTGAAAAGAACGAGACGGCGACAATGCCGATTAAGGGTTGGGAGCAGCATTATGGGGATAAGCATCCGGATGGCTCTTTATTAAGACCATATGTAGTATTCTTCGGTGAAGGTGTTCCTTATTTCGATGAGGCGTGTAGGATAGCAGCCCAAGCGGATGTGTTAGTGGTTATAGGGACAAGTCTGAATGTTTATCCCGCCGCAAGTTTAATCCAATATGTAGCGCACAATGTACCTATCTATATTGTGGATCCGGGTGAACCTAAATTGGGAGAATATGCTCATCGTGTCACCTTTATTAGAGAGGTTGCTACCAAAGGAGTCCCGCCATTGATTGACAAACTAATTGAATTATACCATGAATAAATGCTATTACCTAATTGCGCTTACTGCGCTATCACTAACGATGCTTGGTTGCCAAAAGAAAGTCAGAGTACAACAAACGAGTGGCGATATATTTGTCATAGACAGCACTTTAGACGCTATTGCTGACAGCGACTACATAGCGTCAATAGAGCCTTATCGCCGCGAGATGCAGGCGCAGATGGATGAGATAATCGGCGAGTGTTTGGTGGACCTCACGGTAGATGAGTATGGCCCGGAGTGTCCTATGCTGAACTGGGCAAGCGATGCTCTTTTAGAGGTAGCCAGGAAATACTATCCTGGGCATGTTGATTGCAGTGTCGTCAATAAAGGAGGCATGCGTTGCGAGTGGCTTAAGGGCCCGTTGACTATCGGCAGTGTGTTCCGACTCATGCCCTTCGATAACCAATTGGTTGTCCTAACGCTCAGTGGGGAAGACCTTCTCGAACTTGGTCAGATTTATATCAACGAGAATGGACAAGGTTGCGGGGGCATGCGTATTTATGCGGAGGACGGGCAACTGATTGATGTCACGATTGCCACAGACCTCACGCAAACCAACTGGGTATCGGTTGAGGCCGACAAGACATACCATGTCGCTACCAGTGACTACCTCAGTAAGGGGATGGATAAGTTGACACCGCTAACTCATTACACCGAGATATGGAATGAAGGTTGGCTGATTCGCGACCTTTATATAGAATATATCAAAGAGCATAAACAGATTTCCGCTGCCATAGACGGACGCTCGGGTCTTATTCGATAGTTAAATGCATATGAAAAAAATAGTCACGTTAGTAATTGCCCTTGTTGTGGCAGTCGGTGCGTTTGCGTGCACCAATTTTGTAGTCGGTAAAAACGCTTCTACGGACGGAAGTACCTATATTACTTACGCTGCAGACAGTTATAGTTTGTATGGTTTTTTGCGCTTTAGACCAGCTGCAGACCATCCGGTAGGCTCTACGCGTACGGTGGTTGACTGGGATACCGGCAAACCTTTAGGTGAGATACCGGAAATAGCTCATACATATTCCGTAGTGGGTAATATGAACGAGTATCAAGTGACCATAGGTGAGACGACCTATGGTGGTGTGGAAGCACTTTGGGATACGGCAGGTATTGATTACGGAAGTTTGATTTATATTGCTTTAGAGCGTAGTAAGACAGCCCGTGAGGCGATAGCTTGTATGGTCACATTAGCGGAAAAATACGGTTATGCTTCTGAAGGCGAATCTTTCTCTATCGGCGACCCTGACGAGGTGTGGATTATGGACTTTATTGGTTGCGGTCCCGGTAGCGGAAAAGCTGTATGGGTTGCCGCGCGCGTTCCCGATGACTGCATCAGCGCCCATGCTAACCAGGCTCGTATAACGACTTTCCCGCAGCAAGGTGCCAAGAAATTGAAATTGACAAAGGATGGCAACCAAATAGAGGTTATGACGAGCAAGGACGGTCAATGGATGTGGCATAAGGATGTTGTGCGCTTTGCTCGTGAGAAAGGGCTTTTTGAGGGAAAGGATAGTGATTTTTCCTTCCAGGCGGCATACTGCCCCTATACTTTTAGCGGCTTGTACGCTTGTGAGGCACGCGTGTGGAGTTTCTTTAGGCACTTCAACGATGATATGGATCACTACCTCGACTATGTAACGGGTCAAACCTTTAATGCGACTCACGGAAGTGATGCCGGAGAACCTATGCCGCTCTTCATCCGTCCTAACCGCAAAGTGTCCGTTCAGGATTTGAGAGCCTGCATGCGTGACCAATATGAGGGTACACCTATTGATATAACCAAAGGTACAGCAGCAGGACCATGGGAATCCAAGTTGCGCTATGGCGGATTGGTTTATAAGTTAGATAGCACTGATTATTATTACCCGCGTCCTACTGCTACGCAACAGACCGGTTGGAGTTTTGTCAGCCAGATGCGCGGTTACGCTGATCCCAAGGTAGGCGGTATCTTTTGGTTCGGAGTTGATGATGCCAACTTGAACCTCTATATGCCGATGTATAGTCGGATGCTGGCAATCCCTGAATGTTTAAAGGAGGGTAACGGAGACCTCTATACGTATAGCCCGACAAGTGCCTGGTGGATCTTCAATATCGTAGCGAATTGGACATACCCTAAGTACAGCCGCATTTATCCTGATGTGAAGACTAAACAGCAGGAACTTGAGCAATATTACGACAGCCAAGTGCCGGATATAGACCGACAGGCGGCGGCGATGGCGGATGCTGATGCCCGTCTCTTCCTGACCGACTATAGTTGCCAAACCGCGACTGAAGGGGTGGAGAGCTGGAGGAAATTAGGTATTTTCCTTATCACCAAATATCTTGATGGTGTTGAGCGTAAGGAGGAGAATGGCGTTTTCAAACGTAATGATTACGGTGAGCCTTCCGGTCCTAACCGCATCTCCTATCCGGAAGAGTTCTTGCGAAAGATAGAACCAGAGACGCTACATTAATTTTGCTCGGAAACTTTTAATTTTCAACTTTAAATATGGAACCAAGAGAAGTATTTGATATTTTCAGTGAGATATGTAAAGTGCCTCGTCCTTCCAAGCGCGAGGAACAAATCAGTCAGTGGTTAGTGGATTTTGCTAAAGCGCACGAGATAGATTGTGTTCGCGATGAGGCAATGAATGTCATCATGCGCGTACCGGCGACGCCGGGATATGAGGAGCATGAGGGCGTTATTTTGCAAGCCCATATGGACATGGTTTGCGAGAAGAATAATGATACTATACATGATTTTAGCCGAGACCCGATTGAAACCTATGTGGATGGTGATTGGTTGAAAGCCAAGGGAACAACGTTAGGGGGGGATGACGGAATCGGCGTGGCTATGGCTTTAGCCGCTTTGACCTCCAAGACACTACGTCATCCGGCTTTAGAAGCCCTCTTTACAGTGGATGAAGAGACCGGTCTCACCGGTGCTTTCCAACTAAAGGACGGCTACTTACATGGCCGCAAACTGATTAACCTTGACTCCGAGGATGACGGCCAAATCTTTATCGGTTGTGCCGGAGGAATTGACACTTTAGCCAAGTATCATTATCATACCCTGCCTACCGACGACGGAAGCAAAACAGCTGCTTTCCGTATAAGCGTCAAAGGGCTTATGGGAGGTCACAGTGGAGATGATATCAACAAGGGCAGAGCCAATGCCAATAAGATAATCGTCAATTTCCTTCACGAGATAGCTGCTGTCGATTATCGTCTTTCACTCATAGAGGGCGGTAATCTGCGTAACGCGATAGCCCGCGAAGCGCAAGCAGTCTTCGTTGTGCCGGAAGAGGATAAGCATGAGGTTATAGCAACATTCAATGTCTATAAGGCCTCTGTCGAAAAAGCTTATGGAGAGGTTGAGAAAGAAATGGTGCTGAGTCTTGATAGTTATGAAAAACCGGAGACTTTTATTCCCCAAGGTAAAGAGTTGATTAACGCCTTATGGCTTTGTCCGCATGGTATGATTTCCATGTGCCGTGATATTCCCAATCTGGTAGAAACCTCAACCAATTTGGCCTCTATCAAGATGAAAGAGGGGTATATCGAGATTAATACCTCGCAACGCTCCTCTGTAGAGTCGGAGAAACATCGTATCAAAGATGAGGTAGAGCGGGCTTTGGCTGCCGTTTGTGACGAAGTGACCCATGGTGATGGTTACCCGGGTTGGACACCGAATGTACACTCGCCGTTGATGGAAAAAACAAAACAGGCCTATATAGACCTGTTTCATCAAGAACCGCAAGTGCTCGCTATTCATGCGGGGTTAGAGTGCGGCTTATTCCTTGAGAAATATCCGTGGCTGGATATGGTGTCGATAGGACCTCAGATGTATGGTGTTCACTCGCCTCAAGAGAGGTTGTCTATTTCGTCGACCGGCCGTTGCTGGGCTTGGCTCCAACGCGTTTTAGAGACTTTGTAAGCGCTATATCATAGGCTTTGCGATAGTACTTGAAGAAGGCATTCCAATCGGCTTTCTTACCTACTAAAGCTGCGGCATGCGATGCTGCGGCTTTTTCTATGTCACTCATCGCCGCAAATCGCTCAACAGTCAGCGCTATTGAGTTGGCAACGTCGTAGTAATTGGAATCGCTGCGGTGAATAACCTCCACGCCCTGTTCGATAGTCTCAATATGGTTTTCTAGACACCATAACCCGAACCCGGCTTTATCTGTTGTTATGGTCGGCACACCATATGCGACAGACTCTAAGGGTGTGTAACCCCATGGCTCGTAGTAAGAAGGGAAACAAGTCAAATCAAGTGCTGCCAAACGCTTAAAGTAGTCCTTGAGGTAGACGGGCACAAAGTGAATATCAACTTCTCCGACCCGGTAATCCTCTCGCTCTAAATAGGGTATCATTACATAAACCTCTAATGGGCAGCGTACCCGGGAAACGGCATCTAAGAAGACATCAATACCCTTGTTCTTTATCTCTAATCTACCGGCTATACCTATCCGCAACTTGCCTTTATGGGCAGTTTTTTTGATTTCGTAGGGTTTATTAAAGCCATTCGGAGTCACGATATCTACGGGTTTATTGAGCAATTGCTTACACTCTTTGGCAGTAAGGTCTGATACGGTAGTGAAGCAATCTGCCCATATGGCGGCTTGTTTCTCAGCTGAGTGCTTGGAGACCATATTTAACTCCTCTGCCATTTGGTCACCGTCATAGCCTTCAAAATAGTCGTAAAGGGGTTTGCCGTTGCCGGCGATAGAACGACCGATGGAAGTGGCGTGTGTCGTAAATAATGTGCCTATTGAAGGACAGAATGCGCGCAGGTAGAAGATGCTAAAAGCGGTCTGCCACTCGTTCGCGTGCGCTACAATTGCAGGGCGCTGCTTGGTTTTGACCTCTATGAAGGCCGCTAAGGAAGCCATTACCTGCCCCGTTGCATAACCGAAAAGACAAGACTCGTCATAATCACCGTAGGCGGCATGGGACTTAACTCCGAAATTAGCCCAAGCCCACCCGTAGATGTCGTTTTTCTTTGCCCATAAATGGTCCCAATTATAGAGAATGGCAATGGGTTTACCCGGTACTTGCCAATGACCTATACGAACAGGAATAGGGGCTTGCCATCCCTTAAAGAGTTTCTTGTCTTCTTTGAAATCCATGTCACTGTGTTCCCCGAAATCGGGTCCAAAGAATACGACATGCTCGGGGCATTCCTCCTCCATTTTTGCTGCGCGGGTTGATAAGACCGCATAAATGCCGCCAACTTTGTTACATACCTCCCAGGAGGTCTCAAATATATAATCCGGTTTTTTCATAATGCTACCCATTGTATCTCATTATCTCTCCGCCACCATGTAATCTGCCGTTTGGCGTAATGACGACTATTTTGTTGAATCATTTTAATGGCGTCATCTAAAGAACATCGCCCTTGCAGATAGGCATGTAACTCCTTATACCCTACTGTGTTAAGACTGTTCGGTATTAGTTCACCGACTATTTCAAATGCTCTTTTTGCCTCTTCCAGCAATCCATTGTCCATCATCTTGAGTACTCTTTCATTGATACGTTGATAGAGTACCTCGCGCTCTCGTATAAGTCCTATCTTCTGAACCTTAAAGTCCCGTGCGGCTCGCCGTCCCTTTCGGAGTTGGGAATAACTCTCCCCTGTCTGGTAGCAGATTTCCAAGCAGTGCATTAGCCGTTGGGGATTGGCGTGGTCCACGATCTCCCAATAAGCGGGGTCTAACCGTTGTACCTCTGTTTGCAACCCCGTCAATCCTTCATGCCGATAGAGTTGCTGAACCTTCTTGCGATAGGCGGGTTCGACATTCGGTATATCGTCTAATCCGTTGCACACCGCGTCGATGTACATCATTGACCCGCCGGTTAAGATGACTTTGGGATATTGGCTTATTACCTCTAAGGCGTCACGGGCGTATTGTCCTGCGTTGTAGTCTTCTACAATAGACTTCGTACCGACAAAGAAATGTGGTACCAATGCTTGCTCCTCTTCCGTCGGAGCAGCAGTGCCTATCGGTAATTCTCTGTAAATCTGACGACTGTCGGCATTGATGATAGGACATCCCCACCGTTGCGCCATCTCCAACGCATAAGCAGTCTTACCTACACCCGTCGGACCTACTATAACTTGTACTATTCGATCAGTAGATGGAGTCATCGAAACTCATGTCGCTGAAACCCTCCATGTCAATATCGTCTTCGTTGTACTGACTGTCGCCGTAGAAATCTTCGTCAGACTCCCATGCCGCGCGGCCGTCCTTACCTACAATACCCTCTAACGACTCTTCCTTTTGCAACTGTTCAGGTGCTTTTCCAGCTTTTTCGACACACCGAACCCCTTTTACATTGCCGGGCAATATCTCCTTAAGCGCACCGAAGAAATAGCGTTCAAACATCGGGTCAAAGATATAGATGAGACGTTGACCTTGTTCCGTCAATAAATCAGATAGTTTGGTCTCCTCCATCACCATATTGTCGTACTCAAAACTATTCCCCATGGGTATCAAGGTCACTTCCTGCTCTTTTTCCCACTGTTCATTACATAGGAAAAAGGACGTCATTTGGTCATCGGGGTATTTCACAGAGGCTAAAATGGCCTTATGTAAATCCAGGAAGGTTGCTTCGGGATTGCATTCAAACACCCTCAGAAAATGCTCACCTTCCTCACATCTGAATTGAATTTTATATTTCATATCTGTACTATTATCTGTCAATTGCTATGTCCCAAACTCTCCAAGTACCTGCCATAGGCGGTTTTCATCTCTTTGCCCAAGGCATGTAATTGGTCTAAACTAATCCATCCGTTATGCCAGGCTATTTCCTCAATACATGCGACATAAAAGCCTTGCCTGTTCTGTATGGTCGCAATATAGTTGCCGGCATCTAAGAGACTGTCGCAGTTTCCTGTGTCTAACCAGGCGAAACCTCGGGTGAAGAGTTTGACTTTCAATGTTCCTTCTGCCAAGTAGAGTTTGTTCAAATCCGTTATCTCATACTCTCCGCGAGCGGAGGGCTTCAATGATGCGGCTTTATCGCACACGGTCTCGTCGTAGAAATATAGCCCCGGAATGGCATAATTGGATTTGGGTTTAGCCGGTTTCTCCTCTAAAGACAAAACCTTTCCTTCTTCGTCAAATTCTACCACACCATAGGCGCTTGGATCCTTCACTTCGTAACCGAAGATACAAGCTCCTCTTTCTAATCCCGCAGCGTCGCGCAACATGCGCTCGAACCCCATCCCGTGGAACATGTTATCGCCTAATATCAGGCAGCCCTTATCGCCATTGAGGAACTCTTTACCGATTACAAATGCTTGTGCCAACCCGTTGGGGACTTCCTGAACTTTGTACATTAAACGCATCCCTAATCGAGTCCCATCGCCTAATAACTCCTCAAACATCGGTAAGTCACGTGGTGTGGATATAATCAGCACTTCCCGTATGCCCGCCAGCATAAGCGTTGATAGCGGGTAATAGATCATCGGTTTGTCATATACCGGCATGATCTGTTTGCTGATTGCTTTACTCAGGGGGTAGAGCCGCGTAGCCGAACCGCCTGCTAAAATAATGCCTTTCATAATATCTGTATGATTAGTTCAATACTTTTGCGCACAAAAATACTCAAAAAAAAACGAATATGCAAATTTTCCCAAGGAAAAATGTCTAAAATCTGGATTTTGTAATGAGATTAGATGAAATCGTATGATTTTTGAGTAGAGAGCACGTTGATTAAGTTGGTTATTTTATATTTTTCTTCAAAAACTAACGAGGATGGAGGTTAAAATATAGGGTAGGGCGCCAATTAAAACCCCTTTACTAAGCCGCCAAGTGTCCGTCGTGTAAAAGACAAAGATGAGTGCTAAGTCAGGAAATACACTTACCAGGAGCAATTTATTTAGAACTGACCCCATCTCGAACTGAAAGGTGGATAAAGCGTACCATAGGTTATTGGCATTGATATAGAGCAATCCGAAAATGGCCGGTAGTGCGAGTCCTATGACAATGCCTACCCAATAACGGTCTATACGCTCTTTGAAACTCATAGTGCAGGGTAAAAAGTCATATCGGGCGTGCAGGGTTGGATGGAGATGAACCCGTTGTGCAGGGCATACTCGTCCGTATCGGTAGCGTCGGGTTCGTCATTGACATAATAACCGACAAGTCCATAGAGTGTCGAACCATCCTCCGCAACTCCTTTTGGGGCAATCTCATCTGCCCAGTGTCCGCGACACTGACGCGCCCATTGGACGCCTTCAATCGGTCCTAACGGGGCATTGATATTATAACACATACCGGTTGGCCATTCACGATTAAGTAACTCCTCCGTAATCGGGCGAATATAAGGCAGGAAATGACTTAAGTCGGTCGTTGTGTTGTTGTCATAAATGGAGAACCCGATGGCGCGGATATTATGCTCTGCACCTATGAGACAAGCACCTATTGTACCTGAGTAGATGGCGTTGATAGACGCGTTAGAGCCGTGGTTGATGCCGCTGACAATAAGGTCAATGGCACTTTCATCTCCCTTAAAGATAATATTAAGGGCAATCTTAACGCAGTCGCTGGGTGTTCCGCTTGTGATGTATATATCCACATCTTCGCGCGCATGGTCAATCACTTTCTTGAGGGTTATCAGTTTTGTGGAGGAAATGGCGTTGCTAAAGCCGGAGCGTGGTCCGTCGGGTGCAAGTACTGTGACATGCCCCAATTGGCGCATAATATCCGTCAGTGCTAAAATGCCTTGTGAGCCCCAACCGTCATCGTTTGTTATCAATATATTCATAAATACTCAATAGTCAGTTTATATAATATCCATTACTTTATGCGCTAAGGCATCTGCTTCCGCCATAGTTGCGGCTTCGGAATAGACGCGGATAATGGGCTCTGTATTGGATTTACGCAAATGTACCCAGCCTTCCTTAAAGTCTATTTTAACACCGTCTATGTCGTTGATACGCTCGGACTTAAAGACCTCTTTGACATGGGCAAGGATATTGTCCACATCCATGGCTGGCGTAAGGTCAATACGGTTCTTGGAAATACAATAGTTAGGATAAGTTTGTCTCAATTCGGAAACCTTCATTTTTTTCTGTGCCAATAAGCTCAGGAAAAGTGCTACTCCGACAAGAGCGTCACGTCCGTAGTGCGCTGCGGGATAGATGACACCCCCGTTTCCTTCACCGCCGATTACGGCATTGACGCGTTTCATCTCGGTTACTACATTAACTTCTCCGACAGCAGCAGCGGAGTAAGTACCGCCATGTGCGCGGGTGATATCACTTAAGGCGCGGGTTGAGGAGAGATTGGAACAAGTGTTGCCTTTAGTGTGTGAGAGTACATAATCCGCTACCGAGACGAGGGTATATTCCTCTCCGAACATCTCTCCGTTTTCGCAGATGATGGCAAGCCTGTCCACATCGGGATCTACCACAAAACCGACATCAGCGCGTCCCTCTTTCATGAGGTCGCTAATCTGCTTTAGATTTTGAGGAATCGGTTCAGGGTTGTGCGCAAAATGTCCGGTAGGTTCCGTGTTCAGGCCAATTATATTGGTTACTCCAAGTGCTTTGAGCATCGCGGGTATGGCGAGTCCGCCTACAGAATTGACGGTATCAATCGCCACGGTAAAATGGGCAGCCTCTATTGCCGGCTTGTTCACCAATTGCAGACCTGATACTTGCTCCACATGATAGGGGAGGTAATCCTTATGTGTGACATGACCTATTTGCTCAACGGGTGCAAAAACAAATCCTTCCTCTTCGGCTATCTTTAAGACCTGTTTGCCTTCGGCGTCGTTGAGGAACTCTCCGTGCTCGTTGAGTAGTTTAAGTGCGTTCCATTGGATAGGGTTGTGACTGGCAGTCAGGATTATACCTCCGGCGGCTTGTTCAGCCGTGACGGCAATCTCCGTGGTTGGCGTCGTGGCTAAGCCGATATTGATGACATCATAGCCCATGCCGATTAAGGTTCCTGTGACTACGTAATCCACCATTTCGCCGCTGATACGGGCATCGCGACCGACTACAATCTTCTTATTATCGGGTAAGGCAATATGCCTCTGTACGGCATATGCTGCCGTAAAACGGACTATGTCAAGGGGATTAAGACCCTCTCCAACCGGACCACCGATGGTCCCTCTGATACCGGAAATAGATTTAACTAAACTCATCGTTTGATTTGCATTCTTAATTGATAACCATAGGGCGTCACCGTGTTTTGGTCTGCAGTGAAGCCCTGTTTGGAAGGACAAATGATGGTACACTCCGAGCCGGAATACTCCATGAGTCTGACGGCTTCATGCCATGCCGTGCAGGCATTTTGGTAGTCCGTGAGGTACATGAACTCAACGGGGTAAGCACTGTCTAAGGGCGACCAGTAACTAATAGTGTCCGCATTTTCGGTAAGGGTGTATTTCTTATACCGCATCACCACGTGTTCGGATACTGCTATGGGTTCTTTTCCTTCCGTTGCACCGCGACGGATTAAATGGAAATACAGATTGTCATACCCCGGCACTTGATAATAGGTGCTATCGGTCCATGCTGTGTCTGCGGGTAACTCGGTCACTATGTGCAAATGATTGCGGGAGATGAAGTTCTTAATCAACTTTTTCTCCGCATTGAGTTGCCGCGAATACGTCGTTGTATTCGAACATGAGGCTAACAGCGCAATGCCCAAGAGGCTTAAAATGATTGTTTTTAGTTTCATAATCTTCTATTGACGTAAATCTCAATAATACAATTGGTATAAGGCGGAACGGCATCATTACCGGTAGCGCCGTAAGCAGTGTACCATGGACAAATAAGTGTTCGTGACTCTCCGTCTCGCATGCCCCAAATGACCTCATCTACCGCCATTGGCAGATGTTCGCTGTTCGGTCGTACTAAGCGGTCTTCTTGCACCATGAGTGTGCTGTCGAGGCGTAGGATAGTCAGTACAACTTCAGCGGCGCGTGTGTCATCGTCGGTGTCATGCCTCTCGGCTTGGGAACGCACACTCCATGCCCCGCATTCCAATTGATATGCGTCTATGTCCTTACTCCGTATATAGGCGGAGACTTGTCTGTCTGCCTCCGCGGCAAGGCGCTCATTGAGTGCCATCAAGGTCAGTAGTGTGGTGTCAGTCGCTTGCACTTGCCCGGTGCGATAGGAAGGACGCTGGGGCGCGGGTTTGTCGCAACCCGACAATAGAGCGCTTGTAACGGCAACCAAAGCAACGGTGGCTAAGCGATACACTCTTTTCATAAAAAAGGTTATTCCACCCCGTTCGTTACTTGGTGATAGGTATGGAGGGATAAGTTATCGCTGACCACTTTGATAGCATAGGTCTTGGCAAACCCGAATGCCGCTATATATGCCAATTCCATGTCAAAGACGCAGTCATGAAAATCGCTCTCAAGTACAAAGTCTGACCCTGAGTAGCAGACGGAGTCAATGTGTGCAACCTTAAGGTATTGAGGCGGCAAAGTGTCTAACGGTTGGAAGGGTTCGGTATAGCCGCAGTGCGGGTGATTGAGACGGCTGTCTTGTACACGCACGACAGAACCGATTTCAAAGTTAGCAGAACCGGCATAACCGATATTGAGAATAGTGGAGTCTTTGGGGAGCGTCTGCGCTGCGCGGATGACATTGATTGCGCCTACGCCGGTAACCACCACTTCCCACTCATCCTGAGGTAATTTCAGATACTTATCGATAAGGGCTCTTTCGCCCTCTTCGGCAATTAAAATATACTTCTTCATGCACTTAATCCTAATTTTGCCGCAAAGATACAAAATATTTTTGATATATGCAAATAAAAGTGTATTTTTTATTGTTTGCGGCGCTTTACGATATAGCATGCACCATATCCGCAGAGGGTGAGAAGGAAGAGGGCGAAACAGATAAGGGAGAGGGTATTGCCTTTGCGGACAGCATCGGGCATAAAGGTCATCACTATTTCGTGGTCCCCTTCGGGAACAATAATTCCCCGGAGCATATAGTTGACGCGGAAGATATCGGCGGGGTTACCGTCAATCGTTGCTTTCCAACCATGGGGATAGTAGATCTCAGAGAAGACCGCCATCCTCTGCCGGCGCAGTGGCTGCTGGCGTGACGCCAGCCGCAGTGGCTGCGGACCCTGCTCGCTGTGCAGCTCGGTAGGAACAGGGGTTTCGCTGATGTGGCAGGTGTATGTAACGGTTTTTGGGGTATAGGATGTAAGCTCGATGTTATCACGATCTATGCTCCCGAGTTCGTTGAGCTCTCGTTCAGCACCCGATGCGAATAGGTCGCAGTTAGCAGACGAAGTAGTATCTATTACAGCAATATGGTGCAGGTCGAATGTGCGTAATGCGTCGGACTCGGCGTTGGCGTTATTAACAAAGACAATAGAGTCCACGAACCAAGCGTGCCCCATGGCTGAAGGATTAAGCACCGGTGCTGCGCCATTATCGCGCGTCGGCACAATGGCATACTTGGTATTGAGCATATTGATGACGGGGGCATTGTCCGCGATAAGCCTGTTCCCGTTTAGGGTGAGCGTGCGCATTTCCGGTGCTATGTGCTCGTCAATAAGGTCTTGATAACGACGGAGTTTGGCGGCGGAGTATCCTCCGATAGAGTGGAGGTAATAGGATGTTCTGCCGTCGTTGAAGGTATTGGTGGTGAGGTTGAGCACGCGGTAATAGGTCGGGTCGTTGTCCAACAGGTATTGCTCATAAGGAAGCATAGTAAATGCCTTTCTGAAATCCTTGTTTGTCACAAAATGACTGTCGTTGCAGAATCGTTTGTCCACGGGCCACATGTCGATGATAATGAGCGCAGTAAGGGCTAAAGCGAAGTATTCGGTTTTGAACCGTTTGAGGGCATAGACATAGACCAGCACACAAGCGAGGGCGATAAGGATAAAAGAGCGCCAGGCGTCGGCTTTTGCCATGGTTTGACGTTGGTCAACTATCATGCGGTATATGTCATTGCCGACCTGTCCTTTCCATTGTGCGTCATATGACGAGGTGAAAGAGCCGAGACCGAAGAAAGCCACCAGTAAACAGATAAATGCCGTAATACCTCCGGCAATGGCTATGGGTTTCAGGTAGTTACGGTCCTTGTTGGTAATAATCTCCTGCAAAGCCAGGATGCCTAAGAGGGGTATGGTTATTTCGGCGACAATAAGGATAGACTCAACGGCGCGGAACTTATTGTACATCGGGAAATACTTAAAGAAGAATTCTGTGAGTGGCATGAAGTTATGTCCCCATGAGAGGAAGAGCGAAAAGAGCGTTGCGATGAGCAGTGCCCATTTATAGGGTCCGGGAACAATAATGAGTCCTAAAAGGAAGAGGAAGCAGATAATAGCTCCCATATAGACGGGTCCGGATGTAAAGGCTTTTTCACCCCAATAAGTGGGTGCAGCGGAACAGAACTGTTTGGCTTGTCGTTTGGGTACGCGTGCTTGGACAAGGTCTTGATAGAGTTGGGATTTTTCGTCCAAATGATAGCCGGAAGCGCCGCCCATATAGTTGGGAATGAGGAAAGTCATGGTTTCATTGATTCCATAAGACCATGCTGTGGCATAGTCGAGGTCGAGACCACCGGTTTTATTGGTTTCGTCAGAGGCTTTTACCAAGTCAGAATGTCCTCCTCGCATGGTTTCCTCGGCATATTCCTGATTGGTGAATATATTTGCGGACCCCATTCCCATGCCGATGGCGAAAGAGGCGAAGAAAACAGCCGTGGCGATACCGAAATGTTTCCAAGCTTTATCTCGTATGGCGATAGCGAGTTCGGCAAAAAAGAGCACCCCAATAAGCATGGAGATATAATAACTCATTTGCGGATGCAGGAAGAAACCGATGTAGGTGAAGAACATAATGATGATTGCTCCCCATCCATATTGCTTGCGGTATGTCAAGATGAACCCCACCAGGACCAGTGTCATCCAGGTGATAGAAACAGTTTTGCCACCATGCGCTGCGGCTACAATGATGAAGAAATAACTGCTCATGGAGATGGCAAAAGAGCCGGCTAAGGCGAGCCATTTGTCCACCTTAAAAGACCTCAAGAGCAGGAAAAATGCGCAGAGGTAAAAGAAGAAAACAAAGAAGGCATTGTACGGGCCATAATGCAGCAGGCGTTTAAGCGGTGCAAAAATCTTGTCTATGGTGTAACCTCCATTGCCGCCAATCTGGTAGTTGGGCATGCCGCTAAATTGGGAGTTTGTCCAGAAGGTATAATCGCCTGTTTCTTTGTGGTAATTAGCACTTTCTTGAACAACGGAAGTGCCGTTAATACCATCTCCGGCATAAATGATTTTACCTTGCAGAGCAGGCCAAAAATAGATAGCGGACGCGAGGATAAAAATGACCAAGATGATGAGGTCAGGGAGCAGTTTTTTCCAGTTGAGAAACGAGAATTGATGCGTAGTTAACATGTTTGTTCTATTTTTTTGGGCTTTATTTTTGTGGTTCCGTGTCGAACGGGGCGGAGAAGTTACAACCTTCTCTCCAGCGGGAGCATCCGTAGCGTGTTTTGCCTCGTATGATAGTGCCTTTTCGGCAGACAGGACAACACATTCCGGTGAGGTCAGTTTGCACATCGCGCACCACTTGGGCGGACATCGTTTTGAGCTCGTCCAGAAATTCGGCAGCCTCAAAGTCCCCGCGCTCAATCTGCCTGAGTTTTTTTTCCCAGAGTCCGGTCAGTTCCGCCGATTTGAGGAGGGGGGAAACGATGGTAGCGATGAGTCGGGTGCCGATTTCTGTGGGGCGAATGGATTTGCGCTCCTTAACAATATATTTACGTTGGTATAGTTTTTCGATGATGGCGGCGCGTGTAGAAGGTCTGCCTATTCCATTTTCCTTCATGGCGTCTCTGAGTTCCTCATTGTCCACTGTTTTTCCGGCTGTTTCCATCGCGCGAAGCAGGGTTGCTTCGGTATAAGGTTTTGGGGGTTGCGTTGTTTTCTCGATGAGTTGCGGCTCATGCGGTCCGCTTTCCCCTTTGGTGAAAGTCGGTAGGGTCTGGGTCTCTTTAGCTTCGTCTTCGTCCGCGGGGGTATCGCCGGTCGGCGTTGCGGCAGTGGCAAACACGGCACGCCATCCCGGGGATAGGATTTCGCGACCGGTGACTTTAAACTGAACGGATTCGACTTGTGCGAGCACGGTTGTGTTCGCGACTTGACACTCAGGATAAAAGGCTGCTATAAAGCGCAGTGCGATAAGGTCAAAGACCTTGCGCTCCTGTTCTGTAAGGTTGTCGGGGCGTTGTCCGGTCGGGATGATGGCATGGTGGTCCGTCACTTTTTTGTTGTCAAAGACCTTTTTGGATTTGGGCAGCGAGGAAGCCCCTTTTCCGCCATCAGCCTTAAGGGGAAGAAGCGGTGTCACTTGGGGGTAGTAATCCTTGATGCCGGCTAATGTAGCCTGTACTTTAGGGTAAATATCTTCGCTGAGGAAGGTTGTATCCACGCGGGGGTAGGTCGTGATGCGCTTCTCGTAGAGTGACTGCACGAGTTTGAGTGTATCTTCTGCAGAGAAGGAGTATTTTTTGTTACACTCCACCTGTAGGGAGGTAAGGTCGAAGAGTCGAGGTGCCAGTTCGTTAGCTTTCTTCTTTTCGACGGAAGTGATGGTAAGGGGCTTATCTTGCAGCGTAGCGATGAGTGCTTCAATCTCCTCTTTATGTGTATTTTGGGCGGCGTCATCTTCGTCTTTCACCATGGAGAAAAGCGTTCCCCGATATTTGGTTTTAAGCTCGTAATAGGTAGTGGGAACGAAGTGGTCAATCTCTTCTTGGCGTTTAACAATCAGCGCCAAGGTCGGCGTTTGTACTCGTCCAATAGAGAGAACTTGCCGATTAGTGGCATAGCGAAGGGTGTATGCTCTTGTGGCGTTCATGCCTAAGAGCCAATCGCCAATGGCGCGCATGAGTCCTGCCTCGTAGAGGTGCTGATAAGCGGATTGGTCTTTGAGTTGTTTAAAGGCTTCGGCAATGGCTTCTTCGGTTAGGGAGGAGACCCAAAGGCGTTTGACGGGGACCTTGCAACCGGCTTGCTGATAAACCCAGCGTTGAATCAATTCTCCCTCTTGTCCGGCATCGCCGCAGTTGATGACCTCTTGGGCTTGGCTGATTAGGTTTTGGAGAATATTGAATTGTTTATGAACACCGTCATCTCCAAAGACCTTGATTTTGAATCGGGCTGGAATCATCGGTAAGGATGACATGTTCCAACTCTTCCATTGGTCGCCATAGTCTTGCGGTTCATAGAGCGCGCAGAGGTGTCCGAATGTCCATGAGACGCAGTAGCCATTACCTTCAAAATACCCGTCTCGACGTGAAGAAGCGCCGAGTACGTGGGCGATATATTGCCCTACAGAAGGTTTTTCCGCTACGCAGAGTATCATGAAGAATATAGGTTACAGGGTATTTTTAAGATAGATGAATCCGACGGGTAACGCAAGGGTTAAAAGCAGGATGAGTAGCGCAATCTTTTTAGGCTGGTGCGTCGCGGGAATGCTATTGGGCTTGGGGGCGTCAATTATTTTCGCCGGCATCAGGGAAGATGCTAATGTGATTGCATTTTCTTCCCGTTTTTGATAGAGATAGAGATAGAGTTTCTCTTTGAGGTCGCGGTCCCGTAATAAGGATGCATATTGGCTTTCGGCAGCGGTAGATTGATTCATCTCCGAGCGGGCAACCATGCTCCGTGCCTCTAAATCCCGAATGGATATGTCCAGACTATTGCGGGCGGATTGGATAGAAGCATAGATGGACTGCCGCATGGCGCTGATTTGTTCGTTAATGAGTTCGATGACGGGGTTGCTGTCCGATGCCGTTCGTAAAATGCGCATTCGCCTGAGAAGTAAGTTATTGTACTCTTTGATGAGACTGGTGAGCGCTGCGTCAGCGATGCCTAAATTGGTAGGGATAAGGGTAGTTGAGTCCGCCCGATGCATGAAGTTCTCCACATAATTGATGAGGTTCTGCTGGGTTTGCAACTCCGAGAGACGTTGTTGATAGGAGGTCGTTTGGGAGAAATAGACCTTAGCCTCATCGCCCGGGTTGACCATATTGTTGTTGCGACGAAACTGCTCCGCGTCAGCAACCGACTGACTCAGTTCCTCTTCAATCATTCTCAGTCGCTCGTCTATAAAATAGGCAGCTTCTTCAGCCATGCTGTTTTTCTCAAGGAGGGAGTTGAGGTTGTATAACTCAATTTGTTTATTGATATAAGCGCATTCGCGAGCGGGGACATCCGTGACAGCAGTTAACTTGATGATATAGGAGTCCTGCTTGAGTTTCGTCACGTGGATGCGTCGGCTATAAGTATCGACAAGGGCAGGGATGGAGCGACGGCGAATACGGTACTTTTGGTCGCCTATTCTGACTGTCCAAATGGTATCTGCTCCCTTGACCTTCATTGCCGCAACGGTGCGTACAGAGTCCATGTTGATACGTGGTGCGGGATAAACGCCGTCCCATCTCAAATAATGACGGACGCGGTAGTCCCATTCGAGTCCCAATTGGCTGATTATCGTAGCGGATATGTCTTTTGAGGTTAAAATAGCTATCTCATCGTCAACATACTTTGTGCCGGAATAGCCCATCATGGACATCATCTCCGCCTGCGGGGAGTGCGTGTCCTCGTCCGCTGTGCGAATCATGATGCTCGCCGTGACATTATACTTTTTAGAGGTACTGATATAATAGATACCGGCTATCATGCTCATGGCGAAAAAGGTAATGACAAACCAATACCAATTAGCTATACATTGGCGGAAAAGCGTGCGGAGATTCATAGGGGGATTATTTTATATAAACTATATCGTGGTTAGTGAGAAAATACGTCTGCTCGGCGTTCAACAATTGGTCCAGGGTGAAAGTTTGGCGGGTTGTGCTTCCGTTCGCCTCACGGAGAATATAGATTGTGCTCCGTTGCCCTTTCTTGGTGAGCCCTCCGGCGGCAGCAATGGCTTCGAGGATTGAAATGCGAGAGCCGGCAACTTGTTGCGGCGTATTGACTTCGCCTAAAACGGATACATATTCGCCTCTTGGGATAATGGTCACTAAAGCGTTTTTGATTTGTTTAGAAAGACTGAGTTCAATGCTGTTTCGCAGTGCGGATATGGTTAAGCCCTCGGCGTGTACGGGACCTAAAATCGGCATATGGATATCTCCCTCCTCATCCACAATATAGTACAACGCGTCCCCGTGCTCGCCTATCAACGGCAGGTTATAGGGTGCAGCTGCTTCTTGGTCCAAAGCCGATACATAAATTAGCAGTTCATCGCCGACGCGCAAGATATTGCTGCCCATCAGGAGGGTGGATATCATTAGGCTCAATAGCCCTAAAACTAATCTTTTCATGCTTTTTTATCAGTTTTTCGCGCAAAGATATACATTTTTTTGGATATATGCAAAAAAAAGTGTAATTTTGCAACGAAATTGAGCTGACGTTGTTAGTAACGGCTATGCCGTGTTAGCAAGCCTTCGGCTGTTAGTAAACATTCGGCTATTACCATGGCGGAAGCCCTACAATAGGGGGTAATTGGTTTTGACAGCATGTAGAATAGGTATGTAAGCACGCCGAGGATGGGAATCCACTCGTTAAATGGTCCTAATCAAATTTAACTGGCAACACAGAGTATGCTCTCGCTGCTTGATTGAAGTATAGTAGATCAACTTTTTTTCGGACCAGGTCCGGAAACGAGACGTCCCTCCGAGCCAAGCCTTGCGGCTGACGGACATAGGGGCGCGGAAATAGCAAGGATAGGTCTTATATGCTGCGCTATAAGAATGACATTTTAGCAGATACGGTAGGTATTGGTGGCTTGGGTCTTGTACTTACCCGACAATGCAGGCCAAGATAAGCGTGTAGAAGGCGTATTGATTCCTTGTTTGGACGCGGGTTCGACTCCCGCTACCTCCACGAAATTTAGTAGTCATTGCGTTTAGGGTTCTTTGGGAAGCGTCCCTTAAGAACCCTTTTTCGTTGAAATCCCACTTCAACGACCGACCAGAACGAGGCAAAGGCAAAGATCATCAGTGCAGTTTCTCCCGTCTCACGCCGGAAGCTATCGGTTACGAGATAATGTACAAGAATAGCTCCTCCGATGCCCAAGACGCCTAAGAGGGCGAATATCCACCGCGCTTTAAGCCCAAAGTGGTATTCGAAGAGAATCACCAAAGGATGATAAATGGCAATAGATATGATGGTCACTATGCCTACTATAACACCTGCGAAGTTCACGATAATCTGTGGGGATTAGCGGGATACCATCCTTTAGCGACGCGCTCCCGTTGTTCAAAAATTTCTGATATTGCCCAAAAGTTAGTGGCTGATAGCACGCCTAAAAAAATGGAGGCGTAGTTATTGGTCATTACAAGCGAGTCCAACAAAGCGATAATCCCGATTACGGCAAAGCACCACCAAGAGCGGGCGGAGAAGTAATACTCCATCTTAATAACTACGGGGTATGAACACCCGAAGATGAGGAAAGTGAGAGCACCTATAATAATCGAGTTAAGCATATGCGTGTAGTCCTCCTAATATAAAGTTGACTCCAAAATACGTAAATAGCACCGAGAGAAAGGCGAAAACTATGTAAATATGGAATGACATGGGTTTTTGAAAGAACGAAATGGAACGGCTATGTAGCGGTGCTGCATAAACGAGCATGGTGATGAGTGCCCAGACTTCCTTCGGGTCCCATCCCCAATAGCGCCCCCAAGATATATTCGCCCATACTGCCCCGATAAAGATGCCTATGGTGAGACAGAATACGGCAGGGTAGAGCAGTACTTGCGAGAATATCATAAGCTGCTGAGCCGCAGGGCGATAAATCAGCGCGGTAATGCCGTTGAGCGTAATAAATGCCAGTAAGCAATAGGCAATCATAATGATGGCGACGTGCATGGTCAGTAGCGGTGATTGGAGCACGGGCATGAGGTTGGTTATTTGCGGGTTAGCGCCACTCATCATACTTACCATGAGGGTCATACCGCTTATGAGATACCCAAATGAGAGCAGCATGAGATTAGGTAGTGGTCCCGTTGTGGTCGCGTTGTGGTCCCGTTGTGGTCCCGTTGTGGTCGCGTTGCAGTCAGGAAAATTATCCGAAGTGTCAGCAGGTTTAGAAGCGTGGCGGGCGAGGGTTAAGGTGACGGTGATAATGGTGGTAATCCAAGCGAGGAACTGCATGGTTTCAAATCCATTGGACAGGGGGATATGCCCGCCGACGAGCCAGCGGAGTCCCAACACAAACGCCAGAAAGAGACCAACACATGCCATGAGAGTGACTAAAATATATAAAAGCCATTGAGGCATGGTGCGTCCCCTTGACAACAAGATAATTGTGACAATAAAGAGGAGAATACCGAGGGTCGCCAACCCCATTGCCAGCGGACGGGTATAGTGCAGGTGATTGAGGATTTGTTCGGCTCGCGCTTTGCGGGCAATCTGAGCGCCCGCTTGGCTATCCAATGTTTGGAGCGTTGACAACTGCCATTGACGGAGAGCAATAAGGCTGTCATTGGCTGCCACGTTACGACCTTCTGCCAGCAACCGTGAGATGTCATTGATAGCCAAATAGAGATGTATTTCATCCCCGGGTTCCGCCATGGGCAAAGGACTGAATTGGTAGAGCGTTCCCATACATGCCATACTGATGAGTTGGAATTTTTCGTCTGCAGCCAAGGCGTTTTTATTCCGCTGTTTGAGTAGCGGGTCCAACTTATAACTGCCATTGCCGATATAATCCCTTAGAGAGACATACTTGCCCTCTGCGTGCAGGACTTTTTTAACCTCATCGCCTTTGATTTTAATCATGGGTTCTGTAACCCAAGCGTCATAATAATAGAGCCAACCTACGAGCACTTGTTCTGCTGTCAGGCCTTGGTAAGAGGGTTTACCGTATAGCTTGGTGCAAAAATCATTGGCAACTGTGGAAAACGGGCAAACTCTATCGTTATAATACACCAAAAGATTTCCGTATGACGCGGCAACCGGCCTCTGAAGGGTTTTAGGAGCGGCGGAAACAGATAGCGGAAGTGTCAAGAGTATGAGCAGTGAGAGCTTGCGGACGAGGTCTCTAAAGCGGGTGCGTTTTTGGAAGAAAAACGCGATGATGGCAAACAGCAGTAAGCCGTAGCCACAGTAGGTAACCCCTATACCCCAAGGGTCATGGCTGACCGAAAGGGTTGTGCCTAAAGCGTCATCGTCGAATTTGGATTGGTAAAAGCGATAATGTTTGAAACTAAAGATTTGATTCATAGCTACCTGTCCGGAAACTGTTTGTTTTCCGTCGCAGAGTTCAATATCGCTGACAAAGTCCATCGGTGCTCGTGTGCCCGGGTAATACTCGAGGTGAAAATGTTGCAACGAAGCGCTAATAGACGAGTTTAAGACTTGTACGGGCGCTTCGTCCATACGGAGATGCACCTCTCCGGTTTCGCCGAACAGATGTGTTATCAAGGCGCCACCGAGAATGATAACAAAAGAAAAATGTAACAGGCAAGTAATGACCTGCCTGTACATTTTGACCGTGAAAAGATACCATCCACCGAATATCACAGCCAATGTCCAAAGAGCAATTGTCCACGGTGCGGTGTAGAAGTATCTAACGGTAAATTCCGTTGAGATAATTTTCTCACACACAGTAGCTACAATCAGTAGTAAGATAATCACTCCCATAAGGGAGAAGGCGATGGGTTTCAGGTACTTTTTCATTCGGTCTATTTAACCAATAACATTTATAAAAATCGTCCTCACGGATTAGATAGCATTTAAGAATGCGACGAGAGCATCACGGTCTTTTTTCGGCAGATTGTAGAAGCGTCTTGTGGCGTCAATGGCGTCAGACTCTTCGCTATAGCCGTGCCACATAATGGCTTCCACGCAGTTGCGGGCACGGGTGTCATGTAAGCGTGCTTCGTTGACATCGCCGGTGGCTTTCATGTGCAGTCCGCGTCCCCAAAGCGGAGTTGTCCGGCACCAACCGGTGCGGATATCTTCAGCCATGCAGAGTTTGTGTTGCACAAAATCGGTGTATGGCCAGATGGTTTGGTTGGGGTAGCGCGGCATTTCCTGGTCGCGAGTGAAGAAGCGAGACGGGTCTTGGATATGGTCCGGTCCTGTTTTCCAACTGGGGCGGTGGCATGTGGCGCAACCAATCTCGTTGAAGAGTTCTTTGCCTCGTAGAACCTTTTCGTCACGATAGTCTCTGACAGCAGGAACTGCGAGTCCGCGATGCCAAACCATGAAGTCCGTATAATCGTTATCGCTCATTTCGGCGGGCAGGTCTTTGGCGGTCAAGTAAGCGTAGATGGCCTCTTCGACGTTGTCCAACTTATATTTAGCATACGCACTATCGGCAGCAATCAAGCGGTCAATGTAGGCAGGCCATTCTGCTTGTACTTCCGGGTCCTGCGACGAGATAGTCGCATAATTCGTACCTGCTAAATCGAGGTAGTGGAAGGTCCTATTGGAGCGGGTTACATTGGGGATATTCCAAATAGCATTAGCTCCGGCAGCGTCGAGAATCGGTCCGCGGCTCATCGCATATGTGTAGCGGCGTACATACGGCGTACCATCTCCGCCTTGCTTGGTGTTGGTGTAATAAGCCCCCGGAAGCCATGCGCCTCCGCTGAACCAAGCCGTCTTGAAATGCTTGAGGTATCCCTTATTATATGCTTCTTCCTCCCGTGCCCATTGTGCGGTGATGGAATCATCGGGAATGGCGTCTGTCAAACCTGTTCCGAATATACCGATGGTGTTTTCGAGTTTGACACCGTAGTTATTGATATTGGGATTGTTCTGAGCAATAATGTCTGCACCATAAATGGCGGAAACAGGCATATTCACTATCGGGTATCGCAACTCAAACGACTCACCGTCAGGGAACGACATCACATTATTCGATGCCGCGCACTCCGTTGCGGTCTGCCATGTAACCGTGATTTGTTTTTCGTCAATAGGCGCTTTGAAAGGTGCAACAGCGTGTAACTGAGGCATACCTGCAACCCAAGTAACATAATTCTCATCACTCTTGTCATACACTACAAGCAACGTTCCATTACCTATCTCCATTGAGTTATATGTCCCTGCCGGAATGGACATACCGTGCCCGTAACCCGGGTGGCAGTGGATACAGGAAGAGCGCACATAGACGGGACCTAAACCGGAGCGAACACCCGTTTGGTTGGAGGTGTATTGTTTCTCAAAAAGTTGCTCACCGCGTTTGAACATGGTAATCCAATCACCGGCTTCTACCTTAGGAGTGGGTTGCTCAAAGCAGTTTGCGGTAGAGTTGAAGGAAGTGCCTTGCACGCCTCCGGCATACACCCATGCGGGGATGGTTTCTACATCGGGATTGTCGGTAGGAGTCTCGTTTACGCAACCGGTGAAGAGGACTGTCATCACCGAGACAATGAGAGACGGTACTAATAATGATTGGTATTTCATGATTACTTTTTATTTAAGATAGTTTCAATAAGTCCTTGCATTTTAGTTAGTTGGTTCACTAAGTCTGTACCTACTTTCGCTACAGCAACATCGGCTTGAGACGTCTTAGCGTTGGTAATAAATGGTTCCGGAATAGCTGCAATGGTTGTGATTGACTCGTCAATAAGAGTCAATGTGGCATCTGCATCGGCTTGGTAACCATTGTCCACAAAGAATTGGTACAATGTATATTCGCCGCTTACGCCTTTGCCTGCAAAACTATTTTTGATAGATTTAATATTGTCCTGAAAATCTACAATGGAGTTCAGTGCATAGGGGCTCTCGATATAGTTTTTAGCCGCCTCGTCAGCTGCGCCATTCGGCGTGCCGATTTTCGTATTACCAACCTCATCGGCGATATCAACGCAACCTTGCATAATTTGGTCAGCTACGGCGCCATAGGTCTTATAAATCGAACTATTCAACTCGATCATTTTGGCATTATACGGGTCGCGGTAGTCGGATTTCTCCAACTCAAGGTCTTCTAATAATTGTTGCTGTTCCTGAGATAGTTTATCTATTCCTACCCAGCAAGCGTAGAGCATATTCACTTGTCCTGCCAGGTCTTGGGCCACAGCGTTGGTGTAAACCAACTCGGCGCGGGTGTAGGAGGTGATGTCATGTACGCGTACATTGGTCGGATCGTCATTGTCCGGATCGTAAAGCATATACTCTATTGCGTGGAAGCCTAACAGACCGTAACCTAAATTAGCACTTACCCACGACGGATCGGCTTCAATAGCAGCCATCTGGGTAGCGTTGTTCAGAAGACTCAATAAATCGTCTTTTGCGAGCGGCCATGAATCTATATGAGGGTCCACATTGAGGTCTGAAACAGGCCCGAAAAGGAAACTCTCGCTCAGCTCCCAGTGTGCGCGGGCTTTTACCCAAGCGTCAATGGCGGCTTGCACATCGGCTTCGGTAAGGTTACCGGCATCAAACTTATCCAACATATCCCGGGTCTTTTCAGCCAGGGTGAGTGTTTCTTGAGCCAAAGCGGAATAAGTGGGAATAATGTTGTTGTTGACATCAGTGGAGACTGCCTGTTTGAGTTGGCGCTCTTGTTGAGAAAGTTGTGTGGGTTCGTTGCTACCCGGTTGGCAGCTGATCATAGTCAGTGCAGTAACTGCCATGAGAGTGTAAATAATCTTTTTCATTTTTGTAATCATACTATATAACAGTTAAATATATTTAATGTTTAAAAAATCCTACGTAGTTGACGCCGATAGCTACATAGGGTTCGTCATTATAGGGTACGGCGGCAGAGGGGTTTTTATTGATGATGCTATGAGCGTATTCGGCTTTGATAACGACCTGTGGGATAGGTAGGTAATTGAAGCCTGCGCTAATCTTTTGTCTTCCGCACCAATAGGATTTAACAGAAGCGATAGCTGCTTCGGAGTCGTAGATGTCATAGCGGGCGAAGACATAGAATTGTTGGCGTTTCTCCCGCAATTTGGCGTTGAAATGGAAGAACTCATAGCCTAATTCTGCGCCAACGGCATAGGCATCAGAAGCCACATTTTGCTTTTTGCTCACGGAGCTTTTAGGTTGCGAGAGATTGAATTGGGAAATCAATGACGCATCGCCTAAGTGCCCGTAGGTAGCACTTCCGCGGAAGATTACGTAATGGTCATTATAGCACCAGTCCAACGCCGCTAATGTCACTAATCCCCGGACACCATAATATTTGTTGGATTGGTTGGAAGTTATTTTATTGAGGTCCTCTTTCAGGTAGTTCTTAAAGGATGTTCCGGCATAGCCGCTCAACGAAATTCTCAACGCATCGCTACCTTTTTTTTGCAATGGATAGAAGTCCAGCCGAGCCAACCCCGCATAGGTGTTCGCGAGCGTAAACTCATACGGAGATGATGCTCCAAAATGAATCCATCGCTTATTGCCAAAGAGGTCGCTTTCCAATCCAGGCAGGAATTGCGCCGTGTAGCCTAACCATTTGTAGCGACCATGAAACTGCAATCCGATTTGGTGCCATGTGCAGGGTAGAATGGTCATTTCGCCTTCGGGACGATATACCCCAAAGAACTGATTCGGCTCATGGTGTGCGTTGGTGCCGCCTAACGGGACAACCAACATACCGGCGCGGAGATTGGCATAAGGGTTGAACGACTTTTGGATCCATAATTGCTCCAATGCTACTTCGCCACCGCGCTCCACTTCGGTTTCATATTCGCCGCCTTCCTCTTCCTCAATCTCTACCGCCGCTTCTACACCGCCATGCTCAAACTCAATTTCAGAACCAAAGGACCATCCCCGTCCGAAATAATAACCGATATAAAAGCAGGCATGTGGTAAGTCAAACTCGCCGAAGCCGTCTTTCTTGTAATTGTCCGGATAGGAGTAGCGTTGGTAGTTGTTGGAGTAAAAGGCTCTTTTATAGGTTACTTCGGCATAACCGCCAATCGTCAGGCGTTGTTGAGGTTCTTCATAACTTACTGCCGACTCCCTTTTTTTAGGGAGTGCTTTTTGTTCTTGTTCTTGTGCCGATTGTTGTTCTAATCGCTCAACGCGTTGCAAGAGCGATTGCCATTCGGACGCACTGATGGTAATCGAATCCGGCTGAGCCTCAATACTTAAGACAAATAAAAGATAAAAAAATACTAACCCGAGTCGTTTCATTGTTTAATTTCCCAAAATACTTTGCAAAATTACAACAAAAAAGGGGATCTCGCAATCCCCTAATTCAGGTATTTTCTGCCGTGGCGGCAGGGGCAGTTAATGTTTGTCTTCGTAGAGGAAACGTCGGATGCTCTTTTTAGGTGTTTTCTCAAATTCTTTCTCCATGATTTCAACATGATGCAGCCGCGAATATTGCGGCAGAGCCTGGTTAATACGCTGCAGGATCATGTCCCAATAGGTTTGGTCGAACTGCGAGACGGCTTGGTCGGGGAAAATGAGTGCGACTAATTTGCCTTCTCGAGAGACAACGAGCGACTCCGCCACAGCCTGTTCATTATTAATGCGTGACTCAATGTCCTCAGGATAGATATTCTGTCCGGAAGCGCCTAAAATCATGGTCTTGATACGACCCTTAATATAAATATTCTTTTTGCGATCCATAGTACCGAGATCGCCGGTTTTGAACCATCCGTCCCGCGTGAAAGCGGCTTTGGTGGCTTCCTCATTTTTGTAGTAACCGATAAAGAGATTTTCGCCGCGTACTTGGATTTCGCCTACACCTTCTTCGTTGGGGTCTGCGATGCGTACTTCCATGCCAATCACGGGTTTGCCGCCGCTTCGCGCTTTGAAACCCGAGATAACCTCGCCGCCGATAAGCGGTCCGCACTCGGTCATGCCATAGCCCACATCTAACGGGAAACGGACATCAAGGAGACATTTCTCGACAATGGGGTCAATAGCTGCACCGCCGCAGAGGAAGTATCTCAAGTGCCCGCCAAAGGTCTTGCGCAGTTTCTTTTGAATGACCTTCTTGATGATATCGCCGATAACCGGCACATGCCAGAAGAAGCGGATATCTTTTTTGTTGACCCGTGGGGCAATGGCTTTCTTGTAAATCTTCTCGATGACGAGCGGAACGGTCACGATAAGGTAGGGTTGTACCTCTTGTAGTGCTTTGAGGAGCACAGAGGGCGTCGGCGTGCGTCCTAAGAAATAGATGGTGCAGCCGCTGACAAGGGGGTAGAGCAGTTCACAGACCTGTCCGAACATATGTGCTAACGGCAGCATAGACACTACTTTTTCACCCGGAATGGCCGGCAGATACTCGCGTCCGACATCCACATTGTTACTCAGCGACCTGTTGGTGAGCATAACCCCTTTGGGGTTGCCGGTTGAGCCGCTGGTATAGTTGATCAGCACTAATTCATCAAAGTTATAGGTACAGAAACCCTTAAAATCCCATTCGGAATTATTGCCTGCCTCCTGTGCCTTTTTACGCCATGCTTCATGAGCTTGACGGGCGTCATCGTCGCCTTGGATAAGCGAGAAATCCGAGAGGGATATCACGCCTCGCAGTGCCGGCAATTGCTCTTCTTTGAGCCCTGCCCATATGATGGGCCCAACCATCAGCAATTTAGCGTCGGAATGCTCCACTAAAGCGCAGATATCCTTCGGCGTAAAATCTTGCAAGATGCTGACTATAACACCTTTAAAGGCCGCTATGGCCAAGTAGGCTACCGCCCAGTTCGCGCAATTACGACCTACAAGGGCTATTTTGTCGCCGGCTTTTAGACCCAATTGGTCGAAAAGTGCGTTTAATGACTCAATCTGCTGCGCCAATTGCTTGAAGGTGTATCGGCGTGCATCCTCACTCTCCATGTAGTCCACCAATGCTAATTGGTCAGGATAGTGTCGGATAGCTCTGTCTAAATGGGCTAAGTAGTGTTCCATAGTGCAATTAACTATAGAGGAATCGTTTAATACTCTTTTTAGGGGTTTTCTCAAACTCTTTATCTACGACTTCGATAGCACTTATTTGGCTATAGGCCGGGAGGTACTTGTTGCAGCGCTGTTTCCAAACGGCAAGTTGTTCTTCGTCGGTACGACCATGTCTGTCATATTCCAAATCAGGATAAACGAGTGCGACCAATTTGCCGTTCCGGCTGACAACGACCGACTCGGCAATACCGCCACGGGCGTTAACTACTTCCTCAATCTCTTCGGGATAAATATTCTGTCCGGAAGGACCGAGAATCATGTTCTTGCTGCGGCCTTTAATAAAGATATTGCCGTCTTTGTCAATGATACCGAGGTCTCCTGTTCGGAGCCATCCGTCGGAAGTGAAGACTCCTTTCGTGGCTTCTTCGTTCTTGTAGTATCCGAGCATAACAGCTTCGCCCCGAACTTGCAGTTCCCCGACTACATTCTGAGGGTCTTCGCTGTCAATGCGTATCTCCATACGATCCACTATTCGCCCGCAGCTGTGGGCTTTGAACTCATTCCAAACGCGGTAACTGATGAGCGGACCGCACTCGGTCATGCCATAGCCCACTGTGAAGGGGAATTTAATATCCATCAGGCATTTCTCTACCTCACTGCTGAGAGCAGCACCGCCGATAATCAACTCAAAGATATTGCCGCCGAATGCCTCCATCAAGCCATCGCGGACTTTCTTGCGAATCATGCTGCCGAGAATAGGCCAGTTCCAAATCATTTTGACTGCCCAATTCTTGACGATAGGACGCAGTTTCTTCTGGTAGATTTTTTCGATAACGAGAGGTACCATGAAGATGAGGTAGGGCTTGCAGTCCTTGAATGATTGCAGTAAGATAGGAGTGGACATCTTTGGTAGGAAATAGATATGGTTTCCTGCTGCAAACTGGTAGAGGAACTCAAACGCCATGCCGAACATATGTGCCAGAGGCAACATCGAGACGATCACATCGTGCGGATTATGGGGGATATTGTCAATCGCGAAGTGGGTATTGGTGCTGAGTGAGCGGTAAGTAAGCATAACGCCTTTAGGCGAAGAGGTCGTTCCGCTGGTATAGTTGATGAGCGCCAAGTCGTCCAGGTCTGCCATCGGGTAATGCACATCAGCAAAGGTAAAACCATTGGGGTGTGCTTGAGCGAAAAGCTCATCCATGGAGTTAAGGATTTTAGCGATTTTTTCGTCTTTAGCATAGACGACGCTGAAATCCATATAGTTGATAACTGCCTTGATATTCGTGAGGTTCTTGGGGTCGATTTTCTTAGAGACCATCGGTCCTGCGAGCAGTATTTGGGCATCACTGTGATTGACTAACTTCTCGATATCCGGGCCGGTGAAATCCGGCAGGATGCTGACGGCCACAGCTTGATAGGCGAGTACGGAAATAAAACTGATACCCCAGTGCGCGCTGTTAACGCCGCAGAAGGCAATCTTTTCGCCTTTTTCAATACCCATAGCTTGGTAAGCTAAATTCAGTTTCTCTACTTGTGCGGCTACTTGTCCGTAGGTGTAATTGGTGTTCTCGCCATAGTCGCTGAAACAGGGATAATCCCAGTTCAGCTGCATGGCATCTCCGATAAAGGAGAAAATGTGCTTAGTTGGATTCATAAATTCTCTTATTCCTTAATTATATATTATCGTTATTATTCGACGGTTACGGATTTGGCTAAATTGCGTGGCTGGTCCACATCACAGCCTTTGACAACGGCAATATGATATGCGAGCAATTGTAGTAAGATGACACTCAACAGCGGTGTCAGGCATTCCTCAGTTTCGGGAATGGTCATGACGAAATCGCTAATCTTGCTCACTTCTTCATCTCCCTCTGTGACGATAGCGAGTACGCGTCCTTTGCGGGCTTTAATCTCTTGGATATTGCTCAAAATCTTCTCATATGTGCTGCACCGCGGGGCAATTACAACGACAGGCATGGCTTGGCTGATGAGAGCAATGGGGCCATGTTTCATTTCGGCAGCGGGATAGCCCTCGGCATGGATATAACTTATCTCTTTGAGCTTGAGGGCACCTTCTAAAGCGATGGGGTAGTTGTACCCTCGCCCGAGGTAGAGGCAGTTCAAGGCATACCTGAATTCTTTCGCAATATCTTGGATGCGCTCGTTTTGTTTGAGGACGGTGCTGATTTTATCTGGGATCCGCTCTAATTCATGTACAAGTGCCCTGTATCTCTCGGCGCTAAGTGTTTCTTTCGCCCTGCCGATGAGCATTGCCAACATGATGAGAACGCATACTTGAGCGGTGAAGGCTTTGGTGCTCGCAACGCCGATTTCCGGTCCGACATGGGTGTAGCAACCGCTATCGCTGAGTCTGGGAATGGATGAGCCGATGACATTGCAGATTGAGAAGATGAACGCCCCTTTGGCTTTTGCCATTTGAATAGCGGCTAAGGTGTCGGCAGTCTCACCGCTTTGGGAAATAGCAATCACGATATCATCGGGGTGGATAACGGGCTTGCGGTACCTGAATTCCGAGGAATATTCGACCTCAACGGGAATCTCGGCAAACTCCTCAATCGCGTACATCCCGACGAGTCCGGCGTGCCAACTGGTGCCGCAGGCGGTGATGATGATACGCTTGGCGTTCATGAAACGCTCCTTATTGTCGATAAATCCGGCAATGCGAATTTTCTCCATTTCGGTATTGACCCTGCCACGCATGGCATCCGCAATGGTGTGGGGTTGCTCAAAAATCTCTTTGAGCATGAAATGCGGGTAACCGCCTTTCTCCAATTGAGAGATGGTCAGCTCTAAAGTCTTGACCTCCGGTGTCTTGGGCACATTGTCTATGGTGGTAATTTCCGGCTCTTTGCCCTGCGTAAGGACTACAATCTCTTCGTCCTCCAAGTAGATGACCTTATCGGTATATTCAACGATAGGAGAAGCGTCGGAGCCTAAGAAATACTCATCTTTGCCGACGCCGACCACCAAAGGACTTCCCTTTCGTGCGGCGATGAGGGTGTCGGGATGAGCTTTGTCAAGAATGGCGATAGCATATGCGCCAATCACTTGACTGAGCGCTAATTGGACGGCTTGTTTAAGCTCCAAACGGTCTTTGTTCTTGGTATATTCAATGAGTTGGATAAGAACCTCCGTGTCCGTCTCCGACTTAAAGCTATAGCCGTGTTGCATCAAGCCTTGTTTAAGTACGGCGTAGTTCTCAATAATGCCGTTGTGGATGATGGCGAGTTGTTCGCTCTCCGAATAGTGCGGATGGGCGTTTATCTCATTGGGTTCGCCGTGCGTCGCCCAACGGGTATGGGCGATACCGATGGTACCCGTCGTGTCCTTGCCTTTGGCAACAGCCTCTAAATCGGCAACTTTGCCTTTGGCTTTATATATATGGAGAGTCCCTTGCGGATTGAGCAACGCAACGCCGGCGCTGTCGTAGCCTCGATATTCCAACCGATGCAGACCCTTAATCAGTATCGGGTAAGCATTTCGTTTGCCTACATATCCTACTATTCCACACATAGATTATGTCGATTTTCGCATTTATAGCCCGCAAAAGTACTAAAAATAACCGATATGAGCAAATTTTTTATAATTTTTTCTATATTTTACGACCTTTTAGGGCAAAAATACCCTATTTTTCCTGCAAAACATACTTTTTTTTGATAGTGTCGCGAAAAAAATGTAATTTTGCTGCGAAATTTTTAGTTCAACCCGATTGATGCATGTAATTTAACTCATTTTGACTTTTAAAAATATGAATTATCGTTTTGAATCGCTTCGCGAGGCTCATTCTCACAGACCGGTTGAGGTTACTGTGCCTTCCGCCCAGGCTAAAGTCTTCTATGCACAATCCGTCTTTACGCCGGACAAAATGCATGAGTATATCTCCGAGAATATCTTGGATGAACTCTTTGACGCTATCCAAGAGCAACGGCCTCTCTCCCGCGATATAGCCAACTCCGTCGCTATCGGAATGAAGTGTTGGGCGCAAGATCTCGGAGCTACACATTATACCCATTGGTTCCAACCGCTCACTGGCGGAACCGCCGAAAAACATGACACCTTTATCGATTTTGATCGGACAGGCAAAATGATTGATGACTTCTCAGGAGACGAACTCTATCAGCAAGAACCGGATGCCTCTTCCTTTCCTTCCGGAGGCTTGCGCAATACCTTTGAAGCACGCGGATATACTGCGTGGGATCCCACGAGCCCCGTCTTTGTCGTTGGCGACAGACTCTGTATCCCTTCCGTCTTCGTTGCATACACAGGAGAGGCGCTCGACTATAAAACGCCGCTCCTACGCTCGGTAGACAAACTTAATAAAGCCGCTGTCAATCTCTGCCGTCTCTTCGACAAAACAGTACGCTCTGTACACGCTAATCTTGGATGGGAACAAGAGTATTTCCTTGTCGATGAGGCACTCTACAACGCGCGACCCGACTTGGCACTCACCGGTAGAACACTCATGGGGCATCCCTCTTCTAAATCACAGCAACTTGATGACCACTATTTCGGCAATATACCCGAAAGAGTCATTCGATTTATGACTGACCTCGAGGTCGAAGCACTCAAATTGGGCATACCTATCAAAACACGACATAATGAGGTGGCACCTAATCAGTTCGAACTTGCACCTATCTTTGAGGAAGTTAATCTCGCCTCTGACCACAATCTGCTACTCATGACTGTCATGAAGAAAGTAGCACGGCGACATCACTTCAGGGTACTCTTACACGAGAAGCCTTTTGCCGGCATCAATGGCTCCGGTAAACACTGTAACTGGTCTATCGCAACCGATACGGGCATCAATCTCTTGGCGCCCGGCAAAAACCCCTATCAGAATCTGCAGTTTGTCACCTTCCTTGTCAATGTCCTTGCTGCTGTAAGACGACATAACGGACTGCTGAAAGCCTCTATTTCCTCCGCTACCAATGCACATCGGCTCGGCGCTAACGAAGCACCGCCTGCCATCATTTCAGTCTTCCTCGGCAAACAACTCTCTGAAGTGCTCGACTCACTTGAGAAAGCTCCTGCTGAAAAGGCAATAATCATCAATGCTAAAAAAGAGGTTAAGTTGGGAGCCGTCACTGTGCCCGAGATACTGCTTGATAACACCGACCGCAATCGTACATCACCCTTCGCCTTTACCGGCAATCGATTCGAGTTCCGCGCTGTTGGCTCATCTGCGAACTGCGGAGCACCCATGTTTGCGCTCAATACCGCTGTCGCGGACCAACTGACCGCCTTTGCTGCGGAAATCAATGCCCTGATGGACAAGGGAGTCGCCAAAGAGAAGGCTATCTTCCAAGTGCTGCAAAAGACCATACGCTACTGCCGACCCATACTCTTCGAGGGCAATGGCTACTCTGAGGAATGGAAGGAAGAAGCTGCGCAAAGAGGATTAGACACCGAGGTCGCTGTACCACTGATTATCGACCGCTATTTGAGCCAGGAATCCGTGGCATTATTCGAGCGAACCGGAGTGCTCTCTACAAAAGAACTCATCTCGCGATGCGAAGTCAAATGGGCTAATTACAACGGCAAAATCCAAATTGAGTCGCGACTCTTGGGTGACCTCGCACGCAACCATATCGTGCCGGCGGTCAACCGCTATCTCAACACGCTGCTCGACCATGCTGAACATAAAATCGGAGTCTTTGATGAGACTGTTCAGACCATTGTGGACCATCTGCACGAGGTGATGGTGCATGTGGATAAAATGGCAACACTACGAGCCAAAGCCAATGACATTACCTCGCAGCGCGAACAAGCCATCGCCTATCACGATAACGTCTTACCCGAGATGGAAATCGTCCGCAAACACGTGGACGAGTTGGAAATGATTGTGGATGACGAGCTTTGGACCCTTCCCAAATATAGGGAACTCCTCTTTATACATTAACCCGTCAACTAAAGGACCCCTGGTAACCTGGACTCCAGGGCTCCAACTTACAGAGCTACCTTCGGGTCTATAATCTTGATGATTTTCTTGACAACGGCTTTCTCGGCTTGCACATCTTCGTCCGTCAGGCTGAGGGAGCCGTCAATCAGAAATATACAGTACGCATTAGGACGCACATAAGGCGTCTTTTCGTACTCCGTATTGTTCTGCCAGATAGTCCCGTCATAGAACGCCTGTTTGACTGAAACAGGTTGCAGCATCCTGCCCGTCTCTGCTTTGCGTAAACCGGAGAGCGTGAAGAATACATTATTGTCCCGTTTGTCGCCGGGGAGGGCTTTCAGCCTGGTGCCGTTCGCTTTGTTATAGGGCGTCCGCAAAGAGTCTTTGGTGAGACCGTCTGCCTTCAAGTCCACTAATCTGTACTGCCCCAAGAATGCCTTGAGCGTCCCTTCTAAGCGGCTCTCCTCGCCTTCCTGGTCGGTGATGGTCAGTTTGATGCGCTTGCCGCGGTAGTCTTTCGCTACGCGGAAATCCAAGTTGTTGTTAATCAACTTATCGTCTAATACCTTTTCGATATCCTTAAACTCATTTTCTTGGATGAGCGCAGGTGCTTCACCGTGCGAGGCATAGCGGAAACAGCTGAATTGTTTCTCTAAATACTCTGCCATCTGCTCTTCGCTCAGTTCGTTGTCTATCGCCATTTGGCGGATATCATTGCCCTTGCGCAGCATCGTATAAACCGTCAGCCCGTGGTGGTTCTTGCCGGACCCGATAGCGTTTTTGAGACGACGCTCAATCCGTTTGCGGTATGCGTCGGAGGAGAGAACCAACGCCTGCTTATTGTTCTTGGCGACCTGCATGGACGCGTTGTCAAGTCCGTCGGTCAGCAGAAAAATATAGTAGCGCGTCTCGCGGTCGTACTTGGCGACTTTGCGCCTCACCCATTTGATACGGTCAATGGCGAGGTCTATAGCGTAATATAGGGTCGTGTTATTACCCCTCGGGATAACGCTGTTGATTGCGCGACTGAAGGTGCGGTTGTCGTTCAATAGGTCAATCGGTTGACTCTGGGCTGCCCAGTTCTTGAATATGCCTTTTTTATGGGTATAAGAGGTTTGCGCATCTTCTCCGAAACCGATAATATCGGCTTTGTAGAACTTCTGGTGCGTAGCGCAGGAACTCAAACCGCATATAATACTGAAGGCTATTAAAAAAAGAGGATTTTTCATATGCTTTATATATTTTTGCCGCAAAAATAGTAAAATAATTTTGATTTACCAAATATTTTTCGTAATTTTGCGCCGATTATGAATAAACAACCTATTTTTCCGTCCTTGGCAGTAGATGCGGCATGTTCAGGTAATCCGGGCGTCATGGAGTTTCGCGGCGTTATTGCAGATACTGGGACTGAGGTGTTTCGGCGTGGGCCTTTTGAGCAGGGGACCAATAATATCGGGGAGTTCCTGGCGCTCGTTTTGGGGTTGGCATACCTTAAGAAATACAACCTTCCATGGGCGCTTTACACGGACTCGGTGACCGCGTTAGCATGGCTGAGGCAGAAGAAATGCAAAACCAAACTCCCTTGGTCTCAGGCTAATCAGGAGCTCTTTCTCATGGTCCGTAAGGCGGAGGAATGGCTCAGAGACAATACCTGGACAACCCCTATCTATAAATGGGAGACAAGCCTTTGGGGAGAGATCCCTGCGGATTTCGGGCGAAAATAAAAAAATAGGTCGTTTGACTTGCAAAATAAAAATAAATTTGCATAAGTCTGAAAAAATCCGTACTTTTGCGCGAATTTTGTGCGATAACACAAACAACATATGTTTAACATTTAAAAATTATCTCTTTTATGACAAAAGTAGCTATTAACGGTTTTGGCCGTATTGGTCGTCTGGCTTTCCGTCAGATGTTTGAAGCTGAGGGTTACGAGGTAGTTGCTATCAACGACTTGACCAGCCCGAAGATGTTGGCTCATCTTCTTAAGTATGACACCGCTCAAGGTGGTTTCGCAGGTCGTTTCGGTGAAGGCAAACACTCTGTTACTTACAAAGATGCTATCCTCGCAGAGGACGGTAAAACCGTCGTTACTCCGGGCTCAATCACCGTGGACGGCAAGGAGATTACCATCTACGCTAAGCCCAATGCAGCTGAGCTTCCTTGGGGCGAGCTTGGTATTGATGTAGTTCTCGAGTGCACAGGTTTCTATACCAGCAAGGCTAAAGCTGAGGCACATATCCAAGCCGGTGCTAAGAAAGTCGTTATCTCTGCTCCTGCAGGCAATGACCTTCCCACTATCGTTTATAACGTTAACCACAAGACCCTGACTCCGGAAGATAAGGTGATCAGTGCTGCTTCTTGCACCACCAACTGCTTGGCTCCTATGGCTGCTGCTCTGCACAAATATGCTCCGATCCAAAGCGGTATCATGTCCACCATTCACGCTTACACCGGTGACCAAATGATTCTTGATGGTCCTCAACGCAAGGGTGACCTCCGTCGTAGCCGTGCAGGTGCGCAGAACATCGTGCCCAACTCCACCGGCGCTGCTAAAGCTATCGGTTTGGTAATTCCTGAACTCAACGGTAAACTCATCGGTTCTGCTCAACGCGTTCCGACCCCAACCGGCTCTACCACTATTCTCGTGGCTGTCGTTAAGGGTAAAGACATCACCAAAGAGGGTATCAACGCTGCCATGAAGGCTGCCGGCACCGAGTCCTTCGGCTATACTGAGGACGAAATCGTTTCCAGCGATGTAATCGGCATGAAGTACGGCTCGCTCTTCGACGCTACCCAAACAATGGTTGCTAAGATTGACGACGATACCTATCAAGTACAAGTTGTTTCTTGGTACGATAACGAGAACAGCTATACTTCTCAGATGGTTCGTACTATCAAGTACCTCGCTGAGCTTAAGTAAGCATGATCCAAGATAAGGATAGATTATATTCTTGTCTGCGCCCGTATGTGGACTGGATTTTCCGCCACTCCTTCAGGCGCTTCAAATACATCGGTAGGGAGAACATCCCTACCGATGGTGCTATCATCTTTGCGCCTAACCACGTGGACGCGCTCTGCGATGCTATGGCGGTGCTTGGCATTGACCACGGGCAGAAGGTCTTTGTGGCGCGAGCAGATATATTCAAAAACCCCAAGGCGGCGAAGTTCCTTAACTGGCTTAAGATAATGCCCATCAACCGTATGCGCGATGGCCAGGATGCGGTGCTACATAACGATGACACTATCAATAAGGCATTGGCGACGCTCCATGACCGCGTCCCGTTCTGTATCTTGCCGGAGGGAACACATCACCCCAAACATACGCTTTTGCCGCTACAAAAAGGCATTTTCCGTATCGCTTTGATGGCGTATCAACAGTTTGGGGCTGAGATGCCGATTTATATTGTGCCCGTTGGTCTTGAGTATGGCGATTATTTCCATCTCTGGGACACACTGATGGTCAATGTCGGCAAACCCATTTGTGTTAACGACTTTGTCAAGAACTACTATGCCTCTCTTCCTCAAGAAGAGGAACCCTCAGAGGGGCTTGACCCCAAGCTTATCTTGGCGCTCCGCGAGGAGTTGACCCAACGCATGCGGGCACAGATTCTATGGGTGCCCGATGACGAACACTACGAAGAGAATTGGGCTGCACTCCGGGATAATCCCCGTCCGCCCTTTGATGAGTTCAAAAAGAAGAAAGTGCCGGCTTGGCTTAGGATATTGTTCTTGGTGCTGACCTTCCCCATTTTCGTACCGTGTGTTGCCTTGACATGGCCTTTCTGGGTCGTGTGGCTCATTATCCAACATAATGTAGAGGATCGCGCCTTCCATAACTCCGTACAGTATGGAGTGCAGGTCATCTTCTATACCCTGACGCTTTGTCTGACGATGCCGTTCTGGCATTTTGTAGAGGAATACCGCTACCAGATCCGCCAACTCCGCAATCGTTAATCCTCCGATTCCGCTGTTTTTATTCCTTCATATTGGTTCCGGGGACCTTTGTCCCCCGTGTTCCTCATATCCCTGCCCCCGGGCTCCTTTGCTTCCTTCTCCTCCTCTGACCGGCTTCCCGGCATCCCGGTTTCCTGGTATCCCTGCTCCCCCATAATAAACACAAAACTACAACCTCTCTGGTTGTAGTTTGGAACGGGCGTGCCGATACGCCCGAAGTACCGCGAGTGGGACTTCCTTCGTAAGTCCCGTCGCACCACTTGCAAATGCCGCATACAAAAAATGTACGTATGGCATTTTCTCCAATAAACACCAAACTACAACCTTTTCGGTTGTAGTTTGGAGAGGGAGTGTGGCACGAAAGTCCTTCGTTGAGCCTAATAAGGCTCGGGTTGACGAAGTGCCGATACGCCCGAAGTACCGCGAGTGGGACTTGAACCCACACAGCCATCACTGGCCAAAGGATTTTAAGTCCTTCGTGTCTACCGATTCCACCATCGCGGCATAGACGGCTGCAAAAGTACAACAAATTTTTGACATGACCAAATTTATTTTCACTTTTTTGCGCTTTATGACACTTTTAGTTACTTTTTATCCCTTCATGTCCCTATGCGGAACTCTCCTGCCATATCGGTTTCGCTCCCTATCAACTACAAGAGCATTACCAGAGCACTACCAGAGCATTACCGGAGCACTTGTATAGTTCCGTTATCTATACCTTCCTGGCACCTTACTCGCGCTGCCCCTTGCGGCGGCGGAGCACTACTGCCCCGCCGACAGCCGCAAAAGTGAGTAACGCCCACACAGAGCCGATAGGAGAAGTAGTATCCTCAGTATGTCCCGGGTCATCGGTTCCTTCTTTGCTTTTACGCGCATTGGCACCACGAGGAGGTGCATACGTCGTAGAAGCCATTGCTTCCGGAGCCTGCGCGCCTACCGGAGTTACCTGTGAGGAGTATGCGCTACCGCTACCTTGCATAGCGGAGGTGGAGTTGAAATCTTGAGCCGCTGCGGGTACCGAGAACGCCACCAGCGCTCCCAGTACCAATATCTTCATGATGTTTTTCATATCAGTCATCTGTTTTTCAGTTATCATTCTAATCATCATTGCACTTATTTAACCCGTTTACCCATAGCGTCATAGATTACTCCGTCGCGCAGGATGTATAGTATTCCGTCACGGACAAACTTATGGGCTTTACCGTCTTTGATAGTACCGCCTTCAATGCCTTCAATATCGGTTGCAGAACTGCGCTCAATATTGATTTCCAGTGTGAAGCGGTCCTCAATAGTACCCTTAGGCAGTGCTACACTGTAGTCGCCAAGCGACAGGTCTGTGCGGGAACCGTCAAAGTTATCCACGAGCACTACTGTTCCGTCAAAGTCAGACGGCATTGAGAAACTGTAATTACCCGCCTTACTTACTTCCACGCCAACCGGAACAATATGGTTGTCAATGGACAATATATTAGCTGCTACATCATAATTGCCGGCTAACGTATAGATATTCACCGCTGCGCTATTGGGTGACATATAGACATCCTCATTGAGGGCAAAGGTATCACAGGCATTCTCTTTCAAGTTCACAAAAGCGCGGTTAATCACCTCCTCATCATTGTTGAGGACTTGTAACTCTACCTCATACTTTTTGGTGTCTGCAATGCGGCGGGCAGCAACCGATGAAGGAGTACTTCCCGTGAAGGTTACCGTTCCCGCATACTGCAACATATAGCTATACATCGTTTTGAAGTTGTAGCCGGCTGCACTTGCAATGCTATACCTGTTATTAGCTACATCATAGTCGTAGAAATAATAGAACGGACCATAGGAACCTGTTTGGTTTCCGGTATTTTCAGGATAAGTGATAGTTGCAGAACTGGTCACACCGGTTGAATTTTGGAAGATAGGCACACCTATCAAGTTCCAGTTGGAGTCGGTGTATTTGTGGTTTAGTGTCCTTGTCTCTACGGTAAATTCTCGATCAATATTACAGGGCAGTGCTGTAACCTCAATACCCTTTGTGCTGCTGGCAATCGCACCGACATTGCCGGCAGACGGGAAATAGAGATAGACGGAACTTTCTGCACTCTTATTCTCCCAGATTGCGCCCAAATCCCCGTTGAGATAATCATTATCAAAGATTACGCAGTAGCCGACATTGGCTCTCATGACCTCATTTTGTTCCATATCCTTCCAGAATGTGGTAGTACCATCACCGCGGAAGAAGCCTCTTGCGGCGCGGTCAGCACCATCGTATTTCTGGATAACATATGCATCGCCATAGCGGGTGTTGAGACCGAATACATCACTTATATTGACGTCAAACGGGAAGGAAATCATGTACTTGAGCAACGGACGAGAGTCAGTTGTCCAAGAAGCGACGTGTCCTACCAATTCGTTGTAATCTAACTTGATAGCCCCATAGACTTTCTTGGTTGTCAACGAACCGCTACCGCTAAATGTAACGCTGGTGGCATCATCTTGCGCATGACGGACAAGTAGCATATCCACATCTTCTAACGCATCGCCGATAGGTCCGCCTGGTGTCCATACAGTCATCAAACGATTTGTTTTAAAGTCAAAGACAGCAAGGATATCATATTGATTAGTTCCATCTCCTCCCATAATCTCCATCCACGAGCTTTCACTACCTATTAAGTAGCGGTCAGCGGTAGACGTTTCTCCATTATAACGAGCTATCAAACTTACCTTTGCTCCTGGCTTTGCTTGTAACTCAACTTGATATACCCAGTTACCGAGGTCGGAGAACAGCAATTCGTTAGCCTCCAAACTCTGACTCGGGTTGGCTGCAATTGCTGTGCCGTTTGCATTAAAAATATGCTCATTTGCTTTACCATGTAGAACCAAGAAACGCGTATTGCCGCTGCCTTGTGCGGATTTGAGGTACGCACGGCGCAAAGCATTGGTATTCTCGTTATAAGTAAAGCGTACGTTAGCTGATGCCGGTAGTGTTTTGTTGCCATCGCCACCGATGGTCGCATCACCTACCAAAATGCCACTGATATTCGGACTATAGTCTGTTGCCACTGCATAAGTTATATCCATAGTGGTGCTCTCAATATAGCGGCAGTAATAGTGACTATATGGCGCTGACAATGTTTGCGTCAAAGAGTACTCCGACAGTGTCATGATATTGTTCGGACGATACTTGTACATATCCCAACCGCCATCAGAAGCCGCCGTGCGGATGTAGTAGTTGCCGGTGTATTTGTTCCAATAAGCACCGGTAGCTGCTGCGCTCCCGTCTTGCGTGATAATGAAGTTATATACTCCACTTTCTGAAACAGATGAAATATCTATCGTTGCATAACTATTGTTCCAAGTAGAAACACCGCTTGCATTAATTCCTGTACATTTAGCAATCTTCAAAGAGCGACTTGATGCATCAGAAGAAGAGTGGATAAAGACAGAAATGGTATCTAATCCATTTGCTCTGCACTTGATAATCTCCGATTCGTATGTCTTTGCGCCATCTTTAGTGTAACTGTATATGACCTTATAGTCATCTTTCTTAAACGGATATTCAACAGATAACTTAACTTCGCCATCACCAAACGTAAAGTTAAATGTGTAGTCACCGGCAACAGTAGTTTTAATGCCGGCATTTCCTGTCGTACTTGCAGCATCGAACGTCCAATTAGAACAATTGTCGTCAGTCATTGTTCCTGTATTTGAGAACTGTGAACTATACGTATTAGAAGTCGCACAATGCTTAAATAACTTGAAGAAATAAGTGGTATTGGCACTTAAACCACGAATTGTATAAGTATAAGTTGTGCCGGATGCAGTTTCCTTAGCAATATAATGGTCGGCAGCCCAAGCATCCCAACTTCCTTTCAATGAATATCCGGCTTCTACATTATTGTATCGTACCCAATAACCGTTTTTGTAGCGATAGTTAGTTACATCATCGCCAGACTTATCAACAACTTGGTCTGTACTATAATAAGTTGTTCCCGCCGCACCATTTCCGGCATTTAATGTAAACTTATTAGGATCATTAGGAACAGGGACAAACATTGTTGCATCCGAATCAAAGTCACGACGGAACACTGCCTGACCTTTGTTGAAGTTATTATAGTTAACTTGTTGTTCATTATAAAAGACTATACTACCTTTCCAACTATTTAAGATTGCATCGGGTATATCGTCATAATAAATATCTGTTGTTCCAGCGACCAATGTCATTAGATGCGTTGTTTTGCCATTATTTCCTGAGCCTTTACTTGGATCGCCACTATCCCAATATGCATCATAGGTGACATAAACTTTACTCCAACCGAGCGTGTTTTTGAAATAGACTTGTGCTTTTTGTACATAATGTGCGTAGAGGGTGTGATCGGAAGCAGTCTCAACAAGTGTCTCGTTAGTTACTTTTGTACCACCTGCAGATGAAGTGTACCAGCCGTCGAATATATATCCTGCCGGCGGAGTAACGGTTGCCAAAGTGCCATAGGCGGCACCCATAGTTACTTCTTTGCTCGTCGGAGTCAATCCACTTCCTCCGCGTGGGTTAAAGGTAACGGTATAGGTATTAGCAGTCCACTTGGCGTAGAGGGTAATGTCGTCTGAGTATGCCGTTGCGCCAAGAGAAGTCACAGCTCCTCCGGTGCACGCTGAAGTTGTGTACCAACCTCCGAAGGTGTAACCTGTCTTTGTGGCGGTATTCAAGTCGGTTGCAGTTCCATAAGTATGCGTCGTCGGATGTTCAGAAGGAGTATCTTCGTGAATTCCGCTGAATGACGCACCGCCTTCATCCAAATAGGTGATGTTATATACATCACGAATAGTAACACTTGCAGCAGTTGATTGCGTAGCCCTTGCCGTCATCGATGCCTCAGTAGACAAGATAATATCATCTATGTAAACAGTGGTATTTCCGTTTTCAAACAACGGCATAAAGAAATCAACGCGTTCCGAACCATCCTTATAGTTATCATAGGTTAATTTGCACCATTGATTAGCAGAAAAACTATCTCCTGTTGTTAAATTACCTTTATAATTACTTACTTTCAATTCCGGTTTACCCGATTGTGCCGAATATTGACGCGTGTGAATGTAACGATAGTTATAGCCGGTCTTATCTGCATCTGTGGTTGTTAACCAATAAAGAGGAACATCCCACCAGTTAGTACCCTTGGTAAATGATTGCACTGTAGCACTGGCATTATTCGCTTGTATAGCCGGGTTAGCGACTTTGGCGTGACCACCATTGTTATTAAACCATCCTCCACCACCGCTGAAGTCTTTTCCGTCCCAGTTTGCAAGTAATAATCCCGCAAACACCTTTGCCGTTACGCTATAGGTCGCTGCGTGAGATGCTGAGAAGGTCGCAGTATGAGTAGTGGAATAATCAGTACGATCTCCGATAGCACCCGTTGTTGCTACCACTTCGTACGTTGTACTATTGCTATTATCGGCCACGTAGAAAATCACAACCGGATTCGGTACATATTTCGATGTAACTGACATCGTGATATCAATCGGTGAACCTGCATAGTTCTGCGTAGTATTCGGGGATAAAGTAATGGAACTCAACTCTGCTGCTTGATTTGTAACACTCAGGTTACCCACGGTACGTTCGGTAATCTTTGCATTGGAAGAGTTATATATCTCCACAACCCATGTCTGGTCATTAAGCATATTTACTTGGTCACAAGCCGCTTCAAAATTTTCCGTACCATCTCCCGAGATAGGTATATTGGTGAGATTATTCTTGTCTCTGTAATAGCCTGCTCCTCCTTTAATCCTATAATACGCTCCATCCGGGATATTAGCATAAGTAAAGCTAATCTTCACCCATTCCCATGTTAGTATCGGGTTGTTCGTGAATGACGCAGCGCTGATAGTCGGTACAATAGCGGCCGATACCGTTATCGCTTGTGCTAAGTTTTGACTTCCTGCACAATAATCACCTGTTGCGCTCCATGAAACAGCAGCTGTAATCGTAGCAGTACCAGCAGCGACATAAGTAATCACACCGTTGCTTACTGTAGCCACACCGTCGTCACTCGATGTCCAAGTAATGCTCGGCGAACCTCCTGAAACCGCAGTTGTATTTACCACCGCTGTCATATCTTCGCCTGCTGTGCCATTCGCTGGCGCCGTTGTCCACGTTAATGAAGGAGCAGATACACATTTGCCGTCCAATGCTGTTCCATCCCATTTAGCATAAACGTCCGCTGTCGCAGTAATGTTATCTACTGCACGACCACCACTGCGAGCTACAACTAAACTTTGCACCTCTGATACATTTGTGAAAGTATATTTACGCCAGTTCCCATCTATCGTAAAATCGCCGATATAATAATGAACGGCATCTAAGGCGACAGAACCTACATATGGTGTTCCGAACAATTCAATTGAGTTAATCTGATCACTTGTACAACCGCCTACATAGATATAAACAGTGATATTCTTAGTCGCTACGAATTTACAATAGACTGTTGTATTTGCATCAAGACTAGAGATTGTATAAGTAGTTCCTCTGGATTGTAGTCTATTAGCCGGAGTACATTCGGCATCACTATACCAGCCTTCTACAGCATATCCGGAAGCAGGAGATGCTGTAAATGTAATCGTGTGTCCGGTAGGTATTGAACTACCGGAACTTGTTGTTCCGGAGAAGTCTGCTACGGATACAGACAATGAGCTTGTTCCGTATGAACCTTGGCGACCATACGTTAACGTGTACAACTTCGAGAAGAAAGCGTACGTGGTTGTAGCCGCAGAGATATTATAACTATGTGTCGCTGTTGTAACAGAGGGAGTAGAACCAGTTCCCCATCCTTCAAAGTAATAACTGTCACTTAGCGAAGAATAGGAATGAGTAACCAGACCTGTAACAACAGTGCCATAAGTCGATTTATCCGAACCATCAGAAGATTTTGTACGGCTAATTGAAGATTGCGAGCTAGTTCCATTTCCACTCAAATACGTTCCTTGCAAACTAAGTGTTGCAGGATATGTGCCGGAAACTTCAGTATACGAAGTTCCTGTATCACGTTTTTTTGCGGACTGTGTAGCATTCAACTTTGGAATACTGCCATATCCGTCTTTATAGGTAATTGTAAATGCTTTGTTGTTAGTTGCAGAGGATGGCACACAATAGTAGGATGAACCACTATTCATATCATACTTGTCTTTATACGGAGCTACGTATTTTGCCGCGTCATCGTAACTTGCAGTGCCCCATGATCCGTTTGAATAGGTGGAATTGCTGGCATTGAAACCATAGTATGTTACGTCAGACCAATCATTAGCATCTTGTTTTACATATAAGAGTTTTGTGTTGCTAATACTGCTTAAAGCATACACTTTGGAATGTGCGGTCGGTTCATCATGACCTATAACAAAGTATTTGTACGTGTTTGTCCAACCGGTTGTTGCATTATTGAAATAGATGTAGTTCGTCTTTGACACCTTGCTTATATTGTATGAAAACGATCCACTAGTCCATCCACTTAATCTAAAGCAGTTATTCGTGCCGTTATACGTCCCAGACGCTTCATTGTATTTCGTGTCCGGATTATTATTCGCAGTTTGTTTAAAGTACAAAGTGATGCCTTGTGTGACTTCTTCATCTGATTTGTACAAATTTGTTGAGACATAACTGAACTTGATGTTCTTTTTTTTACTAGAATCCCAAACATAGATACTATTACTATTCTGAGCCCAGTTAGCATTCTCTATATCTATGTAAAGAGTTGCCGTGGCTGCCCACATCTGTCCCACACCGAGGGTGAGGAAGAGGAATAGCATTGCCGCATAGTGTCCAAACCTTTGCGGTAAGTGTTTTTCATGGCTATCTACCCATAGCCGTTTAATAAAGTTAAAGTTTTTCATAATATTGTTGTGTTTGATTAATAATATCATTATTTATAAGGATTATTATCACTTATTTGAGGTATAAACCGTGTGCCGTCATAATCCAAGAATCGGGCGCAGATAGGACTTTGTGCACTCAAACTAAGGTCGTATTGATATGTGATGCAGCTAAATTTAACATCATTGACCTGTGAAAGGATTTCGTTCTGCATTTCTCTTCTTAACCATTCATTAGCCTCATCAATCGCCTCCGGCCAAGTTATCTTGAAAGATATTAGGCATTCTTGAACTTGTTTGTCAGAGACATTCCACAACCCTTCTGCCCAAGCAAGCATCGCTTGACTGAGTTGTTTATAATTAGGGTGATCTGTTTCTAACCCGAAATTAATTTGTATTGAATATTTATAATTCATTTTATCTCTTTTTATGTCTCTGTTTCTTCTTTATCTTATCCTCTATATAAGAGGGAGTCGGGCTTTGTCAATATAGTAAAAAAGACTGCATAAAAAAATCTGACAAGAAACTTCTGTTTCATGTCAGACTAAAAAATGAAAATTCTCTTATATACTAAAACAAGTCAGAATGCGTTTTAAATGCCTAAGGATTGGCACATCTCATCCGCAGAGGCGAATTTCTCAATGCGACCATGCTTGATGTCGTCCATAGAACGCTCATAACTACTTTTGCGTACCCGAACTTTCGGAATGAGCTGCAAGTCAAGTTTCAAAGCCTCAAGATATTCCAACAAGGCTTTTCCGCTATTACTCCGCTCATTGATTGTTAATGCATAAGTTGCCATAATTCTGTTGTTTTTTATTTGACGCTGCAAAAGTACAACAAAAAAATGGAATATGCAAGAGTTTTTTGCATTTTTCAGTCTTTTTCACTATTTCAAAGGTCACTTGCCTCATTTTTCCCCGAGGCGGAGGAATTATTTTTATTCTGTCTTATTTCAGTTGTCTCACGGTCATCGGTCGGTTATCTTTCTATTGTCTCTTGGCTTCTCCCATTCGTCGAGAGGTCATCGAGATGCTGTCGAGCGGCGATGCTGTCTGTAACCGCCTTGCCACACACAAAAAAGCGGTAAATCCGTATATTGAATTTACCGCTTAAAAGTTTTTCCTATTCCTGAAACCGGTCAGTAACTTTATCTATCAAATATTATTCGCTGGTGGTATCTCATCCTCTTTATGACCTTCCAAAGGCAATTTCATTATACCCCTGTGGGTTGCGCTCTTCAGACAACTGCGTTGCTGCGGCTTCTGCCAGACCATTGAGCATTAGTTCGACATTCGTCATATTATCGCGGAGATTCTCCTTTGTCAGACCTTTGTAGTCCTTATATTCGCGGGTGCTCATGCCTGACCATATTTTAGACATTAAATCCGTTAAGCCGGCGTAGTCGCTTTCATTCTCAATGCCGCTACGTTTCCATTCATCGGTTAGGCCTTTTCGAATCTCAATTGTTTTGATTCGTTGATTAATCCAGTCTTCCGAATATCCTTTGCGGCGATAGTCTTGTATGGCTTGGTCAATGGATAACTCCGGGTCAATCATTTGGTCTATGCGCAGTGCTCCGACGGAGGCTAACCAACGCTTCAAAGGCTCGACTTTTTTAGAGGGAATAGACTGAATGATACGAAGAACACCTTCTGTATCTGCAACATCCGTAAGGCGTTGTTTGCCATCAGGGGCAGTTAGTTTCAACTGTTGACAATTTGTCAACACTTCATCTGCGCCCTCTTTTTTTAAGCGTTCTTTTAACTTTGACCAATAGAACGTTGCGCCACGTGGAGTGGTTTGCTCGGTTAATACTCCAACGATATCGACTACTGAAAAGAAGAATCTTTCACTTTCAGCATCCCATTTATAACGAATTTGCAGTCCTTCAAAGAGTTTGATGGTCTCAAGTGTGTTCATAGTTGCTTGATTCTAAAGATAGTGCAAAGTTACACAAAATATTTTGTATATGCAAATCTTTTTGTATATTTTTACACTAATTCAGTATTTTGCGGTAAATCCAATATGTCAAAGGTCACTTGCCTCATTTTTCCCCGAGGCGGGGGATGGTTTTGCGCAGAGAGGAGAACTGCGGCGGGCAGAAGGGTAATCTGTGGCGGGCAATACTTGGAGTGTACGGATGCCGCACGGATGTTTTCCGTCGGGTACGTTAGAGGTACGATGATGTCCCGGCGTCCTCCTATAGCTCACTGCCTGATGCCGCTTATTGTTCGCTGAGCGTTTGGTCAGCGTTTGGTAAGCGTTCGGTAGCCATAGCGGCAGAGCCTGCGTCTAAGCACCGGTACATACGAAAAAAAGCGTGCGAGTTATTTTCTCGTCACGCTTACTCATTGGTTCGCAAAATAAGGGAATTTCGGTAATAGATCTAAAGATACGCCCAAAGGGCATGCCCATAGCATACCCCAAGAGCGTTTAGTAGTTCTTTGTTGCGACCGAAAAGAATGTTGCGAATATTCAGAGTAACCGCGACAAAGCGTTATAAACGCTGTTTTTCATATGTACGAAAAGAGACTCCTCTCAATTCGCCGACAAAGTTACTACTTTTTTAGGAGTTATGCAAATAAAAGTGTGATTTTTTTTCAAATTCCCACAAAATGGGGAATTTAGGGAGCCGAGTTAATCGGAATCTATTGGAGATTATCCGAGATTATCGGAGGTTATCGGAGGAAGAAAAGGAACGCCCCGCTGAGGCGGGGCGCACTTAACAAAGAAAGAGCAGTGGGGTTAGTGCTCGTGGGGATGGTTGCTTTGGTGCTCAAGGTGAGCAGGCTCATTGTCGTGGTCATGATGGTGCTCGAGGTGAGCAGGCTCTTGGTCATCGTCATGCTCATGCTCGTGGTCATGATGGTGCTCGTGAGAGCGGCAGTCATGATCTTCGCAGGGGTGCTCTCCGTCTTCAAACTCCAGCGTCGAGTGGGCGATATTATGCTCCTCTAACTCTTCCTTCAAGGCGTGCTTGACCGCCGGCATTTCGGTGAGGTCGTCCACAACCACATGGGCGGTGAGGGCATTCTCGGTCGTAGAAAGCGCCCAGATATGTAAGTGGTGAACATCAAGTACGTGGTCCACCTCTTTCATGTGGTGTTCAATCTCATGCAAATCAATCGACTCGGGCACGGCATCCATAGAGAGACGGAGTGACTCGTGCAACAACCCCCAAGTGCTGACCAAGATGACGGCGGCGATGATGAGGGACATGATGGGGTCCACAATCGTCCAACCGGTGAAGATGATGATAAGACCGGAAATAACAACCCCGACAGACACTAATGTGTCGGCTGCCATATGGAGGAACGCGCCTTTGATATTGAGGTCTTCTTTCTGTCCCTTCATGAGCAGAAGCGCGGTTGCACCGTTGATGATGATGCCGATGGCGGCAGTCCAGGAGATAACCTCACCGTTAATAGGGTCGGGGTTCTTGAATTTGCGAATGGCTTCCACAATGATAGCACCGACCGCAATGAGCAGTAAGACAGCATTGAGGAGGGAAATCAACACGGAGGATTTTTTATAACCATAGGTGTGCTTGTCGTCCGAGGCGACTTGGGTCAGTCTCATAGCTACCAGCACTAACAGCAGCGAAAAGACATCAGAGAGGTTATGCCCGGCGTCAGAGAGAAGCGACAAGGAGTTTTGCCAGAAACCGACACCGGCTTCAATGATGACAAACAGCAGATTGATGATAGCTGCAATGAGCACAATGTGTTTGTTCTGTGCAGTGGCATGCGCATGATGATGGTGATGATGATGTTCCATAATTGTGAGGAATAAATAAACGCACCAAGCGGTAGAGTATATACCCTGCGACGAGTGCTAAAATACAATATGTTATGATTTGTTGAAGCATTTGTGCAGCCATGTGCCCGGTTTATGTGGTTTTATAGCGGGATGAGGGAGCCGAGTTGGTAGATTAGGGTTGCCAATACCCACGCTATCGTGGTCGAGTAGAGTAGCGAGAACCACATCCATCTGTCGCCTATCTCCTGCCGTATCGTCGCCAAAGTCGAGAAACACGGGCAGTAGAGCAAGATGAAAATCATCATGGCAAAGGCCGCTAAAGCGGAAGGAATAGAGGCTTCAATACCGTCCGGATTAAGCTCTGCCATACAGGAAGCAATTACCTCTTTGGCTGCGGCTCCGGCAATCAATGATACTCCGCTTTTCCACTCCAAGCCCATAGGTCTGAACACCGGTTCAATGGCGTGTCCCGCTTGTCCGAGGTAGGACATTTCCAACTGCTCTGAAGCTGTAACTTCCTCGTGGTGCGGGAAATAGCCTAAAGCCCATATGACAATAGACACAAGCAGCACAATGGTCGATACGCGTTTGAGCCACTCCTTTGCCTTGTCCCACATATGAATCATAGCATTGCGGAAAGTCGGCAGACGGTATGGCGGGAGTTCCATGACGAAGGGGTTGTCTTGTTTCTTAAATGTCGTCTTGGACAGTAATAGCGAGGTGATGATAGCAACCACTAAACCAATGAGATAGATGGATAGCAATACTAACGCCTTGTGGTGCTCGAAGAAGATGTCCACCAACATGATATACACCGGCAACCGTGCCGAGCAAGAGATGAACGGAACAGTGACAATCGTCAAGATACGGTCGCGGGGATTTTCCAGTGTACGTGCCGCCAACACCGCCGGTACGGAACAACCGAAACCGATGATGTAGGGGATAAAGGACTTACCGTGCAGCCCCATTCGGTGCATAAGTTTATCGGTGATAAAGGCTGCGCGTGCCATGTAGCCCGAGTCCTCCATCAAGGCGATGAAAAAGAAGAGAATCATGATTTGCGGCACAAAGACCAGCACGGCGCCCACACCCGCGATGATGCCATCGACCAGTAAGTCCGTCAACATCCCCGAGTTCATGATATTCCGCAACCAGTCCCCTAAAGATGCCATACCCATTTCTATCCAGTCTTGGGGATAGGCACCGATAACAAAGGTGACTTCGAACATCAGGAAAAGGAACAAGAAGAGGATAGGGAATCCTAACCACTTATTGGTCAGTATCTTATCGACAGCATAGCCGAGTGCTTTGTCCCGCTCTTTTTTAGAGGGTGTGAGCGTCTCGGAGAGTGCCCCGCGGATAAAACCGTATTTGAGGTCCGAGATGATGGAGGAGATGTCCTCGTCCTCCTTTTGCTCAAAGTCTTTTCGGTATTGTTCTGCGACCTTTAGGATTTCTTCTCCATTGGGTAATACCTTAATGGCATCGCCGGTTGTACGGTCGTGCTCAATGAGTTTCAGCGCCACATAACGAGGCGGGAATTTGACCGTCAACTCCGTGTCATTGAGCAAGATAAGTGACTTAATCTCGGCAATGGCTTCTTCCATATCTTTGCCGTAATTGATATGGATATGTTTGGTGTGCTCAAAATGGTCCTCATAGACCTGCACAATGGCTTCAAGGACATTGTCTAATCCCCATCCGGTGCGTGCTATAACGGGCACGACCGGCATGCCCAAGAGTGTACCGAGTGCTTCGTGGTCTAAGGTATCTCCGCTCTTTTGGAGTTCGTCATACATATTGAGAGCGAGAACCATATGGTGGTTTCGGTCAATCAGTTGGGTCGTCAAGAAGAGGTTTCGCTCCAACGCGCCTGCATTGACGATATCCAAGACGATATCCACATTCTCATTATCCAGATAATCACGGACGTACAACTCGTCCGGACTATATTCCGTCAAAGAGTAAGTGCCGGGCAGGTCAATGAGGTGAATAGTATAAGGTCCGTGATGGAAGATACCTTCCTTGGAGTCAACGGTGACGCCGGAGTAGTTGCCGACCTTCTCATGGAGACCTGTAGCGAAGTTGAAGAACGATGTTTTGCCGCAGTTGGGGTTCCCGACCAATGCGACGGTGATGTCGTGCGAGAGTTCATCTGCCTCGTGGTGCACATGCTCTTCTAAAACCCCGTGGTAGAGGTTGTCAGGGTGTGCTTCGGCGTCCATGGACAATACTTCGATGTTATGGGCCTCGGAGCGGCGCAGTGAGACGTGAGAGCCCATGATTTCATACTCAATAGGGTCTAAAAGCGGGGCATTTTTCAAAACAGTAATGGTTTCGCCTTTCACGAAACCTAATTCCAAGATACGATGGCGGAAACCTCCGTGGCCATGTACTTTGATAATCACACACTTAGAACCTGTTGGAATGTCGGCAAGTGTTACTGTAGGTTTGGTACTAATCATAGTCTAAGTAAAAATCGTGCAAAATTACTCATTTTACACGACTTATGCAATCCCTAAAAGTAGGTAAAAAGTGGAGCTTTCGTGACCTCGGAGGGGCTCAAACCCTCAACCTTCAGAACCGGAATCTGACACTCTATTCAATTGAGCTACGAGGCCGTAAATACTAATCTCTGCTTACTCCTGCGATTAGGTAAATCAGGTACGCCAAGGATGACAAGGCAGCGATGACGTAGGTATAAGCTGCTGTGCGTAGGGCAGAGGCTGCCATGGGTGTTGTTTCGGCATTGGTGATGCCCGCAATCTCCAGCCACTCAACAGCGCGCCGTGAAGCGTCCAACTCGACCGGAAGGGTAATGATGCTGAAGAGGGTAGTCATGCCATACAGCCCAATGCCAATCCAGAGCAGTTGCGGGAAGGTCTCAAACACCAACATACCGCCTATGATAATCCACATAACCCAGCGATTGGCAAAATTGACAACCGGTACCAGAGCCGAACGCAACTGCAAGGGCGCATATTCGGCTTGGTGTTGAAGGGCATGTCCGGTCTCATGAGCAGCGACAGCTGCGGCGGCCACAGAAGCTGAGTTATAAACCGATTCGGACAAATTGATTGTCTTATCGGAAGGGTTAAAATGGTCGGTGAGATGTCCGGGTATGCAGGTGACACGCACATCATCAATGCCGTTATCACGCAACATACGCTCTGCCACTTCTTTTCCGGTGAGGAGCAGCGGTACGCGAGAAAACTTCTCGAACTTGCGGTTGAGCGAATTCGAGACAATCATGCTCGCAATCAACACTACTATAAATATGATCCAATACATTATTATATTCTTTTTCTACATTGTTTGCACTCCCCATACACATAGAGCGAAAAATGCTGCATGTAGAAGTTCGAGTACTTTCGTGATTTGAGCAGATTGGTCAGCGCCACATCGCGGAACTCCGATATACGTCCGCAGCGGGAGCAGATGATCTGCATATGGTTGTGTTTAAGCCCTATTACTTCATATTGCGCGCCACCAGACTGGTGGTATTGTTTGCCCAAAAGGTGAACCAGGCGTGCTTCCTGCAAGAGGGTCATTGTGTTATAGACCGTCGCTTTACTAATCTTGAGCGTCTGAGCTACGGCTATCAGCTCGTCCATGTAGAAGGGCTGCGTCAATAAGCATGCTTGCTCCAAGATGGTATAGCGCTCTCGGGTATGTCGGTAGCCGTTCTTGGTTAAATAAACAGCTAATCGGTCCCTGTTGAGCCGTGTGAGCTCGTCACTTTTCATATCGGCATGATATAAGCGCGGCGACGCTTATGCTGGATGTGGTCAAACATCTCGAAGTTAGCCTGATTCTTGTGGTTCGTCTCCAAGATAGAAGTGGTCTCGACTTCCTCAATACCGTATTTGGCATAATAGGGAATCTGCTCATTAAAGATGACCGCCGTAACACCTTTATCTTGATAATCAGGACGAACACCGATAAGCAATAAGTCGAAGTGTTTCATCTTCTTAGCCTTCAACGCTCGTAACATCCTGAGCCAACCGAAGGGGAAAAGTTTGCCGCCGGATTTGCGTAGTGCTTCCGATACATCGGGCATGCCCAAGCCGACACCGACTATCTCGTTATTCTCATTCTCCACAATCGTGACGAAATCGAAGTTCAGAAGCCTAAAATATATGTCGGAGTAGTACTGCTTCTGTCGATAGGTCATCGGGGTGTAGTTATAGAGTTTCTGGTACGCTGCGTCAAGCACATCGAAATACTCGAGAGTCGGGTAGGCTTCCAGTAACTCTTTGGCGGAGTGTACCTTATGGACATGCAGGTGGAAGCGCTCTTTGACGATTTTATCCAAGCGTGCATAGCGTTCGGGAACGGCCCGAGGCGCCTTAATGAGGAACTCAATCCAGTCCACTTCCTTCTTCAGTCCATATGCCTCATAATGGTCTAAATAATAGGGGTAGTTGTAGAGCGAAGCCATGGGTGCTAAGTAATCATACCCCTCAACGAGCGCGCCTTCTTTATCAAAATCGGTGAATCCTACGGGTCCGTTCATTTCGGTCATACCATTCTCACGCCCATATTGTGCAACAGCGTCCAAGAGGGCTTTAGATACCTCTTTATCATCAATGAAATCAATCCACCCGAAACGGACATGCTTATTCTGCCACGTCTCATTGGCTCGATGATTGATGAGGGCAGCCACGCGTCCGACAAGTTCGTTGTCTTTATAGGCGAGGAAGAGCTTAAACTGCGAGAACTCTAAGGCGGGATTCTTCTTGGAATTCCACGTCGTGTACTCGTCCATATCTAAGGACGGACAGTAGTATGGGCAGTCTTTATAAAGCTTATTAGCAAACTGCACAAAGAGTTTCAACTCTTTTTTGGTTTCAACAGTTTTGATAACAACGGCCATATTTTTCCATTTAAGCGTGCAAAGTTACACTTTTTTTTGCAGATAACCAAATTTTTTTGTATTTTTGCGTCAAAAAGAGAATATTTATGACAATAGCAGTTTATTGTGCTTCGTCTAATCAGGTTCATCCCCATTATTATGAAGAGGCGGAGCGGTTGGGTCAGTTGTGTGCCGAGTCGGGTATTTCTGTTCTTTACGGTGACGGCGGAATCGGTCTTATGGGTGCGCTATGTCGGGGTGTGCGGAGTCGTGGGGGACAGATAACGGGTGTTATTCCGGAGTTTATGGTTGCTGAGGGGTGGAATAATCCCGCGAGTACGGAAACGATTGTGGTCAAGACCATGCATGAGCGTAAGGCATTGATTGCCGATAAGGCGGATGCCATGGTTGCCCTGCCGGGCGGAATAGGTACTTTTGAAGAACTATTGGAAGTGCTGACCTGGAAACAATTAGGCCTACATACGAAGCCCATTGTAATTCTCAACACCAAGGGCTACTATGACGATTTGCTGCGGTGCCTGGATAAGATGGTCGCCGAACATTTCATGCGTCCGATTCATCGTGAGCAGATGTTCCAAGTGGTGGAAAGGGCAGAGGAAGTGATAGAGACGATAAAAAATGCCCCTCGATGGTCGAAGGACATACGCCGTGAAGCTGCTATTTAAGTTAGGAACTTACGCGAGCTTATTCACGTAGATTGCCAATTTAGATTTGAGATTGGCAGCCTTGTTGCGATGAATGATGTTGCGCTTAGCCAACTTGTCAAGCAACGAAGTTACTTTGGGCAATTGAGCAGCTGCCTCATTCTTATCAGTAGTAGCGCGCAAGTCGCGAACCGCATTGCGGGTGGTCTTGGCGTAATAGTGATTGTGTTGCTTGCGAGTTGCAGTTTGGCGGATGCGCTTCAAAGATGATTTGTGATTTGCCATCTTACTTTTATTTAGTTATTAATTATTATTTCGTAGTAAGTAGCCTATAGCAGAGTCGAACTGCTCTTTACAGAATGAAAATCTGTCGTCCTAGCCGATAGACGAATAGGCCATTCGCGCTCCTTTTCCGGGTCGTGCCGAAAAAAGCGGTGCAAAATTAGTACTTTTTTTTGATATGTCCAAATTTTTTAGCAAAAAAATACATTTTTTTTTGATATGTCGATATTTTTTGCTATTTTTGCACTCAAAAATGGGAATAATTGATGAAAAAACGCATTTTTCTTCTCATAGGAACGATATTAATGATGGGCATCGGGAGCCTTTCTGCTCAAGATGGTATCAAACAGCCGGACCTGCAGACGGCAGATAGTTATTTTTTCGACCCCACTCGAGATTTTGTCAAGCAGACTGAGCCCTATAAGTTCGGTGTGGAGTGGCGTGTGGAAGCCGGCTATAACCAAAACTGGCAACACTCGGTAGATACTACCTCCTCTTTCGGCTACCTGCACGGAGGACAGATAGGTGCAGCTGTTGATTTCCTGCTACCGATGGGTTTTAGCCTGCAGACCGGTCTCTATTACTCTCTTTCTTATGGTTATCGCCAATCGGGTTATCGCTCCGTTATAGTCCCGACCGATACGAATGTCGTACCGATAGAGTATATCGGGCATCATATCTACGAGCATAACCTTATTATACCCGTGCGCGCGTACTACACGCACACGATAGCTAAAAAATGGCGGTTCTTTTTCTTCGCCGGTCCGCAGTTGCAGATAGGGCTGAGCCAGTATGATAAGCAGGTTAACCAGTTGAGCGCCGAGACGGAGCATTTTCTCAATACCAAGGGCGTTATCACCACCTCCCATGACAGATATGCTTCTGCGGAGTTGAGCCGCGTCAATATCCAGTTCGGTCTCGGTGGCGGCTTTGAGTGGGATAGGTTGAGACTGTCTGCCGGATATGATTTCGGACTCAACAACCTCATCCGTACCAAGGTGGTGTCCACATCCCATATGTGGGAGTGGAGTTGGTATGTCCGAATGGGCGTTCGGATTGGTAAAGACCGAAAGACGATTATGAACGACAAAACCGTTAATACCTCAAGTTTTTAATACATAACGACATAGCGGGGGTGCTGAAAGGCTGAGATTAGACCCTATGAACGTAGGCAGGTAATGCTGCCGACGGACCAAGAGCGATTGCTTTCTCATGTGCCCCTTATGGTGTAAAAAATCAAAGCATATGAGAAAACAATTTCTTTTTATCGAGCAATCCGTATTGGTGATTGCGTTGTGCATCTTGCATTGTGTAGAACTATCGGCTGTAGAGCCTACTCAGTGGGATTCTATCCCGGAAGACAATCCGTTTTGGCTGCAAGAAGTGACAATAACCGGCACTCCGAAGGTTTTTGTTAACCAAGTGATAGAGAAAACGCCTGAGCAGATAAGAGTTGATAACATAGGTCAGAACCTGCCGTACCTGCTTAATAACACTCCGGGCTTGGTCACCACCAGCGATGACGGTTTAGGTATCGGATATACTTATTTTCATATCCGTGGTACCGACCATAGCCGTATCAATATGACGCTCAACGATGTACCGCTAAATGACCCTGAAAGCCAAACGGTCTTCTGGGTCAATATGACTGATATGGGAAGTAACTTAAGCGGTATAAAGATTCAGCGAGGTGTCGGTGCTTCAGTCAGTGGCTCAAGTGCATTTGGAGCCAGCCTCAATATGAATGGTTTCTATGACCTCAAGCAGTTGCGTGAGCAACCCATAAGGGCAGAAGTGTCCTTTACGGGCGGTATGTATAATACCTTCCGTGAATCTGTCCAACTCTATGCAAAGAAGGGTAATTGGCATTTCGGGGGACGTGTGTCTAAAGTCAATAGTGACGGTTATATAGACCGTGCCTTCTCGGACCTCTTTAGTTATAAGGGGGAGGTAGGGTGGCAATCACCCGTGCAAGCCAACGGCGCTAAAACATCGGTGACGCTTATTGCCTTAGGCGGTAAGGAAAAGACCTATATGGCCTGGTATGGCGTAGATGAAGCAACTATGAACGCGAATCGTCGGTTTAATCCGGCGGGCTTAATGAGTTATACGACTTCGCAAGGGGAGGAGGCAACCATTGCCTACCCGGACCAGACGGATAACTACACTCAGCACCATGCTCAATTGCATATCCGCCATACATTCAACCGCCATTGGTCATTACGCGCCATAGCCCATTACACCTACGGCACGGGTTTTTATGAAATGGCTGATTATGGCGCCTATACCGATACTACAGGTTGGTCAGGTATAACGCGGGACGGGCTGACAAACCACACCGCCGGAGCGCAAATGCAGGCGCAGTATCTGAATGATAAATGGTCTGCGGTCTTTGGTGTAGTGGGGCAATATTATATATGCGACCACTGGGGAACGCTGTCCCGTATGAATACCTATCGGGGAAGAGGAAGCAAATGGGATGCTAATATATATGCTAAATTCTCACAGTTCCTATTACAACGGGCACAGGAGCGGTTGACTCTTTATGAGGATGTGCAATACCGATTGGTGGACCATTTGATGACGGGAGATATAGATTACACTTGGGCGGGTAATACTTTTACAATACATCCTACATACCATTTCTTCAACCCAAAAGCCGGTTTAGAGTACTTTAACCACGGTCACCAATTGACAGCGTCTTTCGCTATGGCGAATAGAGAACCGACAAGGGCTAACTTCATTGATGCCGTGCTGAATGGAAGGGAAAATCCGCGTCCGGAGATGTTGCTGGACTATGAATTGGGGTATAACTACTCGTTTACTAAAGAGCAAACAGGTGCCTCCGGTGTGTATGGATCGGTGGGCGCAAACCTCTATTTCATGCAATACAAGGATCAGTTGGTAGCTACCGGTCAAGTAGATGTCAATAATTATGCAATCCTTGCCAATATCGCCAATTCCTATCGGACAGGAATAGAGTTGCAATATACTTTCCACTTTACTAAGTGGCTGAGTTTTGAAGGTAATCTTGTTTGGTCTCGCAACCGTTGGAAAGTGTCTTCTTCTAAGTGGAATAACCTATCTTTCTCGCCGGATTGGACAACTTATAATGCACTCAATTTTCATGTAGCCGGATTCACAGGTATCATCAATAACCATGTGGTTAGCAGCCAGTATCTGACCAATGACGAGGAGGCTTATGCGCGTCTCAACGCCTATACGGTCACGAACCTTAATCTGAGCTATATCCTGCCTATTAAAAAGACCAACGCCCCTCAAATTGAGTTGCGTTGTCTAATCAATAATCTCTTTGATTCCAAGTATTGCAGCAATGGCGGTTCTGCCGATGGTTATACTTGGTATTTCCCGCAGGCGGGTATCAATGTACACGCAGGTTTTGCCGTACGATGGTGAGGATTAGCCTGCCGATAAAGTATATCCCGACGGGAATAAGTGCCCATACATAATCGAGGGTGAAGGCATGCGCCCATGTATTCGGCAGCCAACCGAGGCTAATCGGTATGGCTGCTATTGTTGCAACCGTAAGGACACCAATCAGTGAAGCCGAGATAGTTCTTGCCTTGTATTCCACTCGCGGCAAGAGGTAAATCCATACGCCGAAGAGGACGATGAGTATAGCTGGTAGGAAATATGAACAGGCTGCAATAATCAATGAGCAGTAAAATGCCGGTCTCGTTGCTTCATATTGAAATTTCTCCATTCGGTTGAGGATATGGTAACTAATCTCCAAGCCAATGGCAGGTATGATGCCTAACCAGTAATAGAGGTTATGGAGAGTCCTTAGTTGTCCCAAGCCTACATAGATTCCCAGTCCCACAAGGAGCAGAGCCCATGGTAGGTGGCGGTATATGAGTCGGGCATGATAGACTTGCATGGCGTTTTATTGGATAAATCCTTTCCTTCTCAACAAATACTTTGGGTCAGCATCTTTGCCCCTAAACTCTTGATACAATTCTGCTGCATCGCGTGTGCCGCCTTGCTCTAACATGTGTTTAAAGCGAGCGGCAATTTCAGGATGCGTAATGTCTCCTGTCTCTTTAAAAGCTTCAAAAGCGTCAGCGTCCAATACGGCAGACCAGGTATAACTGTAGTAACCTGCTTCGTAACCTGTGGTGAAAATGTGGTTATAGAATGTCGGTCGATAGCGCACGATGATTTGGGGAATCATTCCCATCTTCTTGAGGGAAGCTGCCTCAAAGGCATTGACATCTATAGTGCCCATGGTTGTCAATTCATGAAAATCCATATCGAGGATAGAGGCACTTAACAATTCAGTTTCTACGAAGCCTTGGTTGAATTGCTTCGCGGCATTGATTTTAGCAATAAGGCTATCCGGCATTACTTCGCCTGTCTGATAGTGGAAGGCGTAGGTCGCCAATATCTCCGGCTCGTAGCAGTAATTTTCCATGAACTGGCTGGGCATTTCGACGAAGTCACGTGGCACATTCGTACCGGCTAAAGACTCATAATGGGCGCGGCTAAGCAACCCATGAAGTGCATGGCCGAACTCGTGGAAGAGCGTCTCAACATCATCCATAGACAACAGGGACGGATTGTCTTTAGTGGGTTTATTGAAGTTGCCGACATTGATAATCACCGGTCGGTGGTCCTTGCCGGACGCATCAACATATTGGTGGCAGATGTCGTTCATCCATGCTCCCGGTCGCTTTCCCGCCCGCGGAAAATAATCGGTATAAAGAATGCCGACTAATTCGCCCTTCGGGTCTGTCACACGGAATGTCTCCACTTCATCATTATAGACCGGCAGGTCATGTACTTGCTCAAAATTAAGCCCATAGAGATTATGCGCCAACAAGAATACGCCTTTGCGGACATTTGATAGTTCGAAGTACGGTTTCAGTTCCTCCTCGTTGAGGTCATATTTCTCTTTGCGTAGTTTCTCCGCATAGTACCACCAGTCCCATGGCTCAATAGGCTCATCGGTCATAGCCTGCAGGGCTGCGGCTTCGCGTTTAGCGGCAGCCAAAGACGGTCCCCATACTCTTTGGAGGAGTTCATCAGCGTTGCGGGCATTTTTAGCCATAGCGTCTTGCAGAATATAATCAGCCGGGTTGGTGAAGCCCATGAGGTGTGCTTTCTCTATGCGTAGCCGCATGGTTTGGTTGATAACCGACTTATTATCATAGGCATTATCGTGGTTGCAGCGGGTTGTATAAGCCAGGAGCAATTGTCGGCGCAATTCCCGATTGGCGCAATATTGTAGCACGGGGGTGAAGGATGTACGTTTGGGGCTAAAGAGCCATCCTTCCTTGCCGGCGGCTTCTGCCGCTTCGCGGGCTGCGTCTTTGGCGGATGCGGGCAGACCTTCCAGTTCCGCCTCATCGGTGATGAGTATTTGAGCCTCGGGGGCATTGGTCTCCGCTACTACATTTTGGCCGAACAACAAACTCAGACGTGCCAGTTCTTGGTTAATGGCTGCCAAACGCTCTTTGTCTGCTTGGTTGAGGTTCGCGCCGTTCTCAACAAAGGAACGGTAGGTCTCTTCGGTAAGTCTCAGGTCTTCGCCGCTAAGTCCCAATGTTTCTCGCTGATTATAGACATGAGCTATGCGGGCGAATAATTTGTCATTGAGCAGAATGTCGTCAGACAGCGCGCTGAGTTCAGGACTGATGGTATTGGCAATCTCGTCCATCTCATCATTACCATCGGCTTCTAAGATGTTGAAGAAAATGCCCTCCACTCTGTCGAGCAATGCACCGCTACGTTCCAGGGCAACGATGGTATTTTCAAAGGTTGGTTCCTCGGGATTCGTGACAATTGCCTCTATCTCGGCTTGATTCTGCTTGATTGCCTCCCTGAATGCAGGCAGGTAATCTTTTAATTCTATCTTATCCATTGCTACGATACCATATTCATTGGGGGTATCGAGGAGAGGATTAATGCGTTTACAACTTATAAAACTCATACTTAGTAGTGCTATAGCACTGATGAAAAGGGTTGTATATTTCATATCTATTGGATTTTAACATCTTTTTTTATGGTGTTGGCGATGATGCGTCGGAGTTCAGCGGACTGTCCTTCTCGGTCTTTATGGAAGATTGGTCGGAAATCCTGCATGTAGCGACAAGGCGCTAACTTGATGTTAAGGTCATCCAGATTGCCGGAGACATCAACCCCAAGCCAGATGGGCTTGAGCAAGGAAGCATGGTAGTCGAAGGTCATATCGAGATTGTGATTACCCCCGACAGCTGCCATGTATTTATCGATACTGAGGCAGAGTGGATAAACGGTCAAGCGGTCTTTGTAAAGTGCCATTTGGCAATTGATGGAATCGACTACGTTTCGTTGCTTGGGGCTGAAGAGTAGGAGTTTACTGATCTTCTCAAAAGTCTCGTTGTCAAGCAATACTAAGTCCTTGCCTTCTATATCACATGCTCCGCGGAGGGTTGATATTTTCGGTTTATATTGACTGGTCAAATATGTCTCTAAGGTCAGGTGAAATTGAGCTTTGCCTTCAAACGAACTGAGCATTGGCACTAACGAATCTATTTGTGGAATCATCCTAATGAGGTTGTGGATGTCAATTTCAATCAAGTGAAAATCCACGCCGGCATAAAGGTGATTGCGTCGAGGCGTCTCATATAGCGCCGTCAGTTGCATCCGTGCAGCTTCGCAGATAAAGCCCATTTCTTCCAGAACGAGTTTGCCGTCCTTAACATAGAGTTTTCCCCCTAAGTGCTCCAATACCTCGTTGGAGAAATAGGCGGTGCGGATATGGGTTACCAGTCCAAGATCCATGTGTGTAGGCACCATAAAGGGCTCTTTTTCTGTCTCCGGTTGCTTAGATTCTGTCGTGGCCGGTGAGGAGGATATAGTGTCTTTAGATGTATTGAGGGAGTTGACAATCTCCATCAGTTGGTTGACATCCGTGACCTCGGAGTTGAAGGTCAACGCGCCTGTCAAATCGCCTTCATTCCTTAGCCATTTGCCCACATGGCGAATTTCACCGGATAAAGAGAAATCGCTATTGCCCAAATCAATGCGAGAACTATCAATCTTGAAGATTCTATTGGAGTAGGTGAAATCGATAATCGGAATATCTAACGGCATGCCTAACTTGGGGTATTGCACATCGCCGTTCTCCAATTGGAACCGTAACCGTGGATTCCATTTCAGAAGCACATTATCTGCGTCTTTGTTGTACAGCGCTTTAGCTTCTACATCGAACCTCTGCGTTGTGATGGCAATCGTTTGTCCCATAGTAGCCTCCATGGCGTTGGCTGCTAAAGCCACTTCTATGCGCGGTTTATCGGCAGCACGTCGAGAGGGGGACAAAGCGGCTTTGCCTTTCGGAACTCTTAAGTGGGCATAGATGGTGTCCATTTTGGCGGTTAGTTCATCCATTGTAAAGGTCAGTTCCACTGCCGGAATTGTACTATTCGCAGGAGTATTCTTGCCGCCTATTTGAATATGCGTATCCATATTGTCAGCCAATACATTGAGACTATCTTCCCATATGAGATTCAAGTCGGAAAAATTTAGGTCGGCTTGTGCATTGATACGCTCGTACTTTAAGGCGGTTAAATCATCAAGTGTGCTCTTGAGAACAAGTGTGCCTTGGGCGTTACCGGATAGTTGGTTGGTGACTGAATCGGAATGGATGAAATAGTCTGCATCTGCAAGATTGAGGTTTACTTTGGCACTTAGGTCACAGAGAGGGTTGCTAAGTTCAAATTTCTTGCCGTTCTTCAGTATATCAGTCGCTCTTCCTTTAACCGTAATGGACGAATGTTTGGTGTGTGCATACAGGGTGTTGAGCCGGGCGGAGGTTAGGTTCTTTTGATTGAGATCAAGATGTAGGTCGATGTCCCCGCGCAGTGCATCAATATAGTAGGGAAGAGGTTTATATCTTCCTTTGGCATTAGTGAGTTGGAGATTAGCGTCCACGGTGGGTAAGTTCAGACTATCGTACAGACCGTAGGCATGTGCTTGTAAGCGAATGAGTCCATCGGCTTGGATATCCTTAGGCCATAGTGAAGCGTATTGTGGCGGTAAGATAGCCATTAATTGGCTAATCTGCCAGTTTCCGGTCTCTATGGTTACATCGGCATTGATGGTATCAAGAGCCAATGACGGTGTGCTGACTATGCCGGCAAGTTTAATTTCAAACTGCTCCAAAGCGAGTGAACTGCCGTCTAACACAAGGGCAACGAGACCCTCAGCTTGATCGGGCTGGGCGAGCGAGAGAAAGGCTTTGAGCCTCATCAACGGCAGGCTGTCTCGATCATCTTTGAGGGTAAGACGACTTACATCTGCTGTCAGCCGATCCTCAAATCGTATGGTTTTGAGAGTCCAAGAGCCGGAGGTCGTATCGGTTGTGTCTGAGGGGAGGTGAAAGGCAGGGATATTGGTCTTTCCGTCGCGATTCATATATAGATTGGCTTCAACATCGCGTATCGCTAACTTGGAGATATCAATATACCCGTCTAAAGCCTGCTTGACATCGAGTCCGACGATGAGTTCCGGCACTGCCAAAACGGTGTCGGATTGGGCACCCTCCATAGGATTGATGATGTAAAGACCTTTTAATCTTAAACCGACATCCGGAAAGGTGCTCAGGACGGTCAACTCTACCTCATCCAATTGGTGCTCGCATAGCAAAACCGAATCTACTACGCGGTTGACTATGGGGGTTAGCCGCTTCGGGGTTAAAATGACGTGACAGACTACCCCCACTACCAAAAGCACGATACCGATAAGGGCGCCGAGGGTGATGCCGATGATCTTAAGAGTTTTTTTCATTGAGCTACTTTAACTAAATAGACGCGTTTGCTGCCATCTTGGATAGAGAGGTCGTTGTCGGTTAAACTGTAGATGGTTTGGTCTATAGCGGACTGCGCTTGTGAGACATTGATCATATGTCTCATCCGGATATAATCCGTTCCTTTCTTCCACATGAACCAGCCATTACCATGATACACCAAACTCGACTCATAGTAATCGTCGCTTTCATCCCATGTTTTGCCCCAACAGTAGCCTTCTTCGGCAGATTCGTCGTAGAATACGAAATGCAAGCCCGATGTGGTCGGGCTCACGCCTTGCCAATGCCCGATGAGTTGCTGCCGGGTACCGATTTCCGTACTCGAGCTACTTCCTCCAAAAATGCAAGAGGTCATCCCTAAACTGACCACTGCACATACTATGGCAATAATAATTCTTTGTCTCATTTTTCCACTTTAATATGTAGTTTTTTTCCGTTGAGTTCTACTTCTTCGCCTTGCGGTGTAGAAGTTAGGTCCAAGTGTCGTGCCAGGACCTGCGAAGCAATATAGTCTTTGAAATGCAGCACGGCATTGTGGACCTCGGTACAATCTTCAATCTCTACTTCAATACGGTCGGTTACTTCAAAACCTGCGGATTTACGGATATTCTGTATTCGATTGATGAGTTCACGCGCTATACCTTCTTCTAAAAGAGATTCCGTCAGTTCTATATCAAGTGCAATGGTCAGCGCTCCCTCATTCATTACAAGCCAGCCGGGCATGTTCTCTGTCAAGATTTCCACATCTTCCGGTATAAGCGAATAACCTGCAACCATGAAGGTTCCCGTTGCTTCAAACTTCGCGATATCTTCTTGGCTCATCGTATTGATGGCGGCGGCAATGGACTTCATCTGACTGCCTGCTTTTTTACCTAATATGGGATACTTAGGTCGTATCTTCTTGACTAATTGAACGGAGGGATCGTTCTTATCCACTATTTGCAAACTCTGAATATTGACCTCAGAGCGGATAAGCCCTTCCACATGCAGGAGTGCTTCCTTGGTCGCCTCATCGGGGGCCGGGATAACCGCCTTCTGTAGCGGTTGACGAACGTTGAGTTTAGCATTCTTTCTTAAACTCAATATCATGGATGTAGCTTGTTGGGCCAAAGCCATCTGACGCTCTAAGGTCTTGTCAATCATGCTCTCATCTACTTTGGGCCATTCGCTCAGGTGCACAGTCTCACCTGTCAAATCCCGATAAAGTCTATCTGCATAGAACGGAGCCATGGGGGCTATCAATTGAGCTACGGTTTTCAGACAGGTGTACAATGTCTCATACGCTGCCTGTTTATCCGCGTCCATTGTGCCGCCCCAGAACCGCTTGCGGTTCAACCTCACATACCAATTGCTAAGCTCATTCTGCACAAAAGCCGATACAACACGCCCTGCCGGAGTGGGGTCATAATGCTCGTAGTGTTCCGTGCAGGCTTTTACTACTGAGTTAAGACGACTTAAAATCCACCGATCGATCTCCTGCAACCATTCAGACTTCCCTTGAGTAGTCAGCGGCGATGCCTCGACAGACCAGTGATCTACATTCGCATATAGGGCAAAGAAACTATATGTATTATACAAGGTCCCAAAGAACTTACGCTGAATCTCAGCAACCCCTTCGGGGTCAAACCGTAGATTCTCCCAGGGGTCAGAGTTAGTCAGCATATACATCCTCACTGCATCTGCGCCATAGGTCGATAAAGCACTGAAGGGATCTACTGCATTGCCCTTACGTTTACTCATCTTATCGCCGGCTTTGTCTAATACAAGGCCATTGGAAATGACGTTCTTGTAAGCGACATTGCCTTCTATCATAGTGTGGATGGCATGCAGTGTGAAGAACCAGCCGCGTGTCTGATCTACACCCTCCGAGATAAAGTCGGCGGTGCGGGGCGCATCTTGATTTTCGAAAGGATAGTGGTTCTGCGCGTAGGGCATAGCTCCCGAATCAAACCATACATCGATGAGATCTAATTCCCGCTTCATCGGCTTGCCGGTTGGGCTTACCAGCACGATGCTGTCCACATAGGGACGGTGTAGGTCAATGACGGCAGGATCGTAGTTGTCTTTGCTGTAGTCGCCCACAATGTGCTTGGGCCATGGGTTGGCTTTCATCAATCCGGCTGCAACGGCTTTGTCTATTTCTTCGAAGAACTCTTTGATTGACCCGATGCATAACTCCTCTTGGCCATCCTCTGTTCGCCAGATGGGAAGGGGAGTCCCCCAATAACGTGAACGACTGAGGTTCCAGTCATTGAGATTCTCAAGCCATTTACCGAAACGACCGGTACCGGTGGATTCGGGTTGCCAATTGATTGTTTTATTGAGGGCAATCATCTGCTCTTTGGCTTTGGTAGAGCGGATGAACCAACTGTCTAAAGGATAGTAGATGATGGGCGTATCGGTTCGCCAGCAATGCGGATAGGAGTGCACGTGTTTCTCGATCTTAAAGACGGTACCTGTTTGCTTCATGTACATGCATAGACGGATGTTAAGATCCTCTTCCTTGAGTGCTTTGGGTTCATCGTATTTATCATTGGTCCAGAAATGCACCTTGTCGTAGGCGTTCTTTACAAACTCACCTGACCATCTGTCGTATAAATCGTGGTTGATGTATCCCGTGTTGAACGTCTCATCCAGCTCTTCGCATAGCCAATACTTGCCGCTGAAATCAACCATGGGACGTGTCTCTCCGTTCTTGGTAATCATGAATAAGGACGGTATCCCTGCGGCATCGGCAACCCGCTTATCATCAGCACCAAAGGTAGGCGCAATATGTACAATACCGGTTCCTTCGTCTGTCGTGACATAATCGCCGCTAATGACGCGGAAGGCATCGCCGCTGCGGTCAGTGATGGTGTCGGTCTCTTTGTCGTAACTGACGGGCTTGACCCATGGGAAAAGTTGCTCGTAGTGCATGCCCACGAGGTCCATTCCCTTGTACTGAGCGATAATCTCGGGAGACTCGCCTAACTCTTTAACGAAATGAGAGAGGCAGGCTTTGGCAAGGATATACGAGGCGTTTTCGGACTTTACTTCGACATAATCGATTTTTTCACCGACGCATAATGCCGTATTGCTCGGCAATGTCCATGGCGTCGTCGTCCATGCCAAGAAATATCGCTCGTCGGCTGATTTGCCGGTAAGGCGGAATTTTGCCGTACATGTTGTATCTTTTACATCGCGGTAGCAGCCGGGTTGGTTGATTTCGTGACTCGCTAAACCCGTACCCGCCATTGGACTATATGGCTGAATCGTATAACCTTTGTATAGATAGCCTTTCTTGTACAATTCTTTTAGTAAGTACCATACTGTCTCAATGTACTTGTTATCATAGGTGATATAAGGATTGTCTAAATCAACCCAATAACCCATTTGTCTTGTCAGGTTCGTCCATTCTTTCGTGTACTTCATCACCTCCCGACGGCACGCAGCATTATATTCATCCACGCTAATCTTCTTGCCGATATCTTCTTTCTTGATATGCAGTAGCTTCTCTACACCCAATTCAACCGGCAAACCGTGCGTGTCCCATCCTGCTTTGCGATGGACGCGGTAACCCTGCATCGTCTTGTAGCGGCAGAAAGCATCTTTAATACTCCGTGCCAAGACATGGTGGATTCCCGGCATACCATTGGCGGATGGAGGCCCTTCGAAAAAAATGAAGTTCCCTTTAGCCCCATGCTCTAAGGATTGCTCAAATAATTTTTCTTGCTCCCATTGAGCTAACATCTCGCCGCTCAACTGAGGCAGATTTAGTTGTTTATATTCTTTGTACATATATTACTCTTGACTTTTGACGTTCTCTTTTTCCTTATAACGGCACCCTGGCCACCTGGGAACCTGGAAAATATAACTTTCGGTCTCCGCTACACCACCATTACATGTTAGTCTTGACTCCTGATTCCTGATTCCTTACTCTTTATTAGCCCTTGGGCGCTTACTCCTTACTCTAATACGCTATCGCAAAGACGACACGTCCTTTTGAAGGCTTGCCCGTCACCATACATTTGCCGGGTGTTGTCACATCGTGTCCGGGAATCTCACCCTCCATCGGAATACAGCGGATAGTGGCTTTGGTCTCGGCTTTGATTTTCTCTTCAGTTTCGGGGGTGCCATCCCAGTGACATAGCAGGAAACCGCCTTTCTTAATCTCTTCCTTGAACTCCTCATAACTGTCGCACTCACGCGTATTATCTATACGATACGATAATGCTTTCTCATAGCAGTTCGCCTGTATGGCATCCAATAACGCTTGGATATGTTCAACGATGCCTTCTAATGGCAATGTTTCTTTCGTCAGTGTGTCCCGACGAGCTACTTCTACTGTTCCGTTCTCCAAATCGCGAGCTCCCATCGCTATACGTACCGGGATACCTTTCAATTCGTAGTCCGCAAACTTGTAGCCCGGTGTCAATTGATCACGAGTATCTACTTTCACACGTATACCGAACTTTTGCAGTGTGTCTGCTATCGGCCTGAGTTTCTCCATAATAGGCGCCAAATCCTCAGCTTTCTTGAAAATGGGGACTATCACGACTTGTATAGGAGCTAACGCGGGCGGAAGAACAAGACCGTTATCATCCGAGTGGGTCATTATTAGTGCGCCCATCAAACGCGTTGATACACCCCAAGAGGTCGCCCAAACATATTCGTACTTATTCTCTTTGGAGAGATATTGCACATCGAATGACTTGGCAAAATTCTGCCCGAGGAAATGGCTTGTCCCTGCTTGCAATGCTTTGCCGTCTTGCATCATCGCTTCGATGCAGTAGGTGTTAAGTGCCCCCGCGAAACGCTCGTTGGGACTCTTGACGCCCCGTACAACCGGAAGAGCCATCACTTTACGCGTGAAATCCGCATAGACGTCCAGCATCTGTCGTGCAAAATCCTCGGCTTCCTCCGAGGTGGCGTGAGCTGTATGACCTTCTTGCCATAAGAACTCAGCCGTTCTGAGGAAGAGCCTTGTGCGCATCTCCCAACGCATCACATTGCACCATTGATTGCAGAGAATTGGCAGATCGCGGTAGGAGGAAATCCAGTTCTTATAAGTGCTCCATATAATCGTTTCTGAGGTCGGACGAATAATCATCTCCTCTTCGAGTTTAGCCGACGGATCCACTACCACCCCTTTACCATTGGGGTCGTTCATCAATCGGTGGTGGGTCACTACGGCACACTCTTTCGCAAAACCCTCTACATGTTCTGCCTCGCGGCTAAAGAAGGATTTCGGAATAAGTAACGGGAAATAGGCGTTTTGAACGCCTTTTGATTTGAATCGTTGGTCTAAATCACTTTGTATCCGCTCCCATATGGCATAGCCATAGGGCTTAATCACCATGCAACCTCGCACGGCACTTTGTTCTGCTAAGTCGGCCTTAACCACCAACTCGTTGTACCACTTGGAGTAATCCTCACTCCGAGGGGTCAGTTTCTGATAATTCGCCATATATATTTCTGTATTCTATATTCTATATACCTTATAATGATGCCCTTGGCACCTGGTCTCCTGAATAAACTTTCAACTTTTGACTTTCTGCTTTCGACTTTCGACTTTTGACTTTCGACTTACAACCAAACGCTCACCGAACGCTCATCGAACGATTACCGAACGATCACACTTTCAACTTTCGACTTATCGTATATATAAAGGGACGGCAGATTACGCGCTTGTTGATCTAAGTCGAGCCCATAGCCGATGACGAACTGATGGGGAATAAGTAAAGCAGGATATTCCGGCGCTGATTCGGGATACTGTAAAGCATCGGGTTTAAAGAGAAACGATGTAACCCGTACCGTTTTAGCTCCCAATTGGTAAAGGCGTTTTTTGAGGTAACGCATAGATAGCCCCGTGTCAATAATGTCCTCAATGACTATGACATCCCTGTCCATGATATCTGCTGTTACGGGCACGGTCTCTTGCACTTCTCCGGTTGTTTCTGTACCGACATAAGACCTTAGCTTGACAAAGGCAACCTCTGTCGGCATAGTCATCTTACGTAAGAGATCCGACGCATACATAAACGCACCGGTAAGAACAACGACAAAAACAGGTTTGAGCCCTTGATAGTCGTGGTTGATCTGCCCTGCGACTTGCCCGACAAGCGTATCTATTTCTTGGGGAGTCTTGTACTCCTTAAAGTGCATGCCTTGTAGTTCCATATGCTATAATTAAAAACGCCACGAGCAACCGATTACTCCATTGATTCCCTGAGAATCATAGGCGTAATAGAGGTCATTATGGCGGTGGATAATATTATTTAGGTGTAGGAAAAATGCGAGATTTTTCTCTACCCAATCGTATTGGCAACCTATATTGATATCAATCAGCGGCTTGAGTTTGTGATCTCCATCATAGGCCAGTGCCCATCTTTCGCCTGCGAATCGTGAGTCTAAGAATAGAGACCAATTCTTATTAATCCGCCCGTCAACGCGTAACCCTACTTCCCAATCAGGACGGTCATAAACACGGCCGGGAGTCGTCACTATCCCGGTATCAAGTGTGCAGTCATAAACCCCATTGGTATTGTGGTCGAGGATGTTCATTCTTTTCCAGCCGTAATAATCTCCCCATACATGGATGGAAACGATATCTTGATAGTGGAATGATACGGCAGCACCTACCTTCACACGCTGATAATCATTATAGAGGTGGTCAAACCAACCTACAGTCTTGTCGCCCGCAAGAGGCTTCGAAGCATATATGGTGGATTGGTTAAGCTGAAGAGCATAACCGCCGTGCACTTCCAAGAGCAACCATTTTTGGGGCTTGATGTGGAAACCGATAGTGCCGTCAATAGGGATATATGAACCTACATGCTTAGAACCTACGGTGATCAAACCATTATAATAGAGGCACTCATAGAGCCATGCCTGCTCGGAAGCATTGGTAAACCGACCTTTGAAATCACCATAGAGGGTCAACCACTGTTTGGCAATCTGGGCTTCAAAACGGATATTCGGAGATGGCGCAAAAGCAATGGCTTCACTACCGGAGAGCAGTTTTCCTTTGCCGAATACAAGATCGAGATTAACACCGGCATGCAGTGTAAAGCGGTTGCCATAATAGGCATAGAACGGCTCAAGTTTCAGTGAATGACGCGGGTTGTGCGTTTGTATGGGACGACCGGTTCCTACACGATAAGTCGCTTGAAAAGCATTCCATGCAGCTTCCGCAGGCAGAATAAAATTATTCTGCAGCGCGATATTCAAACCACCATGGTGAGCTGAGCCTGCCCATTCAAGATTGATATGGGTGCGCAACTGATGCTCATCGACTACACTCGGCAGATGAATCATGAAATAGCCGATAGAGGCATTGTATTGAAAATCTTCCTTCTTAGCCGCCTTGACGCCGAAACGGAACTCTGCTTCCCAACTGATTTGGCGACTGTCGTCCTTCCCCGGCATGGCATAAAAGAGGTTGGCACCCTTGAGATCCATATAGATGGTGGCGCGTGAGAAGGGGTGCTTGAAATTAAAACCTAAGTTGGTCGCTGAATTTGTTCGTGAACCCCATATGGCTTTATGGTGTGCAAAAAGATCAACGATAGAGTTTTTGCCATCATCCACATGATAGGTGAAGTCAAAAAGCGTAGAGGGATGTCCTAATGCCCCGCGGATATAGCCGTGAAGCGGCTTGGGGGCTGTGAAATGTTGTGTTTGCGATAAAAGGGATGTCGTGTTGAAGGATGGTGCAAATACTTCTGTATAGTCGGAGTAATCGACCTTGGCGGGCTCAAACGAGGTCTCAAGGACAGTTGGACTTGTCTTGAGTTTACCTGCGGATTGAATGATAGGCTGAAACTCACGCTCAACTGTGACAGAGCGGTTCAGCACCGTATCTTGCGCATAACCGGATAGTGCTACCTGCATTAGGCAAACGACTACCATAATAAATTTAGTTCTCATCGTTGTCCTCCTCTTCATTTGAGCCGTTTAATTGTTCTTCTGCAGCGTCGAGAGCTTGTAGTCTCTGGTGCACAATAGTGAGAATATCATCATTGGCTCGATAGTTATTGAGTAATGTAAGCAAGTATTGTCGCGCTTGGAAGGTGTCGCCTTTTTCTTGATTAATATCCGCGAGGAGTATCAATGATTTAGCTAACCAGTATTGGTGCTGAGTATTCATTTCTGCAAATGACATAATCTCCTGCTCGGCATTGTCATATGCTCCCAATTGATAAGCGCAATTCGCCAATTGATACTTTGCCTCGGCCCCTTGTGCCGTGCGAACTTCCTCTGCCAGCGGTGTCCAGTCAACAATGGCTTGACCGTATTGTTTTTTCGCCATATAAGCCTTCGCGCGATCATATAGCGCCTCCAAGCGCATCGACTCGCTTACGGGCTCATCCTCAAGAATATCGGTGGCTATTGCTATGGTAGCTTCGGTGTCGTTGAGATTATATTGGCATCGCAGCACACCTAAACGAGCCATATTGAGATTGTCGCGAGAAGGCGCAATGGGAATTAACTGCCGGAAGTACCCTAATGCCTCTTTATAGGATGCCTTATCATAACTTATCTCGGCAGCACGAGTTAATGCCTCTACCATGTAAGGATTGCCCGTAATAGTCGTAAGCGCCTTATACTCCTTCAATGCCTTCTCATAGTCCTTGGTCTTATAATAATTGACAGCCGCTAAATAGTGTGCTGTGTATCGAAGTGAATCCTCGCGGAAACTGGACGTCATGTGGTACTTACCGAGCGTCTTGGAGTATGCGACATACTGATCCACTTGATTGGTTTCAACATACAATGCCTCCAAACCGGATAATGCCGTATAGGCTTCTTCCGTAGCGGGGAAGCGCTCAATCGTTTGTTTATAGGCGGCAATAGCTTTATCGGTCTCGCCTAAATTGGTGTAGAGCATCGCCCTCTCAAGGCAGGATTTCTTGGTCTGCTCAGAGCGCGGATAGGAGGCTAAGAGTTGTTCATACGCTTGCAGTGCAGCGCGCTCATCTTCCTTAATAAGATAGGTTCGGGCAATCTCATACAATGCGTCATCCGCATAATCGGATTTCGGATACCGACTCACAAGAGCTTGCATCGTCTTTATTTTAGCCGAATAATTACGTTGCAATCCTTCTGCATAGCCCTTTTGGAAATAGGAATAGTCTCCTGCTGTACTTTGATAATCTATAGCACGTTGGTAGTAATTGATTGCCTCATTGAAGGCGCGTGCATTAAATGCACAATCACCCAACCGATTAAGGGCATCAGCGTAGGTCGGATCTGTGGACATAATCACATTGAGATAATCTTCAAAATCCGCTTTGGCAGAGGGGTAGTTCTTGAGAGCAAAGTGATTATAACCACTCAGGTACTTAGCTTTGGAGAGATTAGGGGAGTCTTTCGCTTTTGACGAAGCATAAAAAGCCTTCAGGTCTTTCGCGCAATCTTCATAACGACCTAAAGCATAGTCTGTCTCTGCGCGAAGATAGTAAGTCTCTGTCTTCAAAGCCAATCCTCCGACAGGGTCATCAATAACTGCGGTGAACCAATCGGATGCTTTTTGATATTGTCCTTGTAAATACGAGTCTATTGCTAATTGGTAACGCAGGAATTGCTTTGCTTCCAAGAGTTTGCGGTTGGGAGACTCAATGGACTCTAACGCTTTCAGAGCTGCCTCGTAGTTCTTGGACTGACGAAAGGCGTCACTCAGCAGCGCCAATATATTATCCTCATATTTAGAGCCGGGATATTGTTTCAGAAAGTCTGTAAAAGCGTTGACGCTTTCGCCCAATGCCGAGGAGGATTGATAAGTCGTTAAGGCATAGTTATATAGGGCCTCTTCCCGTACCGTTGAGTTGAGCCCGGACTGATACGCCGCTAAGTAGTTCTGTTTGGCCTGCTCTATATTGCCTTGCTGCATGAAGGCATGACCTAAACACAGGTACACTGACTCACTCAAACTATCTCGTTTAACCTCTACCTTACGTAAATAGTTGATAGCCTGTTGATAGTCCTTTAGGTGATAATAGGATGCACCTAACAGATACACATCGTTGCGAACAAGTTCATACGGCGCATTATCCTCTTTCTCGATTCCTTTCTTGGACTTACTTTCTTGCGCTTCCGCTTTGGCTTTTCCAAGCAATGTCTCATAGGTCTTGAGGTGGGAGACTGCCGATTGGTAATCGCGGTTCTGGAATGCTATCTCACCCAACATGCGGTGTAACTCTGCATTGTTGTGGTTATTGGGCTGTTCGCTTAGTAACTTGGCGGCGCGGGTGGTTACCTGCTCGTAATCCCCTTGAGCATAATAGACTTGGACGATATAGTAGGGTATAGTCTTGCTATATGTCTTATTCGTTTCCAATTCCAAAAGGGCCGGTAATGCCTTATCGTAAGTGCCGAGCTTATACATGCAGTAAGCGTAGTAGTAGGCACCACGAGTTTGGTATTCTGAAGGCCTTTTCTTCAGTATATTGAAGTATGTTGCGGCATTCTCATACCGTTGTAGCATCATATAGGCATAGCCCCTATAGAACTGATATTCTGGCTGATGAGGACGAGTCAGAGACTTGAAATCTACCAATTCCAACTCCTTCAACGCCTTCTTGTGCAAACCTCTTTCTTCCAACAAGACACCATCCATAAAATGTATCTCATCAAGATACGTCGTGTACGGGAAGAGGACAAGATATGTTCTCAAATCCTGTTCAAGTTGCCGAGGTGCCGTGCGTGCTTCATACCTTTCAGCAAGCGAAAGGTATTCACGCTCCATTTGGCTGACTTGACCAAATGCAACCGACACAATCAGTATTGCTATGAGTAGGCTACCTATTCGTCTCATATACTAAGGGACTTTCTAATAATTTCTTTATTTTGACTTCTACTTCTTTCGGGCGAGCGGCTACGCAGCATCACCATTAGGGGCTTTGGACTCCCGGTATCTCGGTATCCCGGTATCCCGGCCTCACTCTCTCCCCGCTGCACAGCCGCCGGCTTTCGATTCCTCAACGCTTACGCTGATGTTTCTTTTGCAAGGCTTGTTGTTTACGGCGGTTGATAACACCTAAAATAATGAAGATAGCTAATGCTACAAACACTACTACAATAAAGACAAGCATTGTCGAAGAAAGGTTATCGCCTTTCACACGATTCCACATCTTGATCATATCTTCTGTTTGTTCAGCAGCATCGTGCATTAATGCACCGCGTTCAATGACGCTGATGTCAGGATAAAGCACTTGGTTGGCATGAACCGCTCTCGCTTCATCACCAAAGATATAACTCAAATCAACAGCCTCGGCATATTCTTCCTCATCGTTTGCCCAATCTAAAATTTCTGGACTCGCAATCACGGATACATAACCAATCTCTTCCATATTGCGTATCGCATTATCCGGACGACACATGTAGTCGATGAAGTAAGAGGCTGCTTTTACATTCTTCGCGTAAATCGGTATGCACCAACCGTCAAACCATACATTTGTGCCCTCGTCAGGTACTAAATAACCTAACTCAACACCATTCTCAGCGGCCTGTTCTATTGCCCATGCTGCATCACCCGACCAGGACAAATTTAGCCACATTTTGCCTTTCGTCATCTCTTCTTTGCCGAAATCTACTTCCCAACCCGCAATATTGTCTTTTGCAGCAATCAGTATATCCTCCACACGCTGCATACGCTCCGGCGTGATTTGTTGCACCAACTCATCGCGAGTCACTTCACCACGCGCAATCTCATCCTTATAGGCATATAGCACCAAAACCGAATAAACATCCCTAAAGGCATCTTTCACAAAGATATGGTTCGCATACTTCGGATTTGTTAATGCACTCCATGAACGTATCGAATCAACCTCTACATAAGCTGGATTATACAGCCAGCCTGTCGTTCCCCACATGTAACCTGCAACATAGTCTGCTACATGTATAGCACTATCAGCAGCCTTGGGAGCCATCTGCTCGAACTTCTCCACTGCAAAAGGAGCTACATTGTTGAAATAGTAGTGGTCTGCTGGTACCAAATCCTTGCGAATCGGTTGCAGCAGTTTATTTTTTAACATACGCTCAATGATGTACTCCGAAGGACAAATCACATCGTAATCCTCATGACCTACCTCAATCTCGGTTAACATTGATTCGTTGATGTCGAAGGTCTGATAAATCACTTCTACCTTCTCGCCGGTCATCTGCTCATACCATTCTGGGAAACTGTTGAGCACTTCTTCATCAATGTAATCTGCCCAGTTATACACCTTTAGTGTGTGCGCGCGATCAATCGCAAAACTGCTCATCGCGAACATAGCTACGAGCACAAAAGAAAAGATTTTTTTCATTTTTATATACCCTATTTTCATTAATTATTATTTTTACTCTTTTAACTCTCGACTTCTTCCTTATAACGGCACCCTGATCACCTGGCCTCCCGGAATAATCACCATTACATTTTAGTCTTGATTCTTTATTCCTTACTCTTTATTCCTTACTCCTTATTCCTTACTCCTTATTCCCGACTATCTCTTTGGCGCTGATTTTGAGGCACGCCAGTTGATTATCAGCAGTAACACTAACATCGTTACGAAGATGAGCGAGAAGAGGGGACGCAACTCCGGAGTCAAACCTCCCTTGCGCGCGTCCGCGTATATAAAGGTACTGAGGGTGTTGAGACCGCCACTGCCTTTCGTGAAGAATGTAACTCCGAAATCATCGATACTCAATGTGATGCTCAAGATGAAGCCGCTCAACATGCCCGGCCATAACTCAGGCATCATCACCTTACGTAGTGCCTGAAAAGGCGTTGCTCCCAAATCCAAAGCTGCTTCATAGATATTGGGGTTCATCTTCGTCAAACGCGGCATCACACTTAATACAACATAGGGCGTACAGAATACCACATGCGCAATAATCACAGTCGCCAATCCGCGGCTTATGCCTAAAAACACAAACAACAGAAAGAGCGATATACCCGTCAGAATATCAGGATTGATCATCGGTACGCTGTTCAGTAACTGAATCGCTTGACGGCTGCGTTGACGCATGTTGAAAATACCGATTGCCGCCAATGTTCCTAATAGTGTCGCAAATGTTGCGGCTACAACGGCAATCAGCAGGGTGTACAACAGCGCCGAATACATATTTGGATCTACATGCACCTGCGCCACGCGGTCGTAACCGGTGAAGAGGTTTTCGTATAAGCCGAACGTGAAGCCTGTCCAGTTGCCTAACACCTTGCTGCGTGTGAACGAGAAGAAGATAATAAGCACAATCGGAGCATACAATAGAATCAGCAGTAGCCATAAATAGGACTGCGCAAAAATACGGCGAATCCTTAGACTGCGCCCGCGTTTTTTTGCCTCTAATTGGGCAGTACTTAGTGTTTTCGTCTCAATCATATTACACTCTTAGCCTCCTGCTCGTCTTTGTTCCCGAAGAAACTGGTTAAACCGATAATCAGCAGCAGTACTAAGGACAATGCTGCACCGTAATTCCACATCTGCAAACCACCTTCTCCAAACGCACGCTGAATCAGCGAACCGAACAGCGTTATCTTATTGCGAGTCAATAACTCGGAGATGGCAAAGGTCGAAACCGTAGGCATGAACACCATGACAACTCCGCTATAAATACCCGATTTGGAGAGCGGTAGAATAACTTTTAAAAATACCTCTTTGCGGTTAGCACCTAAATCATGTGCCGCCTCAATGAGTGAGTGATCCATCTTCTGCAATGTGTTATAAATCGGATAAATCATAAACGGCAGAAAATCATAACACATACCATACAACAATGCTCCCTCACCTAAAGGGATAGAGAACATATTAAAGAGCTCAACGGTAGCCAACGTCCGAAGAAGAAAATTGATCCACATCGGCAGAATGAACAAAATGGACATCACCGCCGGAGTCTTTAATTCCGCTGTAGCCATAATATACGCCGCCGGATAACCTAATAGCAGACAGATTAGCGTCGTCTGAAAGGCAATCGCAATCGAGTAGATAAACGTGTTCACCGCCTCACTCGTGGAGAAGAACTGCACGAAATTGTGCAGCGTGAAATCGCCGCTTGGCGTCGTGAACGCATATACCACAATCAGCAGTAGCGGTAGCACAACGAACAGAATTAGGAACAGCACATAAGGCCATGCCCAACTGCGACGATTGTCAAAAACACGGGATAGTTTCATGGCCTTACTCATTCGTATTATTGTCCTCTGCTTTGCTTAATAGTATAACCTCCGGGGCTATCTGGATACCTACGCGGTCGCCGTGATCCCACACATCATCGGTGTTCACAAATAGGTCGTAACCCTCGTCCGTCCGGATAGTCAGATTATAATGATTACCCTTATAGAGTAGGTAATGCACCTCGCCGGAGAGTACACCCTCGTCCTCGTAGTCTAATAACTCTACTTCGCGGAATGGCACTTGTACGGTCACTTTCTCACCGACGGTGAAAGGCGCAATCTGATCCTCTTTAACCTCCCATTCGGCGTCGAGGAAACGCACCTTGCCGTTCTTGAGCACCTCGCCTTCGAAATAATTATAGCGGTAATGCTCTTTCTTCATAATCTGAATGTCTTCGGGACGGACAAGCATGCCTACTTGAGTACCGGGCACGAACTCATGGTAGTCTTGCACCATGAACTCATAGCCGTCTTCCGTCTTTACCGTCATCTCATAATGAACCCCTTTGAAGATACAACTCTCTACCACACCGTACCATTTGGTGAACTTACCCTTCGGTACCCTGTCCTCCGGATCCAAATCGGATTGCTTTGAGTCCGTAGGACGGTCTTTCGTCTTTTGACTCTCAACTTCCCATATATAGATATCCTCCGGACGAATAACCACATCTACCGGCTTATTCTCACCGAAACCTTCGTCCACGCAATCAAACTCTTTGTCGCAGAAACTTACTTTGCGGTCGCGAATCATTGTGCCGCTCAAGATGTTACTCTCTCCGATGAAGTCTGCCACAAAACAGTTTACAGGCTCGTTATAAATATCCGTCGGCGTGCCGATTTGCTGTATTTTGCCTTCGCGCATCACAACCACACGATCACTCAATGTCAACGCCTCTTCTTGGTCATGAGTAACATAGATAAAGGTGATTCCCAATTTTTTATGCATCTCCTTCAACTCCAACTGCATGTCTTTGCGCATCTTCAAATCCAGAGCCGCTAAAGGCTCATCCAATAGCAATACCTCCGGCTGGTTCACGATTGCACGCGCTATAGCTACACGCTGTTGCTGACCTCCCGATAACGAATCCACATCGCGGTACTCATAATCGGACATGGAAACCATCTTAAGAGCCTTCTTAACACGCTTCTCCATCTCCTCTTGAGCTACACCCTTCAACTTAAGACCGAATGCAATATTCTCAAATACATTCAAATGGGGGAATAACGCATATTTCTGGAATACCGTATTCACAGGACGCTCGTTAGGCGGTAGCGAGGTCATGTCCTCGCCATTCAGGAGTATATCCCCCTCCGTCGCGGTCTGAAAACCCGCAATGCAACGGAGCAACGTTGTTTTACCACAGCCCGATGGGCCCAAAATAGTGACAAACTCGCCTTTCTTAATCTGAAGGCTTACATTGTCTAAAGCGTATTTGCCATCCTCAAATGATTTCGTGACATTACGCACCTCGATGATGTAATCAGTCTTCGCCAATTTAGTAAATATTTAAGAGTATTTATAAAAATTGCCAAATAAAATATTCATTAACAGGGCTTAACTAAAAACGTGGAATTTTTAGAAGTACCCTTAACGCTGTGAGCGCTTGCGCTCAAGCTCATCCAAAATAATTTTACGTATTCTTTGATGCGTAGGTGTAACCTCCACATATTCATCTTCTTTAATATACTCCAAGGCTTCCTCTAAGCTGAACTTGACAGCCGGAGGCAATATCGCCTTATCGTCTGCGGATTTAGAACGCATATTCGTCAGGTTTTTCGCCTTAACGACATTGATAACAATATCTTGATCCTTGGAACTCTCACCGCATACCTGACCGGCATAAACCTCTTCGCCCGGGTCAATGAAGAAACGACCACGGTCTTGTAATTTATCTAACGCGTAGGCGGATGCCGTACCCGTCTCCATAACAATCAGCGAACCGTTCACACGCTTCTCAATCTCTCCCTTATAGGGCTGGAACTCTAAGAATCGATGCGCCATAATTGCCTCACCTGCAGATACATTCATTACGTAGGTACGCATACCGATTATGCCGCGACTCGGAATGGTGAACTCCAACTGTACACGGTCATTAACCATGTTCATGGACGTCATCTCACCCTTATGGGTTGAAACATACTCGATAATCTTACCCGAACATTCCTCGGGGGTATTGACAGTCAACTGCTCTACAGGCTCGCACCGCACACCGTCAATCTCTTTGATAATAACTTGAGGCTGACCTACTTGCAACTCATACCCCTCGCGGCGCATCGTCTCAATCAATACACTCAAATGCAGTACTCCACGCCCGTAAACACGCCAAGCATTCTCCTTCTCGGACGGCTCAACACGCAGAGCAAGGTTCTTCTCTAATTCGCGTTGCAAACGTTCGTAGATATGACGACTGGTCACAAACTTTCCGTCTTGACCAAAGAAAGGACTGTCGTTGATAGTGAATGTCATTGACATGGTCGGCTCATCAATGGCAATCGGTTTCAGTGGCTCCGGATTCTCAATGTCACATATCGTATCGCCAATCTCAAAGCCTTCTATACCAATCAATGCGCATATATCGCCGCTGTGGACCTCGTCCGTCTTAACATGCCCCATACCCTTGAAAGTATGCAACTCTTTAATCTTGGTGCGCACCTTCGTGCCGTCTTTCTTAAAAAGCGTCACACTCTGACCGTCTCGCAATACACCTCTGTGTACACGACCTACTGCAATTCGACCTACATAAGGATTATAATCCAAACTCGTTATCAGCATCTGAGGAGTACCTTCTAACTCCTCCGGAGCGGGAATATACTCGATAATCGCATCCATCAACGCAGTCAAATCGGTCGTCGGCTTGTGCCAATCGGTACTCATCCAACCATTCTTCGCTGAACCGAAAATAGTCTGAAAATCCAATTGGTCATCATTCGCATCAAGATTCACCATCAAGTCAAAAACAGCCTCTTGAACCTCGTCAGGACGGCAATTCAACTTATCTACCTTGTTGATAACCACTATCGGTTTAAGATTTAACTCCAATGCCTTTTGAAGCACAAAACGCGTCTGAGGCATCGGACCTTCAAAAGCATCTACCAACAGCAATACTCCATCTGCCATATTCAGCACACGCTCTACCTCGCCTCCGAAGTCGGCGTGCCCCGGAGTGTCGATGATGTTTATCTTATAACCCTTATATTCTATGGAAACATTCTTGGCAAGAATCGTTATGCCCCGCTCACGCTCGAGGTCATTGTTATCCAAAATCAACTCCTTGTCTTCTACTCCTTCTTGACGGCTCTTTTCAACCACCTTCGCTGTGTAAAGCATCTTGTCCACCAAGGTCGTCTTACCATGGTCCACGTGCGCGATAATCGCTATATTCCTAATCTTTTGCATACTTTAATAACTAATATTTGTGCTTAATGCACATTTCAGCCCGCAAAAGTACAAAAAAAAATCGACACTTGCAAATAAAATCCACTTTTTTGTGTATTTTCCAAAAAAGTTTTTGTTTTATTTGTTTATGTCAAAAAAAAGTAGTATCTTTGCGCTCTAAAGTTTGAGCGTTTGTTACGTATATCTGTTAGATGAAACGGCTGATTAGTATAGCATTTGCTTTTTTAGTCCCGCTTTTCGCGTTTGCCATCCCTATGAGGATGGAAAACTCTCTCGCTATACGTGGCGGAGTGGGCTATAATAATGTGCACAATTTCCTGCCGGAAACGACTGCCCCGGGTGGCGGAGCATTGCAACTTGGCTTGGGATACCGTTTGCACGATAGGCAGAACGGATTCCTCTTTCATGCCGGCATGGAAATGGCATATGGCATGTCAATAATGACCCATAACGACATGACTGAACAGAAATCCATGCTGGACACCGAGTCTGAACCGATGCTGATGATTTATGATATTCAATCAATTCGAGAAACCCAACAGTATGTTTCGGGCGGTATTGAATTGCTTTTGGGCTATCAAAGCCGCAAAGGATGGTATGCCTTGGCGGGCCCTAAATTCGCATATGCCTTTTATAATCCTGTTCATTCAGCCTCAATAGTCACCGCACGTGGACGGTATCCTAATTTGATTGAAGACTTGGCTGACATGCCCGACCATTTCTTCTCGACCACACATAATGCAGCGACCAATATATATCCCGCCATGCCTAAAATCTCGTTGGCGTTGGAATTGGGTTATACCGTTCATCTCTCTAATTGGCGCTTACGGGCACGCGGCGAGCGTACTAAGGATTTCCAGATTGCACTCTTTGCGGAATATGGATTCCTCTTTAAATCGGGTGTACAACCATATTCCGAACTTATTGCCTCATATTCGGAGGGGGCGTATTCACCTCAGGTTAATCCCTTCTTGTGGTATAATGTCAATAGCAATAGGGTCGCCAATCTGACTTGTGGTATCAAAATGACCTACCTCTTCAATTGGCGCTCATGCCTCTGCCACTAAATATTTTTTTTCTTATCGCGACACTACGAATATTATTGATTACATTCCGGTCCCATTGTACTTGACATTTAAAACATAGATATTTGAATTGTAATAGTTATGGATTTTTTCACAAAGTTATTTTCTTTTTTCATTATCTGGGGAAAACCCGAGGACAAATCTCGGAAAAACAAACGAGGTGGTTTTAGGAACTTTATGTCATCCAACCTTATGCCTCCCGGCCCTCCGGGTCCTCCCGGGCCAAGATAACCTATGCCTTTCAACACTCGACAACCTTGTTGCCCGAACACCTTGGCATTTGGTCTCCTGGTATCCCGGATACCTGGACACCTTATAATCTGGGCACCCGCCCACATGGTAACCTGACAACCTGGTCTCCTATATTAAAGCCACAGGGCACCCGGTGACCTGGGAACCTGGTAACCTGGTAAAATAGTCGTATCTCCAATGGTGAAAGGTTCTGGGACTCGCACGCGTAGCGATCGTTCGAGCGTAGCGGGATAAGGATGAAAGTTTACTTACATCACCACCCGTAGCTCTACATCGTAGTACGCAGGCTCCTCCCTGTTTTACTTGTTTAGTTACGCCTTTTTCTCTGTTCATTTTTTATATAGGGGACTCGCACGCGTAGCGATCGTTTGAGCCATAGGCGAAATAAGTACGCTACTGCGATCGTTCGAGCGTAGCGAGATAAGAACCGGTTCCAAAGTTCCCTGCACTCTTTTGTCCTTTTTTGGTGATAAATAGCCATATCGTCAGATAGATGTAGTGCAGAGGGTGAGGATGAAAGTTTACTTACATCACCACCCGTAGCTCTACATCGTAGTACGCAGTACCGGCTATTTATCATTACCTATAAAAACAAAAAAAAACAGCCCAAAAAGGCTGCGAAGTGGAGTATAGGGGACTCGAACCCCTTACCTTAACATTGCGAACGTTACGCTCTACCAGATGAGCTAATACCCCTAAAATTAAAATAAAAGCGCCTCATAGCGCTCGTGGAGCACAGGAGACTCGAACTCCTCACCTCAACAATGCCATTGTTGCGCTCTACCAGATGAGCTAGTACCCCTGTCTTGTGACCCATGCAGGATTCAAACCTGCAACCTTCTGATCCGTAGTCAGATACTCTATTCAGTTGAGCTAATGGGCCATGCTTCTTGACGAAAGCGACTGCAAAATTATAACTTTTTTTTGATTCCACCAAATTTTTTTTGCTTTTTTTGTGTTTTTTCGCCTTTTTGCCCTTTTTTCAGCATTTTTCTACCATATTCACCCCCCCCTCGGTCTCTCTATGTCTTTTCCTAAATTTAGTAGACAGTTTTTTAATATCATTTCCTAGTCAAGTAGACATCTTCCTAATGTTCGTTGACACTTTCCTGGTTTATTGGTCATTTTCCTGCCGCGCTGGACACTTTCCTAAATACATAGACGTTGTCCTAACCGTATAGACTTGTGTTCCTATCCGCATAGGCAAGTCGTCCTAACCGTATAGACATATCGTCCTAAGCGCGTAGACACTGTCTATCCTACGGACTAGACGTTTGTTGGAATCCTTGCCATTGCCTTTGCTGTGGTCCGCTTTGCCTGTGTACCTCGGAAGGCGTCTGGTAGCCAATGCTCATATGAGGCCTCCGGTCATTGTAGAAGCGGATAAACTCATTGATGCCTATACTCGCCTCTTCAAACGACCCATACAAAGGCTGACGATACAGCTTCTCTGTCTTAATAATGCCGTTTATGCGCTCAGCTATTCCGTTGTCTGTCGGCTTGTAGTCCTCTGTCATACTGATACTTGCACCGATATTGTGCAGCTCCTCGACATAGGCATTACAGCAGTACTGGACTCCTCTGTCTGAATGATGGATTAGCTTCGACAGATCCGCTCCATCAGCTTGCTTAATAGCCATTCTAAGAGCCGCTATCGTGTACTTAGCCTCCAGCGTATGACTCAAACACCAACCTATTACCTTTCGCGAGTAGGCGTCCGTTACTAAATGGAGGTAGCAGCAGTTGCCGCTTGCCAGTTGGATATACGTTATGTCGCTCACCCACAGCAGATTAGGTCCGTAAGGCTCATATCCTTTCACCAGGTTCTTCCACTTATGGAAACGGTGATTGGAGTTGGTCGTGTGGCGAGGTTGGGGACGCTTCAACTTCAAGCCTTCACGCGCTAACAACGCATAAAATGCATCTCTGCCTAACATCTGCTCGCCAAACACCGCTTCTGACATAAGCCATAACTTGCGTTGCCCCAAACCCGGATCTTCTCTACGTACGCTACGTACAAATTCCACAATCGGAGCTTCACGCCTACACAGTATTTCAAAATGATCACTTTGCTGATAGTAGGCCTGTCTACAATGGCCAAACAGTTTGCAAGCGGCACTTACGGACAGGCCATGCCGCTCACAAAGTTGTTCTACTGCTTGGCCCCAGATTTTTTTCGAATCTGGATGCCTTGCGACTCAGCAATGTCAATCAGCGTGTTCAGAGCTAGGTTCTTCAACTTCTCCGCGTGAAGAGCTGTCTCCAATTCCTTGATTTGCCGCTGCAAATCTGCTTTACTTTTCTCTTGCATAGCATCTACAGGATTGGTTTCGGATGCAAATGTACTGCTTTTTTTTGATTCCTCAAAATTTTTTAGCCATTTTGCTAGCGTCATGCTGCCTCCAATGCCAAATTCTTTCGATGTTCGAGATAATGAGTTTCCACTTGTGAGATGATATTGGATAATTCTCTCACGTTCTTCTTTCGAGTATGCCATAAGTTTTACACATTTATTTGGTCCTAAATGTGTCTACTTATTTCAGGATAAGACA